>LXNI01000062.1_pt1 | contig 119700 bp, 119 predicted proteins | sample 809091 | NCBI WGS metagenome assembly LXNI01 (sample SAMN04870527, study PRJNA318959) | sponge metagenome | biome: 01000161; feature: marine sponge reef; material: water | host: Sarcotragus foetidus | place: Greece: Milos, Mediterranean Sea | collected 2013-05-29 | depth 5-7 m
TCTCGACGTTGGGATAAGGCTTCGGTCTGGATCATGGCCCACTTTCTCTGTAGTAAAACATCTACAGATTATGCCGGATCTGGCCCCAACTGGCAAGCTTTGCACTGATATGTCGTGCACCCGGGCAGCAGGCGACTTATTGTCGATGCGCCACGAATTCCCGTGCCGTCAGCCCCACATCGCGAGCAATGCAGCGCAATAAGGCCGGCGACAAGTCACGCCCGGCATGCACCGGAACCGTTGTCACCCGTCCGTCCGGATGACGAAAACGCTTGTGTGAACCACGCTGGCGAACCTCCTCGAACCCGAGCCCCACGAGGATGGCGATGACCTCTCTCGGCTTGAGGACAAAAGGCGACACTTGATGTCAGGTTACTTCCACGACCTGTGTGCCGACGAACTCACCCAGCAGCTCAGGCGTACCCTCGTTGAGGATCATGGCGATGACTTCTTTTAGGTTGTCGTTGAGTTCCTCAAACGTCTCGCCTTGGCTATGTGCGCCAGGGAAGCCCGGGACATAGCCGACATAGAACCCGGTCTCCGGGCAACGTTCGACAACGGCCGTATAGCTTTTCATCGGCAGAAACTCCTTCATCCCGCGACCTTCCTTGTGTACGACCTAGCAAGGAGCGGGATAGCTCCAAGGCAATGGTGTCCATCGTACCACGGCCAAAACGCCTCCCGATGCGTCAGGTCCAATTAGGCCGTTGGATTAACACATCGCCACCCTGTCACACGTGCAGAATTCTGGAATGAAGGCCAACCGTACCGTCCGCTACCGCCTATATCCAGATTCTGTGCGCAAGAGCCAGCGGTTATAGGGTACCGCCGGAGCCCTCCGGCTCGCCTGGAACCCTATGGTCGGAAAACTCAATTCCTTGGGCGAGGGTCAACGCGCATCGAACACAAGAATTTCACCGCGGTTCTCCTCCACGCTATCACCGCAGTAACGTCGATAGCGCCCCCCCATGTAGACATCATCGACTTCGAAGCCATTCTGCCCAAGGTGACACAGGTAAAACCTGAGAAAAGTGGGTCGCAGCCAGCAGGAATAGGAGAAGGTCGGGAGCAATTCCACCGGCTGAAACGAGACAATCGTCCCGCGCACCATCCCGGCACCGGGGCGGACACCCATCCCATCCATCACAATGATGGTGCCAGCGCGCATGTTGACTCCGACGAAATCACCCGCCTGACCGCCGACGGCGATCAGACCGTGGCGCATGGCCGAACCCAATTCGTTCTTGACATTGCCGTGAATCAGGATCTCTCCGCCCATGATTCCCACGCGCTGTCCCCGGTAGGCACTGCCCACCATGTGTCCGGCGTCGCCCATCACTTCGATTCGTCCGCCGCTCATCTCCGGTCCCACCCAGTCCGAAGCATCTCCGGAGACCCGGATCATTCCACCGGACATCCCGGCGCCGAGGTGCATGCCGGCGGACCCGTTGACACGGACTTCGCCTTCCGTCATTCCGGCCCCGATGTACTTGACTCGCGACAGGTTCCCTTCCAAGCGGAGCGAGCACTGGCCGTTTCCGGTCACCCGGAAGAAATCTCCGACCCGCACTTTGCGGTTGCCGTGCATCATCTCGAGATGCTCAATCCCCGATTGCGACAAGCCCTTGATCTTTGCAGGACTCAGGCACTCTGCCTCGATCGGCACCTCCGGTGCGGTGACCAGTTCCAGTTCGGTATGCATGATCAGCCGCTCTCCAGCAATTCGTAGAGGTGGAACTTGTACTGGCCCAGCGTTCCCCCGTAGTTGCCCGCGCTCACATAGTCCACACCGCGGTCCGCTGCAGCCTGGATACCCCGGCGCATGGCTTCACGTAGTGCGTTTTCGGTGAGGCCGTTGACGACGACTTCGTACACCGCCGTAATGCCTTCCGGCAACTGCGAGTTCTCCACGCGACCCCGCAGGGTCGGACAGTAGGCCTCGTTGGTAGAAGCAATCATGCCCTTGTAGCGGGAACCGACCTTACTGCCGGAGCCGACCACGCCCTGTGGGAACGGCAGGAACACGCCTGCTACGTCGCGCATCGCATCCGCCGCGCCGGATGCGGCACGTAATGCGGTTTGTCCGCTTTTGCCCAGCATCAGCAGGTTGCCCCCTCCGATAGCGGGCTGGACCCCGAATACATCATCCACCAGGAACTCTCCACCCATGATCGGGACTCTCCAGAATTTCCGGCCCCCCACCACTTTGGCAATTTGGTGGCCATCACCAAAGAATCGCAACCGCTGCCCGACCGGCACGGTGGTTTCTCCATCCAACCCGTTATAGCAAGCGGTGGTCGGGCAAGTCATCACACATTGCCCGATGCGCTCGACCAAACGGGCACTCATGTCTTTCTCGCTCATCGCGAACAACAGCACGCTGATTCCCGGACGCAAATCAGGCGTATCGGTCTCGGGGATTTCGCATTCCACTGCCGCCTCGCATTTGCACCGGATCACGGAGGTGGCAAAACCGGTAATGGATTGAGCGGCGGCACGTGCCCAACTCTTGGTATCCGCGGTAATGATGACGCGCGCGCCCCACATGCCGAAAGCTTCAGCAAACGTGTCTACCACTTCAGTCTTGCCGATTTTCATTTGCTTCCTTTCTTCCGTTTGCCGCCGGAATTGCGCAACGGAATTACCTCATGATCATGGAGATAGGAGGCATCCACCCGGTAGTTGTTGAACCGGATTGAATAGTAGTCTTCGAAGAACGGGCGGATTTGATCTTCAATCGCCGGGTCGTGTTCGGGCTCCGTGTGCAGGAACCGCCCGATATGGTCATCGACGAATTCGTGATCCTCAATGATCGGCTTGCCCGCCTTGATGACATAGCGCGGCGCGTTGAACATATGTTCTCGGTTTTCGTCATCGGTATAGACCGTGATGTCCGCATCCGCCCCTACACCCAAGTGCCCCTTGTTCACCAAACCCAGTGCCCGGGCGGGGGCCGCACGGGTGATGATGGCGATTTCCGACAGGCTGTACTCTCGGTCCAGTTGCGGCAGCAGACAAGTGCTGATCGCCTTCTGGTTGACGTGCTTCATCATTTCAGCCCGAAAGCCCCGGTCCATCAGCAGGCGAATCAATCGGGGGTAGGTCTGGAAGGAAGCGCCGTTCGGGTGATCGGTCGAAAACATCACGCGCCAAGGATCTTTCGAAAGCAGGAACAGCTCCAGCCCGATCGCCCACTGCATGGTGTGCGTATAGTTCGTGTCCTGATAGGTAAACGGCATGATCCCGCAACCGCTTTCGCACTCGGTATCCGCATTGACCCATTTGGTGTCCTTGAAGCGCAACATCCAAGTCAATGGTGCATCCGCAGTCATGGCAGTGGCCTTGCCGAACATCACCATGCCGACATCGGTGGTGATGTTCTCGTGGGTGTTGATGTAGTCGATGATGGCTTCCGACCCGGTTTTAACGCGTTTCCCAAGCTCGCCCGCATAGCTGTGGAACTGAACGTGCGCGATGTGCGCCCGATGCCCTTCGGCGGCCTTCATCGTATCCAGCGTGGTCTGGTAATTGCCGCTGTGCCCCAGATTGTTGCAGTGGATGTGCGCCGGGTGCGGCAGGTTGAGTTCGTCCACCGCCTCGATGAAGGCAGCGGTCGCCTGCAGCGGTGACAGATCAAACGGGTCGATGTCCTCGTTGACGTCGGTGACATTGTCATTGCGCCGGCCCTTCCAGAATTCATCGCTGCCGGCATTGACCAGCTTGACGCCAGCCGCCCGCGCCGCCGTAACCCACCAGGCGATGGCCTCCTTGAAGTCCTGCTTGCGGCCCTGCTTGAGCAGGTCATACAAAAACATGTTGTTGCCAAGCAGCACATAGAAGCCCTTGTCGATCACCGGCGTGTCGTGGAATTCCTCGATCACATGGCGCGCCGCCAAGGGCGGTACCGCCGCATCAAATGCCGTGGTGTAGCCGAGCGTGGCATAACGGTAGCCCGTGGCGAACGTTGAGGGCGTGACTCCACCGACCCCGGAGCGGGTGAATTCAGTGCCGGGATGAACATCCAGGCGGTGGTCCTCGGGCTGCAACTTGCGCGAGAGGTTGACCTTCGGTCCGGCAATGTGGCAGTGGATGTCGACCCCGCCCGGCATCACCACCATGCCATGGGCGTTGATGGTTCGTGCCTTCTCGGAAACCTTGTCCACGACGCGCCCGTCGCGCACCAGGATATCGCGGACTTCGCCATCAATGCCGTTGGCCGGATCGTAGACTTTTCCACCCTTGATGCGCAGTTCCGCGCTGTTCTCAGCCATGCTGGCCGTCTCCTGCCCTGACCTGATGGTGGGAGTTAAGCCGCCTTCTTGCGGCCGTTCGCCCGAAGCGCCTTCAGGCGGGTGTATATCCCGGTCAAGACCTCCTCGTCCGTCGGAAACGGCGAATCGAAAGCCGGGCGCAGAGTGATCGGCACATCGTCCATTCGATACACGGTACCGCCCGTGTTGATTCCATAGGTGGCGACCATGAAGGCGACCCGTGCCGCCTGGCTGGTATAGGTCGGCTTGGCATCCAGTGAAATCACCGGAATCTTCTTCAAGTTTTCGATGGCGCGTTTCGGGAAGTTCGAGGCCGGATCGGTGGCGATCATCATGGCCGCGTCAGCGTCGCCGCGTGCCAGCAGGTCCACGGTGGTGTACTCGCCGGGGTTGAAACGCGGGTAGCCGCGGTGGAAATTGACACCGAACGGATAACCGGTCTGCCACGAGACCACATTGTCGGCACCCGTGACATTGCCATGCCCGCGCACCGGCTTGGCGACGAAATGCGTGTACTTGTTCAGGTCGGTGGCAAGTGCCAGCAACGCGCCCGAATTGAAGTGGCGGCCACGGGTCATGGTCAGGCCCATGCCGAAAAACAGGACGCCGAAATTGCAGTTCTTCATGCGCTCCACCAACTCGTCCAGAGTTTCGCGCGATACGCCCGTAATTTCCTCGATGTCGGGATTGATGTCGCGACCCCGCACCAGGGCACGCAGCGCCCACAGCAGCTCGAAGTCACGGCCGGGCTTGACCCGGATGGTCTGATCCGCCACCGGCGCACTCGGCGTCTTACGGATATCGACTAGCACGACATAGCGATCCTTCTTGCCGTTCGGGATATAGCGTCCCTTCGGGGTCACGGTATAGCGGGTGAAATGCCGCGGATGGGATTCGGCCGGGTTGCCGCCCCAGTAAATGACCAGATCGGCACGATTCTTTACCTCTCCCAATGTCGCCGTGCTCTCGCCCACGCCCTGGAATGCGATGCCGGACGGACCATGGCACACGGAGGTGGTGGTGTCGATATTGCCTCGCACCAGATCGTTGATGGCCACCGCCACGCGCTGTGCCTCGCACGGAGAGTCGCTCAGGCCGTAGGTAATCGGAAACTTCGCCTCGTGCAGGATGCGCGCGGCTTCGTCCATCGCCTCTTCAAGCGGGACCTCGCGCCCATCAATCATCGCCTGCGGGTGATCCTCAATGCCATGCTGCAGGAACCACGCGCGGCCGAGAACACAGGCGTTCTTGGCCTTCGTGATGCGGTTCGCATCAAGGTCGACAGTCAATTCCATGTCGTCGCAGACGCACCCGCAGAATGTGCAGGTGGCATCCTCGACAATGCGGATGTTGGGCTCGTCCGCAGCGGCTTCGGTAGTTTTGGTTTCGCTCATGGTTCTAACAGGCAGGACAGGGGGTTCAGTTGGCTCCCAGACGTTCCACTTCCACCATCATCTGCTTCGATATTGGCATGCCGGTTCCCGCAGTGTCGCTTTCCATTAGCTCGCTGGAAGATGGGCCATACGGGATGAAAATCATTCCGTCCGGAAGATCTTCATCCTTGCGCGGCTTCCCGCAGGCTACTTCCACCTTGCCGGTGGAACAGGATAAACGCACCCGGTCTCCGGCGGAAAGACCTAGTTTGTTCATGGTGCTCTCGTTCATCTCGATGGTCGAGGTGACGGTCTGATACTCTTCCTTGAGTTTTCCGGCATTCAGGGAGGTCCCCTGTTTGCTCGACCGTCCGGGAATCAAGATCATTTGCTCAGCCACTGACGCATCCTGCCGTGGTTTTGTGGAAGAAAGGATTATACCTTAGGGCTTGCCGCCCGGAAGCCGGAGTTCGCTCCCGTGAATACTGCGTATTGGCGCATTATCGGTCGAACGGCGTGGCGCGGCGTACCGCGAGCCAACCGATTAGCATGCCGGCCACGGCGATGGCGGCGGCAGCATGGAATGTAGCCGTCGAACCCAGATCGTCCCAGACCATTCCGCTCAACAGGCATCCGAGCGACGCGCCGACACCAAAATTGAGCGACGAATACAGTGCCTGACCCCGGCTCTGGAGCCGACCGGGGAACAGTTGGTGGATAAGCCGTACCGACACAGCATGGTAAAGGCCGTAGGTCGCTGCGTGCAGAAGCTGAGCCGCCAGAATCACTCCCCAGAATTGCGGGAAACTGCCCAGCATTGTCCAGCGAATGGCTGCGAGCAGAAAAGCCAGCGCAAATAGATAATACGCCCGATGGTGCGCAAGATAGCGGGAAAAGAACAGGAACACCAGAATCTCCCCGAACACGCCTACCGACCACAGCACGGCCAGGCCCTGGATCGGATAACCGTGGCCTTCCAAATAGATCGAGAAAAACGTATAGAACGGCCCGTGGCTGATTTGCATCAGGACGAATGCCGCCAAGAGCCCCAGCACGGCCGGATGGCGCAGTAGGTTGATCAGGGTGATGTGTGCCGGATGCTCCCGCGTCTGCGACCGGCTCGTCAGCATCAAGGTGGTCACCCACAGCCCGGAGTGACAGAAGAGCAAGCTCAGTGGCACCAACCACCAGATATCGCCATCCACGCTGAACAACACGGTCGACAGGGTCAGGCAGGCTGCCACAAAACCCATGGAGCCCCATAATCGAACCCGCGTATAGGAATAACGTTTTTCGGTGTGATGCTCCAGATGAGTCAGCGTAATGCCTTCAACCAGTGGCAGAGAGGCATACCAGAAGAAACTGAACATCAGCAACAACGGGATCATCCCGTAAAAGCTGGTAACCCACTGCAGGCCCAGAGTGCCTGCCGCGCCCCCCAGTGCGGCCAATTGCACCAGCAGAATGCGTCGTTCGGTGTGATCCGCGAGCCAGGCCCACACATTCGGTGCCACGATCCCCGCCGCCATCACGACCGCCACCAACTGCCCGATCTCGACCGCATTGAAGCCGAGAGACTTCAGGTATAACGGCCAGAATGGCAGGAAAACGCCAAGCGAGGCGAAATAGAAAAAATAAAAGCCGGAGAACCGGGCGAATAGGGAAGGAGTCACACGCCGCAGGCCTAGTCTGTCTCAGCCTCCACGTCTCCGCACTGGGCACGATGGCGCAGGGCCTGGTCCATCAGCGTCAGGGCCAACATGGCCTCGGCAATCGGTACGGCGCGCAGACCCACGCAAGGATCGTGACGCCCCTTGGTTACGACTTCAGTCGCTTCCCCCTGCCGGTTGACCGTCCGGCCGGGAATCCGGATGCTCGAGGTCGGCTTGAAGGCCACAGCGACACGTAAATCCTGTCCGGAACTCAGTCCCCCCAGGGTCCCGCCTGCATGGTTGGACAAAAACCCCTCAGGCGTGATTTCATCTCGATGCTCGCTGCCGCGCTGCCCGACTACGGCGAAACCGTCGCCGATTCCCACTGCCTTGACCGCGTTGATGCTCATCATCGCCTGGGCAACCATGGCATCCAATCGCTCAAAAACAGGCTCGCCCCAGCCGACCGGCAAACCAGTCGCCTCCACTTCCACCCGTGCACCGATCGAGTCTCCCGCCTTGCGCAGGTCGTCCATGAACTGCTCCAATTCGGCAAGCTTCCCGGGCTCCGGGAAGAAGAATGGATTCGCTTCAACCGCCTCCCAATCCGTAGTCTCGGCGCGAACCGGGCCAACCTGCCGGACGCACCCGCGGATCGTCACGCCGTAGCGCTCGCGCAGCCATTTCCGGGCCACCGCTCCGGCCGCCACCCGTGTCGCCGTCTCCCGGGCAGAAGCCCGCCCGCCGCCGCAGTAATCGCGGATTCCGTATTTGTGCTGATAGGTATAGTCCGCGTGCCCCGGCCGGAACAGTTCACGCAACTCCGAATAGTCCTTGGATCGGGCATCCTGATTCTCGATCAGCAGCGCGATGGGGGTGCCGGTCGTCTTCCCATCGAAGACTCCGGACAGGATCTTCACCTGATCCGGTTCGCGGCGCTGACTCGTGTGTCGGGTCTGACCCGGCCGACGGCGATCCAGGTCGTGTTGCAGATCCGATTCTTCCAGCGCCAGGTGCGGCGGACAACCGTCGATGATGCAGCCGATGGCGGGGCCATGGCTTTCACCGAATGAAGTGACGGCAAACAAAGTGCCGAAGGTGTTACCCGCCATGATAATTCGATTTTACACCGCACCGCCATGATCTGGCCGAAAAACTTTTCCGCTCTCCGCATGTGCTTTGTCATATGCGTGTTACAAAATTTGGATTTAATGCGCCAGACCAAGGGGTGTTCCCCATCAATCAACTTGAATGCATAGAGGATTTATCGAATGAAATTGCGTATTTCCGCAGTCGTCCTGCTCGCGCTCGCCGCTTCGGCAGCCCAGGCCCGCGACCAGATCAACATAGTCGGTTCTTCTACCGTCTATCCTTTCGCCACCGTGGTAGCCGAAAAATTCGGCAAGTCCACGGCCTTCAAGACCCCGAAAATTGAATCCACGGGTTCCGGCGGCGGCTTGAAACTGTTCTGTGCCGGCGTCGGCGTCAGCACTCCGGACATCACCAACTCTTCGCGCAAGATCAAGAGTAGGGAGGTCGAGACCTGCGGCAAGAACGGGGTCGGCGACGTCACCGAGGCCAAGATCGGCTACGACGGCATCGTCCTCTCCAACTCCAAGGCGGCCGCCCCGATGGAACTGACCCGACGCGAGATTTTCCTGGCCCTGGCGCGCGAAGTGCCGGACCCGGGCGGCGCCGAGTCTTTTGTCGCCAATCCCTACACCACCTGGAAGGATGTCAACCCGGCCCTGCCCGACACCAAGATCGAGGTGCTCGGCCCTCCCCCGACCTCCGGCACCCGGGATGCCTTCGCTGAACTCGCCCTGGAAGGCGGATGCAAGACCTTCCCCTGGATCAAGGCGATGAAGAAGAAGGACAAGAAGATGTACAAATCCTACTGCCACTCCGTGCGCGAGGACGGCCATTACATCGAGGCGGGTGAGAACGACAACTTGATCGTTCAGAAGCTGACGGCCAACCCAAACGCCTTGGGCGTGTTCGGATTCAGCTTCCTGGACCAGAACTCCGACAAGGTTCAGGGCTCCGTCATCGACGGCGTCGAGCCGACGTTTGAGGCCATTTCCGACGGCAGTTATCCGGTCTCTCGGCCGCTGTATTTCTACATCAAGAACGCCCATCTGGATGCCATCCCGGGTATTCGGGAATTCGTTGCCGAGTTCATGAGCGACAAGGCAAGCGGTGCCGATGGCTACCTGAGCGAAAAGGGCATGATCCCGATGTCCGCCGAAGAGCGCGGAGATCTGGTGCCCCAGGTCACCTCGTTCACCCCGCTTTGAGCAAAGACTTCCAGAGTCTTCGAGAGGGCCGCGCATGCGGCCCTCTTTTTTTGCCTTCGTAGCCTCGGAAATTCAGGCCGGGCCATTTCATCGGGAGCCCTGCAAACCAGTACACTATTAGGCCAAGCCCCGAAATTTTTCCGACATGAAGTCCGCTCCCATTCCCAGCATCTTGATAGAGGAGGCGGAATCGGCCTTGGAGGATATCCAGTCTGCTCTTGATGGCGAACTCCTGAACACGAATCGATCGGCCCTTCTCAACCTGTTTGCCGCCAGCCCCTTTGCGGCCCGTCTTGCGCGCACTCAACCGGACTTGCTGGAGTCCGCCCTGCGCGACCCAGTCGCCAAGGATCTGGAACCCCCAGACCCCGAAACCGCGGAAGACGCAGACTTTGCGCGTTCTTTACGCCGAGCTCGGACGCGGGAGATGCTCCGCATCATGTTTCGGGACATCAACGGGCTCGCGGAACTGCCGGAAACCCTGCACGATCTGAGCGCTTTCGCGGACCGCGCCGTGATGGGCGCCGCTGATTGGCACCGCTCCCGGATGAAGGAGCCCAGCCCAACCGACGAGAACGGTGAGCCGGTACCGTTCGTAGTCCTCGGCATGGGCAAGCTCGGCGGGGCGGAACTCAACTTCTCTTCCGACATTGATCTGATCTTCGCTTACCCGGACCCGGCTTCGGACCGTGAGCAGGCGCAATCCTATTTCATCCGACTGGGACAGAAAACGATCAAGGCATTGGACGAAGTCACCGCCGATGGATTCGTGTTCCGCGTGGACATGAGGCTGCGCCCGTTCGGCTCCACCGGCAGTCTGGCGCTGCCATTCTCTTCCATGGAGGCCTATTACCAGAACCACGGGCGCGAGTGGGAGCGCTACGCGCTGATCAAGGCGCGGCCGCTGGGCGAGCCCACCACCGCTGGTGCGGAACTGACTGACCTGCTCCGGCCTTTCATCTTTCGGCGTTCCCTCGATTTCCGGGTATTGGAAGAGTTGCGGACCATAAAGGCAAAGATGGAACGCCATGCACGCAAGGAAACTCTGGAGGACGATCTCAAGCACGGTCCCGGGGGAATTCGCGAGGCTGAATTCATTGTGCAAAGTGCACAGTTGATTTTCGGCGGGAGGGAGTCGGTCCTTCAGCAAACCTCGTGGATGCGCGCACTGGAAGCGATGAACCAGTGCGGCAAGCTCACCGACGGCGACATGCAACTACTACTCGACGCCTATTCCACTCTGCGCACCATCGAGAACCGCCTGCAGATGATCGAGGACCAGCAGACGCACACCCTGCCGCAAGATGAACTGGCGAGAGCGCGAATCCAGTTCGCGATGGGTTACCCGGACTGGCCGGAATTTATGGATGCACTCACCATGCAACGGGTCAGCCTGCAATTGGAGTTCACCTGCCTGATGCGGGTGGAACTGGAACCAGAACAGGAATATCCTGAAGAACTAAAGACCCTATTGCACATGATCGAGACCATCGGGCAGCAGGATGGCGACTTGGTCGGGCTAGAGGAAGTCTTGGGGAAAATGGGACTGGAAGACGGTGCGGAAGAGCCAGCGCGACGACTGCACTCCACCATCTCTTCTTCAGCATGGCGCATCCAAAACGCCAGTGGGCGCCACTACGCGTTGGCACTGATTCCGAAAATGATCGAAATCGCCTGTCGGCAGGCTGATTCAGCCCACGTGCTGAATCTCCTGTTCGATGTGCTGGAAGCCCTTCTGTATCGGCCCAATTGCATGGCCCTGCTGGCCGAGAACCCCCAAGCGCTGAATCTGCTGGCCGAGCTGGTCCGCCTCAGCCCGTGGGTACAGACCCAAATTTTTCGATCGCCCCACCTCATCGACGAACTGCTGGCACCCGACACACTGTTTGGAGAACGAACCCCGGAAATCCTGCAAAGAGTCTTGCAACTCGCCCTGCCCGACGACGAGGACGACCTGGAACAGCAGATGAAAGTCCTTCGCCAATTCCGTCAGTCCCAAACACTGCAAGTCGCCGCTTGCAACCTGGTTCACTCTAAATCCCTCTCGGACGTGAGCGACGAATTGACCTGGATTGCCGAGACCGTCACGACCTGCGCCTGGGATCTGTCGATGCGCCAGCAACTCCAGCGTCACGGCCAACCCTGCTGCGTCGTGGACGGGCAGCGCCGTCCGGCACATTGCGCCATTCTGGCCTACGGCAAGTTCGGAGGCCTCGAGATGGGGTTCAATTCCGACCTGGATCTGGTATTCGTCCATGACAGTGATGGCGAAGAACAGATGACCGACGGGGAGAACCCGGTATACAACGAATACTTCTTCACCCGCGTGGTGCAGCGATTCATACATATCATGGAAACCCTGACCCCCGACGGCACCCTGTACGAGATCGACCCCCGGTTGCGGCCCGGTGGGCAGTCCGGGCAGACGGTCTGCAGCCTGCATTACTACGAAAAATACCTGGAAGAAAAAGCCTGGACCTGGGAGCGTCAGGCCCTGGCGCGAGCACGGGCAGTGGCGGGCGATGAGGCGGTGCGAGAAGCTTTCGAGAAAGTCCGCACACGGACTCTGTGCGTACCCCGCGAACCTGTTGAACTGCAAAAAGAGTTTGTGGACATGCGCCAGCGAATGCTGGAGGCCCATGTGCCCCAAACCGAATACTTCCACCTCAAGAATGACCCCGGCGGAATCACCGATTTGGAGTTCATGGTGCACTATAATGTATTGCTTCACGCTGAAAGCCATCCGGAAATCATTGAGCCGACTGCCACAGTGATGATTCTGGACCGTCTGGCGCAATGCGGCCTGCTGGACACCGAAACCACTGAATTCCTGCGCGCCTGCTACTTCACCTACCGCGACCGGATACACGTACTCAGCCTGCAGGAGTTGCCGCCGCACTCTCCACCGGACGAATTCGCAGACGAGCGCATGAAAATTCGGGAACTTTGGGACAAGACCTTCAATCTGGCGACATGAGCACACTGGCCCCGCATCCGGATGCCGTAATCTGGCTGGACAACCGTATGGTCCCTTGGGCCGAGGCGACCACGCACGTGCTGACTCACAGCCTGCATTACGGCAGCGGGGTATTCGAGGGACTGCGGGCATTCGCCACTGAGCAAGGCCCGGCCATTTTCCGCCTGCAGGAACATACCGACCGTCTATTTGCTTCAGCCGACTGCGTCGGCATGACCATCCCATACTCCAAAGAGGAGATCAATCAGGCTTGTATCGACTCTGTCCAAAAAAACCAACTGGAGACGGCATACATCCGCCCCATTTGCTTTTACGGCGCAGAGGGGCTGGGCCTGCATGCGAAGGGCCTGCAAGTGCACGCGGCCGTGGCCGCCTGGGAATGGGGCGTTTATTTGGGAGCGGAAGGCCTGGAACAAGGAATTCGGGTATACACCTCCTCCATCATCCGGGATCGTGTCAATGCCCCGTTGACCAGCTCCAAGATCTGCGGCAACTACGTCTATTCCGCCGTGGCGACAGCACAAGCGAAACAGGCCGGATATGACGAGGCGCTACTGCTGGAAGCAGACGGGCGGATCTCTGAAGGCAGCGGCGAAAACCTGTTCGTCGTGCGCGACGGTGTCCTGGAAACCCCGGCGCTCGGTTCAGCGCTGGATGGGATTACCCGCCGTACCATCATTGAGCTTGCACGCGAAACCAATCTCGAAGTGCGGGAAAACCGGTTGGTTCGGGACGACCTGCTCCATTGCGAGGAGGCATTTTTTACTGGAACCGCCGCTGAAGTCACCCCGATCCGGGAACTGGACGGAGAGGCCATCGGCAACGGTCAGCGCGGACCCATCACCACCCAGTTGCAGCAACAATACCAAGACATCGTCAGTGGCCGTTCTGAGCGTCATCTTCACTGGCTGACATTCGTGCACTGACCATGCCCAGCCCTCGCACCGCCAAGCACCCGAGCGCCTTTGAGACGCCCAATAAGGCGCCCAGGCAAAATGTCCGTCCCAAACAGCTTCCCCTCCACTGCCCGCTGCCGGGCACCAGTCTGTGGAACTCCCACCCCCGGGTGTTTCTGCCGATCGAAGATGCGCCGGATCACAAGATTCGATGCCCCTATTGCGGCACCCTGTACACGCTGGTGAACGCAGACAGTTGATATTCCGGTGCACCTGAGCCTGCCCGATTTCTCCAAGATCCAGGCCCTGGTGGTCGGCGATGTGATGCTGGACCGCTATTGGAGCGGGAAAGCCGAGCGCATTTCTCCAGAAGCCCCGGTACCCGTTGTGGCGGTCGAGGATGAACAATTGCGCGTTGGGGGTGCTGGCAATGTGGCCGTCAACATCGCTGCCCTGGGCGCTCGCGTCGCCCTTCTGGCCCCGATCGGGCCGGACCAGCCCGGCCGCACCTTCACCCGTCTGATCCGCCAGCATGGGATCGAAAACCGTCTCATGGTTCAAAGCGGCATGACCACCCCGCTCAAGTTGCGGGTCGTCAGCCAACACCAGCAATTGATTCGGCTGGATTTCGAAAAGCGCGCCAATTTCAACAAGACTTTGTTCCAAAAACGGTTCCGCTCCGCCCTGAACCATTGCGATGTGGTGATCCTGTCGGATTACGGAAAGGGTGCGTTGGAGGATCCCCAACCGCTGATCAATCTATGCCGCCGCATGGGCAAGCCGGTTTTCGTAGATCCCAAGCAAGCCAACTTCTCCGCCTACGCCGGTGCCACCGCCATCACCCCGAACCGGCAGGAGCTGGAGGCTGTCGTCGGTTCGACTCGTACCCTCAAAGCGATCTCCGAGCACGCCGAAAAACTCTGCCGCCGATACCGCCTGAAGGCAATGCTGGTCACTCTGGGCGAACAGGGCATGTTGTTGCAAAAAAGACGCGAGAGCCTTCATCTTGCGGTGACCGCGCGTGACGTGTTCGACGTCACCGGCGCCGGGGATACCGTCATTGCCATGTTTGCATGCGCTCACGCCGCAGGATTGTCGCTGGAAGAAGCGATGCGATTGGCGAATCTGGCCGCGGGCCAGGTAGTCGGCAAGTTTGGAACCGCTTCTGTGACACCGGATGAACTGAAGCAGGCCATTCGCCTTGAGCGGAAAATGGAGACCGGCATCGTTCCCTACAACACCCTTCGCCGGCTGGTTCGGGAAACCCGGGAACTGGGCGAAACGGTGGTGCTCACGAACGGTTGCTTCGACCTTCTTCATGCCGGCCATGTCGCGTTGCTTGAAAAAGCCGCAGAGCTGGGTGATCGATTAATCGTGGCCGTCAACAGTGATGCGTCGGTCCGGCGCAACAAGGGATCGGGCCGCCCGATTCAACCACTGAAGTACCGACAGAAAGTGCTGGCCGGACTGGAATGCGTGGATTGGGTCGTGTCGTTTTCCCAGAATACCCCCGAGCAATTGATTCGCGAGCTCAAACCGGACGTGCTGGTCAAGGGCGCCGACTACAAGCCCTCCCAAATCGTCGGCAAGAAAGATGTCGAAAAGGCGGGCGGAAAAGTCGTCGTCCTGCCGCTGGTGGAAGGCTACTCGACCACGAACCTGATCCAGCGCATTCGCGAGAACGAGGAATAACCCATGACGGACCAGGACTCGCGGATCCTGGTTGTCGCACAAGCCTGGATCGGCGATGTCGTGCTCAGCCAGATCCTGTACGCCTTGCTCAAGCGACAGCAGCCTGATGCCTCTATTGATGTCGTCGCGCCCGACTGGGCGGGAGCCTTACTTGAGCGGATGCCTCAGGTTTCCCGCCACATTCCTCTTGACGTCCGGCACGGCCAACTGGGTTTATGGCGACGGTGGGCCACGGCCCGTCGCTTGAATGCGGAATACCAGCAGGCGATCGTCATTCCCCGTTCCATGAAGGCCGCATTGTTGCCATGGGCCGCTGGCATCAGGAAGAGAATCGGGTTCGATACCGGGATTCGCAATATGCTCATCAATGATTCGCGTCCTCGGCCGCCGGACATCATGACCCGCATGGCACGATTGGCTTCGCCGGATCCCGTAGATCCAAATTCCATCCCCCGGCCAAGACTGGAAGTAGACCCGGAAAAAACCGCCGACGCCCTCCGGCAATGGGAGATAGACCCCAGCGAGCCAGTGATCGGATTAATGCCGGGTGCCGCCTATGGCCGCGCCAAGGAATGGGGCGTGGAATCTTTTACCCAGCTAGCCGCCATGCTCTCGAAACATGGCCGCCGCATCTGCGTGGTGGGCACCTCGAAAGACCGTCCTATAGGCGACACCATTGCCCGTGTCGCGCCGGAACAGGTCGTGAACCTGTGCGGGGGGACCAGCTTGGATCAAGCCATTCATCTGATCTCTGGGCTCGCGACCGCAGTTTGCAACGACTCCGGGCTTATGCATGTCGCCGCGGCCGTGGACACTCCCGTCATCGGCATCTACGGCCCGACCAGCCCCGACACGCACCCGCCCCTGACTGATGCCCGAAAGATTTTCTCGGCACGGACCTTATGCAGCCCCTGCCATCAGCGCACCTGCCCGTACGGACATCATGCCTGCATGACCCGAATCACGCCAGAACAAGTGTGCGAGGCCACGCTTGCTCTTTTGGACGGGTGATCTGCGTTGCTAAAATGATTGATTGCCCCGCTCCTGAAAGGCGGGGCGGACTGTTGGAACCTGAAGGCCGAGATGGCGGAATTGGTAGACGCGCCGGACTCAAAATCCGGTGGGGTAGTCCCCCGTGTGGGTTCGAGTCCCACTCTCGGTACCAGCGGCCATAACGGTATCATAGGCGGAATCTGGCACTCCCCTGAACCTCTCCGATGCCGTACTACAAGCGCCACGTTTTCTTCTGCGTCAACCAGCGGGAAGACGCAGCCTGCTGTCAGGATCATGACGCTCGCGCAATGCGGGACTACGCCAAGAAACGATGCCAGGAACTCGGGATTCACGGGGCTGGGCAGATCCGAATCAATCAGTCGGGATGCCTTGACCGATGTGCCGAAGGCCCGATTATTGTTGTCTACCCGGACGGCGTCTGGTACCGCTACCAGAGCCGCGCCGACGTTGATCGGATCATCGATCAGCACCTGATTCACGGACAACCCGTCAAGGAACTGGAGATCTGACGATGGAACTCCGCCCGCTTGGCGACACGGGCCTGGACGTCAGTGCCATTTGTTTGGGCACCATGACATTCGGCGAACAGAACACCGAGGCCGAAGCCCATCAGCAATTGGACTGTGCGTTCGACTTCGGGGTCAATTTCATTGACACCGCCGAGATGTATGCCTTTCCGACCTGTGCGCGCACCCAAGGGCTCACCGAGCAATATATCGGCACTTGGTTGGCTTCCTCCCGCGTCCCGAGGGATCGGGTGGTGGTGGCGACCAAGGTGACGGGGCCCAGCGAATCCATGGATTACCTGCGCGGCGGACCGCGCCTGAACGCAAAACAGATCAATCAAGCGATCGACGACAGTCTCCGTCGCCTGCAGACGGATTACATCGATCTCTATCAGGTCCATTGGCCCGAACGCAATACCAACTACTTCGGGCAGTTGGGATATACGGGCGAAGACGACCAGGATGCCATCCCCATCGAGGAGACCTACGAAACACTATGCCGGCTGGTCGAATCCGGCAAGGCGCGGGCCATTGGGGTGTCTAACGAGACCCCGTGGGGAGTCTCGGAATACCTGAGGCTTTCGCGGGAGAGCTCCGGACCCCGCATTGCCACCATCCAGAACCCCTACAGTCTGCTGAACCGGACTTTCGAGGTGGGCCTCGCGGAAATCGCCATGCGGGAGCACTGCGGACTTCTAGCTTATTCTCCACTCGGATTCGGCGTCTTGACTGGAAAATATCAGCGGGGTCGCCCGCGGGGTTCCCGGCTGCAGCGCTGGAACTACTTCACCCGTCACACCAACCCGCAGGCGCAAGCCGCCACCGCCAAATACCTTGCCCTATCCCGCCAACACGACCTGACGCCCGCGCAGATGGCCTTGAGTTTTATCCAGCAGCAACCTTTCGTCACCAGTGTCATTATTGGTGCCACCACAATCGAACAGCTCAAGGAAAATCTGGAAAGCGCTCATCTGGAGCTGCCCCGCCAGTTGCTGCGCGAAATCGATTCCGTTCACGAGTCTCAGCCCAACCCCGCGCCCTGAAGTCACATCGGCGGCGACAACTGTGCCCCCGCCGTCTCGATCCATTTCCTAACCTGCTCGTTCAACTGCGCAGGCTGCAATCCTTCCGTTGAGATCGGCGGCCCAATCCGAACTGTGACCTTTCCGGGCTTTTTGAGAAATCCACGTGGCCAAAAATGTCCGGCATTGTGCGCCATCGGGAGAACCGAAATCTGGCTCTGCGTTGCGATATGTGCTCCGCCGGCCTGATAGGAACGGTGTTCTCCCACCGGAACGCGGGTCCCCTCCGGAAAAATTACCACCACGTCACCACGTGCGAACCGTTCACGCGCCTGTCGCAGCAAACGCTTCAGGCTGCGGACCGGCGAACTTCGGTCAATGACGATCGGGCGGGTCAATGCCAGCCCCCAGCCAATGACCGGGATCCACAGCAAGGACTGTTTGAGCACGAATGCCGGTTGCGGCAATAAAACCACCAGTAAAACCGTTTCGAATGCCGACTGGTGATTTGCCATGAGCATGTAAGGCCCGGATTCCGGGATATTCTCACGTCCGCGAACCTCGTAGGTGATTCCGCAAAACACCTTCGCGCTCCAAAGGACGCATACGTTCCAGAAACTCAACAACCGATAGCACGGGCGCCGGGGCAGGCAAGCTGCGATCGGCACAACACCCACCGCGATTAAGGTGGCGACAAGCACACCTAAATAAAAAAAAGTAGAGCGGATGGCGGACATCCGGCTGCGCTCAGGATGATGAAGCCAGCAGTTTGTCCACGTATGAGTACAGGTCGTCGTATATCGGAATGCCAGCCGGAAGATCCTTGTCCTTTTCTGTCTGCTTACCGTATCCGGTACGCACCAGAACCGGACGTGCGCCCGCCGCAATGGCCGCCTGGATATCCGACAGTTTGTCCCCCACTGCCGGCACATGGGCCAAATCAGTCCCACAGCGATTCGCGATATCTTCGAACATGCCGGGGTTGGGTTTACGACAATGACTGCCCGCGTCCGGGGCATCCGGACAGAAGAAGATGGCATCCACCCAACCGCCGAAGCGGCCCAGCGAATTGTGCATTTTCTGATGAATCGTGTTCAGAGTGTCCATATCGATGAGGCCACGACCGATTCCTGACTGGTTGGTCGCAAGTACCACCCGGTAGCCTGCTTCGTTCAGGCGGGACACCGCCTGCATGCTGCTGTCGATCGGCACCCATTCTTCCGGCGTTTTGATGAAGCCTTCCCGTTCCTGGTTCAGGACTCCGTCTCGATCCAAAATAATCAATTTCATGGCCAAAATGTCTTTCAGTCTTGCAAGCGCGAAAAATCCGCGATTCCCAAAAATAAATCCTGCAGACCCCGCAGAAGGCGCAAACGATTATGACGTATTTTTTGATCTTCCGCCATTACCAGCACCGTATCGAAGAAAGCCGAAACCGGTTCGGCCAACCCGGCAAGCGTATCCAGCGCTCCTTCATGGCGACGGGCCGCGCAGTTTTTCAACACTTCATCGCGCACTACGTCGAGTTGATCCGCCAGCATGCGTTCCGCTGGCTCCACCAACAGCTCAGGGTCGACACCTCCATCGCTTTCGTCCGCTTCGCGCAGGATGTTCCGAATCCGCTTGTGCGTTGCGACCAGAACCTGTGCCTGCGGCCGGCTCCGGAAATCTTCCACCGCCTGCACCCGCCTGAAGGCATCCAGCGGACGCGTTGGCCCCACCGCCAGAACCGCTTCAATGGCATCCTTGGATTGACCTCGTTCAACCCCATATCCGCGCATCCGGTCAGCCAGGTAGTCCAGCACCGCCTGAGGAATGCCGTCGGAGTGAAAAGACTTCGAATATCCTTCGATCGCCTGCACCAGGCAATCTTCTAAGTCCAAGTCCAACTCGCACTCCACTGTCAAACGCAAGACACCATAGGCAGCACGCCGGACTCCCAGCGGATCCCGGGTCCCTGTGGGCACCTCGCCTATAGAGAACACGCCAGCCAGCATGTCCAGCCGGTCGGCGAGAGCCAACACTTGGCCCGACAAAGTTTCCGGAAGAACATCATCCGCATACCGCGGCCGGTAGTGATCCGAAATCGCTTGGCAGACTGCGTCCTGTTCCTTCTCAATGCGGGCGTAATGCGCACCCATGACTCCTTGAAGCTTTGGAAACGACTGTACGATGTCCGTACCCAAATCCGCTTTGCACAGGCGCGCTGCACGACACACGTCTTCTACATCCGCATCTACGCTCCGGGCCACGTGTCCGGCCAATTTTTCAATCCGCTGGACACGCTCAAGCAAAGTACCCAGTTTGTGATGAAAAACCACCCGGCCCAGGTCTTCGACGCGAGATTCGAACGGTCTCAATTGATCCCGTTCGAGGTAAAAAGCGGCGTCCTGAAGCCGGGAATGGACTACTCGCTCGCATCCCACCCTGATTTCCCCATTGACGTCCGGAAGGTTGGCGACTGCAAGAAAATGCCGAGATAGAGTGCCGTCTGGCGAGCGGGTGGCGAAATACTGCTGTTGATCCTCCAACACTGCGCGGACCACTTCTTCCGGCAGGCTCAAAAATTCCCCATCAAAGCAACCTGCAACCGTCACCGGGAACTCCGCACTGGCGCAAACCTCCTCGAGCAGTGCTTCTGACCGAATGGTTGACACTTTGAATTCGGCCTCGAATTTCTTGATCTGCTGCAGCACTTCCTGCCTGCGTATGGTCGCCTCCACCAAGACTTGGCCTCGTTCCCTCAAGGCGTCCTCATAGGAATCGGCATCCGTTAGCTCGATCTGTTTTTCTCCGAGAAAACGGTGCCCCTGCGTAACTGCGCCACATGCCAGATCCATGACTTCTCCTGCGACCGGCTCGCGACCGTACAGCAACACCACCCACCGGATAGGACGCAGGAAACTTGTCTCCCGCGTACCCCAACGCATGCGTTTCGCCAGCGGCAATCCCGCCAAGACGCGATTGAAAATCTCCGGCAACAGTTCTCGGCAATCGCGAGGTTCGATCACTTGTTCGAACGTGAGCCATTCCCCTTTTTCCGACTTCAGGCGATCCTTTCCGTCTTTCCAACGTTGCATCTGCTTCGCATCGGCCTGACACCCCTTGGCGAAGCCGAGCAATGCGCGAGTCGGCTCGCCTTCAGAATCCAAGGCCGCTGCTACCGAAGGTCCTTTGCGTGTTTCGGTGGATCCGTCCGTCTGTGCCGCCACTTTTTGAATCTGCAACGCCAAGCGCCTTGATGACGCATACGCCGTCACGGCCCGGTCGAACGGAAGAGCCGCATTTTCCAGTTCTGCGACAGCCCCGGCCACCAAGGATTCCTTGAGGGTTTCCAAAGAGCGGGGCGGGAGTTCTTCCGTGCCAAGTTCAAACAGCACGGTCCGGGTTTCAGTCATTCCGTGCCCAAGGGGAAATTCAGGGCCTCGCGCGAGGCGTAATAGGCTTCCGCGATCTTCTGTGCCCGACCACGGATCCGCAGAATGTACTTCTGGCGTTCGGTGGCGGAAATCGCATGCCGCGCATCCAGGAGATTGAAGAGATGCGAACATCCCACCAACTGCTCGTACGCCGGCAACGGGAGATTCTGATCGACCAGCCGATCGCATTCCTGTTCCATTTCGTCGAACTGGCGGGATAATTTTTCCGTGTCGGCCTGTTCGAAGTTGTAAGCCGACTGTTCGACTTCGTTCTGGTGGAACAGCTGCCCATAGGTGATCGGGGCCGCCCCCCCATCGTGCCAAATCAAGTCAAAAACACTGTCTTTCCCCTGCAGGAACATTGCGATCCGTTCGACACCGTAGGTCAACTCGCCGAGCGTCGGACGACATTCCAGTCCTCCCGCCTGCTGGAAATACGTGAATTGGCTGATTTCCATGCCGTTCAGCTGCACCTCCCAGCCCAGACCCCAAGCTCCCAGCGTCGGGGATTCCCAGTCATCCTCCACAAAGCGGACATCGTTTTCGCCAAGTGCGATGCCCAGCTCCTCCAGAGACTTTAAGTACAAATCCTGGATGTCATCCGGCGAAGGCTTGAGGACCACCTGGAATTGATAATAGCGCTGAAGACGGTTCGGATTCTCTCCATAGCGTCCATCCGTCGGTCGCCGGCACGGCTGTGCGAACGCACACCGCCATGGCTCCGGGCCAATGGCCCGCAGGAAAGTTTCCGGGTGGAAGGTTGCTGCGCCGATCGGCAGGTCGTGCGCAGGCAAAATCACGCAACCCTGCGTCGCCCAGTATTCTTCCAGTCGACGGATAATATCCTGAAGCGTCATGGTCTCGGCAATCCTTTCTTAGGAGAATCGTTGGCGGATATATTCCCGGGAATCTTCCAGAGAGAGTTTAACAGTCGTCGGCCCGTTGCGCACGAAAAAATCCCCGTCCTTTACGGCCTCAAGCCCTTTCCAGGCGAGATAGACGGGCTCCGGACTCCGGCGGCAACTCACCATACAGACATTCTTACCGTCAATGGCCTGCATCCTAGGGTCAATACGTGTCCTGGCACGTCTCCCCAATCCTGATTCCACAACCTGCATGAGATGGCGCATGAATTTGTCGTTATTCTCAAGCCGATCTTTCTCAATACCGACAATGGAACCATCATCCGCCACTCCAATCAGAAGATCGCCTCCTTCCGTATTCAGGAATGCCGCGATGGTTTTCAGCGCCGCATGCGTGACCCCCTTGTCATTCTTTCGGTCTTCCTTGAGGCTCCAACGCAATGTGGACTTGAATTCCAAGGTTTTGGATTCCCCTTGTTCAATCAATTCTTCTGCGCTGCGCCGGCTGCGAAGGTACTGGTCGAAAAGGTAGTTTTTCACCGCTTCCCCGAAATCCTGATCGTCGGTGATTCGCTTGTACAGGTCGAAGTTGGTGTCGACAATCTCCTGAATCACCTTGTCAACCTTGTGGTCGAAAGCCAGTCGCACATTTTCCCGTGTATTGACGCGTGCAGAAGCATCCAGCGTCGCGTCCTCTTCCAGTTTTTCCATCATCTGCCCGAGAGTAGCGCTGTGCTCAGAACCCAGTTCCGTGCCAAACCGCTCATTCAATTCGAAAATGATCCGTGAGAGAACTTCGACGTCTTCCGGCAAAGGTCCATATGGTTCTTTCTCGGAGATGGAGTCCAACCTGCCGGCCCCCCGCTCAAGTTCAATCGAACCACTGCCAGTCTCCACGACCCGGTACGATTCCATGTCGATTTTGTCCCGCACGTCAAAAGGCTGCTCATCCGGGTCAGGGGGCAGTAACCTACGCAAATGCCGTGCGAAAACATACAACTTCTCCAGATCTGGGTCGGCGAAGGTCAGGACTTGTGCTAGAAATGCGTAGAGGCGCACATAGCCTGTCAACTCCTTTCGGAATCGGTTCCTCTCATCTTCACTGAGCGCACAAAAACGTTCAACTGAAGACGACAATGCGGCATACAATTGGCTCTGGTCAACCTTGGCCCTGAAATAGATTTCGGTAAATCCGTCAATATCGGCTTTGGCATAGACCGGATAATCGTGGAGCCGCGTCTGAACCTGATAAAGCAGGTTGGGGTCGGTCGCTTCCGACAGCAGTGTGGTTTCGTAATGGGGGTCGAAAGCGGTCTTGATTTCATCGGTTTCATTGGCAAAATCCAGCACCAGAGTATCCGATTTGTTGGGATGCGTGCGGTTGAGCCGGGAAAGCGTCTGCACGGCATTCACACCGCTCAGTTTTTTGTCGACATACATCGTATGCAGAAGCGGCTGGTCAAATCCTGTCTGGAATTTGTTCGCGACGATTAGGAATCGGTATTCTGGCTCTGCAAATGCTGAGGCAGTCTGCGCCTCGGATAATCCATTCATGCCGGATTCCGTGTAGGACTGCCCCGCGCCTTCGACCTTGCCTGAGAAAGCTACCAATGCCTTGAACGGGTGTCCCTGCTCTGCCAGACAATGGTCCATGGCCAACTTGTAACGCACCGCATGCAAGCGCGAGCGAGTGACGATCATCGCCTTCGCTTGGTTCCCGATCTTGCCCTGTACCCGCCCGATGAAATGCTCCACCATGATGCGCACTTTCGTGTCAATCGCGTGCGGGTTGAGTTCCACGTAGGATTTCAATAGATACGTGGCCTTCCGTTTGTCATAGTGCGGGTCGCCCTCCACGGTTTTCCAAAGTTTCCAATAAGCTTTGCAGGTCGTGTAGTTCGTTAGAACGTCAAGGATGAATCCCTCTTCTATGGCCTGGCGCATGGTATAGGTATGGAAAGGTTCGAATTGCCCATCCGGGCGTTTGTTGCCGAACAGTTCCAGCGTCTTGGACTTTGGGGTTGCCGTAAAGGCGAAGGTTGAAAGATTGGGCTGGCGGCCACGATTTCTGATTTCCTCCAAGATGGTACTTTCAATCTCTTCTTCCGGGGTCTCCAGTTGGGCTTCTTTTTCTTCCGCGTCGTCCAGAGAAGAAACCGAAAGCGTGGCCTTGAGGCTTTTGCTGGACTCTCCCGATTGCGATGAATGAGCCTCATCAATAATCAGGGCAAACTTCCGACCCGGCAAATCACCAATCTGGCTGGCAATAACCGGGAATTTCTGAAGCGTGGTGACGATGATGGTTTTGCCCGCTTCAAGTGCATCCTTGAGTTGGCGGGAAGTCGTGTTGATGTTCTCCACTACGCCCAGCGTCTGCTCGAACTGTCTGATGTTCTCCTGCAGCTGGCGGTCCAGGATGCGCCGATCAGTCACTACGATTATCGAGTCAAAAATGCGGCGGTCATCCGCACCGTGCAAGGTCGACAACTGGTGGGCGAGCCACGCGATAGTGAAACTCTTGCCGCTGCCGGCTGAATGCTTAATCAAGTAGTGCTGTCCCGCCCCCTTTTGGTAGGCATCCCGCACGAGACGGCGTACGCAATCGAGTTGCTGATAGCGAGGGAAAATCAGTTGTCGTTTGCCGTTATTGCGGCCATGCCCGCTTGCTCCCTTGACCTCATGGACAAATCGCTGGATTAAATCCAGCACACTGTCGCGTGCCCACGTCTCTTCCCACAGATAAGCAGTCGCGTAACCAGTCTGGGTCGGAGGAATGGGAGGATTTCCGGCCCCTCCGAACTTGCCCTGGTTGAAGGGTAAGAAGCGCGTCCTGTCCTTGTCCAAACGGGTAGTCACGTAGACCATGTCCGGATCAACGGCGAAGTGCGCAAGGCATCGGCCACCGGCAAACAGAAGCTCTCGCGGGTCACGATCCTTTCGGTATTGCCGAACCGCGTCCAGGACAGTCTGTCCGGTCAGCGGATTTTTCAGTTCGGCAGTGAATATTGGCAAGCCATTCAGAAACAGCACCACGTCCAGGCTGTTCTCACTCCTGACGCTGTAGCGCAACTGGCGCACGACCGAGAAAATATTTGCCTGGTACCGACGCTGGGTTTCTTCGTTAAGCCCACTCGCCGGACGGAAATAGGCCAGTTGGAATTCGCAGCCCATGTCTTTCACGCCATGCCGCAGGACACTCAGCGCACCGCGGCTTTTTGTTTCGGAACTCAAACGCCCCAGAAACTGTTCCTCTGCATCAACGCCATAGCGTTGTGAAAGTTTTTCCCACTCTCTCGGTTGGGTTGCCTGCACAAAACTCAGGACATCGTTACCCAAGAAGCATAGTTCCCGGTCGTAATCTCCCGGTTGGCGCCTGCAATAACCACCGGGGTTTCTTCCCCAGTCATCACCGACACTACTTTGCAACAAGGTTGCTTCGATGGCATCCTCGAAAGCACGCTCGGAAATTGTAGTGTTCATGTGCAAAAGTTTAGGTGGCATCAGTGAACGACATGCGTTTACGCAGTGGAGATAAATTGCTGCCGAACATCAATTTTACCGGTCACGACCTCTGTAATGAGTGAGGCACGTGATTCTTTCTGCAACTCTATAACTTGGTAGATTTTGGAGATTAGGCTGTCGATTTTTTCTATCTCACAGTTAAGAAAAGAGGCAATGGCTCGTTGTTCTTCAATAGGAGGGACGACAACTGAAAGATATTTCAACTGACTTCCGTAAATGTGCATTACTGTGATTCCTCGCCCCATAAGTGCCTTTTGGTGCACTGCTTGAGGAGCACTGGCCGCATAACCCATGAAATGAGCATCTGCTTCAATATTCAGCCTCAGAAGGATTACATCACCCCCACAATACACATCGGTATCGATTAAATTGACCGCCGACTTGGCGATCTCATCAAGTGTCTCTCCTGACCCAGCAAATAGAATGTCTCCATATTGGATGAGGGTGTAGTTGATTGCGGATTCGGAGGAAATATAAGAGCAACATTGCCGAACAAAAAAATTATGGTGCGTATAGAGATCTCCATATCGCACACAAGGAAGACCATCGGGAGATTCGTCTTCTTTGGTTCCACCATTACATTTTCTGAATGTTCCAATCTGTCCTAGTTGCTTCACCTCCCAATGCGCCGGAATCTCGCCTAGCCATCCAATGCCGGAATCTTTCATTAAGATATTGTGATCAAGACCCTTGGTGACAGCATGGCTAATGAGCGCAATACGTTTTTCCTGCAGTAAATCAATCAACTGCTCCTGCCTTTCAATCAGCGTGTCGATTTTTGCTGTCTCGCGGTCGAGGAAAGTGACAATGGCTTTTTGCTCCACCAAATCAGGAGGAAAAGCAATTCGGATCTTTCCTATAAATTCCCACTCAGCTCTTGGCATCTTTGCGCCAAAAGTCGAACTGTCAACCAAATCGATTACATCTTTTGACAGAAATCTCTGCTCAAGGAATGCACCACACACATCGGCCATCGGACGTAATACCAAGAGTTCGCTAGAACAAATGCCACCCTGTTCCGGTCTTGCAACCTTAGCAAGGTATGGCCTCAATTTACCGAAAAGAATGTCACCGACTTGAAAACGTTTTACTTGATTCTCAGGAGCACCTTCATATTGGGATGGAGAAACTTTCCCTGTCCAACTTTGGATATGCTCTAAAGCAATGTAGACATCTCGCTCTTCAATCGTATGTGCTTTGCCTGCCACATTCTTTGCAAACGATTTCAGCCGCTTCACCTCCCAATGCGCCGGAATCTCGCCCAACCACTCAGTGCCAGAAGCCTTGTAGGCTGGATAAGGGGTGTAACTCATCCCCCCCGAGGAAGGTTTAGGATTGCTCATTCCAGCATCAGGGGATTGGTGGGTATTCAATTTCCTTGGCTCAACGCTACGCTGTTTTCCAAAATCTTCTGCTCAGTGTAGCCAAGGCCCACCTTCCAGCCAACTTCCAGTGAACTTGCTACCCCGTGAAAGCGCGTCCCATGGCTCCGTAAGGAACGACAGAATTAGTTCACCCGTCTGCCCGAAATTCCTCGGTGCACCCAAAAGACGATCGTGATCCAGATACTCGCGCCACAATGCACCGCGTATCGCGTTTGCATAAAACTCCGGCGTCAAGCCAACGGGAAGGTCGTCAGACACCACCGTGCCTCGTTGTGCGAAAGTTGCGCTTATAGCGTTTGCGAGACATCCACCGTCGAAGGAAAAATGCGACGCAAGTCCGTAGATGTCATAGAGATCCTTATGGCGATTGAATCTGCCCCGATGCGTGACCAGCGCATTGAATTTTTCAGCGATAACGGATTCTCTTGGATAGATCCGAATTCGCGGCCTTGGGCCATCAAGCAGGACCGGGTAATCGGCATCGCTCGGTGGAGGATTGATGACATCCCAAAATCCGATATCCATTCGCATCGGGATACGCGCGCCAGCCAGCATGGCCTTGAATTGAACCCTCAAGCCATCGTACTCATCGGCTGGCCGAATTTCTCTGAACTCCATATTCGAGCAGTCGAAAGTCATTCCATCCTCCGGGCAAGGAATTGAACAGATTTCGCGAATTATCGATCCCACATGGTCGGCACTTGAATTTCCATATCCGGAAAAATCGATATCCCGAGTCGGACGACTCACCGCCTTGCCCCACACCAAAAGGAGCATCGCTCCTTTCAAAACAAAACGGTCACGATATTCGGACACTCCCAGCCGGTAGAAAAATCGTTCTGCCGCATATCGACGGATCGTAAATTCAAAAATTCCGCCCACTTCTTTATTCTTGTTGTACAGCCTGTCCCGGACCGAGGCAGGAATGTTTCTGAGCGGGGTGCTCCTTACCATGAGAATGCATCCAGATAAGGAAAAACGATTGTCTTCGCCCGGCAAACTTCGGCAACACGCTCGATCTCGCCGACTGTCACGGTTCGGCTACGAATAGCATCGTACAGGGCCTCCAACGCAACATTGAGACCGCATTTTTTCCGATAACGGAAACAGTCGACAATCGTCCGAGCTGGCGAAGTAATCTGAACCGGAACACCTTGGACTGTGCGACATTCCACCGCGTAAGTCATCATACGGCCTGAGAAACGAACGATACGCGACTGGACCGGCGGATTACGGGGCTTCCGGGCCTTTCGGTCTATGGCAAACCATGCCCGGTTCGGCGACTGCGTTCCGATTTCATGAATAGAGAGCGCAGTTGCCAGACATAGAACCGCATTGGGAATAGCGGCTGCTACCATTGCATAGGAATCGAGTTCAGTGGGCACGGCCTCGGATAGGGGAAACCGGTAGAGGCCTCGCCCGAATTTCAATATGAGTCCCTGAGATTCCCAGTCCTTGAGCCGTCGGTGGGGAATGCCAAGCGGCGCAATATCCCGGGCGCGGAAAAAGGCCCCCAGACCTGCGCCCCGCAGCATATGAAAATCGGCCATGTTTGACATGGCATCATTATAGATTATTTAAAATGTCGGCACTTACTTATAAGTGTAGACATTTTATTTCACATTTCGGAATCCAGCATTGCCAGCATCTCCATGATCTCCCGTTCCGCGGCCTTAATGTCGGCTTGTATCTCGGCAAGAGGCCGGGGCGACACATGTTGGTAGAAATATCGGTTGAAATTGATTTCGTAGCCCACTAGGCCCACCTTCCCATCCTTCGGGTCGCATTTCGATACGTCAATCCAGGCATCAGGCACATGAGGAGCTACCTCACGAGCAAAAAACTCCTGAACGCTGACCGGAATCCTGCTCTCGTCCACCGGATCCTCCCCCTCAGGCAGCGGCACACGCTCGGTGTCACGCAGATCCGGGTCAGGCTCCGGATTACCCTGCGCATCCGAACAGATTCCGGCATTCTCGTCGCGTTCGGAGAGCGCCAAAACGATAGCCTTTTTCAGCAACTTCGGTAATTTCAGTGCAACTTCCCCAGCCTTGGCATCAAGGGCTTCCAGAAACCCCGAGTGATCCTTGTAAACCGCACTCCCAAGCGAACCCAGTAAATCCCGAATCTCCTGTTGCCGTTTGCGGCCTTGATCTTCTTCCTTGTCTTTGGCCTTGCCCCGTTTCTTCGATTTAGCCAGATTCTGGAAAACCTTCTGATCCTCCAAACGACTCATACGTTCGGGACTCGCCTGAAAATTAAGCCGCAACGGGCGTTCTACTGTGATCCTCCGGTAACCAAACTGCGTCACCGGGAAAGCACGACTGACCACCTTCCTCTCTTTCTTTCCCCCTACCTCAATTCCATGGGTTTCGTCATCCTGAAACCTTTCGACCAGTTTCAATATGTCCAGCGCTTTCTCATACGGAATCTCTCGCCGCTTCTCTCCCAGACTTTTGGGCATTGATGTCCAGAAAGAAGTCGCGTCCACCAAAAGTACTTTCCCTTCACGCTCAGGCACTTTGCGATTAGTCAGGAGCCAGATATAGGTCGCAATACCCGTGTTGTAGAACAGCTGCTCGGGCAACGCAACCAGTGCCTCTAGGTAATCGTTTGCCATGACGAACCGGCGAATTTCACTTTCCCCGCTGCCTGCATCCCCCGAAAAAAGTGCCGACCCATTCATGATGATCGCAATTCGTGCCCCGCCCTGGTCCGGGGATTTGGCTTTCTTGAGCATATGCAATAGGAACAGGGTTTGCCCGTCGCTGATGCGGGGCAGGCCCGGACCAAAACGACCCGCTTCCCCTCGTTCATGCTCGCTCCGCACGGCGTCCTCATCCCCTCTCCACTTTTTGCCGTATGGGGGGTTGGCAATCAGATAGTCGAATGTCGCGCCTGCATGTTGATCGCGAGACAGCGTGCTGCCAAAAGCAATGTTGTTGGCATCGCGTCCGCTCGGGTCCTTCATGAAAAAATCCGACTTCGAGACCGCCCAGGTCTCCGGATTCACTTCCTGCCCGAAAAGGTGAATGTCGGCAGTGGGATTAATCGGGCGGACGGCAGGCTCCCGGCCACCGCCCTGCTCCCCCAGGGTGATGTGCTCCTTGGCGATCATCAACAGGCCGCCCGAACCACAACAGGGATCATAAATCGTCCGTACCGCCCCTTTGCGCGCAATCTCTTCTTCATCACCGGCCAGCATAAGATCGACCATAAGGTGGACAACGTCGCGGGGCGTGAAGTGCTCTCCGGGGTTTTCATCCAGCGCTTCATTGAACCGGCGGATTAATTCTTCGAAAATCATCCCCATAGTCGGGTTGTCGATTCTGTCTGGATGCAGATCTACGGAGCCAAAGTGCTCCAGAACCTGAAACAGCAACCCTGCTTCGTCCAACTTGCTAATTGTGTTGTCAAAATCGAAATGCCCAATCACCTCGCGCATATTGCTGCTGAAGCCCGCAATATAGTTCCTGAGATTGGCCGCGACTTGTGGAGCATCGCTGAGCAACAGCTCGAAGTTGAAACGAGAAGTGTTGTAGAACGCAAACCCCGAAGCCGCATTCAGTTGCGCATCCAATTCCTTGAGTCCGCCCTTGCTCAGCTTCGCTTTTCGTTTCAGGACTTCTTCCTTCGTCGGAGCCAAAACACAGTCAAGCCGGCGAAGGACGGTCAGCGGAAGAATGACGTCTTGGTATTTCCCGCGCTTGAAAGAATCGCGAATGATATCCGCGGCCTCCCAAAGAAAATTGACTATCTCGCTGTGCTTCATGGTGCTGAATGAACCAGTTTATCCCGCCACATCAAAAATCTTGCGATGTTCCGTAAGAATGTGCCGATCGCTCAAACTCGCGATGTAGTCGGCAATCACCCGAGCCTGCCCTTCCTCGCCGAGTGCCTCCTTCTTCTTACGAGCCCGTGGGTGCAATTCCGTCGGCAACAACTGCGGACGGTCCATGAACACGCGGAACAACTCCCGAATCACACGGACAGCCTTACCGGTTGCCTGTGCCAACTGATGGTGATGGTAGTACTTCTCGTGCAGCAATCGGGTCACCGACGCAAGTTCGGCACGCAACTCACCGCTGAATCCGGCCAGTCGCTCGGTGCAGGCACGGACGGCCTGTGGCGAGTCCGGCTGCACCTGTTCGATTCGCTTTCCAGTGGCAAGGATCATATCCACCATCATGGCCGTAATCATGCGCCGGTTGGCCTCATGCAACAATGCATGCCGCGACAACTTCGGCGAGGCTTTTCCCGCCTCGTCATAGGCGCGGGAAAACAGCGCCAAGTTCCGCACTTCTTCTAGGTCCAGAAACCCCAGCCGCAAACCATCGTCCAGATCATGGTTGGTATAAGCAATCTGGTCGGCAAAGTCCACCAACTGCGCCTCCAGGGTCGGCGAGCCGCCTTTGAGGAAACGTTCCCCCAGCGGCCCCAGGGTTTCAGCAATTTCCTTCGGGCAGCGCTTCAGCACTCCCTCACGTGTCTCAAAACTCAGGTTAAGACCGCGAAACTCGGCGTATTTATGCTCCAGTTTGTCGATCACGCGCAATGACTGAAGATTGTGCTCGAATCCGCCGTACTCTTTCATGCAGTCGTCCAGCGCATCCTGTCCCGCATGCCCGAATGGCGTGTGACCCAGATCGTGCGCCAGCGCGATCGATTCGGACAGGTCTTCGTTGAGACGCAAGGCGCGCGACAGCGTGCGCGACAACTTGGCCACTTCGATGCTGTGCGTCAGTCGGGTGCGAAAAGATCCATCCGCATGATTCACCATGACCTGGGTCTTGTACTCCAAGCTTCGGAACGCGGCGGCGTGAATGATCCGGTCGCAATCACGCTGGTACAGCGTTCTGAATTTGTCCGGAGGCTCCGAATACTGCCGCCCGAGAGAATTGAACTCGCTGGCCGCGTAAGGAGCAAACCCGGCCTGATCCGGCCCGCCATCCCGCGCTTCCAGCAAATCGACTGCCACAGGCTCAACGCACTCCTGCCAACGTGGCCGACAACAGCCGCTCGTCCACTTGGTCGGTCACTTCCGCCTGCCCAATTGCCCGCATCAAGATGAAACGTTGCCGTCCCCCGACATTCTTCTTGTCATGCCGCATATGGGCACGCAATGGCTCAACCCCCAGTTCTTCCGGCAGCCGGGTCGGCAACTCCGCGCGGCCGACCAGCGCCTGTATCCGCTCGGCTGCCTGAGCCTCGAGCCAGCCCATCCGGACCGACAGGTCGGCGGCAAGCACCAGACCGCAGGCCACGGCTTCACCATGATTCCACTGTGCATAGCCCTGCTCGGTTTCGATCGCATGCGCAAAAGTATGACCCAAGTTCAACAACGCGCGGGTGCCGGTGCGTTCCCGCTCGTCGGCAGCCACAATTCGCGCCTTGCTGGCGCAGGACGTCTTGATTGCGTACGTCAAGGCTTCCGTCTCCAGCGCCAAGACTTCCTCAAGGTGCTCTTCCAGCCACTCGAAGAATTCCGCATCGTCAATCAAGCCGTATTTAATGACCTCGGCCACACCCGCACGCATTTCACGTGCCGGCAGGCTGCGTAGCGTCGCCGAATCGATCAGCACCGCCTTCGGCTGCCAGAACGCACCAATCATGTTCTTGCCGAGCGGGTGGTTGACGCCGGTCTTGCCCCCTACCGAAGCATCCACCTGTGCCAACAATGTTGTCGGGACCTGCACAAAATCGACGCCCCGCATATAGGTGGCAGCGGCAAATCCGGTCATGTCGCCGACCACGCCTCCCCCGACCGCGACGAAGGTCGCACCGCGCCCCAGTTCCTGCTCCAGAAGCCAGGTGTAAAGCCCGTTCAGATCCTCCAGCGTCTTATGTTGCTCCCCGTCCAGCAGCACGTAGCATCCACGGCAAGCCGACCCCAAGGCCTCCGCGAGAGGCCGGGCATACAGGTTTTCCACTCCCGGATGCGTCACCAGCACGACCTCGGACCCCACCAGAGGAGCCCAGCGTGCGGAATCTTCAAGCAGTCCTTCGCCGATCAGAATCGGGTATGAAGCGCCCTTGAGGGCAACGGTTAACTCGTGCACAAGAAATCCTTAAATTCAGTCCCCTGCTTTGGTCGAGATTGTATACTGCTTAGTTCTCCGCCAGGTCAACGTGCCATGACAGAAACACTGCTTTTGACCGCCGGCCGCCACACCGCCACCATTACCTGCTACGACACGCCGACCGCACGGGCGATCTGCGCGGCCCTGCCAATCCAGTCCGAAGTCCGCACCTGGGGACAGGAAATCTACTTCGAGGCACCCGTTGAAGCCGCTCTTGAAGCCAATGCCCGCGATGTGGTGGAAGCCGGCGAGATCGCGTTCTGGGTGGAAGGCCGGTGCATCGCGATCGGTTTCGGGCCCACCCCGGCTTCACGCGGCGACGAGATCCGGCTGGCTGCGGCGGTCAACATCTGGGGGCATGCGGACGATGTCCACAGTTTCGCTGCCTGCCTCCCCGGCGACCCGGTCAGGGTGCGCCGCGCATGAATCCGGTTCGCGGGAAATTCTCCGCCCCCCTCGAGCCCGAAAAGATCGCCTCAGACTGGCGTCAGCGCGGTTTCTCCTGCGGAACCTTCGAAGACCCTCCGGGACGTGCCTGGCGAGACTTTACCCACGACTGCAATGAGCTGATTACGGTCGTGGAAGGCCAGCTGCAATTGACCCTGAAAGGCGCCGACATGATCCTGGAGCCCGGCGACGAAGCCTTCATCCCACGACGTTGCCTGCACTCTGTCGTCAATCTCGCCCCGACCCGTACGGTTTGGCTGTACGGCTACGACAGCCCGGGCGTCTGATCCAGCCACTCGACAATGTTTTCGCAGGCTGTGCGCACCGTCAGGCCATCCATATTGACCTGGTAGTCACACAACTCTCGATATAAAGGCTCGCGCTCGCTGGACAACCGCTTCAATATCTCCTCCGGGTCTCCATCCTGCAATAGCGGGCGGGTGCGATCCGCACGCAAGTGCCGCAATTGGGCATCCAGCGGCACACGGAGGTAGATCACCGTGCCGCGCGAGGCCAAGAGGCGGCGATTATCCGCATCCAGAACGGCACCTCCGCCAGTCGCCAGAACAATATTTTTTTGTTGCACCAGCTCCGCAATGGCTTCACGCTCCCGGCGACGGAACCCTTGCTCTCCCTCGCGCTCGAATATTTCTGAAACCGTCACTCCGGTCCGTTCTTGCAATACCGCGTCGCTATCGAAAAATTCCCGCCCCATCGCTTTCGCCAGCAGGGAACCGACCGTTGTTTTTCCCGCACCCATCGGGCCGATCAAAAACACATTGGAGGGGTGAATGGGTACGGCCATGAGACGCCCAGATAATCAAGACCCCACTATACTGTGTCCTGCCCAAACCCCGATCCCAACATGAACATCACCCGCCGCCTTCTGAGACTCATTGCCTTGGGGGTAGTGCCAGTCCTGCTCGCCGTGCTCGGAGCCTATCTCTACATACAGCCCAGCATGCCGACGGTCCAGGAACTCCGGGATATTCATCTGCAGACCCCGCTCCGCGTGTACTCCCAAGAGGGTGCACTGCTTGCGGTCTACGGCACCAAGCGCCGCATTCCCGTCCGTCTGGACGAGATTCCGTTGCCAATGCGGCAGGCTTTCATCGCATCCGAAGACTCCCGCTTTGAGCAACACTTCGGGGTAGACCTGCAGGCCTTGGTCCGGGCCGCCGTGGATCTTGCGCGCAGCGGGCGGATCCGCCAAGGCGGCAGCACCATCACCATGCAGTTGGCCCGTAATTTCTACCTGACCCGGCAACGCCACTTTATTCGCAAGCTACGGGAGATTTTTCTCGCCCTGCGCATCGAACAGGAACTCAGTAAGGATGAAATCCTGGAACTGTACCTGAACAAGATTTTCCTTGGCCATCGGGCTTACGGCGTGGGAGCGGCGGCTGAGGTGTATTACGACGCATCTCCCCGACATCTGACACTGGCTCAGATGGCGACTATCGCCGGTCTGCCCAAAGCGCCCTCAACCCTCAACCCGGTCACCAACCCTGACGCGTCCCGCGCACGTCGGCGCTACGTGCTGGATCGCATGTTGCAGGACGGGCATATCACGAGCGCACAGCACCGAGAAGCCGTCGAAGCCCCGGTTACCGCACGGCTGGGCCATTACCGCGGTCAGTCTTCGGCACCCTACGTGGGAGAAATGGTTCGGGCCGAAATGGTGGAACGATTCGGAACGGAGGCTTACACCGGAGGCTATACGGTTTACTTGACCATACGCGACGATTTGCAAACAGCGGCCCGCCAAGCCGTGCGAAGAGCATTGATTCGCTACGACTTGCGCCACGGCTGGCGTGGCGCGGAAAACCGCTTGGTCCCTCTCCCGGACAACAAGCAGGAACTCGACCAAGTTCTAAGTAACACCCCGGCTCGGGGCGGTTTCAAAAACGGCATCGTGGTGCACGCCGGTCCCAAAGTCGCCCACGTGTATCTCGGTAATAGCCGTTGGGCGGAACTGACTCTCGAGGAAATTCTCTGGGCACGACCGATGGAACATGTCGACCGGCGCGGGTCCGCACCTCGGGCAACTTCGGACGTGCTGCATCCGGGTGATCTCGTTCACTTGGTGTTCGAAGACAATGTCTGGCGATTGCGCCAGATTCCGGAGGCTTCCGGCGCACTGGTTGCACTGGATCCGGTTGATGGTGCAATCCGGGCATTGACCGGCGGCTTCGACTTCGCCTTGAGCAAATTCAATCGCGCGACCCAGGCGCGCCGCCAACCGGGCTCCAGTTTCAAGCCATTCCTGTATACCGCCGCTCTGGCCAAGGGGTACACCCCGGGCACGCTGATCAACGACGCGCCCGTCGTCTACCACGACCAGGGCATTGAGGGAGCCTGGCGTCCTGCCAACTACAGTGGACGGTTTTACGGACCGACCCGTCTTCGCGAGGCTCTGACTTATTCCCGGAATGTGGTTTCGATCCGAATGCTTGACGGCATCGGGAGCGATTATGCGCGTCACTACGTGGAACGGTTCGGTTTTGATGCCGAGGCCCTCCCTGACAACCTGACCTTAGCACTGGGTTCGGGTGAAGTGGCGCCACTGCAAATGGTGGCGGCATTCGCGATCTTCGCCAACGGCGGCTACCAAATAGAGCCCTACTTGATCGATCGCATTGAGAATCGAGTAGGAGAACTAGTTTATCTGGCCAACCCTCGCAAGGTCTGCAACGATGCGTGCCAAAAGCAGGCTCTGTCGTCACTGTCGTCCCCTGGCCAAGAAATCTCCGCCTTAATGCCGGAGAACGCGGCCTCACGCGTGATCGACAAACGGATTCACTATCAGATCGTCAGCATGTTGCAGGACGTGGTCCAATTCGGAACTGCGCGTGCCGCATTAGCGCTGGAGCGTAAGGATCTGGCGGGGAAAACCGGCACCACGAACGATCAACGCGATGCTTGGTTCAGTGGATTCAATTCCGGCCTCGTGGCCACCACCTGGGTGGGGCGGGACGACTATGGAAAACTCGGTCGCCGTGAAGTCGGCGGTACGGCGGCACTGCCCATGTGGATCGACTTCATGAAAGTGGCTCTGACCGACCTGCCAGAAAAGCCTCTTTCTATTCCTCCGGGCATTGTTCAGGTACGCATTGACCCCAAAAACGGCCTGCTCGCTCCGCCCGACAGCACGAACAGCATTGTAGAAACCTTCCGGGAGGAACACGTGCCCAATCGTTTGTCGAAAGAAACCAATCTGATGCCTGGGGATGGCCGGGCTGACATGCCGGAGCAGTTGTTCTGATTGCGATGAACGATTCATGGTAGAGTTTCGATCATCTCACCTGTCCTTACACTTGATCGCTTGACTGTCGGCGAGTTCCTTTTGTTTCTCCGAGGTTATCAAAAATGAACCGAAATATAATTCTTCTAATCGCCGCCGGCACGCTCGGCGTTATCCTTGTGTCCTTCGCCATGAAGCAGGGCTCTTTCCTTGGGATGGCTCCACCCGTACCGGCTGACACCGAAAACCATGCGGAAAACCCCGATGCAGCGCAAGCCAAGGCGATGATCGCCCAGGCTCTTGAATATACGGATCAACACGGCATTTCCGCTTTGATCGAAAAGGTCAATGCGGCCGCTCCTGAATTTCACTATGGTGAACATTACGTGTTCATTCTGGACAATACCGCGACCATCGTGGCCCATCCAATCAATCCTGCCTGGATCGGGGTAGGAGACGACACCGGAAGGGATGCCGATGGCAATCCCTTTTTTGCGCAAATGGTCGCAGCAGCGGTCGAGAACCCGGACGGCACCTGGTTCAACTACCGTTGGCCGAATCCGGTCACGGGAGAAGTGGCAACCAAATCCAGTTGGGTCGTGATGCGTGACGACCACCTCATTGGCGTCGGCATCTACCTGGAGGAAGAGTAGAGAAATTGCGCAAACGCCCCGGCCAAGCGGAGGTTCACGCTGAAGCGGTTCTGAAGCGGTGAACCTCGTCGATCAGGCAGGCAAGCTGATCCGGGTCGACGTCCGGCGTGATGCCGTGTCCTAGATTGAATACGTGACCCGGATAAGGGCCATAATCTTCCAGTAGCGCACGTGCGGCGGTACGCAGGTCCTCTACATCCTCACGCAGCAGGACCGGATCCAGATTGCCCTGCAAGGCACAGACCTGCCCCACCTCCTCACGTGCAGCGCGAAGATTCACGGTCTCATCCAAGCCAATCGCTTCGCAGCCAGTCTTGCTGACCTCGGTCAACCGCCCGCCACCCCCGCGGGCAAACATGATGCGTGGCACAACCGATCCCAGTTTTTCCATGACGCGCTCGACCGGCTGGAGCGAGAAGCGAACATAGTCCTCGCCATCCAGAATGCCTCCCCAGCTGTCGAAAATCATCACCACACTGGCACCGGCCTCAATCTGCGCCTCCAGATAAAGCGCAACGGAATCTGCCAGAATCGAAAGCAAATAATCAAGTTGCTCCGGTTCGGATCGAAGAAGTTCAGTTACATACCCAAAGTCGCTTCGGCTTCGGCCCTCAATCATGTAGGTGGCCAGCGTCCATGGACTGCCGGCAAAGCCGATGACCGGGACCTGGTTTCCGATCTCTTGGGACAGTAAGGACACGGCTTCGCTGACATAGCGAAGCTCCTGGTGCGGGTCCGGGACCCCCAATGCCTTGATGTCGGCTACGCTGCGGACCGGGCGCTCAAAATGCGGCCCCGTGCCTTCCGAAAACCCGAGCCCCAGCCCCATCGCGTCCGGGATGGTCAGAATGTCGGAGAATACGATCGCCGCATCCAACGGATATCGACGCATCGGCTGCAACGCTGCCTCGCAGGCATATTCCGGCGTGCGACACAAATTAAGAAAGCTCCCGGCTTGCTCGCGCAACTGGCGATATTCCGGAAGGTAGCGCCCGGCCTGACGCATAATCCATATGGGCGTACGGTCGGTCGGCTGCCGCCGTAGAGCGCGAAGAAACCGATCGTTTTCCGGGACCGCCATCGGGGCCTCAGGACTTTTGCAGGTAATCGAGAATTCCTTCAGCCGCCCCGCGCCCTTCGAACACTGCCGTCACCACCAGATCCGCCCCGCGCACCATGTCGCCTCCGGCAAATACTTTGGGATTGGCCGTCTGATAGGGAAACGGATCGGAACAGGTTGTCACCAGTCCTTGTCCATCCACATTAATCTGGTTCTCGGCAAACCAGCCTGCGGGACTCGCCCGGAAACCGAAGGCGATCACCACTCGGTCGGCAGGCAGCACCGTCTCGGAGCCCGGCACCGGCTCCGGCATCAGCCGTCCGCGCTCGTCTGCTGCACCCAACCGGGTCTCAACCACGCGCACACCACTCGTTCCGTTCTCCCCCTCAATCCCGAGCGGTTGCCGGTTGAACAGGAATTTCACTCCTTCTTCCGTCGCATTCTTGACCTCGCGGCGCGAACCCGGCATATTTCCAAGGTCGCGTCGGTACACGCACGTGACCGATTTGGCCTGCTGACGCACCGCGGTGCGTACGCAATCCATGGCCGTGTCTCCTCCGCCCAGCACCAGAACGTCTTCACTTTCCATGCTGACATAGGGCGTCTCACCCATGTCCAGATGAAGTTCCCGGTTGACCGTGCCGATCAGGTAAGGCAGCGCCTTGTACACATTGGGTCCGTCCTCACCTGGAAACCCTCCGCGCATCCCGGTGTAGGTTCCCATGCCAAGAAACACCGCATCGTAGTCTTCCAGGAGAGACTCGAATGAAACATCGCGACCCACTTCCGTGTTCAGTTGGAACTGGATGCCCATCTCTTGCAGAATCTGGTAGCGGGTCTCAACGACGTCTTTCTCCAGCTTGAACGAAGGAATGCCGAAGGTCAGCAACCCTCCGATACGCGGATAGCGATCGAACACGACCGCCTGGACGCCGTTGCGCGCCAAGACGTCAGCACAGGCAAGCCCGGCCGGACCCGCACCAACGATCGCGACTCGCCGGTCGGTGGGTTTGACTCCAGAAAGATCGGGACGCCAACCCTGCTCCAGCGCGGTATCGGTAATGTATTTTTCGACCGCCCCGATGGTGACCGCGCCAAATCCGTCATTCAGCGTGCATGCCCCTTCGCATAAACGATCCTGCGGGCAAATCCGCCCGCAAATCTCTGGTAAAGAGTTGGTCCGGTGCGACATTTCCGCCGCTTCGAAGAGGTTTCCTTCCTCGATCAGCTTGAGCCAATCGGGAATGTAGTTGTGGACCGGACATTTCCACTCGCAATAGGGATTGCCGCACCCCAGACAACGCGCCGACTGCTCGGCAGCCTGCTCCGGAACATACTTTCCGTAGATTTCCCGGTAGTGGTGGAGGCGCACCTCAACCGCATCCACGGCCGGGTCTTGGCGCGGAACTTGCAGGAATTGAAGAGGGTCGGCCATGGCGTTATTGTAAGCCTCGGCCAAGTTTCCGGCAGAATGCCGGAAGGTCAAAAATCAACGGTAACGCGGTCGCGATTGCTTGGACAGACGCTTGGCATTGCGCTTGATCGCTGCGGCAGCCTTGCGCTTGCGCACTTCGGTCGGTTTCTCGTAGTATTCGCGGCGACGAGCTTCCGAAAGCACTCCTGACCGCTCGCACGCACGCCGAAAACGACGGATTGCAACGTCAAATGGCTCGTCTTCCTTGACTCGAATCCCAGGCATATAGATTTATCAGATGGCCGAAAATGGACTGCGTATTGTACATGTTTAGCGACGACAGACTGAATTCGCGCTTGAGAACTCAGACCAGATATCCCTTGCGTGCAATGCAGGACTGCTTGAGAAAACCGTGATAATAGTGCTGCAGCCACATCGACTTTGCTGAATGCCCATGACTCAAACCACCCGAGTGCTTGGTATCGAGACCTCCTGCGACGAAACCGGAATCGCGGTATGGGACAGTGCGCGCGGGCTGCTCGCCCATAAGCTCTACAGCCAAGTCAAAACCCACCAGCAGTACGGCGGGGTCGTGCCGGAACTGGCTTCGCGCGATCATGTGCGCCGCCTGCCACAACTGACTTTGGATGCCTTGGAGGATGCCGGCTGTTCTCCTTCGGATCTGGATGCTATCGCCTACACAGCCGGACCCGGATTGATCGGCGCCTTAATGTCCGGCGCCTCATTTGCTTGCGCCATAGCTTACGCGCTGAACCGGCCTGCTCTTGCCATCCACCATATGGAGGCTCATCTCCTCGCCCCCCTGATGGACGAACCGGATTTTGCACCCCCATTCGCGGCACTATTGGTCTCCGGCGGCCATACCTTGCTGATGCAGGTCGATCAGATCGGCCAGTACACGTGCCTTGGGCAAAGTATCGACGACGCCGTCGGCGAGGCATTCGATAAAACCGCACGCATTCTGGATCTTCCCTATCCGGGTGGCCCTGCCTTGGCGGAACTTGCGGAGCACGGAGACTCCGAACGTTTTCACTTCCCGCGTCCCATGCTGGACCGCGAAGGCTGCGACATGAGCTTCAGCGGACTCAAGACCCACGCTCGCCGACTGGCCGAAGCCCACCCGGGAGACACCCAGGCGGCTGCAGATATCGCAGCTGGATTTCAGGAAGCGGTAGTGGATGTCCTAGTCGCCAAAGCACAGCGGGCGCTTAAGCAAAGCGGATTTCATCATCTGGTGGTGGCAGGCGGAGTCGGTGCGAACCGGCGACTGCGAACCCGGTTGGCAGAAACCTTGGAAAAAAATGGGCAACAGGCTCTTTGGCCCCCTTTCGAATACTGCACGGATAACGGAGCCATGATTGCCTTCGCCGGTTCATTGCGCCTGCAAGACTCCGCTGCACGCAGTGACCTGGAGATTCGAAGCCGAGCACGCTGGCCACTGGAGGAACTCGCGCCCCCGTCTTCCCTCGTCTGAAAGGGCGCTTCGTGCGGCGTTAAGCTGGCTGGCGCTTCGACCGGTGGCGGAAAAATCCGTAGACTGCCCAGGCCGGAAAGCTAAAAACGATCGCGTAGATCACGATGCCCAAGGGGCCGAATAATCCACCAATCAAGACCGACCCAACCGTCGCAGGCGCCAGCACGATGAATGCGGCCCAAGCCGACACGACATGTCCTCCGCGCCGCAATGCCCGGCAGGCCAATGCCAACGGAAGACCGAACGGTGCCAGAAAGATTAATGCCAGCCACGCCTGCGGCTCAACGAACAGGGGAATCCCTCTGGCTGCGGTCACGAGAAGGATCCCGAACGGCAGCCACAGCAATGCAAGCAGAATGAAAGAGGAGAAGCGTTTCATCCGCGACTTTCAGTCGAGACTCAGCCTCCGGTTCTGCTCCACTTGATCGAACAACCCATGCTGGGGGTCTGTTCCTGGGGACCTTCGCCGGTTTTCGCAACTTGGATCATCGCTTCGAACAGATCCCGCCGCGCATCCGGGACCGGGTGCATCCCACTCTCGTCGAGGCGCCCACGGTATTGCAGTTTCAGTTCGGCGTTGTATCCGAAGAAGTCAGGCGTACAGACTGCACCGTATGCCTGTGCCACCTGCTGCGATTCATCCAGCAGATAAGGAAACGGAAAATCGTATTCGCGCGCAACCGCAACCATGTTGTCGAACGAATCTTCCTGGTAATCGGTCGGATCGTTCGACATGATGGCCACCGACTGAATTCCATGAGAGCGCAACTCGCCCGCGTCACGGACGACGCGCTCCCGCACGGCCTTGACGTACGGGCAGTGATTGCAGATGAACATCACCAAAGTACCGTTCGTGCCACGGCATTCCTCCAACGACCATTCGCGCCCGTCGACTCCGGGCAGGGTGAAATCTATCGCTGGCTGTCCGAAATCACAGACCGGGGTATGTTTTAGGCTCATGACCGGACTCCTTTAAGTGCCTGGGACGCCGCCTGCAACAGGAACAGGGTGTCCACCCCGACGCCCACCAAGGTGAACCCCATCTCGACATACCGCGATACCACGTCCGGTGCGATCCCGAAGATACCCGGAACCTTGCCCGCCTCTTGGCAGACCGCCAAGACTTCGGCAATCGCCTCCTGCACCGCCGGATCGTGCACCTGGCCCGGGATGCCCATACTCGTGGACAGGTCGTAGGGCCCGATGAACAGCGCGTCCACCCCCTCTACGGCAGCCAGCTCCCGGACGTTCTCCACCGCATCCTTATGTTCGATCTGGATTACCGTCAGCAATGAATCGTTTGCCTGACCCAGGTAGGCTTCAAATTTCGCCCCGTAGCGGTGCGCACGGGCGATACCGACACCTCGCTCGCCCTGAGGCGGGTACTTGGAGTAATTGACGACCTGCTTCGCCTGCGCAACCGTGTTGACTTGGGGCGCGATGATTCCGCTCGCCCCGACATCCAACATCTTTTCGATCCAAGTTTCCTCGTGCACCGGGATCCGGACCAGGCAGGGTGTCCGGTCCCCCGTCGCCTGAATAAGGGATTCGACGGCCAACGGGTCGTGTGCGCCATGTTCGGCATCGATGAATAGCCAGTCGAATCCGATGTCGCCCAAGATTTCCGCTGCCTGGGGGCTGTTCATGCTGACGATCGTGCCCACCAGCACTTCGCCGGAGCAGACCCGCTGGCGGAATTTGTTCTCGCAGACCAGCGGGCCGCTCACGGCAACGTCTCCACGCCTTGATCGGTCCCGATCAACAGCACATCCGCGCCGCGCCGCGCAAACAGTCCGACTGTGACCACTCCGGGAATATCGTTGAGGGTATCTTCCATTTTCGGGGGATCCAGAATTTCGAGATTGTGAACATCCAGAATGCAGTTGCCGTGATCGGTCACGAAGCCTTCGCGCCACTCCGGCATGCCGCCATGCCGAACCAGTTCACGCGCCACCATGGAACGCGCCATCGGGATGACCTCGACTGGCAAGGGAAAGGCGCCTAAACGGTCCACTTCCTTGCCGTCGTCGATGATGCAGACGAAAGTCTCGCTGCATTCGGCGATGATTTTCTCGCCTGTCAGCGCACCCCCACCGCCCTTGATGAGGCTGCGGTGCCGCGTTGCCTCATCGGCTCCGTCTACGTACAGGCGCAAAGGCCCGGCCGTGTTCAAGTCCACCACCGGGATGCCGATTTGGCGCAACCGTTCGGCGCTCGCCTGCGATGACGAGACCGCAGCATCGATCTTGCTTTTGACAGAAGCCAGGGCATCGATGAAGAAATTGACCGTTGAACCGGTCCCGACTCCCAACACCTCGCCCGGCTGAATATGAGCCAAAGCGGCTTCTGCCGCTTTTTTCTTCTTGTCGTCGCTCATTCCGGAAATCCCTATAATTGCTTCATAAGTTTAACATTCGCAATCCTATGCCATATTTTGTTTTTCAGGTTGAAGGCGCCAATCCAGAAAGCCGGGTAATCAATTTCCTGCAAGCCTTCGAGAGCTACCGGGAGGCACGCACGCTTGCCCGGGAAGAGCGTGCAAAACAGGCCGATGCGGGCCCGGAAGCGGTTCGTGTCGTCTTCGCGGAATCCCAGGAACTGGCCGAGGGTCTATTGCGGCAAAGGCGTGAGGCCCCGATTCTTCAGGAATGGGAGAAATGAACGCGGAACAACCGACAGACAGACGGCAGAACCGGCATGAACGCGATGCACCCGCAGGGACGGACTCTCACGAATGCAATGTGGCCGAGACCGCAGATCCGTACCCTTTCTCGAAAATCTTCGGTGCACTCAGGGGCACGGTGACAATCATTCCGGACACGGACTTGACCCTGCCGACTGGCGAAGCATGGAATGCCGAGAAGTAGTTGGCAGTAAACCGCCCTTGCATGCTGATGGCGGCTATGACACGGCCTCGGGAAAACCCAGTTGCAATGCGTCTGGTTGACGCTCATGGATGAAATCCAGTACCGGGATACCTACCACTCGGTCAACGAGCGACGGTGCCACTTCGAAAAGACCATCAACGCCCGGGTCTGCACCTGTCGCCACATGCAGCGATTCAACCTGGCAGACCGGGAAGGCGTCGGCTGTACCCAGCCCGAAGCGCACCAGAACTGCGCCGACTGGCTCCGTGCCCTGCGTCGGGCATCGTGTTTCGCGCTGTCGCAACCTAATCCGGTGGACATCCTGCCGCACCGCTTGGAGGCCAAGGTTCAAGCAGGCGGCTTGCTCGGCCTTGCCGAACTGATCAACGACAGTGCCAGTATCGACGACATCGCCAACCTGCTGGACCGCGCCATCGACCGCTATGGCAATGTGTCCGACATTCCCATGCCGGATATCGTGACGGCAGTGACGGAATACGAGCCGCGCCAACGCAAGAAACGATAAGCGACAAAGTCTGAGTGCGGCCAGGCACCGAGCATGGTCTTGCAGGGCCAACCCATTGGGGGAAAATGAAATTAGGTTAATTGAATTGTCAATAATTATTGATTTATGTCATTTTCTTTGATACTATCATAAAATTAGTTCGGAATCTGTTTATTATGGATAAACCCACGCAAGCCAATCCTATCGCTATGGGACGCGTAGCGGAGGGATTACCCACGATATCAGCCAAGATACGGGCTCTGGGCGCCGCAGGATACGCTTGTGCAGACATTGCCAGATTCCTGAACCGGCGTTACCAGCACGTGCGCAACGTTCTGGTACAGAAACCCCTGAAATCCAAATCCGGCCAGATGGACTCCAACGCATCCGACACACCCGGGAATGTCGAACCCAAAACCTTGCAGGTCGCCCCGAACGGTCGCGTCGTGATTCCTGCCGAAATGCGCTCGGCCATGTTGATCGATGCAACCGGTCATGTCACGGCACGTGTCGTTGAAGGTGAATTGAGAATTCTCAGTCCCAAGTCCGCACTCCTGAAAGCGCAGAAGATGGTTCGGGAGAAAACTTCCGGAATCGCATCGCTGGCCGATGAGCTGATTGCCGAAAGACGCGCCGAAGCACAACACGAGGCTGATGGATGAGCGTGGTTATTGACGCTTCGGCAGTACTCGCGGTACTCAATGGCGAACTTGGCACAGAAAGAATCGAGGAGGTTCCAGTGGGCGGCCTGATCAGCGCCACAAACTTCTCGGAAGTACTTTCGAAGTTGGTGGATGTGGGTCTTGACGACGATGCTGCCATCAGCGCATTTGATGCACTCATGCTGACCGTTGTTCCCGTCGATGCCGCGCAAGCGAAATATGCGGGACTGCTTCGCCGCCAAACTCGCGAGCACGGCCTGTCCCTGGGTGATCGCGCTTGCCTCGCCTTGGCGGTTTCGCTGGGATTTCCGGCGGTCACGGCGGACCGCGTCTGGGCGAAACTGGAGCTCGGCATCGAGATCAGGGTTATCCGATAAACATGTCAACGGGCAACTGCCGGATACAATCCATCCCCTGCCGGCCCACTATCTGCCCCACACACGACCATGTCCCCGATCCCTGAAGAACTGAGACTGGATCGCCAGGCGCGCGAACTCCACGTCCGATTCGACGATGGTGCCCAATTCGTGCTCCCCTGCGAGTACCTGCGTATCTTTTCCCCCTCCGCCGAAGCGAAAACGGCGAGAGCCCGCGGTGACTTGATCACCGGCAAACAAAGCGTCAATATCGAGCGTATCGAGCCCTACGGGACGTACGCCGTCCGTCTCTACTTCAGCGACCAACATGACACCGGAATCTATTCCTGGGAATGCCTGTACCAGTTGGGCCAGGACCGTCAGGAAAACTGGCAACAGTACCTGACTGATCTCAAACAGCGGAACCAATCCACCCCGGAAGGCGAAGAGCGGGTCATCACCCTTCTGCTGTTCGGCGACCTGGCCGAAGAAGTGGAGATGGAACGCGTGGACGTGGCCCTGCCCAGCGAAACGACCACTGTCGCCGAATTTTTATACTGGCTACGCCAGCGCGGGGACGACTGGCATGAAGCCATCGACCCCAGGCGGCTGACTACCACGGTCAACCGGCAACCTGCCGAACCGGCCACTCGCCTGCACAACGGAGACGAGGTCTCGCTGACCTCAACCTACAAAAAAAGTAGACCTGACGGCTGATCTCAGCCGGACACGGCAGCGAGTTCGGTCAGCAGGACCCCGGTCAGCGCGCAAGTGAGCAGCACCGGCACCACCGGCACCCGCCCGGCGGAGATGGCCAGCAAGGCCAGACCGGTCATCAGCACCATGTTCCAATCCGGCGGGGCTTCCCAGCCATGCGTCCAGATGACATAACCCGCGAAAGTCACCGCCAGGTTCAGCATTACGCCGACGACCGCCGCCGTGATTGCGGTCAGCGGAGCGGTAAACGCGGGACGGTTGCGTGTCTGCTCGATGTATGGCGCACCAATGAAGATGAACAGGAACGAGGGCAGGAACGTGTACCAGGCCGCCACCGCGGCAGCCAGAATCCCTGCATGCTCGATTCGATCCGGTCCCAGCAACTGGCCTTCCCATCCCCCCACAAAGCCGACAAAGGAGGTAATCATGACCAATGGGCCCGGAATCAGTTCGCGCAATGCAAGCCCATCGATCATCTGGGCCGCGGTAATCCACTGGAAGTGCTCCACCGCGCTCTGGTACACGTAGGGAAGAACCGCGTAGGCCCCCCCGAAAGACAGGACGGCGGCCTTGCTGAAGAATACCGACATATCCGTCAGTGTGCCGCTGTCGTCGATCAAATGAGCGGCCACATACACACCCACCCATAACCCGGCCCCGGCCACGCACAGCCATAAAACCCCGCGCCGGGTGATCGAAAGCGCAGACACGAGACCGTCTTCGTGCTCCTCCGTGGCCCCGGGATCGACCGGTGCCACCCAGGCAGGCTTGGCGTGATGCGCCAGCCAGCCCAGAACGCCTGCAGAGATGATGATCAACGGAAAAGGAAGGTGGAACACGTACAGCCCGGCGAACGCCACGAGCATCACTGCCCATAGCAGGACATTGCGCATGACCCGCCGACCAATTCTCCAGATCGCATACAGAATCACTGCCGTTACTGCCGGCTTGACCCCATACAGCAGCGCAGCCACCCAGCTGATATCTCCGAATTCCAGGTATAGCCAAGCAAGCGCCACGATCATGAGAAGCGAGGGAGCGACGAACAGAACACCTGCGACCAGGCCCCCCAACTTTCCATGCAACAACCAACCAATATAGGTTGCCAGCTGCTGCGCCTCCGGGCCCGGCAACACCATGGTGTAGTTGAGCGCGTGAAGAAACCGCCGCTCCGAAATCCAACGCAACCGTTCCACCAGTTCCAGATGCATGATTCCGATCGCACCGCCCGGACCGCCGAAACTGACAAGCCCCAAGCGCAACCAGTAGCGCATGGCCTGCCACAAGCTAAGCGATGTCGGCGCGGTCTTGTGTGACTCGGTCATTTGGGGCACACTAGGTTTCTAATCCCAAAATAGTACAGGAGGTTTTCATGTCGGATGATATCGTGTCCCGTTCCGGTGCCGTCGTCGGCCAGTGGGACGGAAAGGACGTCAAGGATCTGCAGCAGGAACTGGCGCGCATCAAGCGTGAAGTTTCGGGTGACAAGGTGGAACCCTCTGGCGTTCCGCATCAGGATCAGTTTCCGGATGATTTGAAGAACTTCACTGCCTACATCCTGTGGGGTTGCGACTCGAACAACGTCTGCCTGGTCGGCTCCGGCGCTAATCGCACCGAATCGGTGGATTCCATTCGAGAATTCTATGGCAACCAGATTGCCAAGGATGCAATGGCTCGACACGATGGGTAAGGGCTCGAACCCGCCTCGTTGATTGGGTTCGAAGGCTTGGACGGAAGTCCAGCCCACGGAAGTTCTTGACTAATCCGAAGCGGACCTTCAATAATCATTGGGTGACAGGAATCCTGCACAGGCGCATTGTACGGGCAGGCTCGGCCTGGAGGACGGTACACTGAGCCCCATGCAGATCTATCTGGTGGGCGGCGCAGTCCGCGATCAGTTGCTCGGGCTCCCGGTTTCCGAACGCGACTGGGTGGTGGTCGGCGCGCACCCTGAACAACTCATCAAACTCGGCTATCGGCCTATCGGCCGCGATTTTCCCGTGTTCCTCCACCCCGAAACCAAGGAGGAATATGCCTTAGCGCGTACAGAGCGTAAAACCGGCCGCGGTTATCACGGGTTTTCATTCCATTCCAGCCCAGAAGTCTCATTGGAGGAGGACCTGCGCCGCCGGGATTTGACCATCAACGCGATGGCTCAGAGCGAATCAGGAGAACTCATTGATCCGTACGGCGGACAGCGCGACCTGGAAGCCAAAATCTTGCGTCACGTATCTCCCGCCTTCGACGAGGATCCTGTCCGCGTACTGCGGGTTGCACGCTTTGCGGCCCGTTTCTATGGGCCTGGATTTCAAGTCGCCGACGAGACCCTTGCGCGGATGCATGCGATTGCGGAAAGTGGCGAGTTGGATGCGTTGACTCCGGAGCGGGTGTTCCTGGAATTTAGCCGTTCCCTGATGGAACCGAACCCTGAAGTATTTGTATCCATGCTTGCCGCGTGCGGTGCCTGGCCGGCAATCTTTCCATTGCTGCCCGACACGAAAAGCATCGAGCAGGTCTTGCAGGCCTCGGCCGAAGCAAAGTCGCCGTTGGCCGTACGCTTCGCCTGCCTCTCCTGGCACAGTCGCGATGTCACCGCTTGGTGCAACACCATCCGTGCGCCGCGCCGACTCTCCCAAGCCGCCCGGCTGCTGCATCGGCAATTTCCCGTGTGGTCGGAGCTAGACCTTGAAGACCCATCAGCCGTGCTGGCCCTGCTCGAATCTCTTGATGCCGTGAGGAGGCCTCAGCAGTTCGAAGACTTCAGCGCGGCGGCCACTGTACTCAGTGCCGTACTCGGGCTGGATCATGAACAAACCCACCGTCGGGTAGAAATCGCCCGCACGGCATTGCTGGGTTGCGACGAAAAATCCGCTGCCCAGCAGACCGACCACAGGACGGTCAGTGAGCGGGTTCACGAGGCGCGGCTTGAAGCCGTGCGTGCAGCCTTAATGGAAAATCAGTAGAAATCCGCCAAGCGCCACTCGATACAACGCGAACGGCATCATTCCGATGCGCTCGATCAGGCGCAGGAAGAAGTGGATGCACAGCCAAGCGGAAATCCCCGCAATCAAGGCACCCAGAACCAACTCCCCCCAATCTACAGCCTGGGTCGCATGCAGGGATTTCTGTAGAGACAAGACTCCGGCAGCAGCAATCGTCGGAATTGCCAAAAGGAAAGCCACCCGTGCTGCTGCAGTTCGTTGCAGACCCAGCGCCAACGCCGCCGTCATCACAATGCCTGCGCGCGACACCCCCGGCACCAGTGCCAGACACTGCGCGGATCCGATCCATACCGCATCACTCCAGCGCAACTGCTCCTCGGTCCGTACCCGGGAGCCTTGAGCATCTGCAACCCACAGCAAGACACCAAACCCCAATGTCGTCCAGGCAATGAGTTGCACCTCGCGCAGGTCGGTCGACACCACGCTAAACACTGCCGCACCGACAATCACGATCGGAATCGTTGCCACAACCAGCCAGGCGGCCAGATAGCGTGCGGATTCGGATTCCGCGGCACTCCCGGTCATTACAGCATGCAGCATGGCTCCAAGGTCTCTGCGGAAATAACCCAGCATCGCAAGCAGGGTCCCCACATGTACTGCCACATCAAACGCATGGCCTTGATCTTCCCAGCCGAGCAATATTGGCGCCAAAATCAGGTGGGCGGAACTGGAAATCGGCAGGAACTCCGTCGCTCCCTGCAACAGGGCCAGAACCAGAACCTCAAGCCAGTTCATCAGAGACGGTTCCGGTGATCCGGACACACGGTGTGCGGTAATTCTGCCGGGAAATCGCGGCCCAGCGCCAACACCCTGAAGCGCTCTCCCATGTGGTCGGGATGGGTCAGGGTTTCAATCTGCCCACGCTGCGCAAGTCGCGTGGATTCGTCTGCCGACGGGTCGGCAGATTCCAGCAAACCATATTCCAAGAGAAACCCGGCCTGCGAGGTAAACATCAGAACCTCAAATCCGCGCTCGACCGCCAATTCCGCTACGGCGGTGAAATCCACATCCACGCTGATGTCCTCATGCCCAGGCTGGCGGAACGGATCCGAATGCGCTTGATGATCCGCATGACAGCGCAATGTTCCAGTCGCGCGTTGCGGATGGTAGTACTCCCGGCACGGATAGCCGTAGTCGATGATTAGCACGACGCCACGCTTGAGAGAACCGTCCAGCTCATCCAGCCATGTGCGAAGAGCGTCGTGCCGCCACTCCGAGCAATAACCGGGTGCGGCAACCTCTCCGAGTTCGGTAAAAAGCCGGTTCAAATCTGGATCGGATTCGGATGATGTCCCAAGCTTCCAGCAAAACTCATCTCCCTCCCGGACAGCCACCATGCGTTCGCGAACGCCTTGAGCGGTCACTTCAAAACAGCGGGCCGGCAGGGCATCCAGAAATTCATTGGCCAGCACCACCCCCTCAAACGCCTTGGGCAGCGTGTCGGTCCAGCGTGGGAGTGAGCCTTGAGCGCTCAGGGTTTCGGCCTGTTCCTTTCGTAACCAAGACGAACCTTCCAGCAACCAATAATCATCGGGGGGGGCCTGCAGTGCACCCAGCACATCGCACGCCAATCTGCCATTGCCCGGCCCGTACTCCGCTATCGCACCGCCACCCAGTCCCTCCCGAGCCAGATCGCAGAAACGTGCCACGCAACGGGCGAGGAAATCCCCCAATCCCGGCGCGGTGACAAAATCTCCGGAAACACCGAACACTGGATGCGCCCGTTCATAGTAGCCGTGCTCCGGCGCATACAGCGCCTGTTCCATGTACTGATCAAAGCGCAACGGACCTTCCTGCCGAATCCGCTCCACCAAACGCATACGCAAGGCATCCACGGGGATCCCGGGCTCGGACACAGGCGAAGAAACAGCAACCATGACGCTATTATTACGCTACTATGGGCATGAACGGACGAGCGGCGATATGACTTCTTCCACGTTGGACGGCCAGACCATCCTGATCACTGGCTCCGCGCGCCGGCTGGGTGCGCATATGGCGCGCAGCCTGCACCAGGCCGGCGCCAATATAGTGCTCCACTGCCAACGTTCCGTGGTCGAGGCCCAATCGCTGGCAGAGGAACTGCAGGAACAACGCCCCGATTCGGTTGCCATGGTGACCTCCGACCTGCGCGAGGAACAAAGCGAGTTTTCGATCATCGCGGCCGCCGTGCAGTCATTCGGACGGCTGGATGCCCTGGTCAACAATGCCTGTTTGTTCGAGCCCGGCGGAATGACGCCGGCAGACCCGGAACGATGGGAAGAAGTCCAGGCGATAAATGTCCGGGCTCCCTGGCTGTTGGCCGAAGCAGCGGCTTCGCACCTGCGCGAAGCGCGAGGTTGCATTATCAATGTTCTGGACATTTACGCTGCCCGACCGTTGCGTGGATACTTGTCGTACAGCACCAGCCAGACCGCCCTGGCCGGGCTGACTCGCGCCTTGGCACTGGAGCTTGCCCCGGAAGTGCGCGTCAACGGCATCGCGCCAGGCGCGATCCTGTGGCCGGACGAGGACGACGGCCGGGACCGCCAGGCCATTATCGACAGCACGGCGCTGAAGCGGCTCGGCCACCCGGACGACATTGCCCGCGCCGCACTATTCCTGATTCGGGACGCGGGCTACCTGACAGGAGAAGTCGTGACCGTCGACGGCGGGCGCAGCCTCACGCCCTGGATCTGATACGGCACGCAGGGTGGCGGGATTGTCGTCCTGCCACTCCCGCCACAATTGCGCGATGGGCGTTCCCAAAACCGGGTGCTCCAGGCCACCGCAGATTTCCGCCAGAGGGCCGAGCACGAACTCGTGGTGCAGGATTTCCTCGCGCGGCAGTGACAGAACACCGTCCCCCAGCACCCAGTCGTCATAGAGCAACACATCCAGATCGATCGTACGGGAAACGAAACGGTCCTTGCCGCGCACTCGTTCCAGTTCAGTCTCGATTCGGAACAGGACCTTGCTGACGACATGGGGATGGTCCCGCGTGTCGAACCCCACGACCATGTTGTGAAAATCGTCGCCCTCGAACCCCAGTGCCGGGGATTCATACAGGGTGGATCGGGTCAGCGGCCCGTAATGTTCCTCCAGCCGCTCCAGGGCCTCCGCGATCTTACGTTCCCTGTCGATGTTGCTGCCGATGCTGACAAACACCCGCGCCATCAGTCCCCCCGCTCGATCACTACGCCGACTTCCTGTGCGGTACGGACCGCAAAGGGTTTAGCGATACGGATCCGTACCCAACTCACCGCGAATTCTTCTCGGACAATGCGGGCCACCGCCTCGGCCAGCGACTCGACCAGTTGGTATTGGCTGTCCTCCACGAATTCCACCACGCGTTGGCTGATCGCCTTATAGTCGACGGCATCCTCCAGCGTGTCGCTGGCTGCCGCATGCGCCACATCCGCCCGAAGATCCAGGTCCATAACCAGGTTTTGGCGAATTTGTTTTTCCCAGTCGAAAACGCCGATCACGGCTTTCGCCTTGAGACCTCTTATGAAAACCGTATCCATGATTCAGTCGTAGAATTTAGCATAGACGATCCGGGGTGCGGTAAAATTATTTGTTGCAGGGCGGGCTTCTAGCCGTGCCGAGATGGCGGAATTTGGTAGACGCGCTGGCTTCAGGTGCCAGTGGGGGCAACCCCGTGGAGGTTCGAGTCCTCTTCTCGGCACCATCATCCTGCAGGGAAAACTAAACAACACCAAGATCCGCCGCGCTTGCAAGGCGGCATCCGCTTGCCTGATCGAGAAGTGCCCGTCGGGGTTCCCGCTCGGAAGAATCAACTGTGACGAAGATAGGCAAACCGGGGGTCGTCCGGAGTGCCTTCCAGTGCCGAACCTTCGGGCGGCTGCCACGACATGACTTCCTCGATCCGGGCGGCCAGTTCGAAATCGCGGTTGGTCACCCCCTTCTTCGCATGGGTGGTCAATTTCACGATCACGAATGCGTATGAAACCGTCAGATCAGGGTGGTGCCAGGCTTGCTCCGCCAGATGCCCGATCGTGGTCACCGCCATAAGCGTGCCTTTCCAGCTCGCCGTGCGGTACTTGCGGCGAATCCAGTTGGATTCCAAGTACCATTCGGGCAGTTCTTCCTTGAGCCGGGCCTCGATTTCCTCGTCCGTGTAGACCGCGTCGTTGTCGTCTTTTTTCAGGCTCATGAGTTTTCCTCGTGCTGAGTTATTCCCATTCTACTCTTGGACGGCCATAGAATATAAGGTTCGGTATCGGCTTCACATGCTCCGCATCGTGGGAGTGCAGAGAAGGGATTACGTGCCAATGCCGACAGAAAATTTGAAAATGAGAATGCCCGCATGCGCCTGAACCTCTGCCGGATCCAGGAAAGACTCCTGTTGCCATTCGCACTGATGGCGACAGCCTGCCTGCTGCTTCCCGCGTACAGCGGGAAGAGGACCGGCCTGACGGCCATTCAGGCTTGGATTCTTGAATCTTCCTCCAAGTCCGAACTATGAGCGATTTTGGTGACGCCCTGATGACCGCGGCCGGTCTCTTGACCGGACTGAATCCTGATCTCCTGGAGATCATCCAGCTGTCGCTGTTCGTTACCCTGACTGCGGTCACCATTGCCACCGCAATCGGCATTCCACTGGGTGGATTGCTTGCAGTCAAGCGGTTTCCGGGACGTGCGTTTATCGTGCTCGTGATTGACACGTTCATGGGGTTGCCGCCCGTTGTCGTCGGGTTAATCGTCTACCTGTGGCTGTCGCGCTCCGGTCCTCTCGGCGTGCTGGGCTTGTTATACACTCCGACCGCGATGATCATCGCTCAGTGCCTGCTGGTGACGCCCATCATCGCTGCGCTGTCACGGCAGGTTATTGCCGATGCCCATGGCCAGTACGACGAACAGCTTCGTTCTCTGGGCGCGGCGCGCTGGCAGCGAATCGCGACCTTGCTCTGGGAGACCCGAACCAGCCTTCTTGTGACGGTGCTCGCCGGCTTCGGGCGGGCTAATGCAGAAGTCGGCGCCGTCATGATCGTGGGCGGGAACATCAACCATGTCACCCGCGTGATGACCACCACGGTCGCCTACGAGACCAGCCGCGGAAACCTCACCCAGGCGTTGGCGCTGGGCATCGTACTGATCCTGATCGCCATGCTGCTGACCCTGCTGCTGCATCAGTTGCGCAGACTCAACGTGGAGCCCGGATGATGCGCCAACCTCCAGATTCCCTGTTCCCTCTCACCGTCTCTGGCCTTGATTTTTCTGTCGGAGGGGAGCAACTGCTGTCCAGCTTGTCATTCGAGCTGGAAGGAAAAGGTTGCACGACGATACTGGGTCCGAACGGTTCCGGCAAGACCCTTCTGTTGCGTCTGTGCCATGGAATGCTCACACCCACAGGCGGTTCCATCCACTGGGGGGATGCCACACCGGCTCAAGCCCTATCGTCACAGGCCATGGTTTTCCAATTGCCCGCCATGCTCAACCGCAGCGTGTGGGCGAATATCGACTACGCGCTGAGGCTGCGCCGTGTTTTACGCACCGAGCGGCAGCGGCTTGTCCAAGAGGCTGTCGAGCTCTGCGGCCTGACCGAGGTCGTCGGGCGCAATGCCCGGGTTCTGTCCGGCGGTGAACGGCAAAAGCTGGCCATCGCGCGAGCTTGGGTCACCCGGCCACGCGCCTTGTTGATGGACGAGCCCACTTCGGAGTTGGATCCCCTCGCCACCCGGGAGATCGAATCCATGATCCAGCGAGTCGTCGCCCAAGGCGTTCGCGTAATCTTGGCGACGCACGACATGAACCAAGTCCGTCACTTGGCAGACGATGTCCTGTTTCTGGAATACGGCCGCCTACGGGCCCACCTGCCGATCGGGGATTTTCTGAATTACCAAGGCGATGACACCATGCGCGATTTTGTTGCTCATCCGACCCGTTCCGGGGCTATCTCATAAATCTCATGCGCCTTACATTCGCCTTTGTCTTGAGTTGCCTGGCCTTCCCCTCCGCAATGGCGGAGACTGAATTCCTGACAATTGCCTCCACCACCTCTACGGACCACTCGGGCCTGTACGATCACCTGCTCCCGATCTACGAAAAGAAAGCCGGCGTGAGTTTCCGAGTCGTGGCCGTCGGGACCGGACAAGCCATCCGCAATGCGATGCGGGGGGATGCCGATTTGCTGATTGTTCACCACCGTGAATCGGAAGGGCATTTTGTCGACGAAGGCTACGGGCTTCGTCGAGACGACCTGATGTACAACGAGTTCATGCTGATCGGTCCACGTGAAGATCCCGCGAAGGTTGCGGAGGCGAATGATATTGCAGAAGCTTTCCGCCGTATCTCGCGCTCAGGGGTTACTTTCATCTCTCGCGGCGACGACAGCGGCACCCACAAGCGTGAACTGGAACTGTGGGCCAAAGCGGGTATTCAAGTCCGCCCTGCCAGCGGCGACTGGTACTGGGAGGCTGGAGCCGGCATGGGGCCAACCCTTAACACTGCCGCTGCACGCAATGCTTATGTGCTGAGCGATGGTGCCACTTGGGCCGCGTTTGGCAACCGGCAAGATTTGGTGGTGGTGTATCAGGGCGACCCGCTACTGCACAACCAGTATGGCCTTATCGTGGTCAACCCCAACCGCCACCCGCACGTCAAGGAAAAACAGGCAAAAGAATTTTCGGAATGGTTACTGTCGGAAGAAGGACAGAAAGCCATCGCGACTTTCAAAATCAACGGAAAACAGGTATTTTTCCCTAACTCTCAGCCACGCTAAACGCCCAGTTTACCGTGGTTCAGAAATGCCTATGAATTTCATGTAAATACAATTATGTAAATTTATTGACGAATTTCTGTTTACAGGGTAACATAATTCCTTTCAAAATAATATTTTGACGAAATATTGTTATAAATTGGATATTCTCTTTATGATCTACAAGCTAGAAATCGAAAATTTCCTGTGCTTCCGGGAACGCCAGACCATCGACTTGACTGTTTCAAAAACAGCGTCTTTGGATGAAGCGCATTTCGCCCCAATTTTTCCGGGTGCCACAGTCAAGGCCCCGAAAACTGTCTTTATCTATGGCGCTAACGCTTCAGGCAAATCTACGTTAATCAAAGCTATATCCTTGTTGGCGTACTTCGTCGTCAGCGGTTATGAAAACAGAAATGCGGTCGATCTCATCTGCCAACCTTTCGCGGACAACGACATGCCAAAAAAACCAGTATGCCTAGCGATTGAATTTGGCGGTGTAATGGATCTAGACCCCAAAACCAATTTAATCGAAGCCCATGGAGATGGAGCCTATGGGGTCTGGCGTTACGAACTTGAAGTGATCAGAGTCGATGCGAACACTGTGCGAGTACACAAAGAAATCCTCCGCCAGAAACCAAACGGTGCTGGCAAATGGAGAAGAGTCTTTGAGCGGAACGGTGGAAGCCTACAGGGATCAAAAGTTTTCCCTCTCGGCAACCATACGCGCGAAATCGAGAAAATTCCGGACGTTTCCAGCATTATCGGCACACTGGCATGGTATGAACACAAACCATCCAAGGCGCTTGCTAATTCTGCACAGGGAATTTTCAGCAATATTTTGCTCGACAACCTCGATGGCGACAGTTCTATTTTGAAGTACTTTCTGCAATTTTATCTGGCAAATCCTGATGCCATGAAAAGTCTGAACCAAGAAATCCAGCGACTCGATGTCGGCATCAAACAAATGGAAATTTTTTCTGGGCCGGATGGCCCTCTAGCTGCATTCGAACACTCAGGCCTGACCGCTCACGTACGGTGGCCCATGGAAAGCCAAGGAACACGGTCTTTCGTTCGGTCATTTCCCAGAATCTACGCTGCGCTTCAATCCGACGGAATCGCAGTCATAGACGAATTGGACCTCTCCCTCCACCCCAACATACTCCCCGAAATTCTGGATTGGTTTCACTCACCAGCAAAAAATCTCGATGCCCAATTATGGGCAACCTGCCATTCTGCGCCACTGATGGATGACCTTTTGAAAGAGGAAATTATTTTCTGTGAAAAAGACCGGCGCGGACGTGCGCAAGCGTACTGTCTCAAAGAAATTCAAGGAGTTCGAAGAAACGAGCATTTCTCGAAGAAATATCTCGGCGGGGTCTATGGAGGGATTCCGAATATCGGGTGATTGCCCTTAGTTGTAGCATGCAGAAAAGAAAGCTGATCCTGCTCGGCTGTGAGGGAAAATCCGAGCGCGCATACGCTGCCTTGTTGAACCGATTCGTGCGCGAGGCCAATCTCCCGGTGCAAATCCGACCTCTACGTCTGGAGCATGCCGGTGACCCTCTAAGTCGAGTACAACTGTTGCTGAGAAAAACTAGGACCGATAGAAAACAGTACTCATGGATAGGTCTCCTTTTAGACTCTGACCAGACTCAAGGTGGACACTCAGATTCCCGTGCCCGTGAAGCGCGTCATCTAGCAAAAGAACATCGCATCAACTTGGTTTGGCAAAACCCATGCCATGAAGGATTGCTTCTCAGACACATGCCAGGACAGAACAAAATCCAACCAGTCAACTGTATTGATGCACAGAGGAAACTCGTCACCATCTGGGACAAATATCAGAAGCCCATGAACGCAAACCAACTATCCCAACGAATCAGTCTTGAAGATGTGCAGCGAGCAGCCCGGGCAGAACCCGACCTGGAAAAACTCCTGAAAGCGACAGGATTACCCCTTTCGACTCGGTAGTCCTCGCACACAACCCGTTGTCACGTTTCTTTCGACTTTATGGTCTCGTGCTTGCGGGCTTGAGCGATGTCGTAACTGTTCTGCATCCTCAGTAACGTGTCCCTAGACACACCAAACGCCTTTTCGATCCTAAGCGCCATCTCAGGAGAGAGATCTACATGTTCGTTAAATAATTCAGACAATGCGGGGCGCGTAAGCCCCAGCACCCGCGCTGCGTCGGTTACCGATAGACCCAACGGCTCGACAATCTCGCTCCGCACGAATTCTCCCGGATGAGCCAGATTCCATGTGTCGTGTTCATGATTGTTTCTTTGGGTCGAAAGGTCTTGTGTGGGCACACTCTACTCTACAAATACCCATATGCGAACGTGTTCTGGAGATTTTAACCTGCTAGTGTGCGGACACCCCATGCAGACGTTCTGCACGACGGCGCAACAAGGCCACGGTCGTCAGCAAAAGGATTGAAATCAGGACAAAGATCGTTGCCACTGCCAGAATGGTTGGCGAGATCTGTTCCCGGATGCCGGAAAACATCTGCCGCGGGACTGTCCGCTGGGTCACATCGCCGAGTTGCAGGATCACCACCACCTCGTCGAACGAGGTGATGAAAGCGAACAATGCGCCAGAAACCACGCCGGGGAGAATGATCGGCGTTTGTATCTTAAAAAAAGTTCGCAGCGGCGAGGCGCCAAGACTGGTCGCCGCACGCACCAGATTGTGGTCGAACCCTGCCAAGGATGCCGTCACCGTAATCACCACGAACGGGACGCCGAGCACCGCGTGCGCGAAGATCAACCCGGGGTAAGTCTTGGCCAAGCCAACCTGGCTGAACGCGAAAAACAACCCGGAAGCCGTAATCACGAGCGGCACCATCATCGGAGCAATCAACAATGCCATAACCGTCCGCTTGAACGGCATTTCCGAGCGGCTGAGGCCCACCGCAGCCATCGTCCCGAGCGCAGTGGCCAGAAGGGTCGCGGGGATCCCAATGATGAAGCTGTTCTTGATGGAGCGTATCCACTGCGCGTTGTTCCACATGTCGGCCCACCAACCGGTCTCGGCATCCGGCGCCACCATGCCGTTACGTACGATGTCGGCGTACCAGCGCAGGCTGAAGGCATCCGGCTCAAGATTGAGCATGCCGGCAGTGAAACTGAAGTACGGCTCCTGATTGAAAGACAGCGGCACCACTACGAAGATGGGCACCACCAGAAACAGGAAAATCAGTGCGCACACTCCCCGGAACGAGTAAAAAAGGAACACTTCGCGCGGTCCGGCATACTCCGGTAGGCCCTCTCGGTAACGGCCAGTGGCGAGCCACGCGGATGCCGACGCCAAGATCCAGCCAAAGGCCAACATCAGCAGAGCAAAAGCTATGCCGTGCGTTGCAAGCCCCGCCAGTGCGAGTGCAAGCATGCAGAAGGCGCGCGCGACACCGGGCGACTCGGGATGGATTGCGGCCGGGAGTGACAGCAAGGCGAACAGCAAGGCGCCTGCCAGCATATACGGAAGCATCAATGAGGTATCGCCGTATGCCGTAAGCAGCCCGATCAAGGCACCTGCCATGCCACACCAAGCAGCGGCAAACCGGACCGGAGGGCGTATCGCCTCAAGCATGTCTCAGCCAAGCCTCATTCGATCAATGCCGGACACGCGGTCATAAAGCCAGTACAGGAACATCACCAGGACCAGCAACACGAAACCCATCGCAGCGGCCAGCGGCCAGTTGAGCGATCTCCGCATGTGGAAATCGATCAGGTTGGAAATCATCTGTCCGTCCTGCCCTCCCACCAAGGCCGGGGTGATGTAGTAGCCGGTGGCGAGAATGAATACCAGCACCACGCCCGCTCCAACACCCGCCAAGGTCTGCGGAAAATACACCCTCCAGAAAGCCACCCAACCGTTCGCGCCCAAGCTATGCGCCGCCTGGACATACGCTTTCGGGATGGTCCGCATGACCGCGTACAGCGGCAGGATCATGAACGGCAGGAGAATGTGCGTCATGGCGACCAGGGTCCCGGTCCGGTTGTAGATCATGCTGAAACGGCTGTCGTCGCCAATTGCCCCGAATGCGACAAACAGATCATTCAGCACCCCGTTACCCTGCAGGATCGCAATCCAAGCGGTGGTGCGCACCAGGATCGAAGTCCAGAACGGCAGCAACACCAGTATGAGAAGAAGGTTCGAGCGACGCGCGGGCAGGTTCGACAGCAAATACGCCACCGGATAGCCGAGCAACAGGCAGAAGATCGTGACCAGCGCGGAAATCTCGACCGTCCGCCAGAACAGGGTGAGATGGATGCGGCGTTTTTCGTCCTGACGGCGGACGGAGCCGTCACCGCGGTACTTGAGGTCCACCGAAGTCGCCAGATAGGCCGGCGTATAACGAGCCGCGGCGACGCGAAGCGCCTGCCAAGTCTCAAGTCGGCCCCATGCCGGCTTGAGATCGATCATCGCCTCCCTGTACGGGGCCTCGAGACGGGCCGCCTTGCGCGCCGTGGAGGTAAACAGAGACCGACCCCCGGGCAGTTCCCGGTTTACCCGGGTTGCCACTTTGCCGATGGTCTTGTCTTTCCTCGCCTGCACCAAGTCCTTCTGCAGGACTGCATACATCGCTTCGGTCGGCTCCGACACACCGTCCCACGCCTCCAACACGGGAGTGCTGTGCAGCATGTATCGTGCGTACGTATCGTCATTAACGCCCTGCCACAGAAACACCAGCACCGGGATGATGAAAACCGCGAGCAGGAAGGCCAGCAGTGGCAAGGTCAGCCCCAAGGCCCTAATCCGGCGGACCATGAGCGCCCGCGCTAGTTTTGTTTTAAGTGGGATGCCATCGACAGCAATCACCGACTCGGGGGGGGCTAATGGAGTCACGAATAAATATTAAAAAGGCGTCCCGAATTCCGACTGCCTATATCTCGGCCAGCCAGGCATTGAATCGCTCGTTCAACCCATCCAGATAATCTGCCCAGAATTCCACATCCTGCCAAATCACCGTTTCCAGGTTGTCTGGCCAGGTCGGCATATGCGGTCGCATATCCAGCTCGGGGTTGGCATGGTGGGATCCGATCATTTCGGAAGCGGTGTGCCGTACCGGCGCATAGGAGATCCACGACGCCTGCACCGCCATGTTTTCAGGCTTGGAAGCGAATGCGATGAAATCGAGTGCCAGATCCCGGTTCGGGGCACCCTTCACGATCGCCCAATGCCCGATCTCCAGCACCTGTGCATCCCAGACGATGCCCAGAGCACGGCCTTCCAGCTCGGATGCGTCGAAGATCCGCCCGTTGTAGGCCATGCTCATAACCACTTCGCCATCCGCCAACAACTGCGGCGCATGAGAGCTCGCCTCCCACCACACGATTTGCTCCTTGATGCTGTCCAGCCGAGCGAAGGCACGGTCGACCCCCTCCGGGGTTGCCAATATCTCGTAGACCTGATCCGGAAGAACTCCGTCGGCCACCAGCGCCATCTCCAGAGCGGCCTTGGGACTCCTGCGCATACCACGCCGACCGGGAAACTTTTCCAGATCAAAAAAATCTCGGATGGTCGTGGGTCCCGGTGACAACCGGTTCCGGTCGTAGGCAAACACCATTGACGCCACTATGTGCCCGATCATGCAGGGGCTGATGGCTCCCTCGGGGAAGTCCTGCTCGGCGGGAGTCCCGTCCGGCGCCGGAGGCAGGATGGCGGGATCAATCTCCTCCAGCAGTCCCTCATCGCACCCCAAAAGCCCCTCGGCGGCCTCAATATCCACGACATCCCAAGTGACGTTTCCAGCCAGAACCTGCGACTTGATTTCGGACAAGCCTCCACTGTAGTCCTCGGACAGGACCCGGTGGCCGGTGCGAGCCATCCATGGCTTGTGATAAGCCTCCACCTGGCTCTTGGTATAGGGACCGCCCCAAGAGACCACAGTCAAGTCACCCGCCAAAGCACCCGATGCCGCAAACCATGTTCCGGCGGCAAGAAAAAGAGCAAAGGGTCTCATTGGTGCCCGTGCACCCCATTCACTCGATCAGCCAGGCATTGAAGCGTTCGTTCAATTCGTCGATATGATCCGCCCAGAATTCCTCATCATGCCAAATCGCTGTCTTCATGTTGTCCGGCCAAGTGGGAAGGTGCAGCCCCATCTTCAGGTCGGGATCGGCATGGTAACTCCCAACCAGTTTGGAGGCGGACTTGCGTACCGGCGCATAAGAAATCCACGAAGCCTGGACTGCCATGTTTTCAGGCATGGAGGCAAATCTGATGAAGTCCAATGCCAGTTCCTGATTGGGTGCCCCTTTTACGACCACCCACTTGTCCATCGCCAGCACCTGTGCATCCCAGACCATGGCAAGCGCCTGGCCTTCCGCCGCCAGCGCATTGAAGATGCGGCCGTTGTAGGCCGTGCTCATGATTACCTCGCCATCGACCAGCAATTGCGGCGGCTGGGCACCCACCTCCCACCATAAGACATGCTCCTTGATGCTGTCCAACTTGGCAAAAGCGCGGTCGATCCCCTCCGGGGTCGCCATCACCTCGTAAACCTGGTCCGGCGAGACGCCATCGGCCACCAATGCCATCTCGAGATTGACCTTAGGGGTTTTGCGCATACCACGCCGACCCGGAAACTTCTCCAGATCGAAGAAATCCTGGATGGTGGCTGGGGGCGGTGACAATCGATCCCGGTTGTAGGCGTAGGCCGTTGACCAGATGACGGTACCGATGGCGCAGTCGCCGATGGTGCCCTCAAGAAAATCCTCTTCGGCAGGTGTCCCGTCAGGAGCCGCCGGCAGGATGGCCGGGTCAATCTCTTCGAACAGCCCTTCGTCACATCCCAAGATGGCCGAGGAATCCTCGACATCCACGATGTCCCAAGTGACGTTGCCGGCCTCGACCTGCGCCTTGACTTCGGACAGGCCGCCGCTGTAGTCCTCGGACAGGATCCGATGGCCGGTGCTGGCCATCCACGGCTTGAAATAAGCCTCGGTCTGGCTCTTGGTATAGGCTCCGCCCCAAGAGACGATGGTCAAGTCGCCCGCCGATGCGGCTGTTGCCGCGAAACAGAGACCTGCAACACAGGAAAATGCGGAGAACTTCATAGATACCTCACGTCAGTTCAAAGAGTCCCGTTATGGAAGCGCATCCAGTGCGCGACAGTCCTCGGTATTCCAGCTGACCGGCGTCTCCTGACCCACTTTCAGGTGCTCATGGCCTGCCGCATTGGGCATCTTGACGATGAAATCGTCATGTCCCAGCACTCTCATGCGACAACGGATATGGTCGCCAAGATAAATCAATTCCTCCACCACCGCATCGAACCGGTTTTCCCCTGCATCGCCAATAAACACTCGTTCCGGACGGATCGACAATGTGGTCGGAGTCCCCATGCCACTGCAATTGATCGCCAAGGCCCGGCCACGGCCGGAGTCTTCGATCGAGACCTCGGCCACGCCATCGTGGACATTTTCGACCCGGCCATACAACCGGTTATTCTCTCCGATGAAGCGCGCGACAAATGCCGTTTCTGGGCATTCGTAGAGGGTTTCCGGGTCGGAATCCTGCTGGATCGACCCATCCTTGAATACCGCGATCCGGGTCGACATGGTCAAGGCCTCGGATTGATCGTGCGTCACATAGACGACCGTCACGCCCAGCTGGTCGTGCAGATGCTTGATTTCGTACTGCATGTGTTCACGCAACTGACGGTCCAGCGCCCCCAAGGGTTCATCCATCAGCACCAGTTCCGGTCGGAACACCAAGGCGCGGGCCAACGCGGCACGCTGTTGCTGCCCTCCCGACAGTTCAGACGGGCGGCGGTTGCCGAACCGTCCCATTTCCACCATCTGCAATGCCTCGCGCACTCGTTCCTCGATCTCGGAACGCCCCATCCGGCGCACCTGCAACGGGAAGGCAAGATTCTCATTGACCGTCATATGCGGGAACAAGGCGTAATTCTGGAATACCACGCCGATGCCCAGTTGGTGCGGAGGCACGGAGTTCACCGAACGGCCGTCGAGACGGATCTCTCCATGCGTGACCGTCTCGAAACCGGCCAACATCATCAGGGTAGACGTCTTGCCCGAGCCGGACGGCCCGAGCAGGGTCATGAATTCACCGCGGGGGATGCTCAGGTTGAGGTTTGCAACCGCCAGAGTTTCACCGTCATAGCTCTTCTGAACCTGGTCGAACTCCACGAACGCGGTATCCGTCATTGTCGGCCACTCCCGATGCCGGGCAACTCTTTCTCAGGTTCGTCCCGCGGGTGCCGGAGAGAACACTCCCCTGCTTCAATCTCGCGGCAACCCGCAGTCCGAGGAAAACAGTATCTTTTATTCTACTAGACGCTCAATTTCCTGACTACCTAGGGGAATTATCTGCGTCACCCGCGCCCTGCTGGGCATGGGGCCGGTCGAACACAAGCGGCCAAAGTTCACGAGAGCCGACCTGCTCCGGCGGTTCAGGATGCGGTTGGATCGAAAGGGACGCGGGCGAGTAGAGGAAGTCTGAATCCGCGCTTGTCAAACAATCTGGATAATTCCCCTACCTGGTTCATGCGAATTCGACTGCCGCCTCATTCTCAGATCAAGCGGCGAAGGGCTCACCTTCACTTCCCAGGTGGGGAAACACCCCGCCAGGACCGCTCCGACTCTCCCTTTTCCTTGGTGAGCGTCCGCGCCAAAACAAACAACAAGTCTGACAATCGATTCAAGTAGACTCGCGCTGTTTCCGGCAGATCATCCAGCACCACCACTCGCCGTTCGGCACGTCGACAAACTGCACGTGCCACGTGGCATTGCGCCGCCTCGACGACACCACCCGGAAGGATAAATTCTTCAAGCGGCGGCAACACGGCATTCAGTTCTTCAGTCCAGCATTCCAACCGGGCTGATTTCTCTTCGCCCTTCCATTCCAACTTCCCCTGTGCAATGACCGCACCCAGGTCGAACAAATCCTGCTGCACCTCCTCGACCCGCTGGCAGGCCTCCGCACCCACCGCCAAGGAAAGCAGCAGCCCTAATTGGCAATTGAGTTCGTCGACCGCGCCCAATGCCTCGATTCGAGGATCGTCTTTAGGCAACCGGGTGCCCCCCGCAATGCCCGTCGTCCCATCGTCCCCGCTTCGGGTCGTCACGCGCGCGATACGGTAGGCCATCGCCAGATCCTATCGGAGGCTTTCCAGAACGGCAATGACATCCTGCGCATGCCCGTGCAGGGGCACCGTCCTCCAAATGTGACGAACAATGCCCTCCGGGTCAATCAAGAAAGTCTGGCGCTTGGCGTACGCAATGCCGAACATCCCGCTGTGCGCACCGTAGCGTTCAGCGACTCTCCCTTCCGGATCCGACAGCAACGTGAACGGCAGGCTATGCTTGTCGATGAATTTCCGATGATTGCCCGCATCGTCGATGCTGATCCCGACCACCTGGGCATCCCGTTCATGGAACAGCCCGATATCGTCCCGAAATGCGCAGGCTTCCATGACGCAACCTGGCGTATCATCCTTTGGATAAAAGTACAGTACCAGCCATTGCCCGGAATAGTCCGAAAGGTGATGGGGCACTCTATCCTCATCGGTCAACGTGAAGCCGGGGGCCGGCATGCCCACATTCAAGGATTCGGGGGTCGGCGGTGTGCTCAACCCCAGCATCGTCAGGCTTCGGCGGAACCCCGACAGGAAGTCGCTCACCGGGATACCTCCTCCATCCGTCCTGCCGGCCGCACCTCCTCAAGGCAATGCGGATGCCGTGAAATTCCAGGCCGGAAAAACAAAATCATGGCGCGGTAATATCCCCCTCGGTCTGGTACCAGCGAAGCTGTTCGCGCAGACGGACGACTTCGCCGACCACGATAAGAGTGGGCGGCGCCACATCTTGTGATTGCACCAGTTTCGGGAGATCTTCCAATGTGCCGGTCAGCACCCGCTGCTCCGGAGTAGTGCCACGAGTAATCAACGCAGCCGGAGTACTGGCGTCCAACCCGTGACGTACCAACTGCCTGCAGATCTCAGGGCAGCCGGCCAAGCCCATGTAGAACACCAGCGTCTGGCGTGAATGTGCCAGCATGTCCCAGTTCAGGTTAACGCTTCCGTCCTTGAGGTGGCCGGTCACGAAGATGCAGGCCTGCGCGTAATCGCGGTGGGTCAGGGGAATACCCGCATAACTGGCGCAACCATTGGCAGCCGTGATCCCGGGAACAATCTGAAAAGCGATGCCCTCCTCCATCAGGGTGGCGATTTCCTCGCCCCCGCGACCGAACACCAGCGGGTCACCCCCCTTCAGTCGCAGGACCCGCTTGCCTTCCCGGGCGAGACGAACCAGCAGGGCATTGATCGACTCCTGCTCAATCGTGTGCTGGGCACGCTCCTTGCCTGCATAGATTTTCTCAATGTCTTTACGCAGCAACGCCATGATCGGATCCGACACCAGCCGGTCATAGACCACCACGTCGGCCTGCTGGATCAGACGCAATGCACGAAACGTCAAGAGGTCCGGGTCTCCAGGCCCCGCGCCGACCAGATAGACCTCCCCGGTACCAGGCACTTGTCCGATCTCCAGCTCCTGCCGCAGGGTTTCGTCCGCTTCCGCCTCGCGACCGTCCAGCACCTGTTCGGCAATCGGGCCGCTTAGGACTGCCTCCCAGAAACGGCGGCGCAATCGGCGTTCGGGAAATTTTTCCCGCGCCCCGCCTCGGAATCTCTCGACCAGCGCCGCCAGTCTCCCGAATGCGCCAGGAATCCGGCTCTCCAAATGATTTCGCAACAGCCGCCCGAGCACCGGCGAAGCGCCGTCGGTGCAAATCGCGACCTGAATCGGGTCCCGGTGAATCACCGAGGGCAGCAATACATCCCCTGCATCGGCTTTGTGGGCAGCATTGACCAAGAGACCCCGCTCCCGCGCTTCGCTGGCAATCCGGTCGTTCAGTGCCGCATCGTTGCTGGCAACCACCACGAGGAAAACTCCCTCCAAGTCCTCTTCCCGGAAATCCCGGGCTTGATACTCGATACGGCCCGCCTCGGCATGCTCGTGGACCGAATCAACGGCTTCGGGGGCGACCACCCTCACCGGCGCATCGGCCCGCACCAGCGCATCGATCTTCCGTGCGGCGACCGGGCCCGCGCCGACCACCAAGCATCGACGATTCGCGACGTCGGCGAACAGGGCAAGCGAACTCATCTGTCTTTGGAATGGGGTTGGAGTAAAATCAGTCTTATTATCAACCTAAAAGGAATCTTTTGAAGCCATGTTTCGATTGATCGCGATCCTGATCGGCCTCGCCATCCTCGGTTCGGCCATCTACTTTGCGCTGACCAGCTAAAGACCGCAGCAGCGGGATATGCGGGGCGGGCTAACCATTACCTGCTCACGGCGGCTTTCGCTCCCCGAGTTGATGGCTTGGAGCGAATGCAGTATAAGAATCCCACCGAAGCCCGCCTTGACGAGGAGGCTTTGGAAAAATCAACCGGGCGGTGCTGGCCCGCGTCTTTTGGGATGACCGTGCACTCATGTCGTCAACGTCACTCAGAAACACGTTTTCACTTAGGCTTTGCATCATCAATCACACGACGACTTGGATTGATGTCCAGGAGACTCTGGAAGCGATTGAACTGTTTGGAAAAGAAGAGATAAAAAAGCAAAATTGACCGTGGGGATTCGGAACTGGCTTCCCGTTTCACGAGCCACTGTAACCCGTGACCGCCTTTGCCTCGAGAAATTCTTCAAGGCCGTATCGTCCCCACTCGCGACCGTTGCCGGAGCGCTTATATCCACCGAACGGTGTTTTGCTGTCTGGCGGCGCCCCATTGAGATAAACATTTCCTGCCCGAACCCGGCGCGCTACGGCCCGCGCATGTTCGAGATCACCTGAAGAGATGTAACCGGACAGCCCGTATACCGTATCGTTTGCAATCCGAACAGCTTCCTCCTCGTCCGCATAGCCAATCAAGGGAAGCACCGGTCCGAAGATTTCCTGTCGTGCAATCTGCATGCTGTTGTCTACATGGGAGAACACCGTCGGTTTGACGTAGTAGCCGGCATCCAAGCCATCGGGGCGGCCTATGCCCCCCGTCACCAATTTGGCCCCTTCGCCTATTCCGGTCTGAATCAGGTCCTGAACCCGGTTGAACTGCAATTCGGAAACCACCGGGCCCATCGCCGTGTCCGGGGCATTGGGATCGCCCACTTTCACCCTCTCCGCAGCTTCCTTGGCGATAGCCGCGGCTTCACTCATCCGCGACTCGGGGACCAGCATCCGGGACGGAGCAATGCAGGATTGCCCCGAGTTCGTGCATAACCAGGAGACATCGCGCGCAATGGCTTCCTGAAAATCCGCATCGTCGAGCAGGATATTCGCGGACTTACCGCCCAATTCTTGCGCGACCCGCTTGACTGTCGGGGCCGCGTTTCGGGCAACTTCGATCCCGGCTCGTGTCGAGCCGGTGAACGAAACCATGTCGATATCGGGATGCGAAGAAAGCGCTACACCGACGGTAGAACCGTCACCATTTACGAGATTGAACACCCCCGCCGGCATCCCGGCAGCATCCAGAATTTCAGCAAACAGGATGGCGTTGAACGGGGCAATCTCGGAGGGCTTCAAAACCATAGTGCAGCCAGCTGCCAGTGCCGGTGCGACCTTGCACGCAATCTGGTTGATTGGCCAGTTCCACGGCGTGATAAACCCACAGACCCCTACAGGCTCGCGGATGACGCGCGAGGAACCAAAGTCTTCTTCGAATTTGAACTCACGCAAAACGTCGAGCGTTGTGACCAGGTGATCCAACCCCATGGGGGCTTGCATCGAATGTGCAAGATTGATCGGCGCACCCATTTCTTCACTGATCGTTGCCGCAACATCTTCCATACGGGCCTTGTAGCAATCGATGATTTTTTCCAGCAACTCAATCCGTTCTCCTTGCGAAGTTTGCGAATAGGAATCAAAGGCCACCCTTGCCGCGGCGATGGCTTTGTCTACGTCTTTTTCACTCCCTAGAGCCACAGCGCCGATGACTTTTTCCGTCGCAGGATTAATGACATCCAGGGTGTTTCTTGTCGAGGGCTCGACCCATTCACCATTTATATAAAATCGAGTCTGGTTCTTCACTGGAATTTCTCCGAATGTTTTATAGTGAAATCTGGATCAGCGGATCACGTTGAGGGGGGCGAGAAGCTTCCAGAAGAAGCTTACACAATTCGGTATTAACATAATAATTGCCCCGACCCACACGGTGTTTTTCGACCAGTCCCGTATTCGCAAGTTGACCGAGCCAACGGGTGGCTGTCGCTCGCGAAATCTCAAGTTCACGCTGGACGTGCTGCACGCGTGTATAGGGATGCCGGAAAAGATTGTTGAGAAGATCCTGGGAATACAACTTGGGCAAAGCTTCGCGCATCCGGAACTTGTACTCACCCATAAGTTTGTGAATCCCGGAGACCAATTGCAGGCTCCCCCTAGAAGTGTCTTCGACCACCGAAAGCATGTAAAGCACCCAATCCTCCCAAGCGCCTTCTTCCTGTACGGACCGAAATAGTCGATAGTATCTTTCTTTAGTGTGGAGAATCATACGGCTCAAGTACAAGATTGGTGAGTCAAGCAAGCCCATCTTCGTGAGATAGAGAACATTCAGAATTCGGCCTACACGTCCATTGCCATCGGAAAAAGGGTGAATGCTCTCGAACTGAAAATGGAAAAGAGCCATCCTGATCAGCGGATCGAGCGGACTCGGGGAATTATCATTGACATAGTGCAAAAGTGAGCGCATGAGTATCGCGACCTCGGTAGGATCTTGCGGCGGGGTATACACGATTCTCTGTTCGGCCCGGTTGCCAACGTACACGGGCTTCTCCCGGAAGCCATCCTGGCAGTCCATGATTTCGCGGTAGATTTCTATGAGCAGGTTTTCAGTCACCTGCTGCCCTGATCCGACCAACTTCCGATAACCCTTCTTCAGGGCTCGACGATGCCGCATCACTTCTTTGGCGGGAGCGGGCACCCCCGACTCTCCCGGGAGACTGTCCGCCTTAAACAGTTCATCCTGGGTGGTGACGATGTTCTCGATCGCGGAACTCGCGTAAGCCTCCTGCAGAGTGAGCGTATCGACGAGAATTTCCTGATTGGGTATAGCGGAGGCACGCCCCGCAAGTTCCCCCAAGACCCGATTCGCACTAGCAAGTGCTTTCAAGACCGATACTGTATTCAGGTCGACACCGCCGGGTGGCAATGGTTGGAGGTAGTGTTCCATTCTTCGAATTATCTTCTCAAATTACCTCATTTATTGTACATGTCTAACATGAACTTATCAATAAGTTATTTTTTTGAGAAGAAAATGATGAGATCTTCTCAAAATTTAGTATATTTAATTGATTAGTCTCCAAGTGGCTGCGTCCTTTCCGAGAGGTTAACAGGACACTTCCAGGGCGAAATTCGGCAGAAACCGGACCAAATCAGAATAACGACCCCCAGAGAAATCACGGTATCCGCCAGATTGAAAGTCGGCCGGTACCAACCCCGGGAGTGCAGCACGATGCAATCCGTTACGGCATCCACCGACGGGCGGTCGATTAGGTTTGCCCAGCCGCGCCCTCCAAATCAATGCAAGCTTCGGATCAGCCTCCGTTCATTCGAGCAACCAGACGTTGAATCGATCGTTCAGTTCGTCGACCCGGTCCGCCCAGAACTCCTTGTCGTTCCAGACTGCATTGCGAATATTGCCCGGTGCGGTCGGCATGAGCGGGCGCATGTCCAGCCCCGGATCGGCATGGTAGGCGCCGATCATCGCAGACGCGGAGCGGCGCACCGGCGCGTAGGAGATCCACGAAGCCTGCACCGCCATGTTCTCCGGTACGGAGACGAACGCCAGGAAATCCAAGGCTAACTCTAAGTCCGGCGTATCCTTCACAATCGCCCAACTGTTGACCGTCAGGACCTGCGCATCCCAGACCACCTCCAGCGACTGTCCTTCCGCTACGGTTGCGTTGAAGATGCGCCCGTTGTATGCAGTACTCATCACCACCTCGCCATCCACCAGCAGTTGCGGCGGCTGCGCCCCGGACTCCCACCACACGACGTGTTCCTTGATGCTATCCAGTTTGGCGAATGCGCGATCCACCCCCTCCGGCGTCCGCAGCACCTCGTAGACCTGCTTCGGCGGCACACCGTCGGCAACCAGTGCCATCTCCAGATTGGCCTTGGGAACCTTGCGCATGCCGCGCCGGCCGGGGAATGCTTTCAGATCGAAGAAATCATCAATCGTGGCTGGTGCAGGCGATAATCGGTCTCGGTCGTAGGCGATCACCGTGGACCACGCGATGGTGCCGACCGCGCAGTCGCTGATCGTGCCATCGTAGAAGTCTTCCACGGCCGGGGTGCCGTCTGGCGCTGGCGGCAGGATGGCGGGATCGATCTCCTCGTGCAGACCCTCGTCACAACCGAGCAGCACTTCGGCGGCCTGCGAATCCACCACATCCCAAGTCACATGGCCAGCCTGTACCTGCGCCTTGATCTCGGCGAGCCCGCCGTTGTAATCCTCGGACAGGATGCGGTGTCCGGTCTTAGCCATCCACGGCTTGTGGTAGGCCTCGACCTGGCTCTGGGTATAAGCGCCACCGAAGGAGACTACAGTCAGCTCACCCGCTGACGCGGCGCCCGCTGCGAAACCTAGAGCCGCAGCGTAAGGAAATAGGCAGAGTTTCATGATGACATCACAAGCGTTGCGCCACCTTATGGCGAAGCTCGACGAAAACTCAGCAAAATGAGCACCACGACCCCTATGGAAATGGCCGCATCGGCCAAGTTGAAAGTCGGCCAGTGCCAACCCCGATAATGCAGCGCGATGAAATCCGTCACGGCACCCACCGACAGGCGGTCGATCAGGTTGCCGGCCGCGCCTCCCAAAATCAACGCAAGCGGCCAGGCCAGTTGGCGCTCCGTTGGAGCCAGACGGTGAACCCAGACGCCCAGCCAAATCATGATCGCGATGCTGACCACCGATAGGAAGCCACGCTGCCAGCCTCCCGCATCGTGCAAGAAACTGAATGCGGCTCCCGTGTTGTAGGTGAGTTGCAGGGACAGGAAGGGCAGCAATACCACTTCCTGATGTAGCAAAAGAGCACGTTCAATCAAGAACTTACTCAACTGATCCAGCACCAGCACCGTGCCCGCGATCGGAAGCGCCAGGCGCCATGAATCAGACATACTGCCGTTCCTCGCCTTCTCCTGCCACATTGGTGTGGCATCGTGCACACAGTTCCGGGTGTGCATCAATGCTGCCGACGGTTGGGTCATGATGCCAGCACCGGGCGCATTTGGCGTGCGCGCTGGAAGCGGCCGCGACGTGCAGTTGCCCGGCCCGGGGCAGCGAGTAGACCTGAGCCTCGGAAGCGGGCGTATCACTGAGGCGCGCGTCTGACGTGATGAACAGGAAGTGCAACTCCGTCCCAAGCCGTTCCAGCAATTCGGCAGTAGCGGGTTCCGCGGTCAGCGTCACCTCGGCATCCAGCGCGGCCCCGATCACCTCGGTCTGGCGCAAGGGCTCCAAGGTCTGGCTGACGGCTTGGCGAACTTCCAGAAGAACTTCCCAATCGTCATCGGAGAACGCGGACGGTGTATCTCGATAGGCTTCCAGGTCGAACCACTCGGTCAGGTGGACGGAATCTTCACGCGAACCCGGTATGTGTTCGTAGATTTCGTCGGCGGTGAATGGGCAGATCGGCGCAAGCCAGCGACACATCGCCTCGGCCAGCAGGTACATCGCGCTCTGCGCGCTGCGCCGAGCCGGGTGCGTGGCCGGCAGGGTATACGTGCGGTCCTTCGTCACATCAAGGTACAGGCTGCCGAGCTCATTGACGCAGAACGTGTGCAGGCGCTGGCAGATGGTGTGGAACCGGTAGCGCTGGAAATCCTCGCGGATTGCCGCATCATGGGCAGCGGCTTTCTTCAGGATCCACTGATCCAGGGCCAGCATGTCCGCCGGCGCGCGCAAATCAACAGCGGGATCAAAATCGTGCAGGCTTGCCAGCAGGTAGCGCGCGGTGTTACGGATCCGGCGATAGGTCTCGGAGGTATGCCCCAAGATTTCCTCCGAGACTGCCAGTTCAGCGCTGGTGTCGGTAGACGCCACCCACAGACGCAGAATATCCGCACCCAAACTGTCGATAATTTTCTGAGGTTTAACAATGTTTCCTCGCGACTTAGACATCTTGTGGCCGTGCGCGTCAACGACAAAACCGTGCGTCAGAACCTGTCGGTACGGCGGCGCGTTATTCAGCGCCACGCCGGTCAGCAGCGAGGACTGGAACCAGCCGCGATGCTGGTCCGAGCCTTCCAGGTAAAGATCGACTTGCACACCCTCGCCGTACTCTTCAGCCATCACGGTACGGTGGGTGACTCCGGAGTCGAACCAGACATCCAGGGTGTCTTGCGACTTCGCATAGTCGGACGCCTGGTCGCCCAACAACTCTTCGGGATCCAGGTCGAACCACGCGTCAATGCCGTCTTGTTCGATTCGTTTGGCAACCTCTTCAAGCAGCGCCGGCGTGTCCGGATGCAGTTCGCCGTTGTCGTGTCGCCAAAACAGCGGGATGGGCGAACCCCAGTTGCGCTGGCGGCTGATGCACCAATCCGGGCGCCCCGTCAGCATCCCGCGGATACGCTCCCGGCCCCAGGCCGGATACCAGGCCACCTGGTCCGTGGCGGCCATGGCGTGATCGCGCAAATCGTTCGTGTCCATATCGATGAACCACTGCGCGGCGGCGCGGAACAACAAGGGCGTGTGATGCCGCCAGCAGTGCGGATAGCTGTGCGAATACGTAACTTCCGCCAGCAGCCGTCCAGACTTTCTTAATGCCTCAAGGATGCGCGGGTTGGCCTCGGCCACGCCGAGACCGCCGACTTCCGGCGTGTCGGCGCGAAAACGACCATCCTCTTCCACCGGGCAGTCCACCGTCAGACCGAACCGGAGCCCGACCGCATGATCCTCCGGCCCGTGCGCCGGCGCCGTATGCACGCAACCGGTGCCTTCCTCGGCAGTGACGTGCTCCCCGGTGATAATCGGCACGGTCTTGTCCAGAAACGGATGCCGGAGAGTAATGCCTTCCAGTTGATCTCCACGAACCGAAGTCCCTCCAACTGCATCGGCGCCAATGCGTGCGCAGAAAGCCTCGCGAAGGGCAGCGGCCACCAGCAGCCGGCACCCTTCCCGTTCGACCAGCACATACTCAAGCCCGGGATGCAGGCAGACCGCTTCGTTGGCCAGCAGGGTCCAGGGCGTGGTCGTCCAGATCGCCACCGCGGCCTCGGAATCTCCTGATATATCAAAAGCCTGTGCCAGCGCCAAGTCGACCGCGTCGAAGCGGACGTCGATCGACGGAGAAACATGATCCTCGTATTCGACTTCGGCCTCGGCCAAGGCCGAATGGCAGTCGGCACACCAGTACACCGGCTTGTAGCCCCGCGTCAGGTAGCCGGATTCCAGCAGCGCACCCAGCGCCCGCACAATGCCGGCTTCGGTTTCGGGTGCCATGGTCAGGTAGGGCGCGTCCCACTGACCGAGCACCCCCAGACGTACGAAATCCTCGCGCTGCTCGTCCACTTGCTGGGTCGCATAGTCGCGGCAGGCGGCACGGAACGTCCGGCCATCCGCACAGGCTTCTTCCGACAAGGTCTTCTCGATCTGCAACTCGATCGGGAGGCCGTGGCAGTCCCAACCCGGGCGGTACGGAGCATCAAGACCGTCCAGGCTCCGCGAACGCACCACGATGTCTTTCAGAGTTTTGTTGACCGCGTGGCCCATGTGAAGTTTGCCGTTGGCGTATGGCGGCCCGTCGTGCAGGACGAAGCGATCCCGGCCTCGGCGAGCATCGCGCAGGCGGCCGTAGAGGTCCAGTTCCTGCCATCGGCGCAACCGTTCGGGTTCGCGCTTGGCCAGATTCCCGCGCATCGGGAAGTCGGTACGCGGCAGATTCAGCGTTTCTCGGTACGGGTTAGGCATCAGAAAAAAATTCCCGGGCGGTATCAATATCGCGGCCGATTTGTTCGCGCAGGCTCTCGACCGAGTCGAAACGCTGCTCGGCGCGCAGACGCTGATGAAAACGTACGGCCATCCTTTGGCCGTACAAATCGGCGGCAAAGTCTAACAGGTGCACTTCTATGACCAGACGCGTTCCGTCCACGGTCGGCCGGGTGCCTACATTAGCGACCCCCTGGCAAAGCTCGCCCTCCAGGTGCGAAGTGACCGCGAACACCCCGCGCATGGGGGGATTATGCGGGAAATCGAGATTGGCGGTCGGGAAGCCGAATTCGCGCCCGCGCCGGTCTCCCTCAACCACTTCGGCGCAAATCTCGAACGGATGCCCAAGCAGATATTCCGCTTCCGGAACATCACCGCTGGCGAGTGCCGCACGAATGCGGGTGCTGCTCACCCGGCCTTCGTCCAACTCGAAAGTGGGCGCGGCTTCAAGTTCGAAGCCGCAGGCCGAAGATTTGGCCTCAAGCAGCGCAAAATCTCCAGTGCGGTCGCGACCGAAACGAAAATCCTCGCCAACCGTAAGGTAGCGCATGCCGAGGCGCCCGACCAACAGGTCTTGCACGAACCCTTGCGCACCGATGGCGGCGGTCTGCGCGTTGAACGGGAGGGCCACAAAGTGATCAAGTGCGGGGAATAGTTGTTCGGCGACCCGCTTTTTATCAACAAGCGATCCGATCCGTGGCGCATTGTCCGCTCCCCGGAAGAATTCCTGGGGTGAGGGCTCCAAGGTCAGCAACACGGATTCCAGCTCGCGGTCGGCAGCCGCACCTAGGAGTCGCTTCAGTACCGACTGATGCCCGAGGTGCAACCCATCGTAGTTGCCAATGGTGACCGCGCAGGGCTGGCACGCGGGCAACACCCCATCAAACATCGGTCCCTGTCCCCGGAAGCCGGAGGAAGATTCGGAGGAAGCGTTCACGCGGCGGTTTTCTCGGACAGAGATTGAATATGGAAGTCGCGAATGCGCGTGCCCGAAATCCAAAGCACGGCAGCGTAGACGGCGGCGCCCAGAATAATCAATTCGACCAGTTGAAGCAGGCGTCCGGCGAACTCAAGGCGGGTCCATTCGAGGGTTTCCGGAATGAGCGGCCACAGCACCGCCGCCATGGCCGCACAGGACAGACCAACCCGGACCAGCAAGATCATCGTCGACCGGGTGCCGGAGTAAAAGCTTTGGGCACGCAGTTTCCGATACAGGAGCCCTGCGTTCAAGTAGGCCGCGATAGCGGTCGCAAGCGCCAAAGCAACGTGCGGTCCCTCCAACTCCACGGTAAACCAGACAAGTAAGCCAATGCCGGTCAATGCCATGTTGGCCAGCATTGCGATTACGCCGACTCGTACAGGAGTGCGGGTATCCTGGTGTGCGAAAAATCCAGGCGCGAATACCTTGACCAAAATGAACGCGGGCAGGCCGAGCGCAAACGCAGCCAGTGCCATCCCAGCCATCCGGGTGTCGAACAGCGAGAATTCCCGGTACTGCAGCAGCGTCGCCAGAATCGGTTCAGCCAAAAGCGCTAGTCCAACGGCAGACGGCAACGCGACCGCCAGGCCGACCCGAACTCCCCATTCGAGCCCCGCCCGAAACCCTTCGCCGTCTTTTCGGGCACTGCATTCGGACAACCGCGGCAGCAAAACCGTGGCAGTGGAAATCCCGAACAGCGCCAGCGGCAACTCCACGAACCGGTCCGACAGGTACAGCCAACTGATGCTGCCGACCGCCAAAAAGGACGCCACCAAGGTGTCGAACAGCAAATTGATCTGGACAACCGATGAGCCGAACAGGGCGGGAAGCATAAGTTTCGCGATGCGCCGGAATCCGGAGTGATGCCAATCCAGCCGTGGCCGCGGTAGTAATCCTTGACGGTGCAGCCACGGCAACTGGATCACCAATTGCAGGATTCCCGCCACAAAGACGCCCCAAGCGAGCGCGTACACCGGTTGCTCCATCCTCGGCGCCAACCACAGCACGGCCGCGATCAGCGACAGGTTGAGCAGTGCCGGGGTGATCGCAGGCAGGGCGAAGCGTCCGAGCGCATTGAACATGCTCCCCGCCATGGCGGTCAACGAGATGAACAGGACATACGGGAATGTGATCTGAAGCAGATCACTGGCGACATCGGCCCGTGGATCGCCGTCCATCGTGAAGCCCGGCGCAAAAATCATGATCAGCAGAGGCGCCGAGAGAATGCCCAACGTGGTAATGAAGATAAGAACCACCGCCAACGCGCCAGCCGTGGCATCGATGAGTGAATTAAGTTCCTGCGGCTTCTGCTCGCGGTATTCCACGAATACCGGCACGAACGCCTGCGAGAATGCACCCTCGGCGGACAAGCGGCGCAGGAAATTCGGAATGCGGAAAGCGACGAAAAACGCATCCAGTGCGCCGTGCGCATTGCTGATGAAAATGAATACCACCGCATCGCGGGCGTAGCCCAGCAAGCGGGAGAGCGAGGTCATGAACGCCGTGGTGGCCAGGGAACGGAATAGCCGAATCATGAGAAAAGCGACCGAACGGCGCAGACGTAGAATTCCGTCATTATAAGAAGGCCACCCGAGGACTCAGCACGGGCCCGATCAAGGAAAACCACTCATCCTGTCTCGAACGCGGTCCGCCACCTCATTCGCTAGAAGACGATTGCTTCTGGGCAGGATCGCGCGGCAGGACCCAGACGGTCTTGTAACCCAAGCGTTCCAAGTCCTTCACGGCACCTTCGACCCCCTCGGTATGGGGAATCCGCATTTTTAGGCGATGCCAAAGCGTATCGTCCTGATGGAAGTCTTCCAGGAACACATCATGACCGAGAGCCTGCAACTTGGCCAGCTCGCTTTCTGCTTTTACCTTGTCTTTCATAGACAGAATCTGCAGGACAGGGAGGTCCGGCTCAGGTGCCTTGGGAGCCTCTTCTGATTTCTTTTCCGGTTCCTTTTCCGGCGGCACATCAGCCTTGGAATCCAAAGCAATGACCGGAGATTCCGGCTCCTTGGCGACTGCAGGTTCCTGCGTCTCGGGTGAGGGTGTCTCTGAAGGGGATGCCTTTAGAGGTTCTAGGCTGGTCTCCGGCGTCGGCGCGGAAGAATCTGGCTCGGGTTCGTCGTCCTTCCAGAACTGCAGCAAATCAAGCATCCGCACCGTCGGTTTCTGCTCTTCGAACGGAGGAGGCTCGGGCGGGTCGGCCGGCTTTAGGTCCGGCTCGAAAACCAGTTCGGAAGACCATTGCAGCCCATTCTCTCCAGACCCCGACGCATCCTCCGTGCGGGTATCTGCCGCAACCGCGGTGACGCGCACCACCCGTTCGGCTTGGTTCAGATTCGCCGTGAAGGCGTCCTCGTATCCCGCAAGCACGTTGGAGAGGCATCCCTCCAGCGACGGGTTGGCCACACTGAAGGAACGATTGATGATGCGGTCTTCCTCGGAATCCCATACGAGGGACCATCCGTGGGAGCCGACCAGTTCGCGCACGTTTGCGGACAAGTGTCCTTTTTGGACGACGAACGTCTTCGCTTCCTCGTCAGCCGTTACAGCCGGTAAAACGAACACCCCCCCTGCGAGCGCAAGGCACGACAGGAATCCGGTTATTTGTCGTAGCATTTTCAGGAATTATAATGTCCTATCTCCCGGAGATTGTACATATTAGAGAATTTAACGCGTATACTAGATTTTGCGGACTCACGCTTACAAAGAGACACAGCATGCCAAGAGAATTGCCTAAGAAATTGCGGGATGAACCACTCGTGGATGCGGTATTTGAAGTACGTTTTCAAGGATTAAATTCGATTGCAGTCGCAGATGTATTGCCCGGTTCACTCTATAAAGAGATGGGGGGCGATGTTGAACTTGTCCGGCTACCTGCCGCCGACATGCCTAAACCAATTCGAGAGAGTGATCCCCAACTGCACTACGTACCCATTGTGAGACTCGATTGGAAGCAATTTGGTGTCGCAATCGGAGATCGTTGTTTGGTAATAAGTTGCAAGTTACCCTATATTGGTTGGAGCGGGTTTAAATCGGGCATTCTTGAGGTCGTGAACATAATAAAGAGCATAAATGTTATCGGTTCGGTGGAACGATATTCGGTGAAATATGTAAATCTGCTTCAAGCACCAGACATATTAGACCAAATTGAACAAATACGGATAAACATCAACATTGCTGATCAAGAAATTAAAGAGGAAAAGACATCTCTACGAGTTGAACAGCATGAAGATGAAATTTTGCACATCATACAAATTATTACTGGCGCACAGGGCACTATACAAAATCAGGGAAATGTTTTTGGTGCTATTCTTGACATTGATTCAATAAAGATGGTTAATGCACCAAGTTTTCCCAGTTTTGCTGACGCACTTCCCGAAAACCTTGAAAATCTGAGGCAATCTAATAAAGAGAAGTTTTTTGATTGTCTGACAGAAGAAGCTGTCCAAAATAGGGGGCCAATTTATGAATGATTTTGTTAACTGTTATTTTAAATCGTCCGTTTCCTCATCAAAAAGCATTCTTGGCATTGGTGCATTTGTAGCACTTACGGGATTACAACCACTTCCGGCAGATTGGCCGAAAGCTATAGACCCTCGTTATTCAAACTCCGAACAAAGTTCATCTTATAGTCCTTTTGTGAACAGTATGGCGCGAGCATCTGCTGCAGATATAGAGTTTGCTAGAAATATTACTGCGCTTTACACAAGCCTTTCTGATAGTCAAGAACCACTTGGCCGAGAATTTGAAGAAATCTGGGACACTCACGCCGAAGATCTCTACGAATCATAATCAGTCTGTAGTCGTATGGATTTTGACCTTGAAGCCTTACGCAGGCAAATTCCCTACTATTTGACTGAAGAAAGCCGGCAAGGCTTCATCAGAGAACTTGAATCACTGATCGGGTCAGGAGGAAACAATATTTTCCTTAGCGATCACCATCACGATTTTAAGGACTGCTTACTTCAGGGTGATGGTTGGCGGGGTTTTGATCTTCTCTTGTTTGAGACAGGAGAAAAGCAATCAGTCAAAGGCATCGTGATATCAAATTCTTGCGACATCTACCCAGATAACCCACGAGATATTCCAACAAGAGTCATCTTCGCCCCACTTGTCAGATTATCGGCATTTCGAACGCTTTTGGTTCAGGGTGGAATTGAAACGGAACAAGTAGAAAATAAGATCCAATCTATGAAGGCACAAAAAACGTCAAACATCTTCTTCATTGCTGCCGGTGGCAAGCTGGAAGAAGACTACATCGTGCGGTTGGATGAAATTCACTCAATGCCTGTCGCGTGCCATCAGGAGAACCCCCAGCGGGAAAGGATATTTACGCTTAACATGGCTGGATTTTATCTTTTTGTTTTCAAACTGTCCATTCATTTTTGCCGGTTGCAAGAGGCTATCGTTCGGGGACCAGCAACAGTCTAAATAATACACAATTAGGACGGGACGATCACACCTGCCTATGCTAAAATTTAAAAGTCTGACATTTAGGTGTCGCAGACAAGGGTACTGATCGTGATGGCGGCGTTGCCGGTCGGTCGGATCCTTGCCGCACAGCTGCTGCTCACCCTGCTTTGTTTGGCAGGGGCTTTTTATGACCGGGAGATCGGTCTTTCAGCGGCAGCCGGGGGGGCATTGTGCCTGTTTCCCAATGCGTTGGCCGCCATTTGCCTGTTCCGGCGGAAACGGGCAAGCGGAGTTCGGGAAGAACAGCGGCGAATGCGTTATGCCTGGATGCTCCGCTGGCTCGGCACGCTGATCGGCCTGGGCCTGATCTTCGGGTTTTACCGCGAAGTTCAGCCTCTGGCTCTTTTCGCGACCTATGCGGCGGCCCAGGCAACGCACCTGATCGGACACTTGTCACTTAACGACAACTGACGCATAAAAGAACCGTTACAGCTCCGGACATATGGCCACCGAATACGCAACGGGTGCGGACTACATCAAGCATCATCTGACCAACCTGACGTTCGGACAGCACCCGGACGGCAGTTGGGGCTTCGCGCACAGCCGCGAGCAGGTCGAGGCCATGGGTTTCTGGGCCATTCACGTGGATTCGATGGCCTGGGCCGTCGGCCTTGGCGTCTTGTTCTTGGCCCTGTTCGGCTATGCGGCGCGACGCGCGACTGAAGACGTGCCCGGCGGATTCCAGAACGCGGTGGAGCAAATTATCGAGTTCATCGACGGCACGGTGCGTGACTCCTTCAGCCACCGCAACCGGATAGTCGCCCCACTCGCGTTATGTTCGTTCATGTGGATCTTCCTGATGAATCTTATGGACCTGGTTCCGGTGGACTGGGTGCCGTGGGCATTCTCCCTGGTGGGCGTGCACTACATGAAGATCGTGCCGACCACCGACCCGAACGTCACCATGGGCATGTCGCTGTCGATCTTCGCCCTGGTGCTCTACTACAGCCTGCGCCGCAAGGGCATCGGCGGTTTTCTCGGCGAATTGACCCTGCACCCGTTTTCCGCGAAAAACCCGCTCCTCAAGGCCCTGTTGATCCCGATCAACCTTTTCCTGGAGGGCGTGGCCCTGCTCGCCAAACCCGTCTCCCATGGCTTGCGTCTGTTCGGCAATCTGTACGCGGGAGAAATGATTTTCATCCTGATCGCGCTTCTGCCGCTGTGGGCGCAATGGACCCTGTCCGTGCCCTGGGCGATCTTTCACGTCCTAGTGATCCTGCTGCAGGCTTTCATCTTCATGGTGTTGACCGTGGTCTACCTGAACATAGCGCACGACACCGGCGAGCACTAACCTGATTCCCTTTCACCCACCTTTCAAAACTGGAGTAATTTCATGGAACTCGTATCTGGCCTGATTTATATCGCAGGCGGCCTGATGATGGGCCTAGGCGCCTTGGGCGCCGCCATCGGCATCGGCAACCTGGGGGGCAAATACATGGAAGGCATCGCGCGGCAACCGGAACTGATTCCGATGCTGCGTACCCAGATGTTCATCGTACTGGGCCTGGTCGATGCCGTGCCGATGATTGCCGTCGGTATCGCTTTCTACCTGTTGTTCGCGGTCGCTTGATCCGCGGGGAGATCTCCCGATGAATATCAACCTTACGCTGATCGGACAGGCGATTTCGTTCACGATCTTCGTCTGGTTCTGCATGCGGTTCATCTGGCCGCCCGTGATCAACGCGCTGGAAGCCCGCAAGAAGCGCATCGCCGACGGGCTGGCGGACGCGGACGCGGCCAAGACCGAACGCGAGCGAGCCGAACAGGAAGCGCAGCAGACCACGGGGCAGGCCCGGGAGGAAGCCTCCCGGATCCTGGCTCAAGCGGAACGCCGCGCCAGCGAGATCGTGGCGGAGTCGCGGACCACGGCCAAAACCGAAGGCCAGCGCATCCTGACCCAGGCCCAGGAAGAGATCGAGAAGAACACCCAGCAGGTGCGTGAGCAGTTGCGTGGGGAAGTGGCGGTCCTGGCGATTGCGGGTGCCGAGGCGGTGTTGCAACGCGAAGTCGATGCGACGGCTCACGCCGACGCCTTGGAACAGTTGGCGGAGCGTCTGTGAGCACCATCACCGCTGCCCGCCCCTACGCCCGCGCCGCCTTTGGCTATGCACGTGAAAGTGGCGTGCTGGATGCGTTTTCGGACATGCTTGAAACCGCAGCGGCGCTGTCCGAGAACCCGCGTCTGCGCGTCCTGTTGACGGATCCCCGCCTGACCCGTGCGCGCCGCACCGAAATGCTGGAATCCCTTGGCGGCGACCACTTCAACGAACCGATGCGACAGTTGCTCCGGGTACTCGGCGAACGCGACCGGCTGCTGATCCTTCCCGAGGTTCGGGAGCAATTCGAACAATTGCGCGCTGATCATGAACAACGCCTGACTGCCGAAGTAGTCAGTGCACGGGAACTCGACCCGGCACAGCAGGAACGCATCCGTGCGGCTCTGGCGGAGCGTACCGGGCAAACCGTGGAACTGGTTTCGAAAACCGATGAACAATTGCTGGGCGGCGCGGTTGTCCGCGCTGGCGACCGGGTGCTGGATGCCTCTCTACAGAGGCGTCTGCAGCAGCTTTCGCAAAGTCTGGCCTGACACCAATACTTGGAGTAGAACCGAATGTCTGCCTTGAATCCGACTGAAATTTCAGACCTGATCAAACAAAGGATCGCCGAATTCGATGTGGCGCCACAGGCGGCCAGCGAAGGCACGGTGGTCATGGTGACCGACGGCATCGTGCGCATCCATGGCCTCAGCGACGTAATGTCCGGCGAAATGATTGCGCTGCCGGGCGACAGTTACGCCATTGCGCTCAACCTGGAGCGCGACTCGGTCGGCGCGGTGGTCCTCGGCGACTACCGCCACATCGGGGAAGGCGACACGGCTCGCTGCACCGGTCGCATCCTGGAGGTCCCGGTCGGCGAGGCGCTGCTCGGACGGGTCGTCAACTCCCTCGGCGAGCCGATCGACGGCAAAGGGGACCTGAACCTGGAAACCCGATCCCCCATCGAAAAAATCGCGCCCGGCGTGATCGAGCGGCAGTCGGTCAGCCAGCCCGTGCAGACCGGCTTGAAGTCCATCGACGCGATGGTGCCGGTCGGCCGCGGACAGCGCGAACTGATCATCGGCGACCGCCAGACCGGGAAGACCGCGCTGGCCATCGACACGATCATCAACCAGAAAGGCGCCGACCTGCGCTGCATCTATGTCGCGATCGGCCAGAAAGCCTCCTCCATCGCGGGCGTCGTGCGCAAACTGGAGGAGCACGGTGCCATGGAGCACACCATCGTGGTGGCGGCCTCGGCCTCGGAGTCGGCCGCGATGCAGTACATCGCGCCTTACTCCGGCTGCGCGATGGGCGAATACTTCCGCGACCGCGGCGAGGACGCGCTGATCATCTACGACGATCTGACCAAGCAGGCCTGGGCCTACCGCCAGGTCTCGCTGCTGCTTCGCCGCCCGCCGGGTCGCGAAGCGTATCCCGGCGACGTGTTCTACCTGCATTCGCGGTTGCTGGAGCGGGCCTCCCGCGTCAATGCCGACTACGTGGAGCAGATGACCAATGGCGAAGTGAAAGGCCGCACCGGCAGCCTGACCGCCCTCCCGGTGATCGAAACCCAGGCGGGAGACGTCTCGGCGTTCGTGCCGACCAACGTGATCTCCATCACCGACGGTCAGATCTTCCTGGAGACGGACCTGTTCAATGCCGGTTTCCGCCCGGCGATCAATGCCGGCCTGTCGGTGTCCCGGGTCGGTGGCGCCGCCCAGACCCCATTGATCAAGAAGCTCGGCGGCGGCGTGCGCCTGGCACTCGCGCAGTATCGCGAGCTGGCCGCGTTCTCGCAGTTTGCTTCGGATCTCGACGAGCAGACCCGCAAGCAGCTGGAGCGTGGCGAACGCGTGATGGAGCTCATGAAGCAGGCCCAGTACAAGCCGCTGACCATCGCCGACATGGCGTTGTCGCTGTATGCGGTCAACGAAGGCTGGCTGGATGAGGTCGAGGTCGAACAGGTTCGGGCCTTCGAGGCGGCCCTGCACGCTTATGCCCGGTCCGAACATGCCGACTTCCTGGAGCAGTTGAACCAGGACGGGTCTTACGACGAGGAGATCCAAGGCCGATTCAAGGGTCTTCTCGAGACTTTCATCAAAACCCAGAGCTGGTAACGCGAAAATGTCGGGCGAGAAGGAAATTCGCACCAAGATCGCGAGTATTCGCAATACTCAGAAGATCACCAAGGCGATGGAGATGGTCGCGGCCAGCAAAATGCGCCGCGCCCAGGATCGCATGGCGGCCACTCGCCCGTATGCAACGAAAATTCGCGAAGTGATTGGCCATCTGGCACACGCCAACGTTGAATACCGCCATCCATTCCTTGAAAGCCGCGAAGAAGTCCGCGGCGTGGGATTCATCGTGATCTCTACCGACCGCGGCCTGTGCGGGGGCCTCAACGTCAACCTGTTCAAAAATGTTCTGCGTGCAATGCACGAATGGCGGCAACAGCAGGTTCCGGTACGGCTTTGCCTGTTCGGCGCCAAGGGAACCGCGTTCTTCAAGCGCATCGGCGGCATCGAGATCGTTGCACAGACTTCACACCTGGGCGACACACCGAGGCTCGAAGAGGTCATCGGGCAGGTCAAGATCATGCTGGACGACTATGTCGAGGGCCGTATCGACCGGGTCTATCTGGCCGAGAACGACTTCGTCAACACCATGACACAGAGGCCGAACATCGCGCCACTGCTGCCCACTCCACCGGCCGAACTGGAAACGCTTGAACACCATTGGGACTACCTGTACGAACCCGGTGCCCGCGAAGTGCTGGACGGGCTCCTGATGCGCTACATCGAGTCGCTGGTGTATCGCGGCGTGATGGAGAACATCGCCTGTGAGATGGCCGCGCGCATGGTGGCAATGAAGAGCGCCTCGGACAATGCCGGAGACCTGATCGACGAATTGCAGCTGATTTACAACAAGGCGCGGCAGGCGTCGATCACCCAGGAAATCTCGGAAATCGTCGGCGGTGCAGCCGCCGTATAACCGAATCGATCATTCAACAGGAGACCGAACGACTCATGAGCTCGGGACAAATCGTAGAAATCATCGGCGCCGTCGTGGACGTGGAATTCGAACCGTCCGCCGTGCCGCAGGTCTATGACGCACTGACGGTGGAGGAAGCCGACCTGACGCTGGAGGTCCAGCAGCAGCTCGGCGACGGCGTGGTGCGGACCATCGCCATGGGGCCGTCCGACGGACTGCGCCGCGGATTGGACGTCATGAATACCGGAGCACCCATCTCGGTGCCAGTCGGGCAGAAAACGCTGGGCCGCATCATGGACGTGCTCGGCAATCCGGTCGATCATGCCGGTCCGGTTGAGGCCGAACAGCACATGCCGATCCATCGCTCGGCGCCTACCTTCCAGGAACAGACCGGTAGCAGCGAACTGCTGGAGACCGGCATCAAGGTCATCGACCTGCTCTGCCCGTTCGCCAAGGGCGGTAAGGTCGGCCTGTTCGGCGGCGCCGGCGTCGGCAAGACCGTCAACATGATGGAACTGATCCGAAACATCGCGATTGAGCACAGCGGCTACTCGGTCTTCGCCGGAGTAGGCGAGCGTACCCGTGAGGGCAACGACTTCTACCATGAAATGCGCGAATCCGACGTGCTGGACAAGGTGGCCCTGGTGTACGGCCAGATGAACGAACCCCCGGGCAACCGCCTGCGGGTCGGGCTGACCGGCCTGACCATGGCCGAACACTTCCGTGACGAAGGCCGCGACGTGCTGATGTTCATTGACAATATCTACCGTTACACGCTGGCCGGAACCGAAGTGTCGGCCCTGCTCGGCCGGATGCCTTCGGCGGTTGGCTACCAGCCCACCCTCGCCGAAGAGATGGGCATCCTGCAGGAGCGCATCACGTCCACTTCGACCGGGTCGATTACATCCATCCAGGCCGTGTACGTGCCGGCCGACGACCTGACCGACCCGTCGCCTGCTACGACCTTCGCGCATCTCGACGCCACGGTCGTACTGTCGCGCCAAGTCGCGGAGCTCGGCATTTATCCGGCTGTGGATCCACTGGACTCCACCTCCCGCCAATTGGATCCGTTGGTCATCGGCACCGATCACTACGAAACCGCCCGTGCGGTGCAGAACACGCTGCAGCGTTACAAGGAGCTGAAGGACATCATCGCCATCCTGGGAATGGACGAGCTGTCCGAGGAAGACAAGCTGGTAGTGTCCCGGGCACGCAAGATCCAGCGCTTCCTGTCCCAGCCGTTCTTCGTGGCGGAAGTGTTCACCGGGACAGCCGGCAAGTACGTGGCACTGAAGGACACCATTGCCGGCTTCCGCGGCATCGTCGAAGGCGAATACGACCAGTTCCCGGAGCAGGCGTTCTACATGGTGGGCTCCATCGACGAGGTCGCAGAGAAAGCGAAAACCCTGTGAGTCGGATATGAGCACCCTGCGGGTCGACATCGTCAGCGCCGAGCACGAAATCTACTCGGGCGAGGCGAATTGGGTCATCGCGCCCGCAGTCATGGGCGAAGTCGGCATCTATCCCCGGCACACTCCGCTCATCACCCACCTCAAGCCCGGCGAAGTGCGGGTCAGTGCGGTGGAAGAGGGCGAGGAACTTCTGTTTTTCGTCTCCGGCGGCATGCTGGAGGTACAGCCGCATCAAGTCACCGTGCTGTCCGACACGGCCATGCGGGGCGCGGACCTGGATGAGGCAAAGGCTGAGGAAGCCAAGCGGCGGGCCGAGCAGGCGTTGTCCGACCGAAAGGCCGATTTCGACGAGGCCCGGGCCCTGGCAGAACTGGCCGAAGCAGCAGCCCAGTTGCGGATGATCCAGAAACTGCGCAAAACCGGCCGCAGCTGATTCCCGACCGGGGGCGTAAAATGCCTCCGTTACTCTAAATACTCGGTACTTCATGGGAACCGAAGTTGTCATCCTTGCCGGGGGCATCGGCAAACGTCTGGGGCACGCTACACCCAAGCCCTTGCTTGATCTGTGCGGCAAGCCTCTACTCGGGCATGTCATGGCCTCGGCCTCGGCAGTGGCGGATACGGTCCATGTGGTGCACGGCCCCGCACTGGAGGAACCGCTGGCTGAGTCTGGAAAGCAGCTCGGAGCTCCCTTCACCCCGCACCTACAGCCCGAGCCTCGCGGCACGGCGGATGCACTCGGTTGCGCTCTCCCATCGATCGAGGATGCCGCCACCGTACTGGTGCTGTGCGCGGACGTCCCCCTGCTCCAGCCCGACACCCTTGCGCAATTGATCTCGGCCCGCCCGAAAACCGGACTCGCGCTTCTGACCATGCGCCAAAGCGGCAACCAACTTGGGCGGATTATGCGCGATGATCGCGGTCAAGTCGCCGCAATTCGGGAACATGCCGATGCCACGGAAGAAGAACGCCGCATCGACGAGTGCAATACCGGCGTGATGGCGGCAAGCGCAGGACAGTTCCGTGAATGGTGCGCGCGAATCACCGACTCCAACGCCCAGGGGGAGTTCTATCTGACCGACTGCATCGCCGAGGCGGTGCGCGACGGAGCTCCTATCGAAACCCGGGAGTGCAGTACGACCGAAGGCCTCGGCATCAACACGGTGCAGGAATTCGCCGTGGCGGCGGAACACTGGCAACGACAAGCGCGCGAACGGCTGATGGCGCAAGGCATCCTGATGGAAGCACCCGGCACGGTATGGCTGTCGGCAGGAATCGAGCTGGAGGAAGGCGCGACGGTCCGCATCGGGCCACATGTCGTGTTCCAAGGATCAGTTCAATTGGCCGATGGGGTCGGGATTGGTCCGTACGCGCTGCTGCGCAACTGCGAAATCGGGGCAGAGACAGAAATCGAGCCCTTTACCGTCGTGGAGGCGGCCCGTATCGGGGCGCGCTGCCGAATCGGGCCCTATGCGCGAATCCGTCCGGAAACCGAGCTCGCCGAAGGCGTGCAGATCGGAAATTTCGTCGAGGTCAAGAAGTCCCGAATCGGGGAGCACACCAAAGTCAATCACCTGTCGTACGTCGGCGACAGCGAAGTCGGCCGCAGCGTCAATCTGGGCGCAGGCACCATCACCTGCAACTACGACGGGGCACAAAAGCACAGGACCGTGATCGGGGATGATGTCTTCGTGGGATCCGGCACTCAGTTGATTGCGCCGGTCACCATCGGTGCGGGCGCGACCATCGGCGCCGGCTCGACCATCACCCGGGACACCCCTCCCGGGGAGTTGACCCTGTCGCGCAGCAAACAGAAGACGCACCAAGGCTGGAAGCGGCCGCGGAAGGACTGATGTGCGGAATCGTCGGTGCGGCAGCCCGCCAGGACGTGACCCCCACGTTGCTGGAAGGCCTGAAAAGGCTGGAGTACCGAGGCTATGACTCCGCCGGAATTGCGATCCTCAACACCAACGGGCTTCAGCGCCTGCGCTGCAACGGGAAAGTCGCCGAACTGGTACAGGAAACCGAATCGACTGGCCTGAGCGGACAGGTCGGAATCGCGCATACCCGCTGGGCCACCCATGGTGCCCCGTCCGACCGCAACGCGCATCCCCATGTGGCAGGCACGGACGGGCGCATTGCCGTGGTGCACAACGGAATTATCGAAAATCATGTGGCCCTGAGAAAACAACAGAAGGAGCGGGGGGTCACCCACGACTCGGACACCGACTCCGAAATCCTAGCTTGCCAGATTGCCGGACATCTAAGCGCGCAGAACGGCCTGCTCGATGCGGTTCGGGCAGCCGTGAACGAAGTGGAAGGAAGTTTTGCGTTCGGCGCCATCGATCGCGAAGACCCGGAGCGAATCATCGGGGCACGGAGAGGCAGCCCCCTGGTGGTAGGGCACGGCGACAACGGGCACTATCTGGCCTCCGACCCGCTGGCATTGGCGGAGGTTTCATCCCAGTACTGCCTGCTGCAGAATGGCGACATCGTCGTAATCAGCGAAGAGGAAGCCGTGATCTGGAATGGAGGCGAGACGGTAGCCCGGGAGTGGAGGGAATTCCAGGATGCGGAAGTGCAGAGCGGGCTCGGTGACTACGAGCATCACATGCAGAAGGAAATCTTCGAGCAGCCGGATGCCGTGGCACAAACGCTGGAGGGAAGGATCGAAACCGGGCGGGTCGATGACGGAATTCTCGGACCGGGCGCCGACGCCATTCTCGATGCGACGCGCGCCGTGCAAATCGCCGCCTGCGGAACCAGCTACCACGCCGCGCTGGTGGCGCGTCACTGGCTTGAACGACATGCAGGAATTCACTGCCGAGTCGAGATCGCCAGCGAGTTCCGCTACCGCCAGCATGCGCAGGATCCCGATACCCTGTTCATCGCCATCTCCCAGTCTGGAGAGACAGCGGACACCTTGGCGGCACTGGAAATGGCGAATCAAGATTCGAACTACCATGCAACTTTGGCGATCTGCAACGTCGCGCACAGCTCCATGGTCCAGGAATCCGACCTGACTCTGCTGACTCATGCCGGGCCCGAGATCGGGGTGGCCTCCACCAAGGCGTTCGTCACACAACTGACGGCATTGATGCTGGTCGCAATCCTGCTGGGTCGGCGCCATGCGCTGAATCCTGAAACGGAGTCGGACTTGGTCGCACAACTGGCCAACCTGCCAACCCGGATCGGCCGGGTGCTGGAACTGGACGCGGAGATCGCAGCCTTATCGAAACAATTCGCGAACCGGCATCACGCGTTGTTCCTAGGCCGGGGCTCGCACTACCCGATCGCGATGGAAGGCGCCCTGAAACTGAAGGAGATCTCGTATATCCATGCCGAAGCCTATGCCGCCGGCGAACTCAAGCACGGCCCGCTAGCACTGGTGGACGAGGACATGCCCGTGGTGGCGGTTGCACCGAATAACCGCCTGCTGGAAAAGCTCAAGAGCAACCTGGAAGAGGTGCGTGCGCGGGGCGGGCGTTTGTATGTATTCGCGGACCGGCATTCTGGATTCCAGAGCGATGATCTAATGACCGTGTTTGAACTGGATGCGCCAGAAAACGCGGTGGCGCCGATACTGTTTACGGTCCCGCTGCAGTTGTTGGCGTACCACTGCGCCAAAATCAAAGAGACCGATATCGATCAACCCCGCAATCTCGCGAAGTCGGTCACGGTAGAGTAATCTGAGTAAATCCTATAGAGAACAGTTCCACAACCCATTTCAAAACATCTAATACTTACTAAAAGTCTATTAAATGGGATGCGGCTGTGTCAAAACGAAATTATTCGCTTTCAACAATAAAAATATTGTTCGCTTGGAGCGGAAATCAGTGCGCACACCCAGAATGTACAAATCCTGTTGTCGAGCCTGGCACCGAAGATTCTGATGAGGCCGTCATTGCTCATATTTGTCACATATACGCGATAAACGAAAATGGACCTAGGGGAAATCCTGAACTTACAGAAGAAGAATTAAATTCACTTGAGAATCTAATTCTATTGTGTCCCAATCACCATACGATAGTAGATAGTCAGCATGAGACTTATACTGCCGAGAAGCTTAAGAAATGGAAACAAGATCATGAAGCGAAAATAAAAGAGAGATATCCTGCTGACTCGGACATTTTTCACTCAGATAAGCTCCCGCTTTCCTACTTTCCAATAGAGCTTATCGATCAGAACATTAAAGAAAAAGTTGCTTTACTTCGGAAGTCACGATTTTTTAATGAATTCGATAAAGTCCGTACATCCTTATCACTTGCGGGTCGACTTGTCGATGGAGAACTCTGTAGAGGAACAAATGAAATAAGGAGTCAAGCACTATCTTGGTGTGCACGCTTATTATCTTCTACACAGGAACTCTCAAAGGCAGAAGAATATTTAAAGCTTGCGAAAGATTTAGACCCTTCCCATGAATCCAATATTGCTGATGCCTTTATCATGTCAGCACAAGGTGATAAGAATGGGGCGTTGAGTGTCTTGGCGCAAATTGATTCCCCATTTTCGCAGTCAGCGGCTCTTATAATTGTTGGAAATCATGAAGGCGCAACAGGTGCTCTTACATGGGTGGAAAGCACGAGATTGGATTTTGCTTCACTAGACTCTGATGGTAAGTATTTTTATCTGGCATGCCAATTTGAGTTGGAACATTGGGAAGCAGCCCAAGACGCTACTGATTTATTGACTGATCAAGATTTTGAGATAACGCCGAATCTTTATCACATAGCAGCCATGGCACATCTTCTAAAAGCTGTGCCGACGGAACTTCGCTCCGATGTGGCCCATCAACTTCCATTTGAGGCAGCAAGGTTTCCACTCGCCTCAAATGAAGCTGGGATGGCAACCCGAAGAATAGCGCAACATTATTTTACAAACGCCGCAGAAGTTGCATATCAACTTAACCTTCCCAAGGCCGCTACGTTAGCAGATCAATACGCTTTGTGGCTCGAATTAAAGGATCCTAAAAATTCTGACAATGGAAGACAGCGATTAGAAGAAAAACTTCGTGATACCAAATTGGCGCTTCACCTTGTTCCTTTGGGTCTCCAGTTTGGAATCAATTTAAATCTGGCAGCGGTTGAACAAGAGATCGAACAGCAAATTACTTTACATGGAAAAATTACTGCGGATGCCGCAATTGCTCGTTTCTCACTCGTTTACACAAAGGAAACCCGAGAAGATGCCGCGAACTACATTGGCCAACAGAGTGAAGAATTAGCCGAGTATTTCGATCGGAAAGCGATGCGTATTTTACAGGTTGATCTATATGCGCAGGCTGGTTTGGCTGAAAGAGCCAATGAATGCCTAGAGTCTCTCTTGGAAGAAGGGCTTTCTGAAATTGAAGAGGGTCGCCTTCGAAGAGAAATATCAGAAGCGGAAGGAACTGATCCTGCTGAAGTCCGAGAGATCCAATTCCAACAAAGTGATTCGTTAGGTGATTTGATGTTCTTAGTTGATGCTCTTGAAGACAAACAGGATTGGGAGAATTTATGCAAGTACGTATCACTATTATTCGAAAGAACTCGCTCGATTTCTAATGCTGAACGCTTAGCAAACGCTTTGCACAATGCTTGCCGGAGCGAACAACTTGTTGAGTTTCTAAAACAAAATGGTGATCTTTTGTCTGAATCTGACATCTTACAGATGTTTTATTCCGTGGCACTATACCAAGAAGGTATGCTTGTAGAAGCCCGTTCGGAGTTGGCAAAGTTGGGCAATGGCCGAGCAGACTCTAACTATCGCACTTTAAAGGTTGGTTTAGAAATCGCTTTAGGCAATTGGAATTCTCTGTTAGCCTTTGTGGCCAACGAGTACTCCGAGAAGAACAAAAGGAGTGCACATGACTTGATGAAAACTGCACAGCTAGCTCTGCATTTAAATTCACCACATGCTAAAGATTTGATTTCTGCGGCTGCTGAAAAAGGAGCCGAAGATGCCACCGTTTTAGCTGCAGCTCATTTTCTAGCTTCAAATGCCGGCTTTGAAAGTGAAACACAGGCTATACAGTGGTTGCATAAAGCTGCTGAACTTTCAGAAGAGGATGGCCCAATCCAAAAGATGAGCCTAAAGGATGTTTTGGATAGAAAACCTGACTGGGAGCGCCGTGAATCCGATACATGGACCTTATTGAAGCATGGTGAGATTCCTATGTTTCTAGCAGCTGAATCTCTCAATATGTCCTTAATCGACTTGACTATCATCCCAGCTTTTTCAAATCTTTCGGTAAATGATCCTAGGGGCAGAAGAGTTATTCCCGCATATAGTGGCAAACGCCTATCAACATCATTCAATGTCTCTGAAATGACAGCCGGTATAGATGCTTCTACGTTACTTACTTTGAGCTACCTAAATCTTCTAGATGTGGTGTTAGATGCTTTTGGGGAGGTTCATGTCCCACACTCTACACTCACGTGGTTATTTGAAGAAAAACAAAAGGTGGCATTTCATCAGCCGAGTCTCATTAGAAATGCACACCAAATACGTAATCTAGTCGCAGAAGATTTGCTGGAAGAGTTTATTCCAAGCACAACTGCTGACGATAACTTATCGCTTCAGATTGGCGATGAACTAGCATCACTAATATCTGAGGCAGAAAAGACTAGGGAAAACGACAATACCCAACATATTGTTGTTCGCTCATCCCCCGTTCACCGCCTCTCCTCACTTATGGAGGAAGAGGCTGATCTAACCGAACATGCTGCTGTGATGTGCAGTTGCCTTGCCGTGATTAAAAAACTGAAGGAAAAGGCACAGATTACTGCGGAAGAAGAAAAGAAAGCACATGCTTATCTACAGCTGCACGAGAAGCCTTGGCCCAATCAACCAGAAATCAATGATGGAGCAATACTTTATCTGGACAGTTTGTCAATCACTTATCTCCTACATGTTGGAGTGCTTGGGAAGATAAAGGTTGCGGGCCTTACTCCGACTGCCTCGCCTAAAGCGATATCAGAAGCTAATGCGCTTATAGCCTATGAAGGCATATCTGGTAGGGTAAACGAGGCTATTGAGCGCATACGATTTGCCATCAGTTCGCGAATTGAAACCGGAAAAATCAAGGTGGGAAGGCTGAATAACACTGCCGAATTGAAAGATCAATCAATCTCTGAGCATCCGACTATCAATTTGATGGCCTTAGCACGTGATTGCGACGCAATTATTTCGGATGATAGATTTTTGAATCAACATGCCCATATAGGTGATGGTAGTGAACAGACAGCAGTCTTTTCGACTCTGGATATTCTTGATGCGCTAGTCTCTACTGAAATCATCTCAGTAGAGAAACAAATGGAACACAAAACGCTATTGCGCCGAACTGGATATCTTTTCATGCCAGTAAGCGATGATGAACTATATTTGCATTTGGAATCATCTGTGGTCGAAAACGGAAACCTTAGAGAAACTGCTGAACTGAAAGCTATTCGAGAAAATGTGCTCCAGGTCCGAATGGGAAGTTGGCTGCAACTTCCAGAAGAAATACTATGGCTAAGTGCAATGCTCAAAACATTTATTCGTGTTTTGAAAAAACTTTGGGAAACAGATTCTAATATCCCCGCTATCACAGCTCGTTCTGATTGGGTTTTGGAACAGATTGATAGCCGTGGTTGGGTGCATGGTTTTGGACCAGGAGATGGGGACAATATTGTTAAAACGGGGAGAGCTGCAGATATCCTAACGCTACTCGCACCTCCATCGGACGTTCCGCAAGAAATTAAGGATGCATACTGGAGTTGGATTGAGGACCGGATTTTGACCCCGACCAAGGAACAATTCCCTGACTTATATTCCCAGATAGTTAGATTGTATATGAAGCAGATCGAAGAAATGACTGAAATGGACCCGACCGGGGGGAATCAGGATGAGCAATAGTTCTTACATTAAGTCTGCGTTAGCCGAGGCCGCTTTGAAACTTATTCCTCCGGCTATACGCGATACTTTGCTCGAAGAGCCAGAATTCCGGCAAAAATACAATATCAAGGTAGAAACCACGTTAACATTTGGTGATTCTGGTTTTTCGGTTTATTGTTCCGAACTTTTCGATTCTATCCGCAAAGTTTTGTCAGGAGCGGTTGAACATGAGGTCACAGACGCTAGCGGCCAAGTGTGGAAACTGAGAAATGAAGCGAGAGAGAGAGAACTGCCGATCCTTGTCGTTTCTTCAAACGGACAGCGGGTAGATCTCCCTGACTTTTCTATGTTCTCGCCGGACGTCGCCATACGTATGCGTTCATTTAATGAAGTTGTTTATGACGTCAACTTGCCTCCCGATGTGCAAAACATATGGGAAAAAGTACTTGTAGAGCGTGCTCTCAAGGATGATGAATTTGATCCATTAAAAGATGATTTTATTGATACACCTGTCCAAGTGGCTCGGCTCATACGCAATAAGATCGAAACCAGTTCTCCCCTCAGTGTTCCGTGTCTAGTTCCTTGTTCTCGAAAGTATTTTGATAGATTGGTGGGTGTTTACGATGGAAGTGACTCTATCGGAGATTATGCTGCAAAAACAGGCAGACAGTTTTTGGAGCAACTTTCCGCATGGAAGCCATATGAAGGTTTTTTATTTAGTTTATTTCTAGCGACGCATTCTTCAATAGCAGCTGAAATTAGTGTTGAACACTTGAGCAATGAAGAGCTCTTGCGCGCCTTTAGCTTTTTGGAAAAGCAAGGCGACAGCATTTCCCGGCTAGGTGCTGTCGAAATTGGGTTACGCATCCTCCCTAATAAACCCATTATCGAACCACATATCATTCAGCTTATTAAGCATATTCGAAATGATGCCATCAGCAAGTCTGTGAAAGAATTTGATCTCCTCTCAGCACTGTTTATCCTTGTGGATGGAGAGTTGTCTAGGACGCGCATGATGTCCACAGAGCCCCCTTTCTTCAGAAGACTCGCATCCCTAGCACAAGCGGCCCTTATTCATCGCCAACTTGTAGACACCGGTATCGATGAAACTTTTTGTAAATGGGCTCTTGGCAAAAGCAGTGAGCGGTTTCACATGCAATCATTTGCAGACATGCACCTAGAGCCGAGCTGGAATCCTAGCTTCGCTACTGCAGATCAATTGAAGGAAGAATTCTTCGGGCGCATTATGATTGCAGCAGTAGATTACAAAGACAATATAAAAAATAATGAGCTCCATGAGCTTATTTTCGGAACAGCGTCCGATAGTATTCAATCGCTCTCTAGTTTTCCCTATGCTTATTTGCCTGGACCTCTAGATGGGCTCGGAAACATCCCAAGAACCATGCCTGCCGAGCTATCACAAGCAATCGAAGATCAGCTTGATGCTGAAAATATGGAGCCATCTTCTTTTACGGCTCTTGTAAATTCGGCTATGATTTTTCAGGTGGATACCAACCATGCGGAATTGGCTGCACAAATTTTAAGATTAGGCAATCATCGGCTAAGAAATGTAACTGACAAGGCACAGTTATTCGCGATACTACATGGATTAGCTATTGTCGCTGCCATGGGTAGGAATTTTTCTCTTGCGGACGAATTGCGTATTCTTATGCGCAGGCACAGGCATGAAACTCAGTATGATTTTTCAGTTGAGGATGAGATGAGAATTTGCCTTCTAGCTTCTGCGAGTCGCGAAGATTTGGATGAATGGAGGAAATTTGTCGGAGATTGGTTGACAGAACTGTCCTTCGAAGAACTGGGTGAACAGGAAGGAGCGATTCTTCTTTCACATTTACGCTGCCTCTGTAACTCAGTGCCAGATTTATGGGTTTTCTGCGGAAGGGCTGACGCAGCATTGACTGCTTTTAATTCTCGTTGACATAGACAATTGGCCACCCTCCACGTCAAACCCGAGATCAGAGTGGCCTCAAAACCCGGTAGTACAGATATTGTTCACGGTCCCGCTGCAGTTGTTGGCGTACCACTGCGCCAAAATCAAAGGGACCGATATCGATCAACCCCGCAACCTTGCGAAATCGGTCACGGTTGAATAATCAGTAAGGAAATGCTGGACACCAGAATCCCACCGCCGATCGTCGCCATATTTGTTGGTGTTTGTATCTATTTTTCACGGGACTGGCTGCCGTCATTTACTTCCGACCATCTCTTCTATGCGGGACTAGGCTGCGAACTTTTGGCCGTCGTGATCAACCTCACGGCTATTTTTTCCTTCATCAAGAACAAAACCACGATCAATCCGGTAAAACCTCACACCGCGACCTCGCTGGTGACTTCTGGAGTGTTTGCGTTTTCCCGAAACCCCATGTACTTGGGACTGCTGTTATTCCTTTTCGGTTTTGCGCTGCAAGTGAATGTCGTCGGAGGGATACTACTGCTATTTCTTTTTGTCCTCTACATAAACGCGTTTCAAATCATCCCCGAAGAGCGTGCCATGTTGGAGGTTTTTGGTGATGAATATCAGGAGTACATGAAAAAAGTCAGACGGTGGATATAAGGCGAAGCCTTTTTAGGGCAACGGTACATATTCCCAGCTTTCGGACTGTTCTGCCGCGGCAGCTCTCTCCTTGTCAGTCATATCTTCTTCTATGCCTCGGATCAAATCGCCGATCTCCTTCCGTGTGATCGCACACTGCGCATGGCTGGTTTCGCGGTAAAGCGTTCGGGAATCCGTGTCACACGCCTCGATCATTTTGAATTCCGAGAGTTTCCGCACATTGTCGGCAAGTAGCCAAGCACGAATGATGTCGTAACCCACGCCACTGCCCTTCCAGTAGTGGTGGGCAAGAAAAAAACGAGCTGCCAAAGCATCGTCCCACTGTCGGAAAAATCCGCGCCGATCGGACAATCCGACCAGAATCGCAAGACCCATGCCGTCCCGTTCAGCAAACTGAGCTGCCGCCTTCCGGTACCAGTCGACCGCCACCGCATCATCCTGCGCCACGCCTTCGCCTAGCTCGTGGAACATTCCCATCCGCAACTGCGCCCACGGAAATCCCTTTTCCGCGGCCTCCCGGGCAATCGCCAGCGCCGGCTCCATCTCGCCTTCGCGCCATAGGATGTCGACCTTCGCCTCGCCGGGATTGGCTTCCAGTGCCCGTGCGGGCGTCTCCATGACTCCGGCGGTGCAGCCAGCCGCCAATGACGCCCAAAGCGCCAAAAGGATTGTACGAGATCCTAGGGAAGCAGGCATGAATTTGCGGGCAGGAAATGCCCGAGGCCAAATGGAGGGTTAGCTTCGGTAAGCCTGTTCGATGGCTTCTTGCCGGTTCTTTTCTTCTGCACTGAATGCGGCAGTGGGACGGAGCAACAGGCGTTCGATCCCGATCGGCGCGCCGGTCGCCTCGCAATAACCGTAAGAGCCGTCTTCGATGCGGCGCAGCGCCTCCTCGATCTTCGGCAACAACTTCGAATCCCGGTTGAGCGCGCGCACCTTCAGGTTGATGTCCTCCTCGACCGAAGCGCGATCCAGTTCATCGCACTCCCGATGCTCCTCGGACAGCTCCGCCTTGGCGCGTTCCAATCGGACGCCCAGTTCCTTGCGCAGGTCCAGCAGGCGCTGCCGGAAGAATTCCAACTGCTCGCCGTTCATATAGTCCTTGCGCGGTGCACGAAGCAGTTGCTTTTCGGTAAGCATTTTCGCGACTTTTCCTGTGCTCATGTGATCCAGATATTTAATTTGAGGAACCTATTCTACTTTCTCGCCGCGATCCGCGCAAAACGCCTCCTGACGGAGTAGCCTCTCAGGCCACCGCCTCTGTGCCCTGAGGCCGCAGCAGCGCGGCTTCGACTTCCGCGCGCACCTCGGATCCCTTGAGTGTCTCGATCAGGGTCAATGCAAAATCCAATGCCGTACCCGGACCGCGCGAAGTAATGACCGGACCATCAACCTCCACCGGTGCGCCGGTGAACGCCACTTCCCCGTAATCTGCCGCATCAATGCAGCCCGGGTAGCAGGTCGCCCGGCGCCCGTCCAGCAGGCGACTGTTCGCCAAGACTTTCGGGGCTGCACAGATTGCCGCCACGGCGCGGTCTTGGCTTACCTGGCTTTGAAGCAGTTCGTGGATGCGGGGATCCGCATCCAGGTAATCGGCCCCGGGCAGGCCACCGGGGAGTACCACCATGTCGAAAGACCCGCCCATAGCCTCGTCCAACGTCGTGTCCGGGACGAGTCTCGTTCCGCGCGAAGCGGTCACCATGCCATCGCTCAGGCCGGCCGTGACAACTTCGATGTCCGCGCGGCGGAGAAGGTCAATCAGGGTGACGGCTTCAAGTTCCTCGCAGCCGTCCGCGAGAGGGATCAGAACCCGGCTCATTCGGACCGGGCCTCCTGGTTGTTCTGGCTCAACTTGCCGTACTTGAGCAGTTCGAGTGCGGCCTGCACCTGGTTGTCCTCAAGGATCGCATCTTCAACCGATTTGTCGGCAGCCTCCGAATCCTCTTTTTCCGGCGCAACGAATTCCACCTCGTAATCCGGCTCGACCCCTTTTTCGTGAATCGAATGCCCGGAGGGCGTGTAATAACGTGCGGTAGTCAGCTTGAGTGCGGCATTCTGGTTATTCAACGGCACCAGGGTCTGCACCGAACCTTTTCCGAACGAACGCGTGCCGAGCAATTTCGCCCGCCCGTTATCCCGCAGGGCACCCGCCACAATCTCGGAGGCGGAGGCGGAACCCCCGTTGATCAGTACGACCACCGGCACGCCACCCGTCTGGTCGCCGCCGCTCGCATGTTCTTCGACATTCGATTTCTGGGTACGCCCCCGAGTGGAAACGATCATTCGATTGTGAGGCAAAAAGGTGTCTGAAATCTCGACCGAAGCAGTGAACAACCCCCCCGGATTGTTGCGGAGGTCCAGAACGATTCCCTGGAGTTCTTCGTCCGATTCATCCTGCAACTTCTCAAGGTGGTCCATAAAATCGGTGCTGGTGCGCGTCTGGAAGTTGCTGATGCGCAGGTAGGCGTAGCCGGGCTCCAGGAGCTGCCCCCGCACGCTTTGCACCTTGATGATGGCCCGCGTGATGGAAACCTCGAAAGGCTCCGCGACATCCTTGCGGGAAATGGTCAGGGCAATTGGGGTTCCGGGCTTGCCGCGCATGATCTGCACGGCATCATGCAGCGAGAGGTCGTGCACCGGCTCCCCATCCAATTCCAGGATCAGGTCGCCGCTGAGGATCCCCGCCCGCTTGGCCGGAGTGTCGTCGATCGGCGAAACAACCTTGATCGCGCTGTCGTCCCCATCCTTGCTAACCACGATGCCAAGCCCACCGAATTCCCCCGACGTCGTGACTTCCCAGTCGTCCAGCTCTTCCCGATCCAGATAAGTCGTGTAGGGGTCCAGCTTGGAGGCCATTCCGCGCATGGCGTTGCGCATCAGGGTGCTGTCGTCAACTTCGTCGACGTACTGGCGTTTGATCAGGGCGAAGGCCTCGGAAAAGTTGCGCAGCTCCTGCAGCGAGACGGATGCCTGGCCGTCCGTTTTCGCGATGACCGCATGACCCAGTGCACCTACGGCCAGCAACAGGGCTGGTATCAGTAGGCGGGAAACGGGAATTTTAGGCATAATTCCTGAAAAAATAGAGGAAAAAGCATTGTAGAGCAATCTCTGGATGCGTCAAACTTCCACTTATCGGCCCCAAACGGTGAGAAGAGGCGGCCGAAAGCCCGAGATGGGCGTTAGAACCGAGGCATTCGAGGATGAAAATGGATGGTATGTTCGAAAGTTCTAATGTTAGAATGAGTCGGCCATGGCTGCTCAGATGCCTGCCCCCGAGTCCCTGCATGCGCTTGACGACGATATCGAACGCGCCTGCCATGCGGTCAAGGGGCTTTCACACCCGATTCGCCTGAAGGTCCTTTGCGTGCTGGGTGACCGCGAAATGCCGGTCAACGACCTGGCGGCCGCCTGCGAGACCTCGCAAAGCAATATTTCGCAACATCTGGGCATCCTCCGGCAATGCGGCATCCTGGCCACCCGCAAGGAAGCCAACTTCGTGCACTACCGGATCAACGACCCGCGCATGATCCAGTTGATGAACCTGATGCGTGACATGTTCTGCTCACAACCACACTGAACAACCCCCCTATGCAAGAATATCTGGACTTCGCGATGCGTCATCCGTTCCTGATGGGGGCGGTATCGGCATTGGTGGCCATGATCCTGTTCACCGAAGCGCGCCGATTGACGCGTCAATACAAGGAAGTCTCGGCCGCACAGGCGGTACAGTTGATGAACCGGGAAGCAGCCTGGGTGCTGGACGTGCGGGAGGATAAGGAAGTCCAAGACGGCATGATCCCGAATGCCCGGCGGATTGCGCTCAGCGAATTGCCTAATCGCATGGGAGAACTGCAGGGACAGAAGGGACCCGTGATCACTTATTGCCGAACCGGCGTTCAGGCACACCGTGCCTGCCGAATCCTGGCGCGCGAGGGGGTGGCCCCTGTATACAACCTCAAAGGCGGGATCAGCGCTTGGCAGGAAGCCGGAATGCCCCTGGAAGCGAACCAATGAACACGCCCGAAGTCGTGGTCTACACCGGCGCCGCCTGCCCGTACTGCGATCGCGCCAAAATGTTGCTGGAACGCAAGGGGGTGTCCTACCAGGAAATCCGCGTGGATCGGAGCCCCGAGGATCTCACGACCATGCTGGAGCGGAGTGGTGGGCGCAGGTCGGTGCCGCAAATCTTCATCGGGGGCTACCATGTTGGCGGCTTCGATGACATGTCCGCACTCAATCTGGAGGGCAAACTGGACCCCCTGCTGGCGGGAGAGCCCCTGTGACTAAAAAACCCGCAGACCCTTCCACCAAAAGCACGGTTAGGCGTCGCATGCAGTTTGTGGAACACAGTGGGAATACGACTTTCGCGATCGAACATATCTCTCTGCGTCATGCGGACTTCAAGACGGAACAGGAACCGGACAGCCCTGCCGAAGGGCAGTTCGAAACCAAGGCCCGGATCAGCAACGAAACAGTCTCGCTGGAAAATGACCGTCATTCGGTCTCGCTGACCGTCAGCGTCACCCGACTGGAGGACGAAGCGGAGGTGTTCAACTGCGAGGTCTGCTATGCCGGCGTGTTTCTTATTCAGGGCCTGTCCGAAGAGAAGAGCCACGAATTGTTGATGACGCGATGCCTGGACATGCTCTATCCGTACATCAGTTCGACCGTCGCGCAACTGGCAAGCCAAGCGGGCTTCCAGGGTTTGCAGCTCGTGCCCATAAGTTTCGGGGCTCTGTATCGGAGCGAACAACGCGAAAAACAGCAATGGGAAAACATACAAGATAAGGTGGTTCGCCACTGACATCCACGGCATGGAAGTTTCGATTTTGGGGCAGGGCGCATGGGGCACGGCGCTTGCCCTTCATGTGTCCCGGGCGCATACGGTGCGCTGGTGGGGCCGTAACCCGGAGCAATGCCAGGCGCTGGCGCGCTCCCGCCGAAACGATACCGGCTTGCCGGGTTTCGACATTCCGGATTCGATCCGGATTACGGAGAACATCCAGGCCTGTGTTGACGGTTGCGACTGGGTGGTCATGGCGGTGCCGGCCGCGGCGATGGATGAAGTCGCTGCGCTACTGAAAGCGACACCCCACTCCGGATTGATCTGGACGTGCAAGGGAATGGATCCGGACAACGGCCGTCTGCCCGGCGAAATTCTGGACGACGTTCTGGGCCCGAGCACACAGCGTGCCGTTCTTTCCGGGCCCTCTTTCGCAGACGACCTTGCAGAGGGCCTGCCTGCGGCCGTGGTGGTGGCAGCAGACGACACCGGGGTCGCCGAAGCGGCGGCACCGGTATTTCATCATGGGGCATTTCGCGTCTACGTGGGAACTGATCCGGTTGGTGTTCAACTCGGCGGCGCGGTAAAAAACGTTCTGGCAATCGCCGTCGGCATTGCGCATGGGCTTCGGCTCGGCGACAGTGCCCGCGCCGCATTGATCACGCGCGGCGTCAACGAACTGATGAGGCTGGGGAAAGCGCTGGGAGCAAACCCGGCAACCCTGTTCGGCCTGTCCGGTTTAGGAGATATCGTGCTGACCTGTTCCAGCGCCCATTCGCGAAATTTCCGCCTGGGGCAATTGATCGGCGAAGGCCAATCCGCCGAGCAGGCCGGCATTGCGATCGGACAGGTCACCGAAGGGCGTCACACCGCGCTTGCATTGTCCCGTCTAAGCCAGAACCATGGGCTGGAACTGCCCATCTGCGAGCAAGTGCAACAAGTACTGACCGGGACTATCCGCCCGATCCAGGCAGTCGAAGCGTTGTTGACGCGTCCATCGACGTCCGAGGCGCTGCATGCCTGAGACAAACCCTCTCTCGATCGATTTTTGCGGCCTGTCCCTGCAAACCCCGCTGGTTCTGCTTTCGGGTTGCGTCGGTTTCGGAGACGAATACACCCGGGTCGATGGATTCTCTCACGACGAGGTGGGAGCAATCTGCCTCAAGGGAACCACCCTCGAACCCCGCCTCGGCAACCCGCCGCACCGGCTGGCCGAGACTCCGGACGGCCTGTTGAATTCAATCGGCCTGCAAAACCCCGGAGTGGACGCGGTCATCCGCGATGTACTGCCAAGCCTGGACTTTTCCGCCACCCGCTTCTTCGCCAATGTGTCCGGGGCAACCGTCGAGGAATACACCGAGGTGACACGCCGCTTCGACGATTCGCCGATTGACGGCGTCGAAGTCAATATTTCCTGTCCCAACGTCAAAGCGGGTGGAATGGAGTTCGGCAACGATCCAAAAATGTCGGCGGCAGTGGTCTCCGCCTGCCGGAAAGTCACATCCAAGCCGCTCATCATCAAGATGTCACCCAACCAGACCGACATCCGAGCCAACGTACGCGCCTGTCTGGAAGCAGGTGCCGATGCGTTTGCAGTAATCAATACGGTCTCCGGCATGGCCATCGATGCCGAATCCCGCTCCGCGGTACTAGGCGCAAAACGAGGCGGCCTGTCCGGCCCCGCCATTAAGCCCATTGCCCTGCTGAAAGTCCACGAGGTCTACCAGGAAACCGCTGCACATGGCACCCCGATCATTGGCCAGGGCGGGGTGGTTTCGGCGACGGATGCGCTGGAGTTTCTGATTGCGGGTGCTTCCGCGGTGGGGGTTGGCACCGGGCTGTTCCACGACCCATTGGCGTGTCACGCAATCAACCAGGGTATCCGCGACTACCTGCTCCGCCACGACCTCGATTCGGTCGCAGAACTGACCGGCACCCTGGATTCTTGCGACGCTCAGTCTTCCGAGTAGCCGAGCCGTTCCAACAAGCCTTGTAAAGAGTCTTCGCTGCTGTAATGCAGCACGAGGCTCCCTCCCTTTCTACCAGAGCGAAGGCTAACCGGACAGCCCAGATGATCGGACAGCCGCTGCTGTAGGCGCGTCAGGTCCGGGTCCGGCTCCGGAGGACTGGAAGGCTTGGTTTTTTTCGTCCGGCGTTCCGTTTCCCGCACCGACAGATCTTCATCCAGGATAGCTTGTGCCAGTTTCTTTTGGCGGTTGGCCGGCAAGGGCACTAAAACCCGGGCGTGCCCCATACTGATCTTGCCGTCTCGGACCAATTGCTGAACTTCCGGACAAAGTTCCAGCAAACGAATCAGATTGGTGACGGTGGCACGCGCCCGACCGACCCGTTCGGCGACCTGCTCATGAGTCTGGTTCAGGCGATCGGCCAACCCGCGCAATGCCTGGGCCTCGTCGATGGGGTTGAGGTCTTCCCGCTGGATGTTCTCGATCAGGGTCACCGTCGCAGCTTCATCATCGGACAAGTCGCGGACAATCGCAGGCAGGGATTCGAGTCCGGCGGCGCGCGCGGCGCGTACTCGCCGCTCCCCTGCGATCAATTCGTACTGCCCCCCGGCCTGACGCACCAGAATCGGCTGGATCGCACCCTGCTCCTTCAACGAAGCGGCCAGGGTTTCGATCGCCTGATCGTCAAACTGAGTTCGCGGTTGATACGGGCTCGGGCGCAGTTTATCCAGCGGAATATCCTGAAGTCCGAAATCGTCGGACTCGGCAACCGGCTTGGGCCGGGCGCTCAAAAGGGCGTCGACTCCTGCACCCAGCCGGCGTTTTTGGGTGGGACTCATGTGGCAGCACCAAGTTCGGAACTCTCGCGACGCAGGATTTCGCCCGCCAGCATCAGATACGCGACAGCCCCCCGGCTTGATGGGTCGTAGGACGAGACCGGGCGACCGTGGCTGGGTGCTTCTGCTAGCGTGACGTTGCGCGGGATCATGGTGCGATAGACCTGTTCGCCAAAATGCTCCAAAAGCGCCTCAGAAACTTCGTGCGATAGTTTGTTGCGCGAGTCGTACATGGTACGCAGGATTCCCGCAATGGCAAGTTTTCGATTGGCCTGCTGGGAAATCCGGGCAAGAGTGTCGAGCAGGGCACTCAATCCTTCCAGTGCGTAGAACTCGCACTGCGTCGGCACGATTACCCGGTCGGCGGCCACCAACGCATTGATCGTGAGGATGTTAAGCGACGGAGGACAGTCGATGAGGATGTAATCATCCGTGCTGCCCGCCAGCGCCGCCCTCAATCGGTATTCACGATTGTCTTCCATGACGAGGCGCACTTCGGCTTCGGTCAGGTCGGGGTCTGCCGGCAACACGTCAAATCCACTATCGGGGGCAGGCACACGCACCTCGGAGATGGGAGTGCCGCCCAGCAGCACATCCGTGCAACTTTGCGCCAAATCATTCTTGTTCAGGCCGCAACCCGTGGTGGCATTGCCCTGCGGATCCACGTCGGCCAGCAGAACTTTCTTTCCGGCGGCGGTCAGCGAGGCGGCCAGATTGATAGCAGTCGTGGTTTTTCCGACCCCGCCTTTCTGGTTGCAGACAGCGAATACCCGGGTCATGGGATTCCCATATCCGCGTCAGGGGCACGAAGCACTACTACCGTCCGGACCGGCGAACGGTTGGCCGGCCTTTTCAGGCTCTTGACCGCGGCATCCCACCCACGCGGAAGTTCGCGCAATTCCTGCTCGACCTCCGAACCTTTCGGCAGCAAATAAACTCCCCCTGCAGCAACCAGATGCGCGCTGGATCGGACAAGTTCCGCCAGCGAACTCACGGCTCGGGCCATGATGCATTCGAACGGACCTCCCCGGTAGTGTTTCGCTTCGTCCGTGACAACTTCGATATTGGATAGGTTCAGTTCCATTTTCGCCTGCCGGACAAAGCGAGTCTTCTTGCGGTTGCGATCAAGCAGCGTGAATCGGCGGTCCGGGTGAGCCACGGCCAACGGCAGACCCGGCAACCCGGCACCGGTACCGAGGTCCAGAATCCGGCGCGCCCCGGGTGGGAGAAAACTCGACAGTGAGAGAGAATCCAGGATATGCCGCGGTACGATTTCCGGCAGGGTTCGGGAGCCCACCAGATTGTAGGCCTGGTTCCACTGCGCGACAAGTCTGCAGTAGGCCGACAAGATCTTGATCTGGGCAGAAGAAATGTCCAGGTCGAGGATCTCCCGAACCCCCGTTTTCAGCTGGCGCTCCAGTACGCTTTCCACCGGCAAGCCGGGCGCAGCGGAAGCTCTGCGGGGACGGCGCACTGGGGGATGGGATTCCCGGGCGTGGAAGGGAAGAGCCCGGCCTCCCCTCATGTCAGACGCCCTGTTGCCGGATGCCGTCAGCCTTCAAATGAACCTTCAGGATCGCGACGGCGGCAGGTGTCACTCCGGGAATGCGGGCGGCCTGCCCCAGTGTTGCAGGCCGACAATGGCTCAGTTTTTCTCGCGCTTCATGAGACAGGGCGGTGATCGACCGGTAATTGATTCCCTCCGGCAAGCGGCGGGTTTCGTCTTGTTTCAGACGTTCGATTTCGTGCTGGTGGCGACGGATGTAACCTTCGTAGCGAAGTTCGATTTCCGCTTGACGGCCAATATCGGGGCTGGCCGGTTCGTATGCCGGACACATCGAGACGGCCTTCGCGTAATCTGTTTCGGGACGGCGCAGAATATCGGCCAGACTGTCTTCGCCCAACCGAGTGGTTTGCAATCGTTCCAGTTCCCGCTCCAACGCGTCACGTCGTTCGCAAAAGAGTTCCCAACGCGCGTCACAGACCAAGCCCAGTTCACGCCCGGCTTCGGTCAAACGCAAGTCGGCGTTGTCTTCCCGCAAGGTCAGCCGGTATTCGGCGCGACTGGTGAACATGCGGTAGGGTTCATCCACACCCCGGGTGATCAGGTCGTCGACCAGAACGCCGATATAGGCTTGATCGCGGCGCGGCCACCAGGCTTCTCGGTCTTGGCTTTGAGCCGCGGCGTTGTAACCTGCGAGCAGCCCTTGTGCTGCTGCCTCCTCGTAACCGGTCGTGCCATTGATCTGTCCCGCCAAATACAGGCCAGGCAGGGCCTTGCATTGCAGTGTCGGGCGCAATTGCCGCGGATCGAAGAAGTCATATTCGATAGCGTAGCCGTAGCGCGTCAACTGCGCTTCCTCAAAACCTGGAATAGTCCGGACAAACTGTTCCTGCACCTCAGCCGGAAGGCTGGTGGAAATTCCGTTGGGATAGGTCACGTGGGTGTCCAGCCCTTCAGGTTCGATGAACACCTGATGCGACGGGCGTTCGGCGAAACGGACCACTTTGTCTTCGACCGAGGGGCAATAACGCGGTCCGCGACTGTCGATGGCCCCGGTGTGCATCGGCGACTGGTGCAAATGCGCGCGAATCAAATCATGAGTGGCTTCCGTCGTACGCGTCAGGTGGCAATTCACCTGCCGCGGATGCACGTCTGGCGGACTGAGCCGGGACAGCGGCGGCGGCGGCACATCTCCAGGCTGGACGGAGGTCTTCGACCAATCGATGCTCCGCCCATCCAAGCGGGGAGGGGTTCCGGTCTTGAGGCGGCCGACGTCCGGCAGCAGTTCACGCAACCGATGCGCAAGGAGCAGGGACGGGGGATCTCCGGCTCGACCACCCTGGGTCTGTTCTGCCCCGATGTGAATGGCGCCGTCCAGAAATGTGCCGGTGGCCAATACAACTGCAGGCGCTTCGATGCGGTCGCCTTTCTCGGTAAGGATGCCGCGCACCTTGCCGTCCTGCACGATCAAGTCGCCGACGGCAACGGACTGGACCTCCAGGTTTCGGGCCTCGGTGACGGAATTCTGGATGGCTTCGCGATAGAGCTTGCGATCGGTCTGGGCACGGGTAGCATGCACCGCCGGTCCCTTTCTTCTGTTCAGCACTCGGACATGGATCCCGGCACGGTCCGCAGCCTGCGCCATGACCCCGCCGAGAGCATCGATTTCGCGCACTAGGTGGCTTTTGCCGATGCCGCCAATCGCCGGGTTACAACTCATCTGACCGACCGCATCGAAGCGGTGGGTCAGGAGCAGGGTGCGCGCGCCGGTGCGTGCGGCCGCAAGCGCTGCCTCCACGCCGGCGTGGCCGCCACCGATGACCAAAACATCCCAAGTGTGAATTACGCCTGTCATTGCGGGGGTTAATATACTGCCAATTTCAGATAGAGACAGCTTTAATTTTGGTTTCTATAGGAATAGTCAACGGAAAAACTAGAGTTCAGGAGAGTTTTCCGGGAATTTGATAGATAAGTGTCAGTAACTGTCAATAATAAATTTTCTGACAGATATTGATAGATAAGTGTCAGTAACTGTCAAATTATTAAAAATTGATAGATAATGTATAATGGTCAGTCAGCAGAAATTACATCACTCAATCCTATGAAAAGACCTGAAAAAGCTCCCTCGATAGGAGACATTGCGAAAAGCATCCAGTCTGAGGATTCGGGTAGGCTGCTTTTGCTATGGAATATCACGGTTCTTCCTACAGTCGACGGAAAGTACTTGCACTGGTCCGAACTAAGACATAGAACACCGCCCGAAGGGCTGGACCACAAGCTTTGGTGGCTGAAGATAAAGCTGGCACGCGCTCACTCAAAGAAAGAAGTACCTTTAAAAGATGCGGGCGGAGCACATTTCAGCTTTTGCATACCCGATTCGATGTTGGAAACGCTGCACAAAATTGATGGTCAGGCGGCGGGCCGAATTGTCATGCCGGATCAAGTGACCAACCCGGAAACGCGGGATCGTTATATCGTGAACTCCCTTATTGAAGAAGCGATTAATTCAAGCCAATTGGAGGGAGCCTCAACCTCAAGGAAAATTGCGTCAAATATGCTGAGATCCGGGCGCAAGCCCAAAAACCAGGATGAACGAATGATCCTCAACAACTATACGGCGATGAATTTTGTCAGGGAAGTAAAAGACCAGAAGTTGACACCAGAATTGATCCTAGAGTTGCACAGGGTTGTTACTGAGCAGACACTGGAAAATGCTGACGCAGCAGGAAAACTGCAGACGAGCGATGACGAGAGGGTCGGCGTCTACGATGTCAAAAGCGGGAGACGGTTACATACGCCCCCTCCCGCGAGCCAATTACGGAGTAGGCTGGAGGAATTATGTGAATTCGCAAACGAAAAACATGTAGATTCAAATTTTCTACACCCTATCGTCAAAGCCATCATCCTACATTTCTGGATTGGTTTTGATCACCCGTTCGAGGACGGAAATGGAAGATTAGCGCGTGCATTGTTTTATTGGTGGGTGCTTAAACAAAACTATTGGCTATTCGAGTTTATATCTATTTCGAGGAATATTAAGAAAGCACCTGCACAGTACGGATATGCCTATCTGCACTCAGAAACCGATGAGAATGATTTGACATACTTTATCGTCCATCAACTGAAAGTCATCATGTCATCCATTACGGATTTGGGAGAATATCTGAACAAAAAAATTGAGCAGGTAGGCATTTTAGAGAAACAACTAAAAAGCGCCGGTCAATTCAACCATAGACAACTGGCTCTGCTCAGCCACGCGATTCGAGGAAATAACGATGGATATACCTTCAGGTCCCACCAAACAAGCCACAACATAGCCCGTGGAACAGCGCGTGCAGATTTGCTCTCTCTAGAAGAGTGCGGACTGCTCTTCAAGGGAGGCAGAGAGAGCAGAGCAATTGTATTTTATCCAGTAGAAGACATAGATAAAAAAATCGACAATTTATCGGGCTGAAAATCTCACAAAAGAGCCACTACATACCCAGCATTTGTAGGAATCCTTGGTATCCAGGGAAATCTTTTGGCGCCCGGCAAGCACTCTGGAAAAGTGTCCGATATAATATAGTTTATAATTTTATCTTATCGGACATATTTCGGACATTTCATATGCGGAATGAACACCGTAAGTTATTATCATACCTAAAAAAATTAGAACGTCCTGCTCTGATATCTGAACTTCGTGAAGGATTCCAGGTTAATGACCGGACCTTACGCCGCTGGTTACTCGCATTGTGCGACGAAGGACAGGTCAAAGCCACCGGCACCAATAAAGGAAGGCGATACCGGATCGCAACACCGCAGGAGACAGACCCAAGAATCGAGGACGAGACACTCGATGCGCTGCAGCAGGCCCTGCTGCGCGAAGCAATTCGCGATGCTGCATGCGGGCAGACATTACCCCTCCTTCTCACGGAACGCATCCGAACCCTTTTGCCGGCTCCAGCCCGCGGGGGCTTTGTCGCCGGCACCCTGCAACGCCTGCAGACCATGACTGCCGAAGATGCGGAATTGCTTGGAATTCCCCCGATAGTGTTTAAATACTGGCAGCAACAGCAGTCCGACACCGAAAATTCCGCAATTGGCCCACCCAACTCATGACTCTCCGCTTTTTTTCCATCGAACACGTGCCGCAAGAGGGGGTTGGTACGATTTCTGCGTATATTCGGGATCTCGGCGGCCAATTGATCCGGCATAGGCAGTACCAAAAGCAACCCTTGTCTATTTCCCATGACGATTACGACGTACTGGTGGCAATGGGAGGACCGATGGGCGTGCGCGACGGAGGTCAGCACCCCTGGCTTGATCACGAGTTACGCTTCATCCGAGAAGCGGTCGATCAAGGAAAGCATGTCCTCGGCATCTGTCTCGGCGCCCAGATGATCGCCAAAGCTTTGGGGGCGGAAGTCCGGAAGAATCCATGCACGGAAATCGGCTGGTTTCCGATCCTCTTGGAGGACGCATTCCTGGACACCCAACTAGGGCAGGGCCTGAACCGTCAGATGGATGTCTTGCACTGGCATGGCGACACGTTCGCGACACCTCCGGGTGCGATGCGCATCGCAGGAAGTGAGGCCTGCGCCAATCAGGGATTTCTGTATGAAGGAAGAGTGCTGGGACTTCAGTTCCACTTGGAGATGGGAGAAGAAGAAGTGGGCGTGATGACCGAGCACTTCAAGGATGAACTGGTTCCCGAGAAGTTCGTTCAAGATGCCGCAGAAATCAGGGCGCGCACTGTGGAGTGTGCCATGCCGGCGCGGCAGGCTCTGTTCTCCATCTTGGACGGTTGGCTGAAATATTGACCGAAGACAGGAAATTCCAATAAAAAACTAGTTTTTCAATAAGTTGCAGGCTTTCCCCGGTATTCCTACCCCAGCGTGAGGGCAAGAAAACGCCCAGCCGGAGCTGGGCGTTTAGTGAGGCTAAGTTTTATAGTTTGTCTATATTACTCCGATGAAAGCATTCCGCCGACTTTGCCGGAAATCATGCCAAAGACCGCGCCAACGACTATAGAAATCGCGACGACAATCAATGCATTTGAAGTTCCAGCAGAACCCAGCGCTTCCATGGAGAACGCGCCCTCGGTCTGCAACGAATAGCCAGCTACACTTGCATAGCCCAGAACGCTTGCCGGGATCGAGGAAAAGTATTCGACGTGAGCCAACAGGCACATGACTAAAACACTTACGGCCACCACGACTCCCGCCCAGATTGGCACGGTAAGCGCTTCGCCCAGTGGGATCGTCAGAATAACGAGCAGCGCCACCCAAGCGATCACTGCACCGAGAATGCCGCAAACAATTGTGTTTTGCAACGCCTTTTGGTCTCCCCCGATTGCGAAGTAACAGGCCCAGGCAATGAAAGCTACCCAAATGTAGACGATTCCTGATAACGGGCCTAAACTCAGTGCCGTTGCGGCACCGCCTAAAACACCAATACTGACAGATAATGCTACGAGACTTGACATGGTATACCTCCTGTCAAAATTACCGGCCGATCGCCGGTCGAGCATTCTTGCCTAAACGACAATCGGCCTACCCCCATTGTACCAGTTATCAATATCCCCAAATACCCCTTTAGAGAGAAGATTTTTATTCTCGCCACACCGGCGATGGCTTTCTTAAACCTCCCGAAAATCCATGGCGCGGCAACCGCTTCAAACATCGCCCTCGGCAACTTTTCTTCACCGGATTCCACTCTTTTGGGCGACCGAAAGTAAGGCGGCATTTGACATTGGCGGCAGTTCTCTTATGATGCGCACCCGGTTTCTGTTCCGACCATGAAACGAACTTTTCAGCCCAACAATCTGCGCCGCAATCGGACGCACGGGTTCCGTGCACGCATGCGGACTCGTGCCGGGCGCGCCATTCTTAATGCCCGGCGCCGCCGCGGTCGTGCGCGACTCATCCCCTGAGCCGGAAGAAGCCCCCGGGCGATTCACTTTCCCGCGCAGCCGCAGGCTGGCTCATTCACACCAGTTTCAGAATGTCTACCGGCATCGGAAGGCAAAGCGCGCACGCGGCCGCATCGTGGCATGCGTGTGGGCGCCAAACGAACAGTCGGTGGCACGCCTGGGCCTCGCCGTCTCGAAGCGCGCATTGCGCCGCAGCGCGGCGCGCAACACGTTCAAGCGCCTGGTCCGGGAACATTTTCGCCTTCATCCCCTGTCCGGCATGGACCTGATCGTGAGTTGCCGCCACGGCGTCCGTCCTCCGCTCGACCGACGGGCGGTTCGTCTTGAACTTGTCGACCTTTGGGGCAAGATCGCGCCATGAACCTCCTCCTCATCGGCCTGCTCCGCGCCTACCAATATCTTCTCAGCCCGTTTCTCGGACAGCACTGCCGATTCACGCCGACTTGTTCGCAGTACGCCATTGATGCCTTGCGCGAGCATGGAACCTGGCGCGGTAGCATGCTCGCGGCGAGACGCGTGATGCGCTGCCACCCCTGGCATCCAGGCGGACCGGACCCGGTGCCCGAACGGAGGCACACCCATGGGTGATTCTCGACTGTTCCTGTATGGCGCCCTGGCCATCATGCTGTTCCTGGTCTGGCAGACTTGGGAACTGGAGAAGGCGCCGCCCTCTGTGTCGGAGCAAACCCTGGAACGATCGTCGGCCCCGGCGGGGGAGATGTCGGACACGCCGGCGCCGCGGGCGGAAGATATGCCCGAGGCCCGTTCCGCCGAATCTGCTGCGACCGATCTACCGGACGAAACATTGCCCGAACGCAGCAACTGGATCCGGGTACGCACGGACGTGCTGGATTTCCAGATCGACACCGTCGGCGGGAACGTGGTGCAGGCAGACCTCCCCCGTTACCCGGTCTCCCTGGAAACCCCGGACGTTCCGACGCGGCTCCTGTATATCTCGAACGAGAAATACGTGGTGCAGAGTGGACTGACGCACGACACAAGCGGCGGGCTGGATCTCAGTCATCGGGCACCCAGCCATCACGCCCCCTATCAGGCCGGACGGTCGCAGTACGATTTTTCCGAGTCGACCGAACCCAAAACCGTGACCTTGCGCTGGGACGGGCCGGATGGCATCCAGGTTCTCAAGCACTTCCTTTTCACGCCCGGCCGTTATCTGGTCGACGTCACGCACGAAGTACGCAACCAGGGAGCGGAAGAATGGGTCGGGCGGCAGTACCGCCAGTTGCGCCGCAGCGCCGGCCGCGCCCCTGACCGGACCTCGCTCCTGTTCGGCAACACGGAGGCCATCTCTTTCATCGGGGCGGCCTATCACGACTCCGAGACTTATCACAAGTTGTCGTTCGAAGACATGGACGAAGAACCGTTCAGCGAGAACCTGACGGATGGTTGGGTGGCCATGCTGCAACACTATTTCGTGTCGGCTTGGGTGCCCCAGCGCGGGGATCTCGAGCGCTACTACACCCGGGTCGTGCGCGGGGGGCGCTATCCGGAGTACATCATCGGTATGCACTCGCCCGCCCAGCGCGTTGCGCCTGGAGCAAGCGCACTGTTCGCCTCGCAACTTTACGTCGGGCCGAAAGATCAGAACAAACTGGAGAAGATCGCCGACGGGCTGGAGCTGACCGTGGACTACGGCATCCTGACAATCCTGTCGAAGCCTTTGTTCTGGGTTCTGGATCACATCTATTGGCTGACCGGAAACTGGGGTTGGTCGATCGTGCTTCTAACAGTCCTGATCAAACTCGTGTTCTACAAGCTATCCGAAACCAGTTATCGATCGATGGCGAAGATGCGCAAGTTCGCACCACGGGTACAGCAGTTGCGTGAGCGTTACGGCAATGACCGGGTGAAGATGAACGAGGCAATGATGAAGATGTACCGGGAGGAAAAGGTCAACCCCCTGGGGGGGTGCTGGCCGATCCTTGTGCAGGTTCCGGTCTTCATTGCCCTGTACTGGGTGCTCCTGGAGAGCGTGGAGCTGCGGCAGGCACCGTTCGTGGCCTGGATCCTCGATCTGTCGGTGCGCGATCCGTACTATGTCCTTCCGCTGCTCATGGGCGCCAGCATGGTCGTGCAGACCAAGCTCAATCCGACTCCGCCGGACCCGTTCCAGGCCAAGCTGATGATGGCGCTGCCGATCGTGTTCACGGTATTCTTCCTGTTTTTCCCGGCCGGACTGGTCCTGTACTGGCTGGTCAACAACCTGCTCTCGATCGCCCAGCAGTGGTTCATCATCCGGCGCATGGACGCGTAGTGCCGCCACCGGCATGAATTCCGGCGACACGATCGTCGCTTTGTCCACCCCGCCCGGGCGCGGCGCACTCGCCCTCATACGCGCAAGCGGCCCCCGGGTTCCAGATCTGGCCCGCCAGATCAGCGGCGAGGCACTCCTCCCAGCCCGCACCGCCTGCCTCCGAACCCTGCACGATGCCGAAGACCGTACGCTGGACCAGGGCGTGCTGACGTTCTATCCCGCTCCCGCCTCGGCCACCGGCGAAGATGTACTGGAGATTTCCTGCCACGGCGCACCCGCGGTGATCGAGGCCCTGCTTTTCCGGTTGCGCTCGCTCGGTGCTCGCCCGGCCGAACCCGGAGAATTCAGCCGCCGGGCATTCGAGGCCGACAAAATGGACTTGGCCCAGGCCCAAGCGGTTGCCGACCTGATCGCGGCCACCACGGGACGGGCGGCTCGATGTGCCGCTAGAGTGCTAAAAGGTGATATTTCACGCGAAATATCTTCTATCTTGCAGGAAATAGTCGATATCAGGATCTATATTGAAGGAGCCTTGGATTTCCCGGATGAAGATGTGGACTGGCTGGCGGAATCTGATTTCGGAAGCCGGTTATCGGGACTTGCGGGGAAGGTGGAGCAATTGATCCGCCGGGCTCGGCAGGGAAGAACCGTGGGCGTGGGTATCCGCCTGGCGCTGCTCGGTCCGCCCAATGTGGGCAAGTCCAGCCTGCTTAATCACTTCACGGGAGCCGACACGGCAATCGTAACCGCGCAACCGGGCACCACCCGGGATGTATTGACCGCATCGTTTCAGATCGACGGCATTCCGCTGATCCTGGCCGACACGGCCGGCATCCGCCCGGCGGAAGCCGAAGCGGAGGTCGAGGGCATCCGGCGCAGTTGGCGTGCCGCCGAAGAAGCCGATTTAATCCTGCAGGTGTTCGATGCGCATGCCGGCTGGAGCGAAGCGGACGAGGAAATCAAAAATCGCCTGCCGGAGTGTCCGGCCTTGGTGCTGGCCAACAAGTGCGACCTGCTAGCCGACGGCGTCCCGGCATCCGGACCCGAAGACGCCATTCGCTTGTCGGCGAAACTCGGCCACGGGATCGAGGCACTCAAGGAGCAAATCATCCGACTGCTGGAACTCGAAAGCGCACTGGAAGAAGATGAATTCATGGCGCACCAGCGGCAGATCGACGCCCTGCTCGAAACTGGCGAGGCGTTGAAGCGTGCGGCCCAAGCCCGAGGCGGCGAATTGATCGCGGAGGAACTTCGGCTTGCCCAGGAAGCCTTAGGGGCGCTGACCGGAGAATTCACCGCCGACGACCTGCTCGGGGAAATCTTCGGCCGGTTCTGCATCGGGAAATGATAGGCACTCCGCTCCTGTCATAAACCAGTAACAGCCAGTCCGCAAACTAGAACATTGATGCCGCGGTTGCGGTCAAACGAACTCCTTTCATGCAAGCGACTCTCCCCCGGCGCCTGACCGCTGAATTTCTCGGCACACTTTTCTTGCTGTCCACCGTGGTCGGATCCGGCATCATGGGCGAGGCCTTGGCCGGTGGCAACGACGCCATCGCGCTTCTCGGCAACACGCTTGCGACTGGCGCCATCCTCGCCGTGCTGATTCTGATTTACGGCCCGGTCTCGGGAGGCCATTTCAATCCCGCGGTCACTCTCGGGTTTCTGATCCGCCGGGAAATCACCCCGAGTGCATCCCTCGCTTACGTGTCCGTGCAGATTGCCGGAGGGTTGTGTGGAGTCTGGCTCGCGCACGTCATGTTCGGTGAACCGGCGTTCACGGCGTCGCTCAATGCACGCACGGGCATCGGTGTCTGGGTTGGCGAATTCATGGCGACCTTCGGTCTTTTGGCCACCATACTCGGATGCTTGCGCTACTGCGCGGCCGCAGTGCCATACGCGGTCGGATTGTTCATCTCAGCCGGCTACTGGTTCACCTCTTCGACCTCATTCGCAAACCCGGCCGTGACGATCGCCCGCTCTTTCACCGACACGTTTTCCGGCATACGACCCGAGGACGCACCACTGTTCATTCTCATGCAGTTGATTGGAGCTGTCGTAGCCACCGTGGTGATGGGCTGGTTGCTCCAAAAATCCAGCAATAAGTAGTATGCTACTGGCATTCTGATACTCCCGCCAGGTTGCGGGATGTATCACTTCTTCCATGATCGTCGCTTCCTTCATTTTCTTCATGGCCCTGTTTCTGGGCATCGGGCTGTTCGCACACCTGCATTCCCGCCACAGCCACCGCGACTATTTGCTTGCCAGCCAGGAAACACTGCCTTGGCTGGCAGGGCTTTCGGCCGGCGCAACCAGCAACAGCGGCTACATGTTCACGGGGTTGATCGGCTTCGCCTATCTGGTCGGCCTGCCTTCCATCTGGTTGGGGCTCGGAATGCTCATCGGCGATTTCATCGCTTCATCCTTTATCCACCGCCGATTGCGCACCGTGACGGCCATGGGACATGCCGAGACCTACGCCGGCATTCTGAGTCACTGGAATGGGACCGACTTCCGGATCTATCGTCATCTGGCCGGTTTCGTTTCCCTAATTTTCCTGTCCACATACGCGGCGGCGCAACTCGTGGCCGGCAGCAAGGCGCTGCATGTCCTGTTCGGCTGGGAAGAGTTCGTCGGCGCTCTGCTCGGCGCGAGCATCGTCGCGAGTTACTGCTGGGCCGGAGGAATCCGCGCTTCCATCTGGACGGATGCCTTGCAGTCGATCGTGATGCTGGTGGCCATGTTCGTCCTGTTGGTGGTGGCGCTCGACTCCCTTGGAGGCATCCCTGCCGCCTGGGCGGCGTTAGATGCGGTTTCCCCCACACACCTGGATCTGATTCCCCCAGATCTCGGGTTCGGCGCAATGGGACCATTGCTGTTCGGCTTGGGCTGGATCGTCGGGGGATTCTGCGTCGTCGGGCAACCCCACATCATGGTGCGCTTTATGACGCTCGACCGTCCGGAGAATACCAACCAAGCTCGTCTCTATTACTACGCCTGGAGCCTTTTGTTCGGGCTGTTGGCTAGTTCCATCGGCTTGCTAACCCGGGTCCTCCTACCCCCCGAAACTGTCTTCGATGCCGAACTGGCGTTGCCGACGGTGGCACTTGACTTGCTGCCGGGGATCCTGGTTGGGGTCGTCATCGCGGGAATGTTTGCCGCCACCCTCTCTACGGCCGACTCCCTGATTCTGAGTTGCGCGGCAAATCTCACCGACGATTTCGCCCCGGAAGACCGTTTGCCCCTGTTCATCGTCAAGGGCGGCACACTCCTGATGACGCTGGTGGCGCTGGCAATCGCGCTGACCGGGGATCAAAGCGTCTTTACGCTGGTTATCCTCGCCTGGTCCATGATGGGGGCAGCATTCGGTCCGCTAATCGCGGTATATGCACTCGGCGGACGCCCCAGCCAATCGCTGGCCATCGCCATGCTGGTTGCGGGCGTGGTTTGCGTCCTGCTTTGGCACATGGTCCCGGGCCTGGCCCTTCACTACAAAGGGCTCCTCGGGTTTGCTGTCGGCTTCCTGGTCTATCTGGCCGGAAGCGGGCTCGGCATGAATCTGCGGGAATCCGGTACAGCCGAAGCCACGATCCCATCGGCACGCCGGCACTGACAGGGTATTCGGCCTTTACGCGGCCGGCATCTCATCCTCGTTCAAGTATGCGCGCAAAGTTTCACGGACTGCTTCGAGTCCGAGACCGGTTCGCGCCGACACCAGACTGATCGGCGTGTCATTCCCGTCCTGAAGCGCTTGCTGCAAATCAATCAGAGTACGTTGCGCCTTGGAACGTGACAATTTGTCTGCCTTGTTCAACAAGAGATGCACCGGCAAATCCACGGCGCTACACCATTCCAACAACTGCCCGTCGCTGTCGCGCAGCGGATGGCGGACATCCATGAGCAACATCAAACGAACGAGGCTGTTACGATTCCGGAGATATCCCTCCACCATGCGCTGCCAGCCTGCGCGTTCGGCTTTGGAGGCCCGCGCGAAGCCATAGCCCGGCAGATCCACCAGGCGGCGTACATCGTCCACAGCGAAAAAGTGGAGTAGGCGAGTCCGGCCCGGAGCTGCACTGGTGCGCGCCAGTGAGCGTCGCTCGCACAGGGCGTTGATCAGGCTTGATTTGCCGACATTGGAGCGCCCGGCAAAAGCGACTTCCACTCCCTGATCCGGCGGGCAGCTTTCCACTCGCGGATGTCCGGAAAGATAGGCGGTCTGGCGCAGGTCCAGTCGTTGTTCTTTCACGATTCCTGTTCCTGGAGGAATTGCAGAATCTCGTCCACCGCTTCGTCGGGCGACAACTCTACCGTATTAATGCGCAATTCCGGATTCTTCGGGGGCTCGTAGGGTGAGTCGATGTCTGTGAAATCAGGGATATCGCCCCTGCGGGCCTTCGCGTAAAGACCTTTTACATCGCGTGCCTCACAGACTTCAATCGGCGCGTCGACAAAAACTTCGGCAAACTCTCCGTCCTCCATCAGAGCCCGGGCTCTTGCGCGCTCCGAGCGGAACGGGGAAATGACGGCAACGATGGCGATCAGGCCGGCATCCACCATCAACTTGGCGACCTCGGAAATCCGGCGGACATTCTCCACCCGGTCCGGGCGCGTAAAGGCAAGGTCCCGGCTCAACCCGAGGCGGATATTGTCTCCATCCAAGAGATACGTGTGTCGGCCCAAGGCTCCAAACCTCTGTTCCAGCAGATCCGCGATCGTCGACTTGCCCTCACTCGGCAAGCCTGTCAGCCAAACCATGCAAGGCTGCTGGTTCAAGGCCCGTGCCCGCGTACCTTTGTCGATGCTCATCCAGAGTCTTGTGCTCGAAAACGGAACCTCATTCTAGCGGCGTCTTCGGGCAAGAGTCTTTATCTTTCTCCATTGCACCCGCTGCCTCGGCTCCATATTTCCCCCCGATCTCCGAGCTAACGAGATTTTCTAGTTTTTCCCTGCACGAGAGGCGGTCCGGGGTGGATTCCCGCGTAAATTCTGGCGAACGAGCAGGCCGACTCGTCGCGAAGGGACCCGTTTCAA
>LXNI01000063.1_pt1 | contig 118495 bp, 107 predicted proteins | sample 809091 | NCBI WGS metagenome assembly LXNI01 (sample SAMN04870527, study PRJNA318959) | sponge metagenome | biome: 01000161; feature: marine sponge reef; material: water | host: Sarcotragus foetidus | place: Greece: Milos, Mediterranean Sea | collected 2013-05-29 | depth 5-7 m
CGCCCCGCGCCGCACACGCATCAAGCGCCTGCCGCCAGCGTCAGTGACGACCCGGCAGGTCCCGACGGCCCTGCCGAAGGCGGAAATCCGCTCGCAAATAAATCAGCTCGCCGATCGGGGGGTCGCGCCGCTTCGGGCTTTGCGGCGCGCGCACGCCGGGGCATGATGGCGCGAGATTGCGCAAACGGGGAGATTGCGGCATGGCCGGAACCTTCGACATCAACATCGATTGCGGCGAGAGCTTCGGCAACTGGGTCATGGGGGCGGACGAAGCGCTCATGCCCCACGTCACCACTGCGAACGTCGCCTGCGGCTTCCACGCAGGCGATCCCATGACGATGATGAAGACCATCGCGCTCGCCAAGGAGAACGGCGTCGCCGTGGGCTCCCATCCCGGGCTGCCGGATCTCATGGGCTTCGGGCGTCGGGTCATGGCGATAACGCCGGACGAGCTCTATGCCTACGTGGTCTACCAGACCGGCGCGCTCAAGTCGGCGCTCGAGGCCAACGGCATGGTCCTGCACCACGTCAAGCCGCACGGCGCGCTCTATCGCATGCTGAACGGCGACGAGGCGCTGGGCGAGGCCTTCGCCCGCGCGGTGATCGATCTCTGCCCGGAGCCGATGATCTATTACCCCGCGCCGGTGGAGCGTCACGCGGTGACGAAGATCGCGGCGGCCATGGGGATCGACGTGGTGCCCGAGCTCTACTTCGATCTTCCCTACGAGGATGACGGGACCCTCGCGCTGAAGCGCTCCAACGAAGGGGCGGACCTCGACGAGACCCGGCAAAAGCTGGGGCTCTTCCTCGAGACCGGCAATACGCTGAGCATGAACGGCGCGCGTGTGCCGATTTCGGCGCGCAGCATCTGCCTGCACGGGGACGGGCCGAACGCGGTCGAGCTCGCCACGACCATCGGCGACACGCTCAGGGAGCGCGGCTACGCGCTTCGGCCGCTGGAGCCCGCACCGACGATTCAGCACCAGGCCGCCGAGTAGGGACTGGAATCGCGGCGCCGGTTGAGGCATGTTCCGCCCGCAGCCGGCACGCGCCGAGTCTGAGGAGAGAAGGAGACGTCGATGAGCGACGATCACGGCCCCTCGCTCGAGGAGCTGACACGGGCACGAATCCCTTATGTGGTGGGGCTCGGCCTCGCCGTCGTCATCATCGGCGTCCTTGCCGGCCTCTCGGCAGGCGGAATCGTTCCGTAAGACGATTCAGGGGGCGGGCAGCAGCCCCTCCTCCTTCATCCAGCCGCACAGATCCTCGAACATGGTGCGGATGGGCACCGGCTTGAAGCCGAGTTCCCGCACCGCCTTGTCGCAGAGCATGATCTGCGTCCGGTTCGACACGTACTGAACTTCGAGACTCGTGTTGGGGTCGGGCTCGCTTGACACCACCGGAGCGTCCACGCCGACCGCCTCCGCGACAATGCCGGCGACCGTCTCGTACGTCTCGTTGGCCCCGGCGAGGATGTAGCGCTCTCCCCGCCCTCCTCGCTCACAGGCGCTGATGTGCGCCTTCGCGACCTCGTGGACGTGGCAGAACGCGCCGCCGCCGGTGCCGACGGTGGTCATGGCCCCGCTCGCGATCGCCTGGACGAAGGGGCCCCAGATCACCCGGTCGAAGGGACCCACCACGTTGCCGGGATTGACGCACACGGCGTCCAGGTCGCCCGCCGCGGCCTCCAGCACGATGTCCTCCGCCGCCTTCTTGGTGCGGAAGTAGTTGACCGGGATTTCGTCGGCATTCGACGGCGCGGTCTCGTCGATGGGCACACCGTCATGGAGGCCGAAAACCGCGCCCGTGGAGGTATGAATGAAGCGCCCCGCATTCCTGGCCGTCGCCGCCTCGACGACGGCGCGGGTGCCCGCCACGTTGGCATGGGTCTGGGCCACGTCGCCGGATGAATCGAAGCTCACGTTGCCGGCCACGTGGAAGACGGCATCGACGCCTTCGGGGATCGCGCTCTCGAGAAACGCCCGGTCTCCGATGTCCCCCACCACGCGCGTCGCCGGGAGCGGGCGCAGGTAGGTGAGGTCCGAGGTCTCGCGGTGCATCGCGGTTACCGACCAGCCGGCCTCACCGAGCTGCTTCACCAGATTGACGCCGATAAAGCCGGCCGCGCCGGTGACGAATGCCGTCTTGCCTGTCATGTCGAATATCCTCGCGTTTGTGCGGCTCAGCGCCAGATCGGCTTGCCGGAGCCTGGCAGGCCGTAGGAGTCCCACTTGCCGGTCACCCGCTCCACGACCTCGTCCGCCATGCGGATGCGCTGCCCCCAGGTGCGGCTGGTCTCCGGCCCGATCTTTGTCGTCGCATCGAGGCCGATCTTGGCCCCGAGCCCCGGCTCAGGGCTCGCAAAGTCGAGATAGTCGATCGGCGTGTTCTCGACGACCGTGATGTCGCGCCCCGGGTCCATGCGGGTGGAGACCGCCCACATCACGTCGTTCCAGTCGCGCGCGTCGATGTCGTCGTCCACCACGATCACCCATTTCGTATACATGAACTGCCGCAAATAGGACCAGACGGCCATCATCACCCGCTTGGCGTGGCCCGCGTAGGACTTCCTGATGGAGACCACGGCGATCCGATAGCTGCAGCCTTCCGGCGGCAGCCAGAAGTCGACGATCTCGGGAAACTGCTGGATGAGCAGCGGGATGAAGACCTCGTTGAGCGCCTCGCCGAGGATGCTCGGCTCGTCCGGCGGCCGTCCGGTATAGGTCGAGAGATAGATCGGCTCGCGCCGCATGGTAATGGCGGAGACCGTGAACACCGGGAACGGCTCGACCGCGTTGTAGTAGCCTGTATGATCGCCGTAGGGGCCTTCGTCCTCGTAGTCGTCGAGGCTGACGTGGCCTTCGATGACGATCTCGGCTTCGGCCGGCACCTCGAGCGGCACCGTCTTGGCCCGCACGAGCTCGACCTTCTGGCCGCGCAGGAGGCCCGCAAACTGATATTCCGAGAGCGTATCCGGCACCGGCGTCACGGCGGCGAGGATGGTGCCGGGGTCTGCGCCGATCACCGCCGCGGCCGGAAGCGGCTCGCGCTTCTCCGCCGCCCAGCGCCGATGCTGCTGGGCGCCACCCCGATGCGCGAGCCAGCGCATCAGCGTCGTGTCGCGGCCCGTGACCTGCATCCGGTAGATGCCGAGATTGTAGTTGTCGATGCGGGACCGGCTCGGCCCCTTGGTGACGACCAGCGGCCAGGTGATGAGCGGCGCCGGCTCTCCCGGCCAGCATGTCTGGATGGGAAGGCGGCCGAGATCGATGTCGTCGCCCGTGAGCACCACCTCCTGCACCGGGCCGTCGCCGACCGTGCGGGGCTTCATCGCGCGCACCGTGTTGAGCAGAGGCAGCATCTCGACCGCCTCGCGCCACCCGCTCGGTGGCTCGGGCTGGCGCAGGAAGGCCAGTGTCTCGCCCACCTCGCGAAGCTGGGCGGGCTCCCGGTTCATGCCCCAGGCGACGCGCTCCACGGTGCCGAAGAGGTTGACCAGCACCGGCATGTCGAAGCGCCCGCCGTCCTCGCCGACGACGTTCTCGAACAGCACCGCAGGCCCCTGCTCCGCGATGAGGCGGGTCTGGATCTCGGTCATCTCCAGATGGGGCGAGACCGGCGCCTGGACCCGGCTCAAGCGTCCCGCACCCTCCAGGCGGGCGATGAAGTCGCGCAGCGATCGATAGGCCATGGGCACCTCAACGGGTCGCCGCCATTCATGGGCACACGCCGGCCCCCGTCAAGCCCGAGGCGGCGTGCGGCAACGATGCACGGCGGCCGATGACCCAGCCTCTCACCGGGACCGTGGAGATCGTGAAACGCTATCCCTTCCCGCGGCCGGGATACTCGTTCCTCTACGTGGACGGCGAGTCTCTTCCCCTCCTCTCCCTCGGCGAGTCGCTGGAGGATGCCGAGATCGAGGTCGACGGGCGATCCGTGCCGGCCGACACCCTGTTGCGGCAGCGCGGCATCGTCGACCCGGCACCGATGGGTTTACGCACGCCCGTCCTCGCCTACGGCGCCAATGCCGCGCCCGAGCGGCTGCGGCGAAAGTTCACTCCCGTGGCCCGGGCGGTCTTCCCGGTGCTGCAGGCGCGGCTGCACGATTTCGACATCGTCCATGCCGCCCATATTTCGAGCTACGGCGCGGTGCCGGCCACCATCGAGTACTCGCCCGGCACGGTCTGCGACATCGCCATCACCTGCCTCGACGAGCGCGAGCTCGCCCGCATGCACGAGACGGAGTTCCGCCGGCACACGTACCTGTTCGGCCTGCTGAGCAACGTCAAACTGGAGCCCGACCTGCTGGCGGCCATGGATTCTGTCAGCAGTTACGTCGGCGGGTTCGGCCACATCGCGCCGGAGGGAGAAGCGCTCGCCCTCGCCGCCATTCGAGCCGAGGGGCGGCGCTTCCGCACCTGCTCGCAGACCGAAGCACTGGAGACGATTCAAGCCATGCTGGGCGTGCCGGGGCCGCTGGATGCGTTCGTTCAGGAGGCGATCGACGACGATGCGGTCAGGCGCGCGCGTACGTCGCTGCTCAGGGCGCAGGCGCAGCCCTTCTCCTACGGGGACTTTGCGTCATCAGCGCCCTGACCGTCAGCCGAGCGCCTGCGCGGCGACGATTCCGGCGAAGAGCGCGAGGCCGACCAGGCTGTTGTTCTTGAACTTCGCGAGACAATCGGCGGGGCTCTCGATCCGCACGCGCAGCGCCTGCCAGCCGAGCAGCAGCGCCGCCACGGCCACGCCCGCATAGTAGGGCCAGGCCACGGACGCGGCGGCTCCAGCGCCGGCAAAGCCTGCCACGGCAATCACGTAGAACGCGATCAGGAAGGGCCGCGTCCGCTCGCCGAGGGCGATGGCGCTGGATTTCACCCCGATCAGGAGGTCGTCCTCCTTGTCCTGGTGGGCGTAGATCGTGTCGTAGCCCAGGGTCCAGGCGATGCCGCCGACATAGAGAAGTCCCGCCGGCCAGCCGATTTCGCCCTCTACCGCAGCCCAGCCCAGCAGCGCACCGTAGTTGAAGGTGATGCCGAGGAATGCCTGCGGCCAGTATGTGATGCGCTTCATCAGCGGGTAGAGAACCACCAGCAGGAGCGACGCTGCGCCTAGCACGATCGCGAACAGGTTGAACTGCAGGAGGATGGCGAGGCCCGCGCCGAGCAGCACCGCCATGAAGGCGATGGCGCCCTTCAGCCCGATGGCGCCGGAGGCCAGCGGACGCCGGCGGGTACGCTCCACGCGGGCGTCGAAATCGCGGTCGAAGATGTCATTCAGCGTGCAGCCGGCGGCCCGCATCACGAACGCGCCGGCGGTGAAGAGAGCCAGGGTCTCCAGTTTCGGCAAGCCGTCCGAAGCGAGGCCGATTGCCCACAGACAGGGCCAGAGCAGGAGCCACACGCCCACCGGCTGATCCAGCCTGGCCAGCGCGGCGAAGGGACGCGCGAACGGCGGCATCGCCCGCTCGACCGGCCCAGGCCCTCCGGACCCACGCCCGGCAGGCGATTCGGCCGCGTTGTGCAGGCGCTCGACCATGGCCGCTGGTGTATCGTGGCGCCATGACTGAGACAAGCGGAGAGCTGCCGGTGGACGGGCCGGAGCACGAACGTGAAGGCCGCCGGAGCGCGATCCGGCTCTTCGTCGAGGCCCCCCTCGAATCGGGCGCGTCGCTCGTGCTCGCTCAGGGGCAGGTCCACTACCTCCGCAACGTGATGCGTCGGGCGCCGGGTGATCGCGTCCGCCTCTTCAACGGGCGCGACGGGGAGTGGGAGGGCAGCATCGAGAGCATCGCGCCCCGCCGTGCCGCCGTTCGCCTCATGGCGCAAACCGCAGAACAAACGCCGGCGACCGACGTGCGGCTCCTCTTCGCGCCGCTGAAAGCGACCCGCACGCGCTTCGTGGTGGAGAAGGCGACGGAGCTGGGTGCAGGCCGCATCCACCCGGTTCTCACCCGCTATGGCCAAACTGCCCGCGTCAACGCCGAGCGACTCCGCGCCCACGCCATCGAGGCGGCCGAGCAGTGCGGCCGCCTGGACGTGCCGGTGATTGCACCCCCCTGCCCGCTTGCCGACGCGCTCGCCGCCTGGCCACCCGAACGCCGGCTTCTGGTATGCGACACGGAGACGGAGCGGTCGATCGCCGAGGCGTTGGCCGACGCGCCGGCAGCGTCCTGGGCGATCCTGATCGGGCCGGAAGGCGGCTTCGCGCCCGAAGAACGCCGCTTGCTCGCCGATCACCCGGCGGCCGTGCACGCCCGCCTCGGCCCACGAGTCTTGCGCGCAGAAACCGCCGTCGCGGCCGCCCTCGCCTGCTTTCAGATCCTCGCGGGCGACTGGCGATGAGGCCGCGCTGCGCGAATCTCAGCCCTGCCATGTCCCGGTTCGTAATTCGACAAGCTGGACAGCAGCGCCCGAATAGGGGAAACCCCGCACAGCTTCGACGCGACCGATGGGGCAAGCCGTGAACGACAGCGCCGCCAGGCAAGGCGAGGCGCTCACCCGCCGCGACCTGATCGAGTACCTCGAGTCCGGCTGCAAGCCGCGTTCCGCGTGGCGCATCGGCACGGAGCACGAGAAATTCGGCCACCGCCTCGCGGACCATGCGCCGCTCCCCTACGATGGCCCGTGGGGCATCCGCGCGCTTCTGGAAGGGCTTCAGCGCTACGGCTGGACCCCATACCTGGAGAACGGCAACCCCATCGCCCTGCTCAAGGACGGCCAGTCGGTGACGCTGGAGCCGGGCGGCCAGCTCGAACTCTCGGGCGCCCCGCTCCACAACCTGCACCGCACCTGCGACGAGGTGCACGCTCATCTCGATCAGGTGCGCACGGTCTCCGGGGAGCTCGGCATCGGCTTCTACGGCGTGGGCTTCCGCCCCGACGCGCCGCGTGAGGCGATCCCCTGGATGCCCAAGGGCCGCTACAAGATCATGCGCCGCTACATGCCGACCCGAGGCAACCTCGGCCTCGACATGATGACGCGTACCTGCACCGTCCAGGTCAATCTCGACTTCGACTCGGAAATCGACATGGTCCGCAAGATGCGCATCGCCATGGCCCTGCAGCCGGTCGCGACCGCGCTCTTCGCCAACTCGCCCTTCGTCGAAGGCAAGCCGACGGGCTTCCGCAGCTACCGCAGCCATGTCTGGACCGATACGGACCCGGATCGCTGCGGCCTTCTCTCGTTCGTTTTCGAGCCCGGCATGGGGTTCGAGCGCTACGCCGATTACGTGCTGGATGTGCCCATGTACTTCGTGGCGCGCGATGGCGGCTACGTGGACGTGGCGGGGGAATCGTTCCGCGACTTCCTCGACGGCGCCCTGCCGCAGCTCCCCGGCGAGCGACCCACGATGAAGGACTGGGAGGATCACCTGACCACGGTGTTCCCCGAGGTGCGGCTCAAGACGTTCATCGAGATGCGCGGGACCGACAGCGGGCCGTGGGGCAAGATCTGCTCGCTGCCGGCGCTGTGGGTCGGCCTGCTCTACGATTCGACGGCGCTCAACGAGGCCGAGGCGCTCATCGCCTCCTGGTCGGCCGACGATGTCGCGGCATTGCACCGCGCCGCGCCGCGGGAGGCGCTCGGGGCCAACATCGGCGGGCGAACGGCCCAGGAGGTCGCGCAGGACACGGTGGAGATCGCAGCCGGAGGCCTGAAGCGCCGCGCAGTCGCCGGCAATCTCGACATCGACGAGCGCTCCTACATCACTTACCTGCGCCAGATCGCGGAGACCGGGCGGACCGCCGCCGACGACATGCTGGAAGCCTACGAGGGTCGCTGGGGCCGCAGCATCGAGCCGCTCTTCGAGGAATACGCCTATTAGCGCCGAGGGCAGATCCCCGGCCGGCGGCATCGCCTACCGCATCAACCCTGCCCTCCGCGCCGTCATTCCGCCGCCCATCGCCGAGATTGCGCGCCTGGCAGCGGGCCGCGACTTTCCCCCCGACAAGCCGCTGCTCGACCTGGCCCAGGCAGTGCCTGCCTACCCGCCGGCGGAGGCGCTGACCGCCCATCTCGCGACTGCAATCCGGAAACCGGCGATGGCGCGCTACACCCCGATCGTCGGCCGGGACGACCTTCGCCGTGCGCTCGCGGAGACACTTTCCGAAGCTTACGGCGGCCACATAACGCCCGGCCAGATCGCGATAACGGCGGGCTGCAATCAGGCCTTCTGCCTCGCCCTCATGGCGCTTGCCGGGCCGGGCGACGAGGCGATCCTGGCCGGGCCCTCGTACTTCAACTACCAGATGTGGCTGGAGATGCTGGGCGTCTCGCCGGTCTACCTTCCCTTCCGGCCGGAGCGCGGGGGCGTGCCGGACCCGGCGGACGCCGCGGCACGGATCACGCCCCGCACCCGGGCCATCGTGCTGGTGACGCCCAACAACCCCACTGGCGCCATATACCCGCCCGAGACCATCGACGGTTTCCATCGCCTGGCGCGCGAGGCCGGCGTGGCCCTGGTGCTCGACGAGACCTACCGCGACTTCCTGCCGGACGACGGCCCGCCCCACGGCCTGTTCGCGCGCCCGGATTGGGACGGGACGCTGATCCAGCTCTACAGCTTCTCAAAGGTTTACAGCCTCACCGGCTATCGCGTCGGCGCCCTGGTCGCGGGGAGCGGGCTGCTCGCCGAGGTCGCCAAGGCCGCCGACTGCGTCGCGATCTGCGCGCCCGCCGTCGCGCAGGAGGCGGCGCTCTACGGCCTTCGCAACCTCGCGGACTTCCGCGCCGAGAAGCGGCGTCTCGTGCTGGAGCGCGTCTCGCAGTTCCGTGCCGTCTTCGAGCGCCGTGACCTCGCCTATGAGCTGATCTGCGCCGGCGCGTTCTTCGCCTATGTGCGCCATCCCTTCGACGGCACGCCGGCCGTCGACGTCGCTCACAGGCTCATCCAGGAAGAGAACGTGCTCTGCCTGCCCGGCAGCGCCTTCGGCCCGGACCAGGAGAGCTATCTGCGCTTCGCGCTCGCGAATATCGACGGCGACGCGATGGCGGCGCTCGGCGACCGTCTGGTCGCCAGCCAGGGATAGTCGCTCTACGGCGCGGCCTCGGGCTGCGCTTCGGTGAAGCGGCCGATGTCGAAGCCTTCGATCGGCGTCTCGGTACGGCCGTCGAGGGCAAGCTCCGCCGCCACCGCGCCCGAGGCAGGGCCCAGGCAGAACCCATGGCCGCTGAAGCCGAAGGCGTGCACCAGGCCGGGCGTGGTCCGGCTCGGGCAGAGTACCGGCAGGTGGTCCTGCGTGCAGCCCTCCACTCCGCTCCAGAAGCGGATCACTGAGAGATCGGCGACACGGGGAATGATCTCGATCGTTCGCGCAAGCGTGGTCAGGTTCTCCTCGGCATGGACCTTGCCGAAGCCGACATCGAGATCGGCGGTGCCGCTGCGCCCGCCGAAGATCACGTTGCCGCGCGGGATCTGGCGGGCATAGACGTCGCCACCGACCACGGCGAGCACTGGCTCCATGAAATAGGGCGCGGGCTCGGTGACGACCATCTGCGGCTCCATCGGCCAGATCTCGACCGGCTCGCCGAATTGCCCCGCCAGTCTCCCGCCCCACGCGCCCGAGCTGTTGATCAGCGTGTCCCCGCGCAGCGTGCGACCCGACTCGGTCTCGACCGTGAAGCCGCTGCCGTCGCGCTCGACACGCTTTGCGCCGTCATGCTCGATCAGCACCGCGCCCGCCGCCCGCGCCGCCCGTGCGAAGGCGGGGCCGACGAGGCGCGGATTGGCCTGCCCGTCACTCGCGCAGTAGGCGGCGCCGAGGGCGCTTGGGCCGAGCCAGGGGTAGCGGTCGCGCAGCGTATTCCGGCCCAGCATCTGGACCTCGACCCCGTACGGCCCCTGCGCCTCGGCGTGGGCCGCGATCTGGTCCATGTCCTCGTCGGTGCGCGCGACCTTGATGTTGCCCGTGATCTCGTACTCGCAGTCGCTGCGGACCAGTTCCGGCAGCCGCTTCCAGATCGCGATCGCGCGAGCCGCGATGGGAAGCTCCGCGAGCTTGCGCCCGTTGCGCCGCACGCCGCCGAAATTGACCCCGCTGGCCGCGGCACCGAGCTGATTCTTCTCGACGACCGCGACGCTCGCGCCACGCTCGCGCAGGCGCAGTGCCGCAGCGCAGCCGACCAGACCGCCGCCGACGATGACCACATCGGTTCGCGAATCGCTCATATCGAGGCCGCCCGCGAGCGCTCCTCGACCGCTGCCTCTGCGCCTGCGCGGATGGAGAGCGGCTTGACCGGAGCCTGGCCCCGCAGACGGCCTACCTCCTCCACCTTGCAACCGCGGGCGTCGGCGAGGATCTGGGCGGCAGCCAGGCCGCACACGCGGCCCTGACAGCGGCCCATGCCGACACGGGTAAAGGCCTTGGCCCGGTTCATCTCCGCCGGCGACAGGGCGCGGCCCTCGCGAATGTCGCCGGCCGTGATGGCCTCGCAGCGGCAAATGACGGTCTCGTCCGGGAGCGTTCGCGCCAGATGGAAGGGAGTCGGGAGCGCCCGCTCCAGCGCGTTGCGGAAGCGCATGATGCGCCGCAGCTTCGCCCGCAGCTTCGTCCGCTGCGCGCCCTCCGTCGCAATGCCCGTGTCGGCGAGCAGAGCCAGCGCGGCGAGCCGGCCGCGCAGCTCCGCCGCATCTGCACCGGCGACCCCGGCCCCGTCGCCCGCGAGGTAGACGGAGCCCTTGAGCGCGCGGCCATCCTCGTCAGCCTGCGGCAGCCATTGCTGCGCCAGCGGGTCGAACGCCATCTCGCAGCCGGCAAGCTCGGCAAGCTGCACTTCGGACTTCACGCTGTAGCCGATACCGAGCCCGGTGCAGGCAACGCGGTGCTCCCGCCCCCGCCGGTCCCGGTAGCGCACGGCCTCGAGAGCCGAGTCGCCCTCGGCAGCGATGGGCGTGATGCCGCCCCGCACCGGTATCCCCGCCGCCCTGAGCCAGGTCATGTACCAGACCCCCTTGGCGAAGGTCCGTCCGCCCCAGAGCAGGCCCGGTAGCACCGGGATCGCCTGGCTCATGCGGGAGGTATCGAGCACCGCCGCCACGCGCGCGCCCGCGTGCACGTACTGGTAGGCGACGAGGTAGAGCAGCGGCCCGGTGCCCATGAAGACGACGGGATCGCCGATGGCACAGCCCTGCGCCTTCAGCGCGACCTGAGAGCCGCCCATGGTGAAGACGCCGGGGAGTGTCCAACCCGGAAACGGGATGACCCGATCCATCGCGCCGGTGGCAAGGATGATCGCGTCGAACGCGATCCGCTCGATCCCGTCCGGGCCAAGCGTCTGGGCGACGCCGCCCTGGATGTTCCAGATCAGCGTGTGCGGGCGGTAGTCGATTCGCTCTCGCATGCTGTCGAGAGCGGCATGCACCGCTTGCGCCTTGCCCGCCTCGAAGCCGTAGAGCGCGGAGGCGGGTCTCCGAAATCCTTCCGGCGGCCGGCGATAGATCTGGCCGCCGCTCCGTGCGCTTTCATCGACCACGATCGGCACGACGCCGTGACTGACGAGCGTTTCGGCCGCCCGCGTTCCCGCCGGACCGGCGCCGACGATCAGCACGGCGGGATTGTCGCTGCTCATGCCTCGCCTTCGGGCGCGCAGATGTGCATGCCGTCCCGCACCTCCGTCGTGCACGCGCGGGTGCGGCTCCCGTCCTCGAGCACGACCCAGCAGTCCTGGCACGCGCCCATGTTGCAGAATCCGGCGCGCGGCCCGCCGTCGAACTCGTTGCGCCGGAGGACGACGCCGTTGCAGAGAAGCGCGGTCAACAGCGTGTCGCCGGCAAGTGCGGCAAGCGGCCGCCCGTCATGAAAAATCGTGACGCCCGGCCGCTCGGTTTCGGCCAGACGAACGAGGCGGCACCCGGCGCTCGACGGCTGTTCGGCTGGCTGCGACATGCGCCCGTGCTGACACGCCGCCCTGCGTGCGTCAAGAAAGGCGCGCGCCGCCGCCCCCTATGCTGCCGGACGGCCTTCCGATTCCCGCCCGTAGACGCGCCCCTTCCACACGCTCCGCCGCCCGCCCCAGTCGCGCAGCGCCGAGTGCCAGGTCATGGCGAGGTACAACGTGCCGATGAGCGGCAAAGCCAGCGTCCAGGCGGGCGAGAGACGGTAGTAGCGGAGGGTCGGCACGTAGCAGACCCACATGGCGACAAGCCCGGCGGCTGCCGCGATCTGTGCCGCAAGGGGGCCGGCGAGCCCTGCAATCGGCGCCCAGAACGCGAGCGCCATGAGCAGCGTGCAGAGCAGCAATAGCGCAGGCGAATAGCGGAGCTGGGTGTAGGCGGTGCGGGCGACCATCTGCCACACCGAGCCCAGCGTCGGATAGGCCCGGTGACTGACCGCGCCGGAGGTGACGCCCACCCAGGTCCGCAACCCGGCGTTCTTCACCGCCCGCGCCAGCGCGCAGTCGTCGATCAGCGCCCCCCGAATGGCGTCGAAGCCGCCAATTCTGTCGAGCGCGGAGGTTTCCATAAGCACGCATCCGCCCGCCGCCGCGGCGACCCACCGGCTCGGCTTGTTCGCCAGGTGGAACGGATAGAGCAGGCGGAAGAAGAAGATGAAGGCGGGCAGCAGGAGCCGCTCCCAGCCTCTCTGCATGCGAAGCGCCGCCATGACCGAGACGAGCGCCGCACCGCTCTCTTCCTTCTTGGCAAGCAGCGCCCGGACCATCCCTGGCCGGAGAGTGATATCGGCATCCAGCAACAGGGTCAGCGGCGTCTCGACGTGCCGGCGCCCTTGTTCCAGAGCCCACAGCTTGCCGGTCCACCCGTCCGCCAACGGCGCGCCACTGTAGACGTCGAGGGAAAGCGACTCGGTGACGGCCTGCCGGGCGACCTCCGCCGTGTCGTCGCCGGAGCGGTCGTCGACCAGGATCACGCGAAGACCCCGGCCCTGTTGACCGAGCGCCGCCAGAGTGTCGCCGATGACCGCCGCCTCGTCCCGTGCCGGGATGAGGACGGTCACGTCGGCGAGGCCGGTCTCCGTCGCATCGCCCGCCGGCTCCGGCTCCAGGCGTTCCCGCACGCGCCAAGGCTGCCACGGAAGCACGAGGATGCAGAGCCAAATCGCGGCGCCCGCCGCGGCGAGGCCGCTCCAGAGCATCATCGTGCCGCTCATCGGCGGAGTTCGCGCACCGCCCTTCGGCGATATCTCAGGAGAATGGCGCCCGTGCTGCAGCCGCCGCGATCGGCGTTGCAGAGGCAGTCGGACGCCGCTGCATCATGTATCCCTGCGCTTGGTCAAGGTGACGATGTTCCGCCCGTCCTCGCGTCGGTAGCTGGCCTCATCCATCAGCTGTTGCACGAGATAGACGCCGAGCCCGCCGATCGGACGCTCCGGAACCGGCGAATCGAGATCAGGCGGCGGCGCCTCGGAGAACGGATCGTAGGGCTTACCGTCGTCGACGATTTCCATGGTGAGAGCGTCTTTTTCGGATGTCAGCGTGATCTGGATATCGCTGTCCCCATCCTCATCGTATCCGTACTTCACGATGTTGGTGCCGATCTCCTCGACCACGAGCTTGATCTGAAACACCAGACCGGGCTCCCAGCCTTCGGCCGCGGCCAACAGGTCGACCGCCGTGTGAATGCGCTCGATTTCGTCAAGCCGGGCTTCCATATTGAGGGTAAGGTTCGCGCCCACTCTCTGGTCCTCGCTCGAATGGAGGCCATGCGGGCTACCGTCGCGTTGGCCGAAGCCAATCCCGCGTGGCCTACCGCGCCGCGGCTTGGCCGGCGCCCATACCAATGTCACGAGGCGCTGACTCGCCAACGGCCGATGCGACACGCTGCTATACCTGCCCTCGCTTGGCAAGCGCTCGTTCTCGCCGGCCTTGGACCGTGTCGTCGGAGAGGTGAATTCGTGGAGCAGGCAAGATGGGGCGAGTGATGGGATTCGAACCCACGACCCCCGGAACCACAATCCGGTGCTCTAACCGACTGAGCTACACTCGCCGCCGCCGGCTTCACTTAGTGAAGCACCGGTGCCGCGTCAAGCGGAGGACAGTCTTGCGGACGAAATCAGCGAGCCAAGGGTGGGGTATGCGGGCGAGAATCGCCGCGCTGCTTCTTGTCGCGCCGGCAATCGTAGGGCTACCGACGGAGGCCAGCGCAGCCGACGCGCCGGTGCGTGCGGAGCACGCGATGATCGCTGCGGCGCACCCGTCAGCGGCCGAAGCCGGCGCCCGCATCCTCGCAGAAGGCGGCGGTGCCATCGACGCGGCGATCGCGGCGCAGATGGTGCTGGGCCTGGTCGAGCCCCAGTCGTCGGGCATCGGCGGCGGCGGATTCCTGCTCTACTACGACGCCGAGCGGGAGCGCGCGGAAAGCTACGACGGGCGGGAGACCGCACCGGCCGCTGTCGACGAACGCCTGTTCGTGGCTGGGGACGGCGCGCCGAAGGGATGGCGGGAGGCTGCCGTCGGCGGATTGCCGGTGGGCGTGCCGAGCGTCGTCCGGATGCTGGAACGTGCGCACCGCGCCCATGGCAGGACGCCCTGGGCGCGACTCTTCGAGCCCGCAGCGGCCCTCGCCGAACAGGGCTTCACCATTTCGCCGCGGCTTGCCTCGATGATCGAGAACAACCCCGATCTGGCGCGCTTCCCCGCTGCCCGAGGCTATTTCTTTCACCGGGATGGGCTGCCGAAGCGCGCTGGCGAGACATTGGTCAATCCGGCCTATGCCGAGACGATGAGGGCAATCGCCCGCGAGGGCGCGGACGCCCTCCACGAAGGACCCATCGCGGCCGAAATCGTCGCTGCCGTGCGTGGCGATTCGGTCAATCCGGGATCCCTCGCCATCGCCGACCTCGCCGGCTACCGCGCACGCGAGCGGCCACCGGTGTGCCTCGACTACCGCGGACACAGAGTATGCAGCATGGGGCCGCCGAGCTCCGGCGGGGTGACGATGCTGCAGATCCTGGGCTTGCTGGAGCGATTCGACCTCGCCTCCGCCGCCCCCGGCTCCACGAGAGCGGTCCACCTCATCAGCGAGGCGAGCCGCCTCGCCTTCGCCGACCGCAACCGCTATCTGGCCGACTCGGACTTCGTGACGGTTCCGGTCGAAGGGCTGCTGGATCCCGAATACCTGCGGCGGCGCTCTCTCCTGATCGATCCCGGCCGCACCATGGGCGAGGCGGATCCGGGGGTGCCGCCGGGCTCCGAAGACGTCGAGCGCGCCGATGCCGCGTCGCCGGAGCACGCCTCCACGAGTCATCTCTCGGTCATCGATTCGCGCGGCAACGCCGTTTCGTTCACCACCAGCGTGGAGCGCGCCTTCGGCTCCCGCCTCATGGCGGCGGGCTTCATCCTGAACAACCAGCTCACCGACTTTTCCTTCGCGCCCGTGGACGCACACGGCCAAGTCGCCAACCGGGTGCAGCCGGGCAAGCGGCCGCGCTCATCCATGACGCCGACGCTGATTTTCGATGAGGACGGCGAGCTCGTGGCGACCCTCGGCTCGCCCGGCGGATCGCGCATTATCGGTTTTGTCGTGCAGTCGGTCATCGCTCTCCTGGATTGGGGCCTCGACGCGCAGGCCGCGCTTAGCCTGCCCCGGCACGTCAACCGGAATGGCGCGACCGAGCTGGAGGCGGGCACTGCGCTCGAGCGGTTTGCCCCCGCGCTGGAGGCACTCGGTCACGAGGTGCGTATCCGCCCGCTGGTGAGCGGCCTGCACGCCGTCCGCCGGATCGAGGGCGGACTGGAAGGCGGCGCCGATCCCCGCCGCGAGGGCATCGCGCTCGGGCATTGATCGGGGACGCGCGCGCCGGCTCGCTTACCCTTCGCGCTCGTCCGATGCGCCGTGATCGGGAAAGTTCGGCACGCGCAGCCTGAAGACCGTGCCCGAGGCATCCGACCGTTCCAGATGAATGTCGCCGCCAAGGTTGCGCATGAGGTCGCGGGCGATGGCGAGCCCGAGGCCCGTGCCTTCGGTGCGGCCGCCGTCCGCAAAGGCTTCGAACAGGTGGTCGCGCACCGAGGCGGAAATGCCGGGACCCGTATCGGCGATTTCGACGACCGTGTCGCCCACATCGCGCCAGGCGCTGACGCGCACCGTCCCGCCGCCGGCGCGGCAGGCAAGCGCCTGCACCGCGTTCTGCGCCAGATTGATGATGACCCTGTAGAGCTGGTCCCGATCGGCAGTGACCTCGAGTTCCTGCGCCACGTCGTTGCGCCAGACCACCGAGTCTTCGTCGAAGGCGAGCGCCGCCCGGATTTCGTCCACCAATGGCGAGAGCGCGAAGGACGTCTGTCGTGGCGACGGCAGGCGCCCGGTCGCAAAGCTCAGCGTGTGGGTGCACAAAGCGATGGCCCGGTCGATCGCCGCGACGAGAGGATTCGCGAGCCTTTGCACGTCCGGATCGGGCGCCGTCGCCAGGCGGTCGGTCAGCACGGCCGCGGTGGCCAGCATGTTGCGCAGATCGTGGTTGATCTTGGCAACGCCGGACCCGACGGCGGCGAGCCGCTCCCGCTGCCGCAGCGCCGCGCGCACGCGCCGCTGCATCACCTGAAGCTCCCGTTGCGCGAGGCCGATTTCGTCGCGCCTGCGGCTGACCTTGACCGTCGCGGCCGTGTCCTCCGGCGCGCGCCTGAACGAGACCAGGCTGTCGGTCATGCGGCCAAGCGGCAGAACCATGAGCCAGTGCAGCGAGATGTAGACGAGGCCCGCAACGACGAAGGCGAGGATTATGGAGAGCACCAGGATCCGCCCCGAATAGTCGAGCATCGACGCAAACATCGGGGCCTCCGGCAGCACGACGTCGACCAGGGTGTCGTCAGGGTCGCCGTGTGCGATGCCCATCACGCGGATCGTCCTCTCGCCGCCGTGGCGCAGCGCATCGGCAGCCTCGCCGATCAGGCGCATCGGCGTCTCTTCGCGCAGGTCGAAGCTCGCGTCGACGGCGACCGGCATGTCGTCGGCCAGCACCAGGCGGCGTGAGCCGGTCCGCTTGAGGGAGACCGCCCTAACCCCGGCACGCTCCAGGAGCGCGGCGCGGAGCTCCTCCGTCACCATGCCGTCCGGCGACGCTTCGACCGCCAGCGCTGCAATCCGCGCCGCATCGATTCGCTCTTCGAGATAGACCAGGCGGTGACGCGCAATCGACGGGACGTAGATGAAGATTTCGCCCAGAAGGACGAAGAGCACCGTGAGCACCAGCAGCCGCGCCGAAAGGCCGCTGACTGCCCGCGACAGGACCGAGAACGAAAACCCAGTCACGTTGATTCGGAGCGATCGCCCGTTGCTTCGCCTACTAGACTATAAGGCGGGCGCCGCATTGGCGCCACGCTCACCGCATGCGATCAGCCCAGGCGGGCGAGCAGACGCACCAGCCGCTTGGTGCGCGCGCTGAAGAGCATCGGTGCATGAAAGCTCCCCGCCGCACGTGCGCTGACCTCGCTCAGGGTCGGATAGGGCACGATCGCCTGCGCCAGCTTGCCGACTCCGATCTTGTACTTGACCGCCAGAACCCACGGGAGGATCAGCTCGCCGGCATGGATGCCGACGATGGAGGCGCCGAGCACCCGGCCCCGTTTCGTCGCCACGACCTTGATCAGCCCGTTCGTCGCGCCCTCCGCGATGGCACGGTCGTTCTCCTCGAACGGGAAGCGCAGGACGCGCACCTCGTCGCCCCTGGCGCGAGCCTCTGCCTCGCTGAGGCCGACGTGGGCCAGTTCCGGATCCGTGTACGTGACCCACGGCACCGCGTCGTAGCGTGCCCGCGCCGGCAGCCGGAAGAGCGCGTTTGTGATCACGATTCGCGCCTGATAGCTGGCCGTATGGGTGAAACGGTAGGGCCCGACGACATCGCCGATGGCGAATATCCGCTTGTTGGTCGTGCGCAGGCGGGCGTTCACCAGCGGCACGCCGTCGTTGAGCGCGACGCCGGCCTCCTCGAGCCCGAGACCGTCGATCTTCGGCCGCCGCCCTGCCGCGACCAGCAGGTGAGAGCCGGAGAGGCGGAGGCTCGTCTCGCCCGATCCGCAGGTCAGCGTGACGCCGCCGTCACCGGCCTCCGCGACCGCCGTGACCGGCGTGTCCTCGTGGATCGTCACGCCGTCCTCGATCAGCTGCGCGCGCACGATGGCGGCCATCTCCGGATCGTCGCGGCCGAGCACCCGCCCCTTCTCGATCAGCGTGACCTCGGCGCCGAGCCGGCGGTAGGCTTGCGCCATCTCGACGCCCACCGGACCGCCGCCCAGCACCAGCAGATGGCTCGGCTCGGGCGCCGAATCGAACAGGGTCTCATTGGTGAGGTAGGGGACCGTTTCGAGACCCGGAACGGTGGGGACGACCGGCGCGGAGCCGGTAGCGACGATGAAGCGCCGCGCTGTCACGCTGGTGTCGCCGACCTCCAGGAACCGCGGCGCCACGAAGCGAGCCTTGCCGAGCACCACGTGGACGCCGAGACCGCGGAAGCGCTCCGCCGAATCGTGAGGCTCGATGGCTGCGATCGCGCTCCGCATGTGATCGTAGGCCGCGGCGAAATCGTCGCCTCGCCCGGCGGCGGCCAGCAGAGCCTTGGATGGGACGCAGCCGGTGTTCAGGCACTCTCCGCCCATCCGGGACTGCTCGATCAGGATCACCGAAGCGCCCATCTGCACGGCGCCGGCGGCGATCGACAGCCCACCCGAGCCGGCCCCGATCACACAGAGATCCGCCCGGATCCTGTCGCTGACGGTCTTCGACCGATCTACGCCCGCCGCTCCCATGCTCCACCTTGCGTCTGCTCCCAATAGGTGACGGTATCGCCGCGATCCTTGTGCGCCCGCCATCTGCCGCGCGCAGCCTCGAGCGTCGTGGGATCGCTCCCGTCGAACATGTCGAGGCAGCGCTCGAACCGGTCGAGTTCTGCGGGTGCAATGCCGTCCACCATGACGGCGATCTCGGCGCCGCCGGGATTGGTGTCGTCGGTTGCGAGGAAGATCGGCTGGCGCTCGGGCAGCCCGTCCCGCGCCGTGCCGTGGGGCAGGAAGGAGCCCTGCTCGTAGGTCCACAGCGCCGCGTTCAGCGCTTCGGCGCGCTCCTCCGACGCGGCAAGCACCACCGCGCGGCGGCCGCTCTCCAGGACCTTCTCCAACAGTTTGGGGAGCGCATTCTCCAGCGGCGTGCGGCGAAGCTGGTAGAAGGCGATCTCGACCATTGCCGGGCTTTCAGGCCTCGTAGTGCGAGCGCACCAGCTGATCGAGAAGCCGGACGCCGTAGCCCGACGCGCCCTTCGGCACGGTCGGGTCGTCGCCCCGCTTCATCCAGGCCATGCCCGCGATGTCGAGATGAGCCCACGGCACGTCGTTGACGAAGCGCTGCAGGAACTGCGCGGCGGTCACGCTGCCGGCCTCGCGCCCCTTGCCGACGTTCTTCATGTCCGCAATGGCCGAGTCGATGTCCTTGTCGTAGCGCTCGCTGAGCGGCAGGCGCCAGACCTCCTCGCCGCTCTCCTTGCCCGCCGCGATCAGCCGCTCCGACAGCTCGTCGTCGTTGCTGAAGAGGCCGGCCTGGAACGTGCCGAGGCTGATGATGATGGCCCCGGTGAGAGTCGCCAGATCGACCATGAACTGGGGCTTGAACGTCTCTTGCGTGTACCAGAGCGCATCGGCGAGCACGAGGCGGCCCTCGGCGTCGGTGTTGATGACCTCGATGGTCTGGCCGGACATGGAGGTGACGACGTCGCCCGGGCGCTGCGCCTTGCCGTCGGGCATGTTCTCGACCAGCCCCACGACGCCTATCGCGTTCACCCGCGCCTTGCGCCCGGCAAGGCACTTCATCAGGCCGATCACGGTCGCAGCGCCGGCCATGTCGTACTTCATCTCCTCCATGCCCTGGCTCGGCTTGATGGAGATGCCGCCGGTATCGAAGGTCACGCCCTTGCCGACGAAGGCGACGGGCTGCGCGTCCAGTCCCTCCGGCGCGCCGTTCCAGCGCATGATCGCGAGATAGGGCTCGTGCTCGCTGCCCTGGGCGACGCCGAGCAGCGAGCCCATGCCGAGCGAGGCCATCCTCTCGCGGTCGAAGAGCTCGACCTCCACCCCGTCCTCGGCGAGCGCCTCGATATCCTGGGTGATGGTCTTCGGATACTTCACGTTGCTCGGCTCGGAGACCAGATCGCGCGTGACGCAGACGCCCGTGGCGAGACTGTCGTTGGGCCTGAAGGCCGCTTCCGCCGCCGCCGGCTCGTCGAGCATCACGGTCAGCTGGCCGAGCGTCTTCTTGTCCTCGTCCTTCTTCTTGGTGTGGTACTTGTCGAAGCTGTAGCTGGCGAGGCGCGCGCCGAGCGCGATTTCGGCTGCCATTGCGGGCGGCGCCAGGTCCGCGCCGTCGACCGCGTCCACGACGAGCGCCGCCGCCTTCGCGCCGGTGGCGTTCACCCTGCGAACGACCGAACCCCCGAGCGCCCGCAGCTGGCGGCCGTCGATCCTGGCGGGCTGGCCGAGCCCGACCAGGATCACGGCGTCGACGTCGAGCCCGTGCGGCGCGACGATGGTGGAGGACGTCCCCTTCTTGCCGCTGAAGCGGCCGGCGCCGAGCGCACGGCTCAGCATGCCGCCGCTCTGCTCGTCCAGCGCACGCGCGGTCGCGCCCAGGGTGCGATCGTCCGTCACGCTTACGGCAATGACGCCCGCGGGCGGCGTCGAAATCTCGGAAAATTCGATCTTCATTGGGTCATCCATCCTGACGATGCCTGCACGGGCCATACGGTCTGCGAGAGCACCGTATAGCTAACGTGGTGCTTCGGGTGAAGGGAGGCAAGGCCGCCCGGGGTCAGGCGGCCATCGGCGCGGCCGCCTGGACCCCCTTGTCGACCTCGCGCGAGAACTGGGTGAAATTCTTGTGAAAGCGGCCCACCAGATCGCGGGCCTGCTCGTCGTAGGCCCCCTTGTCCGTCCAGGTGCCGCGGGCGTCGAGGACCGAATCCGGCACGTCGGGGCAGTGCTCGGGCACTGCGAGGCCGAACGGGTTGCCGTGCGAACACGGCACGCCGTCGAGCTTGCCCTCCAGCGCAGCGCCGAGCAGGGCGCGCGTATGGCCGATTGCCATGCGCTCTCCGGTGCCGTAGGGGCCGCCGGTCCATCCGGTATTGACCAGCCAGCACGCGGCGCCGGTCATCTCGATCCGCTCCCGCAGCAGGCGCGCATAGGTCGTCGGCCGGCGCGGCATGAAGGGCGCCCCGAAGCAGGTGGAGAAGGTCGCCTGCGGCTCCCGCCCGAGGCCCCTCTCCGTGCCCGCGACCTTGGCCGTGTAGCCGGAGAGGAAATGATAGATCGCCTGCTCCGGTGTGAGGCGGGCGATGGGCGGCAGGACTCCGAAGGCGTCCGCTGTCAGCATGACGATGTTGGTGGGATGGCCGGAGACCCCAGTGGAACTCGCGTTCGGGATCGAGGCCAGCGGATAGGCGCCCCTGGTGTTTTCCGTGTGGCTGCCGTCGTCGAGGTCGAGGACGTGCGAGTCGGGGTCCATCACGACGTTCTCGAGCACGGTGCCGAACATCCGTGTGGTGGCGTGGATGGCGGGCTCGGCGCTCGCCGAGAGGCGGATCACCTTCGCGTAGCAGCCGCCCTCGAAGTTGAAGAGACCGTCGTGGCTCCAGCCGTGCTCGTCGTCGCCGAGAAGCATCCTCGTCGGATCGGCGGAAAGCGTGGTCTTGCCGGTGCCGGAAAGGCCGAAGAAGACCGCAGGCGCGCCGTCCTCGCCCACGCTGACGGAGCAGTGCATGGGCAGCACGTCCCGCGCGGGCATCAGGTAGTTCATGATGGTGAAGACGGATTTCTTGCACTCGCCGGCGTAGGCGGTGCCGCCGATGAGGACGAGGCGGCGCGCGAAATCGAGCAGCACCACGGTCTCGGAGTTGGTCCCGTCGGTCTCGGGGCGGGCCTTGAAACCCGGCACCTGCACGATGGTGAACTCGGGCTCGTGATCCGCCAGCTCCTCGCCCGCCGGCGTGATGAACAGATTGCGCGCGAACAGGCTGTGCCACGCGAACTCCGAGACGACGCGGATCGGCAGGCGGTAGCCCTCGTCGGCGCCGGCATGGCAGTCCTGAACGAAGACCTCCTTGCCCTGGAGGTAGGCCGCCACGCGGCCGTGGATATCGTTGAAGACGTCTCGCGAGATCGGGCGGTTGACGTCGCCCCACCAGATGTCGTGCTCGGAGGACGGCTCGCGGACGATGTACTTGTCGTTGGGCGAGCGCCCCGTGTGGACGCCGGTCATCGCGATCAGGGCGCCGCCCTCGGCGATCTGAACCTCGCCGCGGCGCACCGATTCTTCGTAGAGGGCGGGTCTTCGGTAGTTCCAATGGGCCGCGGCAACGTTCCCGATGCCGTGCCGTTCCAGCCCGTGGCGGCTGATGTGAGGTCCTCGCTGATTCATCGACTGCTCTCGGGCAGGGAGACCGGGCCTATCGCCCCGCCGTTAGACCTCCGTCGGCCCGCCACGCGCAGGGTGAAGCGACAACGCTGCTTGAGATGTTCATGAATGCCGGTCGAAGCGTGTGACGCTGATCGTATTCGCTGGTGCCGTGCATAACAGGATTCGCCCTCCCATGACAACGAGATGACGCCCATCGCCGAAAGAGCGCGGTCGGACCGGGGATCGGGCCTGGTCGGCACCGCGAAATCGCGCGCCCGCCGCCCCGTTGCCACCGCTCGACCCGGGCAGCGGAACTGCCTATCCTCTGCACGCATCGCGGTCCTGAGACGGCGACGAGACCGCGCGGCCGGCAGCAGAAAGGGCCCGACAGGAGGTTGCACGATGGAGATCGTTTCGGCGGAGCCACCGGTCTGGAAGTACCAGCGGCAGTTCGAGTACGGAGAGGGTGTCTCGACGCTCGAGCAGCGCCCCAGCCTGATGCACGACGCGGCCCTGAAGCGGTTGTCGGACGAGCAGGTGCGAACCTTCGTCGCGAACGGCTACATCACCCTTCAGCCCGACCTGCCCGCCGCGTTCCACCGGGAGATGTTCGACCGTTTCGTCCAACTCATCGGAGAGGACAACGACCACAACCCCGGCAACAACCTCCTCCCCCTGGTGCCCGAGCTTCAGCTCGTCTTCGACGATCCCGTCATCAGGGGCGCGCTGACGAGCGTGCTCGGCGAGGACTACATGATGCACCCACACCGGGTGCTCCACGACAACCCGCCCGGCAGCGATCCCCAACTCTGGCACCACGACAGCTACTGGGGCTACAAGCGGAAGGTCCACAACCATCACCCGTGGTGGGTGATGATCATGTACTACCCCCAGGACATCTACGAAGAGATCGGCCCGACCGGGCTCATCCCCGGCAGCCAGTACATCGCGCAGAGGCTCGAGGAGATCGAGCAGCTCGGCAGCCACACGCGGGGCTCGGGCGGCGCCTGCGTGATGATTCACTACGACATCTGGCACCGGAAGATGAAGAACTTCACCAACCTCAAGCGCTTCATGGTGAAGTTCGAGTTCATGCGGATGCGGCGCCCGGAGGGCGTGACCTGGGACAGTGACGGCGATGCGTGGAGCAACCCGCGCGAGCTGCCGGGATACCGCATGGAGCCCGTATGGCGTTCCACCTGGCACTGGCTGGGGGGAAGCCCGCTTCCCTCGCCGCTGCCCGACCCCGCCGTCGCGTTGGACGAAGCTCTAGCCGCTGCGCGCGACCGTTCAGACGATGCGGACCATCGCGCGCGCGCCGAGGCGCTCGCCGACATCGCCCGCCTCGGAGCCGACGCCGCACCGGCGATCCCGGCGCTGGTCGAGCTTCTGGGCGACGACAACGAGGCGGTCGGCCTCAACGCGGCGTACGCGCTCGCCCATGTCGGCGAGGCGGGAACCGCTCCCCTCGTCGCGGCCATGCGCGGCAACGACGGTGCAAACGTGGACGACGCGCGCTGCTTCATCGACCAGGGGGAGAAGAGCGAGCTCGAGATGGTGGCGCGAAACGCCGCCCACGGCCTGGTTGCGGCCGGGCTGCCGGCCTTGCCCGCTCTCCTCGACTGCGCGCGCGAGGGCGGGCCGCGGGTTCGCAAGTACGCTCTCTTCGCGCTCGGCGAGCTCGATACCGACGACGACTCGACCATCGACGCCCTCGTCGCGGGCTGCCGCGACGAAGATCCCGCGGTGCGCCTGAATGCGGTCGAAGGGCTCGGCCTCAAGAAGGGTAACCCGGCCGCCGCCGAGGCCCTGGCCGCTGCCCTCTTCGACAATGACGACGAGGTGCGCTTCAACGCCTCGCTCGCCCTCGCCCGCCTCGGCCCGGCCGCCGCTCCCGCGATCGGCGCCCTCGTCGAGGCGCTTCGCGACGGCAACCGCTACACCATGGGCTATGCGGTCGAGGCGCTGGAGCGCATCGGCACGCCCGAGGCGCACCAGGCCCTGATCCGCTTCCTCAAGATTGCGCGCTGGTGTCCGATCACCACAACCGGCAACCTGTTCTGACCCGCTCCCGACAGCGGAGCGGACATACAACAACGGAAAGACTTGCATTTTCTGTGGGTCCCTACAACGCCAAATCGGACCCCTACCACGGATACCAGAAGGGTTGTCGGGCAGCGGCGACTAAGGTGCGCAGGAGCGCGCAAGCGTTTCAGTCAATCCGCTGACGATTCGCCTGCCAGATATCGGCTGACCATTTGAGCTTTCTGTAGTTTCGACATGCTATGGTTGTCGAGGAAATTTGGGCCGGGGTGAGGAGGCGGAATCGCCGCGCGAAGTCGCGGCTTGTCGCCGTTACCAGCCGGCGAAGGCGGCGATGTCTTCGTCGGTGACCCGGCCCGCCGCCACGTCGTCCAGCGCCCGGTCGAGGATGGCGAGCCCCTCGTCGATCTCGCCCTCGGAGATGGTGAGCGGCGGAGTGAGCTCGAGCACGTTGGACTCCATACCGACGTAGTAGAAGACCAGCCCGAGCTGGTGGGCGCGGAACGCCACCTTCGCGGTCTCCGCGCTTGCGGGCTCCTTGCTCGCCGGGTCGCGGACAAGCTCGACGCCGATGGTGAGGCCGCGCCCGCGCACGTGGCCGATGAGCGCATGGCGCTGGGCGAGCCGCGCCAGCCCCGCCTGCAGGTGCTCGCCCATGCGGGCCGCGTTCGCCATCAGGTTCTCTTCCTCGATGGTGCGCAGCACGGCGCGGCCGGCGGCGGCGCAGACCGGGTTGCCGGCCGCCGTCATGATGGCGAAAGCGGACTGGAAGTTCATGAGCTCCGCCGGCCCGACCACGGCCGAGATCGGCAGCCCGCCGCCGAGGCCCTTGCCGTAGACGACGATGTCGGGCGTGAGCCCGTCGGCCTCGAAGGCGTGGTAGAGGCCGGTGCGCCCCATCCCCACCTTGACCTCGTCCACCACGATCAGGATGCCGTGCGCCCGGCAGCGCTCCTCCAGGCCCTTGAAAAACCCCGGCGGCGGCACGATGACGCCGCCGTCGGACTGGATGGGCTCGATGAAGACGGCGGCGATCTCGCGGGGATCGATCTCGCTCTCGAAGCGCCGGTCGAGGTCGTCGAGGGCGCCGGCGACCAGGTCCGGCCCGAACTGTGGGCGGTAGGGATCCGGATAAGGCAAGCGCGTGAGCCCCGGACGCACCGGCGCATGGCTCTGGGAGCTGTGGCCCGACACCGACATCGAGGCGGCGCTGCCGCCGTGATAGGCGCCGACGAAGGAGAGGATGCCGCGCCGGGGCGACGCGGCCTCGAGCAGGCGCACCACGGTGTCGTTGGCGTCCGAACCCGCGTGGCCGAACCAGACGCGCCGCTCGCGGCCGTCCGGGAATCGCGCCAGCAGGTCCTCGGCAAGGTCGACGGCGTGGCCGACGGCGCAGGAGGCGAGGCTGATCGCCCCCATGCTGCGCGCGGCATCGCTCACCGCTTCCGCCACTGCCGGGTGGCCGTAGCCGAGACACGCGGCGCCCCATGACGCGCTGAAGTCGAGCACGCGCCGGCCGCCCTCCTCGATCACGTAGGAGCCTTCGCCCCCCACGGTCGTCGCCGGGAAGAAGCGGATCCGCTCGATATCGGCGATGGCGCGCCCATCGCGGCTCATCAGGCTATCGGTCATGGGGCGATCCGGGCGTCGTGTCGCGCCGGCTCCGTTCGGCTGGGGTTTCAGATTGGCGGGAGGGTGTCCCGCCACGGGTTGGCCGCTTCGTAGGCCGCCGCGGCCCGGAAGACGCTGAGATCGTCGTAGGTGCGGCCGACGATCTGAATCCCGGTGGGCAGGCCGGCGTCGGTGAGACCGCTCGGCACCGCGATCACCGGACACTGGCTCACCATGTTGAAGGGGTAGCAGAGGTTCCAGCCGAGATAGGCGTGGACCGGCTTGCCGTTGATGCGGAAATCCTCCGCGCCGCAGTCATGCTCCGCCGCGACCGTCGGCACGGCGAGCGACGGGCAGACCAGCACGTTGCAGTCCTGCAGGATCGGCGCGAGCGAGCGATACATCGCGCCCCGCACGATGTTGCAGCGGTAGATGGTCTCCGCCGAATGCGCCCGGCCGTTCTCGATGATGCCGACCATGTAGGGATCCATCGCCTCGCGCCACTCGTCGACCAGCGTGCCGAGGCTGGATGCCGCCATGCCCTCCCAATAGCGCAGATAGGGGTGCGGCAGATCGAACCCGGCCCAATCGGGGGCCACCTCGCGGATGGTGCAGCCGAGACGGCGGAAAACCTCGATGGCCGCCTCCGTGTTGCGGGCGACCTCGGGGTCGATCTCGAACATGCCGAGGTCCATCGAGAACCCGATCGTCCAGCCTTCGATCGGCGGATGGCTCGCGGGCAGCTCCACGCGCTCCCGGAGCGAGCACATGTCGTCGTCGTGCGCGCCGGACATCACGTTCTGCATGAGCGCGGCATCGCCGACGCTCCGCGTCATCGGCCCGTAGTGGAGGAGCGATTCGATGGGATGGCCGCGATCAAGCGGGTTGCGCCCGAAGGGCGGCTTGTAGCCGACGACGTGGCACGCGGCCGCGGGAATTCGCACCGAGCCGCCCGCATCGGTGCCATCGGCGAGCACCGTCATCCCGGCGGCAAGCGCTGCGCCCGCGCCGCCCGACGAGCCGCCGGGGGCGTGCTCCAGGCTCCAGGGGTTGCGGGTGACGCCCCAGAGCGGGCTCGCGGTGACCGGCGCGTAGGCGAACTCCGGCGTGGTGGTGCGCGCGTGCATGATGGCGCCGGCGTCGAGCAGCCGGGCGACGGTGGGCGCCGTGTGGTCGGGCCGATGATCGGCAAACGCCTTCGAGCCGAAGGTGGTGAGCTCGCCCGCCACCGGGTGAAAGTCCTTGATGGCGACCGGAACGCCTTCGAGCGGCCGCGCGGTTCCGTCGGCGTAGGCGGCCTCGGCGGCACGGGCCTGGTCGAGCGCACGCTCGCCATGAACCTCGGTAAACGCGTTGAGCGCCGGGTTGACGGCGTCGATTCGCGCCAGCGTCGCTTCCATGAGCGCGACTGGCGAGAGCGTGCGTGCCTTGAACGCGGCAACCGCCTCGGTGGCGGTCAAGGTGGATAGCTCTCGCGGGGTCATGGCCACTGTCCTCGCCCGGCCTTGCCGCGCGACCCCCGGCGGGCCGGCTAGCTGCGGGCCCCGCCGTAGCGTCGCTCGCGGCGCTGGAACTCGCCGATCGCCTCGTCGAGCCGGTCGAGCGTGAAGTCCGGCCAGAGCGTCGGCACGAACACGAGCTCCGTGTAGGCCGACTGCCACAGCAGGAAGTTGCTGAGGCGCTGCTCGCCGCTGGTGCGGATCACCAGATCGAGGTCCGGCAGGTCGCAGGTCTGAAGGTGCCGCTGGACCGTCTCTTCCGAGATCCGGGCGGCGTCGAGGTCGCCGTCGCGCACCTGCTCGGCGATGCGACGGACCGAATCGACGATCTCCTGGCGCCCGCCGTAGTTGACGGCGACCGTGAGCGTGATCTTGGCGTTGTGCCGGGTGCCCTCCTCGGCCTCGGTGATGAGGGCGTTGATCTCCCTGCTCAGCCGGGAGCGGTCGCCGATGAAGGCGATGCGCACGCCGTTGCGGTGCATGTCCGCGACCTCGCGCCGCAGGTAGAGGCGGAGGAGGCCCATGAGGTCTTCGACCTCGCCCACGGGGCGCTTCCAGTTCTCGGACGAGAATGCGTAGATGGTGAGGTAGCGGATGCCGCGCTCGGGACAGCCCTTCACGATGGTCTTCACGACCTCGGCGCCACGCCGGTGCCCTGCCGTTCGCGGCAGCCCCCGTGCCCGCGCCCAGCGTCCGTTACCGTCGAGAATGATGCCGACGTGCAGGGACGGGTCCTGCCGGTCGGCGAATGACCGCGCGAGCGCCATGTTCAGACCTGCATGATCTCGCGTTCCTTGGCCTCGACCATCTCGCTCATCGTCTTGACGAACTCGTCGGTCATCTCCTGGATCTCTCCCGCCCAGAGCCGCGAATCGTCCTCGCTGAGCTCGCCCGCCTTTTCCATCTTCTTGAGCTGATCCATGCCGTCGCGGCGCACGTTGCGCACGGCGACCTTCGCCTGCTCGGCATACTTCGCGGCAATCTTGGCGAGTTCGCGGCGGCGTTCCTCGTTCAGCTCGGGAATGGGGATGCGAAGCGACTGTCCGTCGACGATCGGGTTGAGCCCGAGATCGGAGGAGCGGATCGCCTTCTCCACCGCCTTCACCTGCGTCCTGTCCCAGACCTGGACGGAGAGCATGCGGGGCTCGGGGATGTTGATGGTGGCGACCTGATTCAGCGGCATCTCGGTCTCGTAGGCCGCGACCACGATGGGCTCGAGAAGGCTGAGCGATGCGCGCCCCGTCCGCAGCCCGCCCAGCTCCTTCCGCAGGGCCTCGACGGCGCCCTTCATGCGGCGTTCCAGGTCATCAAGATCAGGATCAGCCATCGCGACAGCCCTAGTCAGAGATGACGGTGAAGGGTCCATCGCCGGCCAGCACGGCGGCGAGCCCGCCCTTCTCGCGAATGGAGAATACCACAATCGGAATGTCGTTTTCCCGCGCCAGCGAGATCGCCGACGCATCCATGGCCTTCAGGTCCTTGGACAGAACCTCCAGATACGAGAGCCGCTCGAAACGCTCGGCACCGGCGACGACCTCGGGATCGGCGGCGTAGATGCCGTCCACCTTGGTGCCCTTGAGCAGCGCGTCGCACCCCATCTCCGCCGCCCGCAAGGCCGCGGCGGTATCGGTGGTGAAGAAGGGATTGCCCGTGCCGCCCGCGAAGAGGACGATCCGCCCCTTCTCCAGGTGGCGCTGGCCGCGTCGGCGAATGTAGGGCTCGCAGACCGGCGCGATGGGGAGCGCGGACAGCACCCGGGTCGCCTTGCCGCGCTTCTCCAGGGCGTGCTGCATGGCGACCGCGTTCATGATCGTCGCCAGCATGCCGATGTAGTCGGCGGTCGCCCGCTCCATGCCGGCGGCGGCGTCCGACGAGCCGCGGAAGATGTTGCCCCCGCCGACGACGGCGCAGACCTCCACGCCGCTCTCCTGAACCTCGGCGATCTCGCCCGCGAGGCGATCCACCGCCTCGCCGTCGATGCCGTAAAGGGCGTCTCCCCGCAGCGCCTCCCCGGAAATTTTCAGGAGGATGCGCTTGTATCGGGGAGAGGCGGTCATCGCGGGCTCACTCGCATTGGGCGGCAGCGTCTCAGGACTCGAGCTGTGCGGCGACTTCGGCAGCGAAGTCCTTGCTCTCCCGTTCGATCCCTTCGCCCAGCTGGTAGCGGACGAAGCCGCTCACCGAGACGGGTGTTTCGAGCGAACCGGAAAGCGACTCCAGCATCGCCTTCACCCTGGTCTCGCCGTCGATGACCCAGACCTGCTCCAGGAGAACGACCTCCTCGAAGAACTTACGCAGCCTGCCCTCGATCATCTTCTCGATGATCTTCTCGGGCTTGCCCTCGGCGCGCGCCTGTTCCGCGAGGACGGAACGCTCGCGCTCCACCATCGTCTGATCGAGCGCGTCCGTAGAGACCGCTTGCGGGCTCGCGGCGGCTACGTGCATGGCAAGCTCGTGGGCGGGGCGCTCGAGGCTGTCTGCCGGCGCACCCGAATCCACGGCGACCAGCACGCCAAGGCGTCCCAGCCCCTCGGAGGTGGGCATGTGGATGTAGTCGCCGACGACGCCCGACGGCGTGGAAAGCACGGCCGTCCGCCGCAGCTGGATGTTCTCGCCGATGGTGGCGATGAGGTTGGTGATCTCTTCAGCGACGGTGCGGCCGGTGCCGGGATAGGACGCCGCCGAGAGGCGCTCGAGATCGCCCTCGCAGTCCAAAGCGATCTTCGCGACCCCGCGCACCACCGCCTGGAAGTCGGCGTTGCGCGCCACGAAATCCGTCTCGGCGTTGATCTCGACCATCGCCGCCTTGCCGGGCGCGGTCGCCATGCCGATCAGCCCTTCCGCGGCGGTGCGGCCGGCCTTGCGGGCGGCCTGGGCGAGGCCGCTCTTCCGCAGCCAGTCGACCGCGGCCTCGAGCTCGCCCTCCGTCTCCGTCAGCGCCTTCTTGCAGTCCATCATGCCGGCGCCGGTCTTGTCGCGCAGCTGCTTGACCAGCGCGGCCGTAATCTGAGCCATCGTTCTCTACTCCCCGGTCCGACGCACGCTCAGGCGCCCACCGTCTGTTCTTCGCCACCGCTCTCGGCCGCGTCCGCCGCTGGCGGAGCCGCTTCCGGCGCATCCGCCGGCGCCGCCTCGGCCTCGGCGGGCGTCTCGGCGGCGGCTTCCGCAGCCGCGGCGCCAGCGGCCGGCGCTTCCTCGGCCGCTCCGGCCCCTTCGCCATCGGTCGGCGGCAGATCCTCGGCCAGCCCCTCTTCGGCGGCGCCGATGTCGGCGCCCGAGGCGGCAAGCTCCTCCTGCAGGCCGTCGATGACCGCGCGGGCGAACAGGTCGCAATAGAGGTTGATCGCGCGGATCGCGTCGTCGTTGCCCGGAATGGGGTGGGTGATGAGGTCGGGATCGCAATTGCTGTCGATGATCGCGACCACCGGGATGCCGAGTTTGCGCGCCTCGAGAATCGCGATGTCTTCCTTGTTCGTGTCGATCACCACGAGCACGTCGGGCACGCCGCCCATGTCGCGGATGCCGCCCAACGCGAGGTCGAGCTTGTTGCGGCGCCGGACGAGCTGCAGCATCTCCTTCTTGGTCAGGCCCGCGGCTTCGTCGGCGAGCGTCGATTCGAGATCCGCGAGCGTCTTGATCGAGCCGGAAATCGCCTTCCAGTTCGTCAGCATGCCGCCAAGCCAGCGGTGGTTGACGTAGTACTGGCCGCAGCGCTTGGCGGTCTCCGCGATGGGCCGGGAGGCCTGCCGCTTGGTGCCGACGAAGAGGATGCGCCCGCCGCCTGCAGCGACGTCGCGCAGCGAGACCAGCGCCTGGTGAAGCAGGGGCACCGTCTGCTCCAGATCGATGACGTGAACGCCGTTCCGCGCGCCGAACAGATAGGGGCGCATCTTCGGGTTCCAGCGTCGCGTCTGATGGCCGAAATGCACGCCGGCCTCGAGGAGCTGGCGCATGCTGAATTCTGGCAAAGCCATTGGCTGTCCTTTCTCCGGTTCCTCCTCCGCGGATCATGCGCCGGACTGGCCGGGCACCGGATCGGCACGCAATGCCTGCGAGCCGTCTTCCGCGTGTGAATTCCTGCGCGTTGCAGGTGGGCGTTTGATAACGCCGGCGCTCCTTGCGCGCAAGACCTGAGCTTAGAGGTCAGGCGTGCCGTGCCGCCGGCAATTCGCGGACTTCGGAGACTCCGCTGAGCGCGCCGATCTCGCCGCTGAGGGAGGGGCTGAGCGCATAAGCCGTGGGCAGCTCGATCTCGACGGTGCCGGCGTCGCCGGTCTCGACGAAGAGCGCGATGCGCCCGCTGCCCTCCTGCCGCTTCGCGAGAATCGCACCCAGCGGCTCGAGGGCTTCCGTATCCCGCACGTGCACCGCTAGGCCGGAGAGCTTTCGCGCGAGCCGCGCGTCGAGATCGTCGAAGCCCTGGGCGGAGAGCTTGACGTCGTCCCCTTCCTTGCGGGCCTGCGCGGTGACCAGGACGGCCCGGCCGGGCTCCAGCACGCCGCGCCCGTCGCCGTAGGTCTCGCGGAAGGCCGCGACCTCGAAACTGCCGCTCGGGTCGGAAAGCTGGATAAAGGCGTAGCGCTGCGAGCCGGGCCCCCGCTCCCGCACCGAGAGAACGACGCCGGCCAGACGGAAGCGCGTGATGCCGGTCGCGACCTGCTGCGCCACCTGGGCCGACGGGGTGACCGAGAGCCCTTCGAGGGCTTCGGCGTAGGAATCGAGCGGGTGGGCGGAGAGATAGAAGCCCACCGCCTCCTGCTCCGCCGCCAGCCGCTCGTTCAGGTCCCAGTCCTCCTGCTCCGGCAGGCTGGGCCGGGGTGCGAGCGACGCATCGCCATCGTCGAAGAGCGACGTTTGCGTGCGCGAGAGCTGGGCCGCGTTGGCGAAGGCGTGCAGGATCTCGGCGCCCTCCGCCATCTGCCGGCGGTTCGTCGTCAGGCAATCGAAGGCGCCGGCCTTCGCCAGGTTCTCGATCAGGCGGCGGTTGATCTGGTGCGGATCGTTGCGGCTCGCGAAATCGAAGGCGTCACGATACGGCCCGTTCTCGGCACGCTCGTCGGCCAGAGCCACCATCGCCTGCACGCCGACGTTCCTGATCGCGCCGAGCGCGTAGCGGATCGCCTTGGTCCCATCGGCCTGGCCCTCGACCGAGAAGGTCGCCCTGGACGCGTTGATGTCGGGCGGCAGCAGGAGAATCCCGAGGCGCTCCAGCTCCCGGCGGAAGAGCTCGAGCCGGTCGGTGTTGTTGATCTCCAAGCTCATGGAGGCCGCCAGGAACTCGACCGGGTGGTTGGCCTTGAGGTAGGCGGTCTGGTAGGCGACCAGGGCGTAGGCCGCGGCGTGGGACTTGTTGAAGCCGTAGCCCGCGAACTTGGCCACCAGTTCGAAGATGCGGCTGGCGTCGGCCCGCGCCACGCCGTTGTCGAGCGCGCCCTTGACGAAGGTCTCGCGCTGGGCGTCCATCTCCGACTTGATCTTCTTGCCCATGGCGCGGCGCAGGAGATCGGCCCCGCCGAGGCTGTAGTTGGCGAGGACCTTGGCAATCTCCATCACCTGCTCCTGGTAAATGATGACGCCAAAAGTCTCTTCGAGAATGCCGGTTAGCATCGGGTGCAGATGGTCGGGCTTCTCGCGGCCGTGCTTGCAGGCGATGTAGCGGGGGATGTTGTCCATCGGGCCGGGGCGATAGAGGGCCACGAGCGCGATGATGTCCTCGATGCAGTCGGGCTTGAGGCTGCGGAGCGCGTCCCGCATGCCCGCGCTTTCCAGCTGGAACACGCCCATCGCGTTGCCGCGCCCCAGCATCTCGTAGGTCGCCGCGTCGTCGAGCGGCAGCGCAGCGAGATCGATCTCGACCCCGGCCTCGTGCAGGATCGCGCCGGCGTGGTCGAGCACCGTAAGGGTCTTCAGGCCCAGCAGGTCGAACTTCACGAGCCCAGACATCTCGGCGTACTTCATCGAGAACTGGGTCGCCGGCATCTCGGAGCGGGGATCGCGGTAGAGGGGGACCAGCTCGCTGAGCGGCCGGTCGCCGATGACGATGCCCGCGGCATGGGTCGACGCGTGGCGGTACAGCCCTTCGAGCTGCAGCGATATCTCGATGAGGCGGGCGACGGCGGAATCGTTGTCGCGCTCCGCCGCGAGGCGGGGCTCGGAGTCGAGCGCCTGCTGCAGGGTCACCGGGTTGGCCGGGTTGTAGGGGACCAGCTTGCAAAGCCGGTCGACGCGGCCGTAGCCGAGGCCGAGCACGCGGCCGACATCGCGCAGCACGGCGCGGGCCTGGAGCTTGCCGAAGGTGATGATCTGGGCGACGCGGTCTTCGCCGTAGCGGTGGCACACGTAATCGATGACCTCGTCGCGGCGCTCGGGGCAGAAGTCGATGTCGAAGTCCGGCATCGACACGCGCTCGGGGTTGAGGAAGCGCTCGAACAGGAGGCCGAAGCGGAGCGGATCGAGATCGGTGATGGTGAGCGCCCAGGCCGCCACGGAGCCCGCGCCCGAGCCCCGGCCGGGGCCGACGGGGATGCCCTCCCCCCGCGCCCAGCGCACGATGTCGGCGACGATGAGGAAGTAGCCGGCGAACTGCATCTCGATGATGACGCCGAGCTCGTAGTCGAGCCGCTCGCGGTAAGGCCCTGCCGCCGCCTCGCGGGCCGCTTCGTCCATGCCCTCGCCGTAGACCTCGGCTTCGAGGCGGCGCGCCAGCCCCTCCTCCGCCTGAGTCCGGAGCGCGCCGGCCTCGCCCGCATCGGCGGCGGTCGGGAAGACCGGCAGGATCGGCTTCCGCTCCGGCGCCATGACGGCGCAGCGCCGGGCGAGCGCGACGGTGTTGTCCACCGCCTCCGGCAGGTCGGCGAAGAGCGCGCGCATCTCGTCCGCCGGGCGGAAGAAGTGCTGCGGGGTCAGGCGGCGGCGGTTCTCGTCCTCGACGTGGCTGTTTTGCGCGACGCAGAGCAGGGCGTCGTGGGCCTCGTACATCTCGGCGCGGAGGAAGTAGACGTCGTTGGTCGCGACCAGCGGCAGGTCGAGCTCGTCGGCGAGCGCGATCAGGTGCCCCTCGATCTGCTCCTCTTCCGCAAGCCCGTGGCGCATGAGCTCGACGTAGAGCCGGTCGGGGAAGATTTCGCCGAGTCGCGCCATGAGTTCGCGCGCAGCCTTGAGCTGACCGTCAAGGAGGAGGCGCCCGCCCGGGCCGGCGGGCCCGCCCGTGAGCGCCAGCAATCCGTCCGCCCGCGCGGCCAGCTCGTCCAGCGTGACGAGGGGCTGCCCGCCGGCGCCGCCCTGGATGAACGCCTCGCTGGTGAGCGCCATCAGGTTGCGGTAGCCGGTCTCGTCCTGGGCGAGCAGCAGCAGCCACGAGACCGCGCGTCCCTGCTGGCCCGGCTGGTCGCCGCGCGTGCCGATGGCGAGGTCGCAGCCGATGATCGGCTGCACGCCCGCCTTGCTGCATGCCTCCGAGAAGGCCAGCACGCCGAACATGTTGCCGCGATCGGCGATGGCGACGGCAGGCATGCGCCAGTCCCGGCACGTCTCCACCAGCCCGTCCAGCCTGACCGCACCCTCCAGCAGCGAGTAGGCGGTACGGACCCGCAAGTGAACGAAATCGGCGTGTGCCATGGCGAACCCAACGCGAATCGGAGCAGGACGGGGACGCCCGATAGATGCCACAGGCCAGCGCGGCCGTCACGCACCCACGCGTCGAGCGTTTCCGTTTGGAAGGAAACGCTCGACGCATTTCTCGCTCACGGCAGCCGGCAGGCGCGGAATTGGGTGGACCAATCCGTGCCTTGCCGGCCACGCTTTGCTAAAGTCGCCGATCTGCCGACTGCACGGGGAGCCAGACGACATGGACGAGCACGGAGAAGGACGGACCTACCGGGAGGAGGTCGACCTGCGGGAGACCATGGGCGAGACCATGGAGCTTGCGGAGAAGAAGTGCCTGCCGTCGCTGGACAAGCATTGCAAGGCGTTCATCGAGCGCTCGCCCTTCCTCTGCATCGGCACCAGCGGCGAGAGCGGCCGCGCCGACGTCTCGCCGCGCGGCGACCCGCCCGGTTTCGTCCAGATCCTGGACGACAACACGCTCTTCATTCCCGACCGGCCCGGCAACAACCGTCTCGACACGATGACCAACATCATCGAAAACCCGAACGTCGGCCTACTCTTCCTCGTTCCCGGTTTCGACGACACGGTGCGCGTGAACGGCAAGGCGACCATCGTCCGCGACGACGAGCTGGCGGAGGCGACCGTCGTCAACGGCAAGGAGCCGAAGGTGGGCATCAGGGTCGAGGTCCAGGAGGCCTTCCTGCACTGCGCCAAGGCGTTCAAGCGCTCGCGCCTCTGGGACGATGAGAGCAGGCAGAACCGCCGCGAATTGCCGTCGCTCGGCCGCATGATCCTGGAGCAGACCGCGCCGCCGGAGGAGCCGCCCACGGAGGAGACGGTCAAGGAGACCGACGAGTTCGTCGAGGAGAACTATCGCACCGCGCTCTACTAGTCCGGACCGGGCCTCCGGCCTCACCGGCGCCGCGCGGCGCACCAGCAGCAGGAGCTATACCATGGTGGAACGGATCGACGTCACGCCCGAGTACATGGAGAGCGAGCGAGTCGCGCGCTTCCGGGACCTGAAATCGAGCGCGCACGCGTTCGTCGATGCGCTGATCCCGGGCTACGAACGGGACATCTACAACATCATCGGCCGCGGCGTGGTCGAGGACAAGGAGCTTGAGCCGCCGATCACCGACAACCGCGACTTCAACGTCGGCCTGATTAAGGCGGAGCCCGGCAAGGGCGCCTCGCTCCACATTCACGAGACCAACGAGGTGTTCATCCCGCTCACCGGCAAGTGGGGCATCTACTGGCAGAACAGCGACGGCCAGCGCCACGAGGTCGTGCTCGAGCCCTACGACACCGTCTCGGTCCCCATCGGCGCGAGCCGGGGCTTCCGCAACGCGGGCGACGACACCGCGCTCATGCTGGCGGTCGTCGGCGGCACCGATCCGGGCAAGGTTCGCTGGCCCGAGGAGACCATCGAGGAAGGGCGGAGCCACGGCATCGGCCTCGACGAGAAAGGCGACCTGGTGTTGCTGGACGAAGCCTGACCGAATATCGGCAATGCCTTTCGCGGCGGGGCGTCATTCCCACCCAGCCGCTTGACAGCCTGCCACCACGCGCTAATGTCGCCGCGTCCGCGACACCAGCAAGAGCCGAGCGAATACAATGGCCAAGGCCAACAGCATCATGATCAAGCTCGTCAGCTCGGCGGGTACGGGGTTCTATTACACGACGCGCAAGAATCCGCGCAGTCAGACCGAGAAGCTCTCGCTCCGCAAGTTCGACCCCGTGGCCCGCAAGCACGTGGTCTTCAAGGAAGCGAAGATCAAGTAGAACCCGCAGGATTCGTCATGCCATACGGGCGGCAGCGCCGGCGCGCCGGCGTTGCAATCTCGGTTGCGTTTGCCGTGAGCCTGCTTCTGTTGCCGGCGCTCGCGCCTGCAAACGCGCGTGCCGACATGCAGGCCGGCTGGCAGGCGTACACCGCCGGAGACTACGAGACCGCGATCCGCGAATGGCAGCCGCTGGCCGAAGCCGGCGACTTCCAAGCTGCCTACGCGCTCGGCATGGCGTTCCAGATCAAGGGCGAGCCCGCAGGCGCGGTTCCCTGGTACGAGCAGGCGGCGAGCGCCGGGGTGGCGGAAGCGCAGATCCTGCTGGGCAGGATATACGTGGAGGGCATCCACGTGCCGCGCGACCTCGTGCGCGCCTACGCTTGGCTTCTCCGCGCCGCCGAGAAGAAGAGCCCGAACGTGCAGCTCATCCTCGATTCGGTCGCGAGCCTGATGACCGCCGGGGAGATCGAGGCGGCGAAGGCACTGAGCGCCACGCTTTAGAGTGATGCTGCGGTAGCTCGCAGCCACTTGCGCGCCACCAAGTCTCGTCATGGCCGTATTTGTCCCGGCCATCCACGCACTCGCCCAACGCTCCGCGTCCAGGCCGGAACAGTGGATGCCCGCATCGAGTGCGGGCATGCCGGTGTGTGTGGTTGACCGGCCGGGAGGGCGGGCGGCGTGGCTCCCCTGCCCCATTCTCGACGCGCAACGGCCCGTGCCTGCAGCGCTCGCGCGTTTTGGCAGCCGGCGATCATCGGTGTTATCCTGATTCGCGCCCGCCGCGCCACGAATTGGCGGCGGCCGCGGCGCGGCGGAGAACAAGAATGAGACCACGTGCCGGATGGCGGGAGCGATGCCGCCCCGGCGCACGAAACACGGAAATTGCACACACCCATCTCGAAGACGTACCGGGCCGACATGGCAATGGGCCGCGTCGGCGGCCATAGAGGAGAGAAGAGACGATGGCAGCGAAGTTGCACAGAACAGCGTTATCCGCGCTCGTGGCGATCGGCCTGGCCGCCGTCGTCACCGGCACGCAGGCGCAGGAGATCGACACCATTGCCGTGCTGGTGCCCGAGCAGGGCACGGATTACGGCTGGAACCAGCAGGGCGTCGACGCGGCCCGCGCGGTCGGCGAGGCCATGGGCCTCGAGGTGATCGCGGCCGAGGGCCTCGGCTACGGCGACGTGCGGCCGACGCTGCGCGAGCTCGCAGCGGAAGGCGCCGACCTGATGATCGCGCACGCCAGCGGCTACAACACGGCAGCGCCGGAGATCGCGAACGAGACCGGGGTTGCGGTCGCGATCGTCGACCGGCCCGAAGACGTGGTGGCGGGCCTCGTCGCCGACTACACGCTGAGCGGCCATCACGGCGCTTACCTCGCCGGCATGCTGGCGGCGCAGCTCTCGCGCACCGGCACGCTCGGCATCGTCGTCTCCGGCGAGCCGCCCTCGTGGAACTCGCAGTCCGCCGGCTTCGCCATGGGCGCGCGCGCGGCGAATGCGGACGTGAGCCTGCTCTACGCGGTGATCGGGCCGGCGGCCTACGCGGACGCCGCGGGCGGCAAGCGGGTCACGGAATCGGTGATCGCGGCCGGCGCCGACATCGTCTTCGGCCAGGGCGACGGCTCCACCTTCGGCATGCTCCAGGCGGTGGAGACGGTGCCTGCATCCGACGGCGGCAAGGTGCTGTTCATCGACGTGATCGGCGACAAGAGCGAGATCGACAAGGGCCACCTGCTCTCGTCGGTGATCTGGAACCTCGTGCCGGTCTACACCGCCATGGTCGAGGATCTGAAGAGCGGCAGTTTCGGCACGGTCGGCTACGCCATTCAGCTCGCCGACGATTCGGTGCAGCTGCTGCGGACGGCACATATCTCCGACGACATGTGGGCCGGGCTGATGGACACCCGGGCCAAGATCATCGCGGGCGAGATCGACGTGCCCGCGATCTGGGAGGCCACGGAAGTGCGCGCCCTGATGTCGTCGGTCGAGGCGGCTGAGTAACGCACGCAGAGCGCAGGCGGCGCCCGGCGGCGGTACGGGGACTCCTGCCCGCCGGGCGTGCCTGCACCGTTACTGGCGGTGAATTCGGCGCCGCCGAGCATGACGGGGAGCATGTGGTCTGACCATGGCGTCCCGCTCCCTTGAGACCGCCGGCGGCGCGGCCGAGCCGATCGTCGCGCTGCGGGACATCACCAAGCGCTTCCCCGGAGTCGTCGCCAACGACGCGGTCTCGCTCGCCGTCTACCGCGGCGAGGTCCACGCGCTGCTGGGCGAGAACGGCGCGGGCAAGTCGACGCTGATCTCGATCCTCTCCGGCATGCAGCGGCCGGATGCGGGCGTCATCGAGGTTCGCGGCCGCGAGACAAGGATCGCGAGCCCGCGCACCGCGCTCGACCTCGGCATCGGCACCGTCTACCAGCACCCGACCCTGGTGCCAACGCTGACCGTGCTCGAGAACCTGATGCTGGGCGCCTCGTGGCGGGCGCCGATGAACCGGGCGGCGACGCGCGCGAGGCTCGGCGAGATCACCGGATTGCTCGGCATCACGCTGCCGGAGGACGCGCCGCTCGGCTCGCTGTCGCTCGGCCAGCAGCAACTCGTCGAGATCGTCAAGGCGCTGTGGCGCGGCGAGAGCGTGCTCATCCTCGACGAGGCGACCTCGATGCTCACGCCACAGGGCGTCGAAGACCTGGGCCGCGTCATCGGGCGGCTGAGCGACGCCGGGATCGCCGTGCTCTTCATCACGCACAAGCTGCATGAGGCCGTGAGCTTCGGCGACCGGGTCACGGTGCTGCGGCTGGGCCGCAAGGTCGGCTCGCTTGCGCCGGAGACGCTCGCCGGGTTCGCGCCGCAGGAGGCCATCGACCATATCGTCGATCTGATGTTCGGCGCAGCGGCTGACGGCACGGTGCAGGAGCGGAGCCGCGCGCAACGGAACGCCGCGCCTGGCGGGCGCGTGGTGATCGAGGTGGACGGCCTCCGCCCCGCCGGCAGCCCGGCAGCGGCCGGCGATGCAAGCGTAAGCTTCCAGGTGCGCGAAGGGGAAATCTTCGGCATCGCGGGCGTGGACGGCAACGGCCAGAAGCAGCTCGCCGAAGCGATCGCAGGCCAGCGCCCGGCCGATGCGGGACGCATCGTGCTCGACGGCGAGGCGATCGAAGGGCTGAGCGTGCGCCAGCGCCAGCACGCGGGCCTGCGCTACGTGACCGACGACCGGCTGGGCGAGGGCACGGTCTCCGCCTTTCCCGTGGGCCTCAACCTGCTGCTGAAGCGCATCGGCGATGAGCCGTTCTGGCGCTACGGCATCATCCGGAACGCCGAGGTGGAACGCCACGCGAAGGGGCTCATCGCCGAGCACGACGTGCGCGTGCCGGGGCCGGGCACTCCGCTCGGGCATCTCTCCGGCGGCAACGTGCAGAAGGCGCTGCTCGCCCGCGAACTCGACAACCAGCCGATGGCCGTCATCTACAACAAGCCCACGTACGGGCTCGACCTGAACAACATCCGCCGCGCGCGGCTTGCGATCTGCGAGCGTGCCGACGAGGGCGTGGCCACGATCCTGATTTCCACGGACCTCGACGAGATCCTGGAGCTTGCGGACCGCATCGGAGTCATGCTCGACGGCCGCATGGTCGGCATCGTGGAGAACGACGGCGATGCGGCGCGAAGGGTCGGCGAGCTCATGATCGGGGTCGGCACGTAGTCCGGCGCTGAGCACGATGGCACAGGCGCCGACGGCACATGACGAACGCCCCGCCCCCGGCGCGGCCGCGCTGCGCCGCTGGGCCGCGCCGATTGCGGCGGCGCTGCTGCCGATCGTGCTCGCGCTTGCCGTGGGAGCCCTGATCCTGCTGGTTCTCGGCGCCGACCCCGGCGCCTTCTACTACAACATCATCAAGCGCGGCCTGCTGAGCTGGATCGGCCTGCAGGACACGATCACCCGCTGCGCGCCGCTGCTGCTGCTCGGCGCGAGCCTGATCGTGGCCTTCCGCGCGGGCCTCTGGAACCTCGGCGTCGACGGGCAGTTCCTGCTCGCCGCGGTGATTGCGGCTGCGCTGGCGCCGGCTCTCGTCACGGTGCTGCCGGTCTGGCTCGTGCTGCCGCTGGTGATGATCGTGGCGATGGCCGTGGGCGCGGTCTGGTCGCTGCTGCCGGCGGTACTCAAGGCCTACCACGGCGTGAACGAGATCGTGACCACGCTGATGATGAGTTTTCTGGGCATCAGTGCGGCCAACGTGCTCATCAAGCTGCCCTTCGACGATCCCACCACCACGGTGCCGCAGACCGAGACGCTGGCGACCGACGACCGGCTGCCCCGCCTCTTCGGCAGCACCATCAATGTCGGCGTGATCGTGGGCCTCGCCGTGATCCTCTTCATCCACTGGCTGATGACGCGGACGGCGTTCGGGCTGCGCCTCCGCCTCGTCGGCGCGAATCCGCGCGCGGCCGTGCACGTGGGGCTGCCGCTCGGCGCGCTCATGGTCGTCGTGTTCGCGTTGAGCGCGGGCCTCGCCGGTCTCGCGGGCGCGGTGGAGATCCTGGGCGTCTGGGGCAACGTGCGGGCCGACTGGAACCCGGCCTACGGCCTGATGATCATTCCCTTGGTCTTTCTCGCCCGCTTCAACGGCATCGCCGTGATCGGCTTCGTCTTCTTCTTCGCCGTGCTTTCCATCGGCGGCGAGACCGCATCGCGCAAGGCGGGGCTGCCCAACTACTTCATCCTGGTGCTGGTGGCGCTCATGCTGATCTTCCTGGCGCTGACGGAATGGCTCGGCCAGCGCCGGCAGATGGCGGCGCGGGACTGAGCGGCCATGTCGCAGGGACTGCTCAGCGATGCCTTCCTGATCTCGCTGATCGCGGGCGCGGTTGCGGCCGGCGTGCCGCTGCTGCTCGCAGGGCTCGGCGAGCAGGTTTCCGAGAAGGCCGGCGTCCTCAACATCGGCATCGAGGGGATGATGCTGTTCGGCGCCTATGCCGGATTCGCCACGGCCTTCGCCACGAACTCGCTCTGGCTGGGCTTCCTCGCCGGGGCGGCGGCGGGCCTCGCGCTGGCGATGCTGATGGCGCTCTTCTGCGTGCGCTTAGGGCTCAACCAGATCGCGATCGGGATCGCGCTGACGCTCGGCGCGGACGGGATCACCGCCCTCCTCCACCACGTGCAGTTCAGCCGCACCTATCCGCGCCTGCCGCGCGTGGAGACCCTGGACATTCCGGGCTTGAGCGAGATTCCGATCATCGGCCCCAGCCTCTTCGCCCGGCACCCGATGGTCTACATCGCGGTCATCATGGTGGTGGCGCTCGCGCTGCTCTTCCGCAAGACGCACGTGGGGCTGAACCTGCAGGCTGCCGGCGACAAGCCCGACGCGCTGGATGCGGCCGGGATCAGCGTGACCGCGACGCGCACGTGGTCGGTGCTGTTTACCGGGGTCATGGCGGGGCTCGGCGGCGCCCACATGGCGATGATCGGGGCCGGGATCTTCGTCCCCTTCATGACGGGCGGTGCTGGATTCATCGCCATCGTGCTGGCGATGCTGGCGCGGGGGCGGCCGATCTGGGTGCTGATCGGCGCCTTCCTCTTCGGCGCCAGCCTCTCGCTCACCACGGCGCTGCAGGTGGGCGGCGTCAACGTGCCGACTGACGTGGTGCAGATGCTGCCCTTCCTGATGGTGATGATCGTGCTGGTGATCTTCGCGCGACGCGCGAGCCTGCCGGCGGCGCTCGGCCTGCCCTACGTGCGCGGGCAGCGTTAGGATGAGGGGCGAAACGGGGGCGTGACGATGAAAGAGACGCGGGTCTTCATTCTCGACGGCGGCACGCTGGTGATCGACGGCTTCCACATCTACTGGAACCGGGGGCCGGCGGGCGAAGTGCGCTTCCCCGTTTACAGCGTGCTGATCGACCATGCCGACGGGCTCTACCTCTTCGACACCGGCTTCGACTGTGACCACGTGAACGCAGTGCTGCCCTTCGAGAAGCCCGTGCAGGCGGAGAAACAGACCCTCGTCGGCGCGCTGGCGCTGGCAGGCTACCGGGCGGAGGACGTCGACTACGTCGTCAACTCGCACTACCACTTCGACCACTGCGGCGGGAACCGCCACCTGCGCGAGGCCTGCACGGTCTGCCACGCGCTCGAATTCGCCCAGAGCAAGACGCCTGCGCCCTTCGAGATGCTGGGGTACTCCGACATGCGCTTTCACGCGGACCTGTACCGCGAGCGGCTGAGAAGCGAAGGGCGAGAGGTGCCGGAGGACCCGGAGAGCGATATCTGGACGCCCCGGTTCGAGCTGTTGAGCGGGGACCAGGAGATCGCCAGGGGCGTGCACCTGATCGAGACGCCGGGACACACGGCGGGCCACTACAGCCTGCTGGTCGAGCTTGCCGGGCGGCGGCCGATGCTGTTTACGGCCGACGCGGCCTATACGCGCAAGGGGCTCGAGCAGGAGATCATCCCGAGCTTCCACCTCGACCCGGTGAAGGCGGTGGACTCGATGAAGCGGCTCAAGGATGTCGCGCTGGAACGGGATGCCGAGATCTTCGTCGGCCACGACGGCGAGGATTTCGCCGGCTACGGCACCGCGCCGGCCTTCTACAGTTAGAGCGTTTCCGTTTTACATGGAAGCGCTCTATGCATTTTATCGCTCACGGCAGCCGGCCCTTGGCCGGCGCCTGCGCGGGCGCGCCGCGTGCGCGGCGGGCCGCCGTCGCGGCCTATCGCGCGTCCGTCAAAGTCGGACGCGCTCTAGCCGAAACGATCCGGTCGGCCCGCAGGCGTCAGCGTCCGAACGGCACCGCGCACACGTCTCAACTGCCGGGTTCACGGCCCACGCCGGGGAGCGCCGAACTCAACAACGCGACGATCTCATCCGCCGCCAGATCGGCCGACAACGCTACCGCTCCTGCCTTCCATGATTGGCCCGGAACATGGTGCGCTGCACGACGCACGCCGCCCGTGCCAGCATCGCGGCATGCAGCATGAGACCGAATGGCCAGCAGCAGAAAGCAGGGAGACCGGACAGTCATTGCTCGGGCCGCCGCCGTTTGCAGTCCGTGCCGCCGACGATGCCGAAGCGGACCGGCTTGGACCGAGTTGGGCCACTATGGACCGCTCGCTGTGCCACTTTGGGCCACTTTGGGCCACTTTGGACCACTTTGGACCGCCATAGGCCGGCAAATTCCGGATAAAGGCTAAGTCGTCATCCGGTGGCTGGCGAGGGCGGGGTGCGGCCGCGGCGGACGATCCGGTTCAGGCATCCGGCAGCCGGTGGTCCTGAAACATCTCGCGCAGGCGCGACTTCTGGACCTTGCCGGTGGCGGTGAGCGGCAGCTCGTCGACCAGCACCACGTCGTCGGGCAGCCACCACCGCGCGACCTTGCCGGCGAGGTAGCCGTTGATGGTCTCCTTGTCGGGGCTGCGGCCGTCGCGGGGCACGACGACCATGAGCGGGCGCTCCTCCCACTTGGGATGGAAGACGCCGATCACGGCGGCCTGCTTCACGTCGGGGTGGCCCATCGCGGCGTTCTCGAGGTCGATGGAGCTGATCCACTCGCCGCCCGACTTGATGACATCCTTGGTGCGGTCGGTGATGCGCATGAAGCCGTGCTCGTCGAGGGTCGCGACGTCGCCGGTGGGGAACCAGCCGTCGCCGTCGAGCCGCGCGCCGCCCTCACCCTTGAAGTAGCCGCTGGCGGCCCAGTTGCCGCGCACCCACATGTCGCCAAAGGTCTTGCCGTCGCGGGGGGCCGGGGCGCCGTCCTCCCCGGTGATCTGGAGCTCGAGGCCGAACTGCACGCGGCCCTGCTGGGCCAGCACCGCGCGCCGCTCCTCCTCGCCCAGCGCGTCGATGGCGGGTGTCGCGGTCGCCATGGTGCCGAGCGGCGAGGTCTCGGTCATGCCCCAGAGCTGGTGGACCGTCACGCCGTAGGGGTCGGCCAGCCGCTCGATCATGGAGCGCGGCACCGCCGAGCCGCCGATGGCGACCCGCTCCAGGCTCTCCACCTGCTTGCCGCTCTCGTCGAGGTGGTCGATCAGCATGGTGAACACGGTGGGCACGCCGAGCGCAAAGGTCACGCCCTCGCCCTCGATCAGCTCCTGCAGGCTCTGGCCGTCCATCCTCGTGCCGGGCAGCACCAGGCCGGTGCCGGAGAGGCAGCCGAGATAGGGCAGCGACCAGGCGTTGCCGTGATACATGGGCGCAATCGGCATCAGCACGTCGTGAGCGGAGATGCCCATGGCGCTGTTCTGGCAGGCGGCCATGGCGTGCAGCAGGGTCGAGCGATGGCTGTAGAGCACGCCCTTGGGATTGCCCGTGGTGCCGGAGGTGTAGCAGAGCGAGGACGCGGCGCGCTCGTCGAAGAGCGGCCAGGCGTAGTCCTCGCTCTCGCCCGCCAGCAGGGTCTCGTAGCAGGAGACGTTGGGGAGCGAGGTGGCGGGCATGTGCTCCTCGTCGGTCATCACGACGACGTGCTCCACCGTCGTGAGCTGGTTGGCGATGCGCTCCACCAGCTCGACGAAGGAGAGGTCGACGAACAGCACGCGGTCCTCGGCGTGGTTGATGATGTAGACGATCTGCTCGGTGAAGAGCCGGGGGTTCACCGTGTGCAGCACGGCGCCCATGCCGGAGACGCCGTAGAAGAGCTCGAGGTGGCGGTAGCCGTTCCAGGCGAGCGTGCCGACGCGGTCGCCGTGCCCGATCCCCAGCCGGCCCATGAGATTGGCGACGCGCCGCGCGCGCCGCTCGCACTCGGCATAGCCGTAGCGGTGGATCGGCCCCTCGACGGTGCGCGAGACCACCGGGCGGTCGCCGTGATACTCCGCCGCGTAGCGGATCAGCGACGAGATCATCAGCGGGATCTCCTGCATCAGGCCGTGCATGCTTCCTCCTCGAACTCGGTCGGCCGGGACTCCGGGAGCGCCCCTGCCCGCGCGCCATTATCGGCCGCGGGAGTGCCGCTCGAAAAGACTTTCGCGAGTGCGGCTGATATTGTCGCAGGTCCCAGCGGGCGGAGCGTTCGCCCATGCCGCGGCGCGACAATCCGGGGAGGAGAGGATCGTGAGACTGGAAGGGAAGACTGCGCTTGTCACCGGCGGCTCCTCAGGCATCGGCGAGGCGATCGCGACGAGGTTCGCCGCGGAGGGCGCGCGCATTGCCGTCGCCGGCTCCTCGAGCCTGGCCAAGGCGCAAACGGTCGCGGACAAGATCGAGGCGGCGGGCGGGCAGGCCCAGGCCTTCGTGGGCGACGTGCGCGATGTCGGCGCGGTCAAGACGCTGGTCGCCGACGTGAAGGCGGCGTTCGGGCGCATCGACATCCTGGTGAACTCGGCCGGCATCTTCGAGCCGAACTTCATCGGCGAGACGACCGAAGCGCAGTTCGACGAGATGATGGACATCAACGTGAAAGGCTCGTTCTTCGCCATCAACGAGGTCGCGCCCATCATGATCGCGCAAGGCGGCGGCAAGATCGTCAATCTCTCGTCCGTTTGCGGCAACATGGGATTCAAGACCTTCTCCGTCTATTGCGCGACGAAGGCGGCGATCAACCTGCTCACGCGCTCGCTCGCGCTGGAGCTCAGCCCGCACAACGTCGCGGTGAACGCGATCCTGCCCGGCAACACGGCGACGCCGATGAACGTGAAGATTCGGACAGAGCCCCAGTTCGAGGAGATGCTGGAGGGCATGACCGCCGTGACGCCGAGCAACCGCACATACTCGGACGCGGACGACATGGCGTCGGCCGCGCTCTTCCTCTGCTCCGACGACGGCCGGGCCGCGCACGGCTCGCTCCTGCTGCTCGACGAGGGAATCTCCTGCGGCCTCTGAGCGCCCGGCATGAACGTGAAAGCGGAGGGGACCGCCCCGCCCGGCAAGCTCCACACGGTGATAACGCACCTCGCGATGGAGGCGCCGCCGCCGCACGAGCCCCCTGCCCCGCCGCCCGGCGTCGCCATCGCCAGGCGGCGGGCCATGCAGGCCGGCGATTACCTGCGGCTCTATCGCGCGATCGGCGACGACTGGCTGTGGTGGAGCCGGCTCACGTGGGACGAGGCCACGCTCACCGCCCATCTCGCGGAAGACCGGACGGAGGTCTACGTGGTGGAAGCCGATGGCGAGGAGATCGGCCTCGTCGAGCTGGACCCGCGGCCCGCGCCGGACATCGAGCTTCGCTACTTCGGCGTCGTCCCCTCGCGAATCGGCACCGGGCTCGGCGGCTGGCTGCTCCGCTATGCAATCGCGGCGGTCTCGCAGCACCGGCCGCGCCGCATGATCCTCAACACCTGCACCCTGGATCATCCCGGCGCGCTGGCCTTCTACCAGCGCCACGGCTTCACCGTCACCCACAGCGAAGTCGACATTGTCGACGACCCCAGACTCGTCGGCCTCATCCCGCTCGACGCGGCGCCCCAGGTGCCGCTCGCGCGCCCGGCCGAGGGCTGATGGCGCGCGCTTGTCGCCCGCATCCCCCACTCGCTAGATTGAGCCCATGACAGACACAAAGAGCGACGCGGCGGCTCAGGCCATCTGGACGGCCTGGTGCGGCCATCACCTGATCGACGGGCTGCCCGAAACGTGCCGCCCCGATACCTCCGCAGACGGCTACGCGGCGCAGGACGCGCTCGCGCGAATCGCCGGCGCACGGCCCGTGGGCTGGAAGATCGCCGCCACCAGCGCGGCAGGCCAGAAACACATCGGCGTGGACGGCCCGCTCGCCGGGCGGCTCTGGGAGAGCAAGCTCCACCAGAGCGGCACGAAGCTGCCGGCGGGCCACCTGCACATGGCGGTGGTCGAGGCGGAGTTCGCCTTCCGCTTAGGTGCGGACCTCCCCGGCGGCAACGGCGCGTACACGGTGGACGCGGTGATGGACGCAGTCGCGGCGCTGCACCCGGCAATCGAGATTCCGGATTCGCGGTACCGGGACTTCACGATCGTGGGCGCCGCCCAGCTCATCGCCGACAACGGCTGCTCGGAATACTGCGCGCTCGGCCCGGAAGCGCCGGCGGGCTGGCGCGACGTGGATCTCGCCGAGCACCCGGTGGTCGTCTCCGTCGACGGCGCGGAGGCCGCCACCGGCAAGGGCGCGAACGCGCTGGGCGACCCGCGTATCGCCCTCACCTGGCTCGCCAACGACCGCGTGCGCCACGGCGCGCCGCTGGCGGCCGGCGAGGTGGTCATAACGGGCACCTGCATCGTGCCGGCGCCGATCAAGCACGCGAAGCACGTCCGCGCCGATTTTGGGGCGCTCGGCTCGGTCGAGGTGGCGCTGGCTTCTTTCTAGCCCGCGTCGGAATCGGCCGCCGCCGGTCGGACGCCAACGAGCCATCGGAACAGCAGCGTCGCCACCACCGCGCCGATCAGTTGGGCGACGATGAAGGCCGGAATGTGAACCGGCATGATCCCGGAGAAGGTGTCGGTGAGCGAGCGGGCGATGGTCACCGCCGGGTTGGCGAACGACGTGGACGACGTGAACCAGTATCCTGCGGTGATGAAGAGGCCGACGCCATAGGGCACCAGCTCGGGCCTGAAACGCAGACAGCCAAGGATGGTCGCAACCAAACCGAAGGTCGCGGTGAACTCGCCGAGCCATTGCGAGAAACCCGTCCGCGCGTTGGTCGATGCGGCGACGATCGGCTCTTCGAACATGCCGTGCGCCAGCATCGCCCCGCAGATGCCGCCGGCAACCTGCGCCAGCAGGTAAAGACCCGCATCGCGCAAGCCGATCTCCCGGCGTATCACGAAGCAAAGCGTGACGGCGGGGTTGAAGTGCGCGCCCGAGATCGGGCCGAAGATCAGGATGAGAACGACTAGGATCGCGCCGGTGGGAATGGTGTTGCCGAGCAGCGCTATGGCGACGTTTCCGCCCGCGAGCGTCTCCCCCATGATCCCGGAGCCGACGACCACGGCGAGCAGCAGCAGCGTCCCCAGCCACTCCGCGAAAAGCCGCCGCCCAAGATCGAAATTCTCCATCCCCTCCCCCGGACACGTTCGGAAGACGAATTGGCGAAACGACAAAGCGAACCCAATTCATGAGCAGTCGCACATCCGGCATGGCAATGCGTCGAGACACGCGCAAGCGGTTTCCCGATCATCGGCCGTAGTCATGATGTTGTCCGGAGTACCGGATTTCAATTGTGACACCTATGTTTCAGTTGCGTGACAATGGGCTGTCCTTGCCCCAGGCGCGCCCCGTTTGACCCCCGCCGGCGGCGGTGAATAATCGGCGCCCATCAAACCGGCAGGAGCAGGCGGTGGGCCGACTGGCAACCGATATCGGCGGGACCTTCACCGACCTCGTCCACTTCGACGAGGAGACCGGCACGCTCAGCGTCGCCAAGTCGCTCAGCACACCGGACGATCTCACGCGGGGCGTGCTCGATACCATCGACCAGGCCGGGCTCGACGCGGACTCCGTGGACTACTTCGTCCATGGCGGGACCACGGTAATCAACGCCATCACCGAGCGCACCGGCGCCAGGACCGCGCTGGTCACCACCGAGGGTTTTAGGGACGTGCTGGAGATCGCGCGCGGCAACCGCCCCGATCTCTACAACCTGCGCTACCGCAAGGAGGTCCCCTTCGTGCCGCGTCGTCTCCGCTTCGAGGTGCGCGAGCGGGTCGATGCCAGGGGCCGCGTCAAGGTGCCGCTGCATCTCGAGGATCTGGACCGCGTGATCGAGGTGTGCAGGGCCGAGGGAGTGGAGGCCATCGCCATCCAGTACCTCCACTCCTACGCCGCGCCCGAGCACGAGGAGGAGACGGCGGCCTACCTGCGCCAGCGCCTCGATGGCGTGGCGGTCACCGCCTCCCACGAGATCACGCGCGAGTGGCGCGAGTACGAGCGCGCGAACACGGCGGTGCTCAACGCCTACGTGCAGCCCATCGTGCAGCGCTACTTCGACACGCTGGAGGCGGGCCTCGACGCCCTCTCCCTCGACTGCCCGATGATGGCGATGCAGTCGAACGGCGGCACCACGAGCTTCGGCTGGGCCAGGGAGCACCCGATCACGCTGCTCGAATCGGGCCCGGCGGCGGGCGTCAACGGCGCGGCCCTGATCGGGCGGCTCTGCGACGAGCCCAACGTGATCTATCTCGACATCGGCGGCACCACGGCCAAGTGCTCCACCATCGAGGACGGCGAGCCCAAGGTCACCACCGACTACCGGCTGGAAGCGACGCGCATCCGCTACGGCTACCCGGTGCGGGTCCCGGTGATCGACATCGTGGAGATCGGCGCGGGCGGCGGCTCCATCGCCTGGTTCGACGAGGGCGGCACGCTCTGCGTCGGCCCCCGCAGCGCCGGCGCCGATCCCGGCCCCGCCTGCTACGGCCGCGGCGGCGGCGAGCCCACCGTGACCGACGCCAAGCTCATCACCGGGGTGCTCAACCCGGCGAACTTCGCGGGCGGGCGGCTCGCCCTCGACGTGGGCCTCGCGCGCGACGCCATGGGCAAGGTCGCGGACGGGCTCGGTTGCAGCGTCGACGAGGCGGCGGTCGCCGTGATCCGTCTGGTCGATGCCAACATGATCAACGCGCTCAAGCTGGTCTCGATCCAGCGCGGCCACGATCCGCGCGACTTCGCGCTGATGGTGGGCGGCGGCGGCGGCGCCATGCACGGCGCGAGTTTGGGCCGAGAGCTCGGCGTGAAGGAGATCGCCGTGCCGCGCTTCCCCGGCCTCTTCTCGGCCTGGGGCATGCTGGCGACCGCGCCCCGCCGGGACTTCATGCTGACGGCGCTCAGGCGCGCCGAGTCTCTCGAGATCGCGGACGTGCGCGCTCTCTTCGCCGAGCTGCGCGAGGAAGCGGAGCGCTATTTCCGCGCCGAAGGCGGGCACGACAGGTTCAGCACCGCCTGCAACATCGACATGCGCTATGCCGGCCAGGAGCATGCGGTGACGGTGCCGATCGACCTCGAACGGACGACCCGTGATACGTTGCTCGACGCCTTTCACGCGGCGCACGAGCGCGCCTACACCTTCCGCCTCGCGGACACGCCAGTGGAGCTCGTCACGTTCCGCCTCACGGCAACCGCCGACGTTGCCCGGCCGGAGCTTACGCCGTGGGGCGCGGAGGGCCGCTCGGCCGAAGCGGCGGCGCGGGGCGGGCGCACGGTCGACTTCGGCGAGGACGGCCGGCACGAGACGCGGGTCTTCGACCGCGACCTGCTGCCGCCGGGCTTCGCGGCGGACGGCCCCGTCATCGTCGAGGAGCCGTCATCGACCACGCTGGCGTGCCCCGGCCAGCGCGTGCGGGTGGACGATCTGGGCTTTCTCAGGATCACCGAGGCATGAACCGGCGGTGACGCCTCCCGCCGCGATGCGCGCCATGGTCTATCGCGGCGACGGCCGCCCGCTCACGCTGGAGGAGCGGCCGGTGCCGGCGCCCGGCGCCGGCGAAGTCCTGGTCCGGGTCTCGGCCTGCGGCGTCTGCCGCACCGACCTTCACGTGGTGGACGGCGACCTCGCCGAGCCTCGGCTTCCGGTGGTGCCGGGGCACGAGGTGGGCGCGCTGCGGCCATCGGGGCGGGGGTTGAACACCTGTCCGAAGGGGAGCGCGTCGGCATCCCCTGGCTCGGCTGGACCTGCGGCGCCTGCCGCTACTGCCGGAGCGGGCGGGAGAACCTCTGCGCGCACGCGCTCTTCACCGGCTACACGCGGGACGGCGGCTACGGCGACTACTGCGTCGCCGACGCGCGCTACTGCCTGCCCGTGGGCGGCGGACGCAGCGACGTCGATGCGGCGCCCCTGCTCTGCGCCGGGCTCATCGGCTACCGCGCGCTCTCGATGGCGGGCGATGCCGAGCGCCTCGGCCTCTACGGCTTCGGCGCGGCGGCGCACATCATCGCCCAGGTCGCGCGGGCTCAGGGCCGCCGGGTGTTCGCCTTCGTGCGGCCGGGCGACCGGGCAGCGGTCGATTTTGCGCTCGGCCTCGGCGCCGCGTGGGCCGGCCCCTCGGACGAGGCGCCACCCGAAGAGTTGGATGCGGCGCTGCTCTTCGCGCCCGTCGGCGCCCTGGTTCCGGTAGCGCTACGCGCGATCGCGCCGGGCGGCACCGTGGTCTGCGCCGGCATCCACATGAGCGACATTCCCGCCTTCCCCTACGAGCTGCTGTGGCGGGAGCGGCGCATCGTCTCGGTCGCCAATCTCACGCGCCGCGACGGCGAGGAGTTTCTCGCGCTCGCCGCGCGGACCGAGATCGCGATGCACGTCGAGCCCATGCCGCTTGCCGACGCCAACACCGCGCTGGATCGCCTGCGCGCCGGCCGGCTCCAGGGCGCAGCCGTGCTCACGATGGACGAGCGCGCATAAGGGTCAGAGAGCGACTCCCATCTGCGCCATCGTCGCTCGGGTCAGGTCGCTTTCAGGCGCGCGAAGTTGATCGGCCATGGTGAAGTGGTTGTAGCCGGGGAGCGCCAGCCGGCTGAGCGGATACCCGTGCGCCTCCCACAGCGCGGCCATGGCCTCGGCCTGGCGCTCGTATTCTTGCGACTCGATGTCGCCCGAGACCAGCATCAGCGGCGCGGCCACCGGGTAGCGCTGCTCCACCGGGCTGTTTCGCCGCGCCTCCGCCGCGTCCATGCCGACCCTGTCGTTGAGGTAGCAGAGCCGGATGGGCTCGAGGTCGTAGATGCCCGAAATCGAGACCGCGCTCTTCACGAGGTCGGCCGGGAGGCCGGCACCGAAGGCCGGCCAGTCGGTCGCCAGCAGCATGGCGGCGAGATGACCGCCGGCCGACTGGCCGAGCGCGTGGATGCGCGAGGGATCGCCGCCGAAGGAGGCGGCGTTGCGCCAGACCCATGCGGCGGCGGCGCGGTTCTGGCGCACGATCTCGTCCATCCGGTAGTCGGGGGCGAGGCCGTAGTTGATGACGACGGTGGCAGCCCCGTGGGGCCGGCAGCCCTCGGCCACGAAGCTGTCGTGATGCTTGTCGAGCGAGTACCAGTAGCCGCCGTGAATCATGATCAGGATCGGCGCGCCGGGCTCTTCCGCCGGGAAGATGTCCAGGGTCTCGACCGGCAGATCGCCGTAGGCCACGTCCCGCGCGCCGGGCAGCGCCGCGCGCGTTTCCGCGCTCCAGGCCAGCCAGCGCTCGAAATGGTCGACGTACTCCGGAATGCGCGCGCGGTTGTTGTACTGCGCGTCGAGCGCCGCGCGATCGTACCCCCGGTAGATGGCCTCTCCGCTCATGCCGCTCTCCCTGCATTGGAGAGGCAGGAGTGTACCCGCTTGACGCCCGGACCATCGACCGCGCCAACGCGGCGAACTAAAGTACGCCCGCCCAGAGAAAGGAGGCGGCCCATGCACCGCACGCCCCGTACAATGATCGCCGCTGCGCTCGCCGTGGCGTTCGCCGTCTTCCTGTGGACCGGGCCGTCGCCCGCACAGGCCGCGGCCATCGGCGGCCCCTTCGAGCTCGTCGACCACACCGGAGCGACGGTCACCGAAGAGAGCTTCGACGACCGCTACCTGCTGGTCTATTTCGGCTATGCCTACTGCCCGGACATCTGCCCGACGGAGCTTCTCGTCATGGGCCAGGCGATAGACGAGCTCGGCGACCTCGCCGACGAGGTGCAGCCGCTCTTCGTCACGGTCGACCCGGCACGCGACACGGTCGAATACCTGGCGGCGTATGTGCCGTCGTTCCATCCGCGCCTGGTCGGGCTCACCGGCAGCGATGAGCAGATCCACACCGCGGCCAAGGCCTACCGCGTGTTCTACCGGCTCAACGAGGCGGACGAGGACGGCAATTATCTGGTGGATCATACGTCTTATGTCTACTTCATGGACCCCGACGGCGACTACGTGACCCACTTCGTCTTCGGGCAGGGTCCGGAAAAGATGGCGCAGATCATGCGCAAGCACCTCGACTGAGCGGGCGGAACCAGGCGAGTGCATGGCGAAATCGGGGGGCAGCGCCACCGTGATGGGCGTGGCGCGGGAGCGTGAAGAGCGCCTGAGGTCGATCACCCAGACCGCGCCCGACGCCATCGTCGTGATCGACGAGGCCGGCATCATCGATACGGTCAACCCTGCGGCAGAACGCCTCTTCGGCTACGCCGGCGACGAGCTGGTGGGCGAGAACGTGAGGATCCTCATGCCTTCGCCCTATCGCGAGGCCCACGATGCCCACCTCGCGCGCTATAGCGAGACGGGCAAGAAACGCGTCATCGGCATCGGCCGCGTCGTGGTCGGCAGACGGAAGGACGGGACCACCTTTCCCGCGCGCCTCTCGATCGGCGAGATCGAGCTCGAGCAGGGGCGGCTCTTCACCGGGTTCCTCCACGACATCACCGAGCGCCAGGACATCCAGCGGCGCGCAGGCATCCTTCAGCAGGAGCTCATGCACGCCTCGCGGCTTTCCGCCATGGGAGAGATGGCAACGGGGATCGCGCACGAGCTGAATCAGCCGCTCACGGCCATCATGAACTATGCGAAGGCAGCGCGGCGGCACCTGGGGCGGACGGACCCCGACCCCGCCCCCATCGCGGATCTGGTCGACAAGGCGGGGCGTCAGGCCGAGCGGGCGGCCGAAATCATCAAGCGGCTGCGGCGCTTCATCAAGAAGGACGAAATCGAGCGCCGACTGGAGCCCATAAACACCGTGGTGGAGGAAGCGGCGGCGCTGGCGCTGATCGGCGCGAGCGATCGCAATATCGAATTGATCTTTTCCCTGGACGACGCGCTGCCGCCCGTGCTGATGGATCGGATCGAGGTGCAGCAGGTCGTGCTCAACATCCTGCGGAACGCCATCGAGGCATTCGAGGGGACGGGCGAGCGCAAGATTCGCATCTCGACCCGGGCGGCTCCCGCCCATCAGGTTGAGGTCGATATCAGAGACAACGGGCCGGGCCTCGCGCCCCATGTCGCGGACGATCCGTTCCGCCCCTTCCAGACGACCAAGGCGGACGGCATGGGAATCGGCCTCGCCATCAGCCACACGATCATCGACGCCCACGGCGGCCGGCTCTGGGCCGAGAATCCGCCGGAGGGCGGCGCCGCCTTCCGCTTCACGTTGCCTGTCGGGAGCGAGGCCGATGGCTGACGGCGCCGTCCTGGTCGCAGTCATCGACGATGACGACGCCGTGCGCGATTCCCTGAGCGCGCTGCTGGAGGCGGAGGGGTACGACGTGGACACCTATCCCTCGGGCCCGGCCTTCCTGGATGTCCTGCCCGAGGCCCTGCCTGCCTGCGCCCTCGTCGACGTGCGGATGCCGGAAATGGACGGGCTGGAACTGCAGCGGAGACTGGCGGCCGCCGCACCGACGCTGCCGGTCATCATCATCACCGGCCACGGCGACATCGCCGTGGCGGTCAAGGCGATCAAGGCGGGCGCCGTCGATTTTGTCGAGAAACCCTTTGCGGACCGCACGATCCTGGACGGCATCGCCCAGGCGCTTGCCTCGCGCGAAGAGGCCCTCGGCCGCGAGGCACGGCGTCACGACATCGGCCGACGGCTCGGCCGGCTGACTGCGCGGGAGCGCGAGGTCTTCGAGCGGCTGGCGCGCGGCAGCTCGAACAAGGCCGTGGCCCGCGACCTCGGCATCAGCCCGCGCACGGTCGAAGTGCACCGCGCCCGGGTCATGGAGAAATTGCAGGCACGCAGCCTGTCGCATCTCGTGCGCATGGCCGTGATCGCGCAGGTGGACATGGGCGACATCTGAGTCTTCCGGCGGCCCGGGGAGTGACTTGCCGACGCCGGACGTCATGCGGTGTGCGCCATAAGGGCAATCCCTTACGCAACCGCCCCAATTACATGCTGCGGCGAAACACACCACATTCCCCGCCGGAAGCTCGGGACGGACGCGGGGAGGAACGCCCACAATGAGGGTTGCCGCCACACATCCAATGACCGATCGGGTGCGCGTCGGAAGGCCGCAGGCGGTCTTCGACCGGCTCGACGCCATCGGCGTCATCAAGCATCTGGCCCCTCACGAATCGCTTATTCTCGAGGGCGATACCGTCAACCGCATTCACCGCGTGCTCAGCGGAACCATCGCGGGCTACAAGGCGACGACGGACGGGCGGCGGCAGATCATCGCGTTCTTTTACCCGGACGATCTGGTGGGACTCACCGTCGGCGAGCACTACGCCTACGGCGCCGAGGCCCTCGGCCGGGCCAGCGTCTGCTCGCTCCCCCGCACGCGCATGGGGGAACTCTCCAGGCAATCGCCGACGCTGCACGAAGACCTGCTCGTGGCCCTCGATCGGGAGGTTGCCGCCACTCAGGAACGGCTGTTGTGGCTCGGGCGCAAGACGGCGCGGGAGCGAATCGCCTGCTTCCTGCTGGAATGCGCGCAGCGCTGCGGAGCGCCGGGAACCGACGGCCGCCAGACAGTCCCGCTCCCCATGAGCCAGCTCGAAATCGGCGACTATCTCGGCCTCGCTTCGGAGACGGTGAGCCGGGCCCTCGCCCAACTGGCGCGAGACGGCGTCATCGACGTGTTGCGGCCCTTTTCCGGCGTCGTCATCCGCGACCGGCGGCGGCTCGAGGCCGCGACGGACGAGGGGCCGTAGAACGTTTCCGTTTCAAACGCAAACGTTCTGACTCTTTATCGCTCACGGCCGCCGGCCTTTGGCCGGCGCCTGCGCGGGCGCGCCGCAGTCGCGGCCTATCGCGCGTCCGTTAGAGTCGGACGCGCTCTAACCACCCGTCACGGGCGTCTGATCGGAGCGATACAGGGCCACGCTCGGGCAGGGCGGCGCGGGGCGGCGCCCGGTGGTACGCTCCCCGCATGACCCGTCGCACGCTCCGGCTTGCCCGCCAGTTCCCGATCGCGGCGTTGCTGCTCGTTCCGCTCGGGGCCTCGGCGGAACCGGACACGTCGACGCCGGCCGCCGCGTCGGACGTCGAGCAGAGCGCAGCCATGGCCCACCGGCTCACGGCGTCGCCCAACGCGGGCGTGGAGGGCCAGGCGATTCTGCTCAACATGGCGGTTCAGGGTCATGCGGCGTCCCAGTACTTGCTTGCCCTCTCGCACCTCGATGAGGACGGACCAGCTCACGACCGGGCTGAAGCGCTCAAGTGGCTGGAGCGCGCCGCAGCCCAGCGCCACGAAGGCGCGCGTGCCCATCTCGCCGACATGGCCGCGCGAGGCGATACGGCGGCTCATCTCGCTCTCGGACTGATCGCGCGGGACGTCGCCGGCAACGACATGGCGGCTCTGCGGCATCTGCGCGCCGCGGCCGCGGCGGGCGATCCGCAAGGGTTGCTCGCGCTCGGCGAACTTCACGACGCGGGCGGCGCGGTGACCCGCGACCAGCCGTACGCCGCCGTTCTGTTTCGCTCTGCTGCGGCGGCCGCCATGAAGGCCGTTCTCAACGCGCGGCACGATACGGCCGCCGGCATCCTCGGCCCCGGCTCCGACCAGTGGTTGGAGATCGCCGCGGCGGGCACACGCGCCGCGCACCGCTCTCCACCGGCTGGCGACGCGGGGGGCGCCGAGCTCTTCGCGCGTTACTGGGTCGGTCTTGCCCTGCTCACCGGGGCCGCTACGACAGCAGATACCCCCCGTGGCCTCGCCCACCACCGCGCCGCTGCCGAGCGTGGCTCGGCGCTCGCCGAATTCAGCCTGGGCTTGCTCTACGAACGCGGCCATGGCGTGCCCCGCGATCTCGAACTCGCCCGCCACTGGTTCGGGCGCGCGGCCGAGCACGGACATCCGCTCGCGGCTGAGCGCGCGCATCCGAAGACCTCTTGAGTGATCTGGTTGCCATCTGAACGTTTCAGAAGAAACACTAAGCGATTAGACTTTCCGACGAGTTGACGTTTGGAGCATCTGAAATTGCGACACTTTCCCAGCAGAACACTACTGATCATCCAGGTGTTTGCCAGAACATGCTGACATGGGCGCTTAACCGCGAGGGCACGCATGAAGCTGTGTCGGACACCGATCGCCGCGGCACCCCCTTACGCACAGTAATCTGCATGGAGACCGGTTTGGTTCGGAACGACCCCGTGCCGGACGATGCCGAACTGGCGAAGTTCTACGCCAAAGAGTATCGCAACGCCTACAAGGGCGCTTCGAAACCGCGTCGCCGCCAGATTCTTCGCAATTTTCGCCGTGCGGCGAACTACATACGCACCTTTCGCGACGTCTTGGACCCGGCGACACGCGTGCTGGACGTCGGTGCGGGATCCGGCGAGTTCGCATTCCTGATGACGCAGCTCGGGAAGACGGTCACGGGGATCGAACCAAATGTCGGGTACGCTGCGTATTGTCGTGACGAGCTCGGATTGGACGTTAGAACTGCGCAAATTTCTTCAGACTTGTTTGCACCAGGTCAATTCGACGCAATCCGCATGAACCATGTTCTGGAACATTTGAACGACCCGATTAAATGCCTCGATGAGGTGGCTCGTTGGCTTGCTCCAGGAGGCCTGATCTATATAGAAGTTCCGAATATAGAAGCTTACTGCCGAGACAAGTCGCGTGGTCGCATGTTCCACTATGCGCATATATTCAACTTCAATCCTTGGACCCTGAGAGCCTGTGCGGGTCTCGCCGGTCTGACAGAAGCGCCACTAACCGCGCAGCGCTCGGCCGGCACCACGGGCGTGTTCTTTCGTCGTGAGGCCGGGGCCGCTCCTTCCACCACAACTGAAAACCCGGAGAATGCCCGCCACGTGCGCGAAATGATCCGCGCACACTACGCCGGCAAATTCGAGAAACGCAAGATTACGAAACCGATCGTCAAGCTCGCTTATCGGGCGGAGGAGACGCTGACAGGGCTGGCCTTGGGTTCGCCCTCCGCGATCGGAGAGAGCATAGCGCGCAAACTGTGACGGCGAACCGAGTCTTCGGGCCGCCTGCTCCACGAAATTATCGCAAGATAGATCGGTACCGCGATCAAGTGGCCAACGATCAACCGTCGCGGTGGGTGCGCTCGTGGCGCTCGTGGCGCTCCTGGGCCTCGACGCTGAGAGTAGCGATCGGGCGGGCTTCGAGGCGGCGGATGCTGATCGGCTCGGCGGTCTCCTCGCAATAGCCGTAGGAGCCGTCCTCGATCCGCTGCAGCGCCGCCTCGATCTTCGAGATGAGCTTGCGGGCGCGGTCTCTCGTGCGAAGCTGGACCGACCGCTCGGACTCGACGGCGGCGCGATCCCCCAGGTCGGCCTCGTGCCCGGTATCGAGCCTGAGCTTCTCCAGCGTCGCGTCCGTCTCGTCCAGGATGTCCTGCCGCCACACTTCCAGCTTGCGCCGGAAATACTCCCGCATCTGCGGCGACATGAACTCCTCTTTGCTCGTTGGCCTGTACTTGGCCGGGAGCTTCACCCTCTTCTCCGTCACTGCCCTGCCGGATCTCACCTCGAAATGGGCGCGGAGTATAGGAATGCGCCGACGCATCGGCAAGCCATTCCGACGCATCGGCCGGTCGGCCGTGAAGATGTCCGCGTCGCGATAAAAGTGTCTCTAATTCAGTCGTATAGGGTGCCTTTCGGGCAAGGAGCCGCGCGCCGGCGCAGCCTGAAATGGCCGACGAAGCGTCGCCCGGCTATCATGTCGGAGCTACGGGCGGGACGCCGCGGCGGCAGATCGGGGAGAGGAAGGCGGTGGTCGACGGCCTTGCGCCGGGTGATTGGGTCAGAAATCCGCTGGCGCCAGAGTGGGGCCTCGGACAGGTGCAGTCCGTCATCGGCGACCGCGTGACGGCCAATTTCGAGAATGCAGGCAAGCGCTTGATCAACGCGGCCGTGGTCAGCCTGACCCGGGTCGAATCGCCTGTCCCCCGGTCGGAGTCCTGGACCGACTGATTGCCCGCCTCCTTGCGGCACCGACCGCCGAGACCAAGATTCAAACTAGGTCTCGACCGTCGACCGGCTAGGTGCTAGGCATCGGGGCCAATTCGCCGCAGCGCGCGCTGAATCGGCGGAACGCAATTCTCGGAGACGCAGTTGGCTGTTTCGGGCGAACGTCAGGCACCCAGGCACCCCGGTAGCGGGCGGCGCAGGGCGCGCTACACCGAAAAGGGCCGTCAGGTCGATCCGGCTGCGCAGGAAGAGATTCGGGCTCTGCTGGGCGACGAGCCCAGGCGCCCTGACCTGCTGATCGAGAATCTGCACAGGATCCAGGACCACCATGGCTGCCTCGCAGCCCGTCATCTTGCGGCGCTCGCAGCCGAGATGCGCCTTGCCATGGCCGAGGTGTACGAGGTCGCCACGTTCTACGCGCACTTCGACGTGGTGATGGAAGGCGAGAGCCCGCCAGCGCCGCTGACGGTCCGGGTCTGCGACAGCCTGACGTGCGAATGTTTCGGTGCTCAGGACCTGTTGGAGGCGTTGCCCGAGGCCGTGGGCGACGGCGTGCGCGTGGTGCGGGCGCCCTGCATGGGCCGCTGCGAAGAGGCGCCGGTGGCCGAGGTCGGCCACCGCCACGTGACGAGAGCGACCGTGGAACGGGTGGTCGCGTGCGTCGAAGGACCGGATCATTCTCCTGTGAATCCGGCTTACGTCGATTTCGACGGGTATGTCGCGGGCGGAGGCTACGGGGTTCTCAAGGAATGCCTGTCGGGCGCGCGGCGCGTCGACGACGTGATCGGCGCGCTGGAGGACAGCGGCCTCAAGGGAAAGGGCGGCGCGGGCTTCCCGACCGGGCGCAAGTGGCGCTTCGTCCGGGCCGAGACCGGGCCCCGGCTGATGGCCGTCAACGCGGACGAGGGCGAGCCCGGCACGATCAAGGACCGGGTCTACATGGAGCAGGACCCGCATCGCTTCCTCGAAGGCACGCTGATCGCCGGTTGGGCCGTCGAGGCAGCCGAGTGCTACATCTACCTCCGCGACGAATATCCGGGCATCCGCGAGGTGCTGCTGGGAGAGATCGCGAAGCTCGACGCGGCGGGTCTCACAACCCGGACAAGGCTGATCCTCCGCCGGGGCGCGGGCGCCTACATCTGCGGTGAAGAGTCCGCGATGCTCGAGAGCATCGAGGGCAAGCGGGGCGAGCCCAGGCACAAGCCCCCCTTCCCCTCCCAGGTCGGCCTCTGGGGCCGCCCCACGCTCATCAACAACGTCGAGACGCTGCACTGGGTGCGCGACATACTGGAGCGAGGCCCCGCCTGGTTTTCCGGCGAGGGCCGCAACGGACGTTCGGGCTTTCATAGCTTCTCGGTGTCGGGCCGGGTGAAGAAGCCAGGCGTCAAGCTCGCGCCGGCAGGCATCACCATGAACGAGCTGCTGCAGGAGTATTGCGGCGGCATGGCCGACGGGCACAGCTTCCGCGCCTACCTGCCGGGCGGGGCCTCCGGCGGCATCCTGCCCGCATCCATGGCCGACCTCCCGCTCGATTTCGGCACCCTGGAAGCGCACGGCTGCTTCATCGGCTCCGCCGCTGTCGTGGTTCTCTCCGACAAGGACGACCTCAAGGGCGCGGCGCTCAACCTGATGCGTTTCTTCGAGGACGAAAGCTGCGGACAGTGCACGCCCTGCCGCGTCGGCTGCGAGAAGGCGGCCGTCATGATGAGCGACGGCCGCTGGGACGCTCCGCTCCTGCGGGAGCTGAGCACCGCCATGGCCGACGCTTCGATCTGCGGTCTGGGGCAGGCGGCACCGAACCCGCTGCTCTCGATCCTGCGCTACTTCCCGGAGGAGCTCGCATGAGCGATGTGATCCGCTTCACCCTCGACGGCCGCGCCGTCACTGCGGAGCCGGACGAGACCATCTGGCAGGTCGCAAAGCGAAACGGGATCGATATTCCCCACCTCTGCTACACGCCCGAGCCGGGCTATCGGGCCGACGGCAACTGCCGGGCCTGCATGGTGGAAATCGAGGGCGAGCGGGTGCTCGCGGCCTCCTGCATCCGCAAGCCGGCCGAAGGGATGGAGGTGCGCGCCTCGGTGGAGCGCGCCGTGCGGGCCCGCGACATGGTGATGGAGCTGCTGATCGCCGATCAGCCCCCGCCCGAGTCCAGCCACGACCCCTCATGCGAGCTGTGGGATTGGGCGGCGGCCATGGAGCGCACCACGAGCCGCTTCCCCGCGCGCCAGTCTCCGACGCCCGACCTCAGCCACGCGGCGATGGCGGTCAATCTCGATGCCTGCATCCATTGCACGCGCTGCGTCCGCGCCTGCCGGGAGGTTCAGGTCAACGACGTCATCGGCATGGCTGGCCGCGGGGCACGCAACAAGATCGTGTTCGACTTCGACGATCCCATGGGCGAGAGCACCTGCGTCGCCTGCGGCGAATGCGTGCAGGCATGTCCGACCGGCGCCCTCATGCCGGCCAAGGAGGTCGGCAAGGAGACGCCGGCCGAACAGGTCGAGAGCGTCTGCCCCTATTGCGGCGTCGGCTGCCAGCTCACCTTCAACGTGAAGGACAACAAGATCCTCTGGGTCGACGGCAAGGACGGCCCGGCCAACCACGGCCGGCTCTGCGTCAAGGGCCGCTTCGGCTTCGACTACGTGAGTCATCCCCACCGGCTGACGACGCCATTGATCCGCAGGGAGGACGCGCCGAAGTCCGCCGATATCGATATCGACCCGGCGGATCCGCTGACCCACTTCAGGGAAGCGAGCTGGGAAGAAGCGCTCGACCGGGCGGCTGCGGGCCTGAGACAGATCCGGGACCGGCATGGCGCGAACGCGCTCGCCGGCTTCGGCTCGGCCAAGGGATCGAACGAAGAAGCGTACCTCTTTCAGAAGCTCGTGCGCGCCGGCTTCGGCACCAACAACGTCGATCACTGCACGCGGCTTTGCCATGCCTCTTCAGTGGCGGCGCTGCTCGAATGCATCGGCTCGGGCGCCGTCACGGCGAGCTTCAACCAGGTCGAGCATTCCGACGTCATCATCGTCATCGGCGCGCAGCCGACCGCGAACCATCCGGTGGCCGCGACCTTCTTCAAGAACGCCGCAAAGCGCGGCGCGAACCTGATCGTGATCGACCCGCGCGGCTCGGCGCTCGCGCGGCACGCGAGCCACTTCCTGCAATTCAAGCCGGGCACCGACGTGGCTCTCCTCAACGCGCTGATGCACGTCATCGTCGAGGAGGAGCTTTACGACCGGCAATACGTCTCGGCCCACACGGAGGGGTTCGAGCAGCTGAGAAGCCACCTCGCGGACTATTCACCGGAGGAGATGGGGCCTCTCTGCGGCATTGAGCCCGACGTCCTGCGCGAGGTCGCGCGCCTCTACGGCAGGGCGGAGGCTGCGATCGTTTTCTGGGGCATGGGCATCTCCCAGCACATCCACGGCACCGACAATGCGCGCTGCCTCATTTCGCTGGCGCTCATCGCGGGCCAGGTGGGGCGCCCCGGCACCGGCCTTCATCCGCTGCGCGGTCAGAACAACGTGCAGGGCGCCTCAGACGCCGGCCTCATCCCCATGATGTACCCCGACTACCAGCAGGTGACCGACCCCGCCCGACGCGAGAAGTTCTCGGAACTCTGGGGAGCCGAGCTCGACCCGAACGCCGGCCTCACCGTGGTCGAGGTGATGAACGCCGCCCACGAGGGCGACATCAAGGGCATGTACATCATGGGCGAGAACCCGGCGATGTCGGACCCGAACCTGCGGCACGTGCGCGAAGCTCTCGCCTCGCTCGACCATCTCGTGGTGCAGGAGCTTTTCCTTACCGAGACCGCCAGTTATGCCGACGTGGTGCTGCCGGCCTCCGCCTGGCCGGAGAAGGACGGCACCGTCACCAACACCAACCGGCAAGTCCAGATGGGCCGCACGGCACTCGCGATGCCCGATGGCGCCAGGCAGGACTGGTGGATCATCCAGGAGATCGCGCGCCGCATCGGCCTCGACTGGGACTACGATGGCCCGGCCGATGTCTTCGTCGAGATGGCGGGCTGCATGCCCTCGCTCGACAACATCAGCTGGGAGAGGCTTCGCCGCGAGAGCGCCGTCACCTACCCTTGCAGCGGCGAGGACGAGCCCGGCCACGACGTCATCTTCGAGGACGGCTATCCGACCCCGAGCAAGCGGGGCAAGCTCGTGCCCGCCGGCATCGTGCCGCCGGACGAAACGCCCGACGACGAGTTCCCGCTGGTGCTGACGACGGGCCGGATGCTCGAGCACTGGCACACCGGCGCGATGACCCGCCGCGCTTCCGTGCTCGACCATCTCGAACCGGAAGCCGTCGCCCATCTCGCGCCGGCGGAGCTTGAGCGCATGCACATCGAGCCGGGCACGCCGATCACGGTCGAGACCCGGCGGGGCGCCATCGGGCTGCGGGCCCGCGCCGATGCCGGCGTCCCTGCCGGCGTGGTCTTCGTTCCGTTCTGCTTCGCCGAGGCCGCCAGCAACATGCTGACCAATCCGGCCCTCGACCCGTTCGGCAAGATTCCGGAGTTCAAGTACTGCGCCGCCCGAGTCACCCGGGCGGACGCCCCTGCCGAGGCGGCTGAGTAGAGCGGGCTACGGCGGGGTGTATCCGCCAGCGGCGGGCTAAGCACCACCCCGGCCGGAGAGCGGGACGACCGTCGTCGAATCCCCATCGGCGGCTTCCCCCTCCTCAGGCTCTTCGGTCGCGTCCGCCGCGTCTCCGGCCTCTTCAGGAGGTCGCTGAGCCGCGATCTCGCCCGGCTGGTCCGTGTCTTCCAGCAGTCCCACGGCCTCCAGCTCGTCGACGCCGGGCAGGTCGTCGAGACTCTCCAGGCCGAAATGCTCCATGAACGCCGTCGTGGTGACCCAGGTGACGGGGCGGCCCGGTGTGCGCCGGCGCCCCTTCGGCGCGATCCAGCCCGCCTCCAGCAGCAGATCGAGCGTGCCTCGCCCGAGGTGGACGCCGCGAATCTCCTCCACCTCCGCCCGCGTCACCGGCTGGTGATAGGCGATGATCGCGAGCGTCTCCAGCGCGGCGCGCGAGAGCCGCCGACGGACGACACGGTGAACCGTGAGATGCTCGGCCAGGTCGGGAGCAGTACGGAAGGTCCAGCCGCCCGCCACCTTCACGAGATGGATGCCGCGGTGCCGGTAATGCGCGGCGAGCCTGGCGAGGCCCGCCTCGACGCCGTCACCGTCCTGCAACTGCGCCGCCAGCGCCTCGGCATCGACGGGCCGGCCCGAGGCGAAGATCACGGCCTCCATGATGCGGGCCGCACGGGCCGCGCGCTCGTCCTCCTCGGTAGGCTCCAGGGAGGGCGAAGGTTCGAGCGGATCGATGGTCATGGCTCTTCCCGTCTCCGGCGAAGGTAGATGGGGCCGAAGGGCTCCATTTGGCGCATCTGCAGGCGGCCCTCGCGCGCAAGCTCCAGAGATGCAGCGAGCGTGCTCGCAAGGCCGGAGCGGGCGGCCGCTTCGCTTTCTGTCCCGGCGCCGCGGGGCAGGAAGCCCTCGAGGGTCTCCCACTCCGGCGTGCTGCCCAGCATCTGCGACAGGCGCTGGTAGGCGTCGTCCATGGAGTGGTAGGCGCTGAGTTCGATCAAGAGGTTGCGGGGTTTGCGCCGGATCCGGTGCACGGCATAGGCGCGCAGCAGCTCGTGGAGGTTGGCCTCGTGGAGCGCCTCCTCGTGGACCGGCAAACCCTCGGCCGTGCCGCCGGCGAAGACGTCGCGGCCGAGCTGCGGGCGGTCCATCAGAACCGCAGCCGCATCGCGCATGGCGGCCAGACGCCGCAGCCTGCGAGCGAGCGCCGCCGCCATTTCGGGGCCGCTCGGCTCTTCCGCGTCCGCTTCGTCGTCGGGCAGGAGCAGACGCGATTTCAGGTAGGCGAGCCAGGCCGCCATGACCAGATAACCGGCCGCGAGCTCGATGCGGAGCCGCCGCGCCTGGGCGACGTAGTCCAGATACTGCTCGGCCAGCGCCAGAATGGAGATGCGCGCGAGGTCGACCTTCTGAGTGCGGGCAAGCGTAAGCAGCAGGTCGAGCGGGCCCTCGAAGCCGTCGAGATTGACGATCAGGCGAGCGTCGTCGCTTGCGCCTCCGGGGCCCGGGGCTGCGGCGGCCCGTGTGCCCGCGTCATCCTCGAACGGCGTCAGATCGGCCATGACACCAGTGCCTCCACGCCGAAGACGTCGACGATCAGCTCGAAGCCCGCCGCCATCGGCGGCAACACGACTTCTGCCAACGGATTGAACGCGCTACCGAACTCCGCCGCGATCAGCGGCACGATAAAGAATCCGACCAGCACCACGATGATACCAAAGCGCTCGAGTCGCGCGAAACGTTCGGCGGAGCGTGGCGGCAGCAGTCCGTGCACCACGCGGCCGCCGTCGAGCGGCGGCACCGGCAGCATGTTGAAGATGGCCAGCACCAGATTGATGGCGATGCCGAGAGTGAAGGTCGCCCGCCACCACTCCGCGAACACCGGCGGAAACGCCAGCGCCGCGTGGAGCAGCAGGGCCGAGAGGCAGGCCAGGAGGATGTTCATCCCCGGCCCTGCGAGCGCCACCAGGACCATGCCGCCCCGCGGGTTGCGAAGCCGCGCCGGATTGACCGGCACCGGCTTTGCAAAGCCGAAGACGAACGGCGCGCCGAGCGCGATGAGGGCCCCCGGCAACAGTATCGTGCCCACCGGGTGCACGTGCTTGATGGGATTGAGGGTAAGGCGGCCGAGCCGGGCCGCCGTGTCGTCCCCCAGCTTGAGCGCAGCCCAGCCGTGCGCGACTTCGTGCAAGGTAATGGCGAACAGTACCGGTATCACCCACACCGATGCGGCGAGCAGCCAGGCTTCGATCACTGCGGCATCACCTGGGCGAGCAAGGCATTCAACTCGCGAAGGCCCTCGGCATCGTCGAACGCCTCGGGCTGCCCTCGCGCCGCCAGCATGCGTTCGAATCGCTTCAGCGCCCGGCCGGCGAGCCTCGGCACGGCCGCAGCGACATCCTCCATTTCCTCCCGCATGCCGTTGCAATGAAGGGCCAGGTCGCAGCCGGCGGCGAGCGCGGCGGCTGCCCGCGCGCCAACGCTTCCGGTCAACGCCCCCATGGACAGATCGTCCGTCACCAGCAGGCCGTCGAAGCCGATGTCGCACCGCACCGCCCTTGCGATGACTTCCGGCGAGAGGGTGCCCGGCCGTTCGGGATCGAGCGCGGCGTAACAGACATGCGCCGTCAGGCCCACGGGCACGTCGCGGAGCGCCCGAAACGGCACGAAGTCGCGGGCGCGCAACGCCTCGAGCGGCGCGTCCACGTGCGGCAGCACCGCGTGGCTGTCGGCCTCCGATCGGCCGTGACCGGGCAGGTGCTTGATGGCCGCGACGATTCCGCCGGCCCGCAAGCCGTCCGCGACCGCGCGGCCGAGCTTCGCCACCGAGCGGGGGTCGGTACCGAGCGAACGGTCGCCCACGACCTTGCTCGCGCCGGCGTAGCGGAGGTCCAGCACCGGCACGCAGTTGACGCTGAAGCCGAGTGCGTGCAGATCCGCCGCCGCCAGTCGCGCGTTCAACCACGCCGCGCGTGCGCCGGCGGCCTCGTCGATCTCGGCCAGGGCGCCGAGCGAGGCCGGCGCCGGCGGCCCGCGCCAGTGCGGAGAGCCGAGCCGAACCACGCGCCCACCCTCCTGATCGACGAGCACCGGCGCGTCGGGCCGGCCCACCGCCTCCCGGAGCGATCCGATCAACGCTCGCGTCTGTGTCGGGCTCTCGCAGTTGCGCTTGAATAGGATGAAGCCTGCCGGATCGGCATCGGCCATGAAGCGGCGCTCGCCGTCGTCGAGCGCAACGCCCGCGCAGCCCAGGACCACCGCCCGTGGCGCGGCATGCACCGTCACGCCCACCTCAATCCCGAGGGACGAAGCACGCGAGCCCGCGCTCCTTGAGCTGCGCGCAGACCTGTTTCGCCGCACCCGCATCGCTAAGGGGGCCGGCGCGCAGCCGATACGTGATGCCGCTGTCGCCGCTGTCGACCGGCATGATCAGCGGGCTCAGGCCGACGAGCACGTCGCCGTGACGGCGGCGCAGCATCTCCCAATGGCCTTCCAGCGGGCCCCTGGCGTTGGCGGCGCCGAGCTGAACGTAGCGCCAGGTGCGGGAGCCGGATTGGTCCTGTTCCAGCGTCGGTTCTGGCACGGTCCTGGTCGTATCTTGACCCGAAGCCTCGGCTGGCGCGGCTCGCGCAACCCGGACCGGCTTGGAGACAGGCAACGGCACGCCATCGACGTACTCCTGCCTTGCCGGGCCGGATGACTCCCCGGAGTCGCGCTCCAGCAACTCGTCGAGCAGAGCCACTGTCTCAGGCTCCAGCTCCGGCAACTCTCCGGCTGCAGCCGGTGCCTCGGGCTCGGACAATCGCTCTACATCGACCTGCAATGCCGCCAACGACCCGGGCTTGGGCGGATGCGGCCTCACGATCGAGTCAGGCCAAGAGGCATCGTCTCCCGGCGAGAGGGCATCGTCGATCGAGTCCGGCTCTGCCGCCGTCCCGACTTCCATCGGGGATGCGTCTTCGCCCCCGTCAGGCCCCGGCGCCTCGGGCTGTGACGGTGCCGCATCCTCGACCGGAGCAAGTGCCTGCTCTTCAACGCCGCCTGCGTCCGCTTGCAGCGCCCCGTCGTCTCTCTCCACACCGGATGCCGCGACGGCCAGCTCTTCGGCGCGGTCGGTCTCCGGCTGCGGCGGGCTCAACGGCTCTTCCGGCGGCGGCAAGATGCGCTCGGGCGCTTCCTCGGGATCGGCCGTGGTCAGCGTCTCGTAGATCAGCGTGCCCTGATTGGGAATCTTCATCCCGCCTGGATCTTCCGGCCGAACCTTCCAAGGCTCGGTCGACGCGGCAATGAGCGGCACGGAGGCGTCGTCGGGAGGCAGGCCACCGCCCCCAGTATTGTCCATGACCGCCCAGGCGCCGCCCGAGAGCGCGGCGGCGCCAAGGAGAATCCACACGGGAAGCAGTCGGGGGCGGCCGGTCTCCACCGCCTCATCGACGGCAGGCTCGGCCCCGTCCTCGACGGCCGGCTCCGCCGGTCCCTGCGGCGTCTCCGGCGCCGATGGAGTCTCGGGGCCGTGTTCGCCGGCGCTCATCGCATCTCCTGCACCGGTTCGACTCCGAACAGTGCCAGCCCCTCCGCAATAACGATCTTGACGGCGGTTATCAATGCGAGCCGGGCGCGTGTCTCCGTCATGCGTTCGCCATCGACGATGCGGAGCCGCGCATCGTCCTTCCCCCTGGTCCAGAACAGATGGAAGGCGGCGGCGAGTTCCTGCAGATGGAAGGCGATTCGGTGCGGCTCATGGGCAAGCGCGGCGCCCGCCAGCACCCGCGGCCATTGGCATAGCCGCCGGATCAGGTCGAGCTCGGCCGCATGGTCCAGACATGAGAGATCGGCGCCGGCGAGAGCGGCGGGCGCGAGGTCCGATTCCGGCACGATCTCCGACCCGCGACGGAGCGCCGAGCAGGCCCTCGCATGGGCATATTGGACGTAGAAGACCGGGTTGTCCCGCGACTGCTCCATGACCCGGCGCAGGTCGAATTCGAGCGGCGCGTCGTTGCGCCGGGTCAGCATGATGAAGCGAACAACATCGCGCCCCACCTCATCGACGACATCGCGCAGGGTCACGAAGCGCCCGGCCCGCTTCGACATCGCCATCGGCTCGCCGCCGTCGATCAGCTTCACCATCTGGCAAATCTTCACGTCGAGACTCGCCGAATCGCCGGAAACCGCTGATACGGCAGCCTTCATCCGCTTGACGTAGCCGCCGTGATCGGCGCCCCAAACGTCGATCAGGTCCGTGAATCCACGCTCGATCTTGTCGCGGTGATAGGCGATGTCCGTCGCGAAGTAGGTCCAGGTTTCGTCCGACTTCCTGAGCGGCCGGTCGGTGTCGTCGCCAAAGGAAGTGGCGCGGAAGAGACTCTGCTCGCGGGGCTCCCAGTCCTCGTCGCGCTTGCCCTTGGGCGGCTCGAGCACGCCGCTGTAAATCAGATCGGCGGCCTCCAGCGCAGCATAGGCGTCATCGACGCGGCCCTCGCCGACCAGCTCACGCTCGGAGCGGAACAGATCGTGGCGCACGCCCAGCGCATCGAGATCGGCGCGCACGAGATCCATCATGGCTTGGGTGGCAAAGCGGCGAACTTCCGGAAGCCAGACCGATTCGGGCTCTTCAAGCCAGCGCCGGCCGTCGCGGGCCGCCAGTGCCTCGCCGACGGGGACGAGATAGTCGCCCGGATAGAGCCCCTCCGGAATGGCGCCGATGATCTCTCCGCATGCCTCCCGGTAGCGCGCGTGGACCGAGCGGGCCAGGGTATCGACCTGCGCGCCGGCGTCGTTCACGTAATATTCGCGCGTCACGGCGAAGCCCATGTGCGAGAGCAGGTTGGCGAGGGCGTCGCCCACCACCGCGCCTCTCGCGTGCCCGACATGGAGCGGGCCGGTCGGGTTGGCCGAGACGTACTCGACATTGACCGGCTGGCCGCGGCCGAGATCCGTGGCGCCGTAACCCGCGCCGGTTTTCAGCAGCTCGGCCAGGCGCGCCCACCAGAATTCGTCCGTGAGCCTGAGGTTGAGGAAGCCGGGGCCGGCTACCTCGGCGGCACGGATTTCCGGGCGTCCTTCCATCCTCTCCGCCAGGCGTTCGGCAATGTCGCGCGGCTTGCGCTGCGCCTGCCTGGCGAGGACCAGCGCCGCGTTGCACGCCGCATCGCCGTGCTCCGCCTCGCGCGGCGGCTCGACCGAGACGGACGAGAGATCGAGGCCGGCGGGCAGCGTGCCGGCCTCGCACAGCGCCTCAAGCTCCGCCCGAATATTGTCTGACAAGTAACTGAAAACGTTCATCTCCACAGCACCGTATCGAAGAGGTTGCGATGTTCCTGGATGGCGAAGCGATCCGTCATTCCGGCAACGTAGTCGGCGACGACGCGCGCCGTTGTCATCGTTCGCGGCCCCTCGCATCGCTCCCGCCATTCCTCGGGCAGGCATTGCGGCTCGTCGATGAAGAGCTCGAACAGCTCGCGCACGGTCCGGCGTGCCTTGCTCGCCATCCGATTGACCTTGTGATGGCGATACATGCGCGCGTGCAGAAACGCCCGCAACGCTTCGCCATGGACCTGCATGGTCGCCGAGAAGGCGATCAGCGGGGCCCCGTGCCGGCGCACGGCCTCCACGTCCTCGGGACCGGCGTCTTCCAGGCGCTGCCGGCTGGCGTCGATCACGTCCTCGACCATGGTGCCGATCATGCGGCGGACGGTCTCGTGAATGAGGCGGCCCTCATCGCCCCCCGGATTGTCCGCGGTTGCGTCGTCGAGGATCGCGTCCACGAACGGGACATCCCGCAAGTCCTCCACGCTGAAGAGGCCCGCGCGCAACCCGTCATCGACGTCATGGTTGTTGTAGGCGATGTCGTCCGCCAGCCCGGCGATCTGGGCCTCCAGGCCGGCATGGGTGTGGAGCTCAAGGTCGTGCCGGGCCGAATAGGCCTCGATGTCGCCCGGCAAGGCATCCGACGGGCGCGGGCCATTGTGCTTCGCCACCCCTTCCAGGGTCTCCCAGGTGAGGTTCAGGCCGTCGAAGCCGTTATAGCGGTGCTCCAGGGCAGTCAGAATGCGCACGGTCTGCGCGTTGTGATCGAAGCCGCCGTAGTCCTCCATCGCCTGATCGAGCGCAGCCTCGCCGGCATGGCCGAAAGGCGGGTGCCCGAGATCGTGAGCCAGCGCGAGCGCCTCGGCGAGGTCCTCATCCACGCCGAGCACGCGGCTGATCGAGCGCGCGATCTGCGCCACCTCCAGGCTGTGGGTCAGCCGGGTGCGGTAGTGATCGCCTTCGTGATGGACGAAGACCTGCGTCTTGTGCTGCAGGCGCCGAAACGCCGCGCAGTGGATGATCCGGTCGCGATCGCGCTGGAAGGGCGTCCGGGTGCGGCTTTCCGGCTCGGGGTAGAGCCGCCCGCGGCTCCGCTCCGGGCGGGAGGCATAGGGTGCAGCCGCGCGCCGAACGGCCGACGCCGCCGGAACCGCCTCTGTCGTACACGTGCCGCTCACGGTCACATCTCGCCCGCGGGCCCGCGGATGGCGTGCAGCCGCTTCGTCGGCAGCAGGATCGGCGGCGGCACCGCGTAGAACGTGTGCACCTCCGGGTTCGCCTCCTCCGATTCGGTGTTGTCGCCGCCCGTTTCGTTGGAGCGGATCATCACGTCATGGCCCGAGCGCCGGGTCTCGCGCATGACCGACTGAAGCCGCTGGGCAGCCGCCTGGTCCCACGGCAGCGCGTAGAAGCGCGGCGTTCCCTCGATGGAAAGCCAGAGGTAAATGGCTTCGTCCTCGCGCAGTGCGGCTGAGAGCACCCGCGCACCCGTCACGCCGTCCATTTCAGGAGAAAGCGCCTTCGGCCGCGAGAGCAGCATGGAATAGCTGAAATAGCCGATAACGACGAGAGCCGCGAGCAGCCCCACGGCCGCGGCCTTCCACACCGCCCGCCGCCGGGACCAGACCGCAATGCTGGCAAGGGCCGCGCCGACCAGCGCGAGCGCGATGTAGAGATAGGCGAAACTATCCACCCGGCTGCACCTCGCGGGAGCGGAGCTGGCTCTGGGCGTACTCCCGAATCAGCGAGAGTCTCACGTCGTTGACGCTGCCGTGCACCAGCGCACCCTTGCCGGTGAGCGCGAAGCGGAACACGGTCGTCTCGTGGCGCGGATAGCGCAGCTCGACCTCCTTCTCCAGGATCGGCGTCGGCCTGTCCTCGCCCTCGCGCTTGACGCTGACGACCACCTGGACCTGCACCGGAACCGGCTGAATCGGATCCTCCAGGCGGTAGGCCTGGACGTTGACGATCCACTCGCCGGGGACGATGCCGCGGCTGTAGACAATCTCGTAATTGATGTCCGTAAGGTCTTGAAACAAGCCGAGATCGTCGCGCAGCAGGTTGACCACCTCGTTGCCCTTGTTGGGGAAGCCGACCGGCAGCCTGCCGGGCGCCTTGACCCAGAGATCGATGTCGGCGTCGCGATCGGCCGCCCACAGAAGCTCGATGATCACGTTGCCGGGGTCGGTGACCCCCTCGGCCTCGTTCTCGGCTTCCGCGCTCGGATTGAGGAACGGCAGGAGCATGAGCACCATCGCGACGAAGGCTGCGAGTGCCAGCAGAATGACATCGCGAAAGATCGTGCCGCTGTCGTCGTCAAACTCATCCATCGGCCGCGAGGAGCTCGCTGTAGAGCGTGGCGGTGCCGGTCGCCAGCATACGGTAGTTGACGGTGAGCCAGAGGCCCAGGATGGCGCCCTCCAGGGTCGTGTAGAGGGCGACCGACATGCCGCTGATGAGGGTCGAGATCATCGGCTGAACGGCGGCGAGCGTGCCGGCATCCTCCGCCGAGACCCCGGAGAGCGCGATGATGAACCCCGCAACGGTGCCGATCAGCCCCAGCACGACGAGCGCCGCTGCGATCTGACGCACCACGGCGATGCGGCTGAAGAGCCGCGCCTTGAGCGCCTCGGCCCTGAACTCCGGGCGGATGGGCGTGCTCCGGGTCCAGGCGGAAGGGAGGTCTGCCGTCCCGCCCTCCTCCAGCCTGTTGAGGGCTGCGCTCGTCTTGAACAGGCGGTAGCCGCAGAGCGCGAGGCCCACCGCGAAGACGCCGAAGATGACGAAGACGAGGCCCGTGGGGTCCGCCTCGGCGATGCGCGCGATCCATCCCTGCGCGCCGGCAAGCCCGAGAAGGGCCGCGCCCACGATGTTGACGATCAGGAACCGATAGAGGAGCAGGTAGCGGCGCAAACCGGTCGACTCCTGCGTCGTGGCGGCGGCCGGCGTTCACGGGCACACCGCGCCCGAAGCCTGCTTCGGACCGTCTATCGAACCCGTGTCCCTGTCAATGGCGGCGTCGCAGGGCGCGCATATGCGAGCATGATCGTTCATCACGGCGCTGCTCGGTCTATCATGCCCACGATCTCCCACCACCGGAGACATCCGAATGATCGCGGCCGACGCCTTCCTGGACCCGGCGCTGGAACAGGGCTTCTCGTTCTACGCCGGCGTCCCCTGCTCCTTCCTCACGCCCCTGATCAACCGGGTGATCTCCAATCCCGCGCTCGACTACGTCGGCGCGGCGAGCGAAGGCGAGGCCGTGGCGATCGCGGCGGGCGCCTGGCTCGCGGGGCGGCGCACGGCGGTGATGTGCCAGAACTCCGGCCTCGGCAACACCGTCAACCCGTTGACCTCCCTCAACCACCCCTTCCGCATCCCGACGCTCCTGATCGTCACCTGGCGGGGCCAGCCGGGGCTCAAGGACGAACCGCAACACGAACTGATGGGCCGTGTGACGGCATCGCTTCTCGACACCATCGCCATCGGCCACACGGGCTTTCCTGGGCAAGCGGACGCCGTGGCGGCAACGCTCGAGCGCGCCGAGCGGGCCATGGCGGCCGACGACCTGCCCTTCGCCCTGATCATGGAGAAGGGCAGCGTGCGCGACGACGGTCTCGATCAACCCGACCAGCCGATCCGCCCGCGCGGCAGGATCGAAGACCTGCGGCAAGACGGCGAAAGGCCCGCGCGGATCGACCTGCTGCGCGTGGTTCAGGCGCTCGCGCCGGGCGAGGCCGCCGTGGTGGCGACAACCGGCAAGACCGGGCGCGAGCTCTTCACGTGCGAGGACCGCCCCCAGCAGCTCTATCAGGTGGGCTCCATGGGTTGCGCGTCCGCGATGGGCCTCGGCATCGCGCTCAACGCGCGGCGCCCGGTTCTCGTGCTGGATGGCGACGGCGCGGCGTTGATGAAGCTCGGCACCACGGCGACGGTCGGCGCGCATGCTCCCGGCAACATGATCCATGTCGTGCTGGACAACGGCGTGCACGATTCGACCGGCGGGCAGGCGACTGTCTCCCCCAACGTGGATTTTGCCGCCGTCGCCCAGGCCTGCGGCTACCTCCGCGCCTTCCGCTGCGACAGCGAGGCCGGCTTCGCCCGCGCGCTGGAAGCCGCCTTCGCCGAAAGCCCTAGGCCGGTGCTGATCCACGCGCTGATCGCGCCAGGCTCTCGCGCAGGCCTGGGGCGGCCCACCATCGCCCCCCGCGACGTTGCGCGGCGCTTTCGCTCCTTCCTGACGGAGTGAACCGGGCGAGCCAGCCGGCGCATCGCCGCGCCGGCAACCAGTGGGATGTTTCCCGCCCGCGTTGGCGTGTATTGTTCGCGAATCGCAATACGAGGAGGCGAGGTCATGAAAACACTCAAACTGGCAACGTGCGCGCTGGCCGCGGCGGCCCTGATGGGCCTGACGCTCGGAGCAGCGGGCGACGCGAGCGCACAGGACAAGAGGTTTATCTCCATCGGCACCGGCGGGCCGACCGGCGTCTACTTCGTGGTCGGCAACTCGGTCTGCCGCATGGTCCACAAGGAGGCCGCAGAGGGCCGCAAGGATGGCCGCAAGCACGGCATCCGCTGCGCTGCGCCGTCCACCGGCGGCTCGACCTACAACATCGGTCAGATCTGCCAGGGCGAGCTGGACTTCGGCGTCGCCCAGTCCGACTGGCAGTTCCATGCGGTCAACGGCAGCTCCGACAAGGTCACGAACTGCCCCGGCCTGCGCGCGGTCTTCTCCGTGCACGGCGAGCCCTTCCACCTGATCGCCGGCGAGGGCACGGAGATCGGCTCCTTCACGGAGACCAAGGGCAAGCGCGTGAACATCGGCAACCCCGGTTCGGGCCAGCGCGGCACGACCGAGGTGCTGATGGAAGGCTACGGCATGTCCACCGACGACTTCGCGGCGGCGACGGAGCTGACGTCGACCGAGCAGTCGCAGGCGCTCTGCGACGGCAAGATCGACGCCTACGGCTACACGGTCGGCGTGCCCAATGCCGGCGTCTCCGTGGCGACCGACGGCTGCGGCGCCTACATCGTCAACCTCAACGGTGAGGTCGAGCAGAAGCTGGTGGCGGATAATCCCTACTACGCCTTCACCACCATCCCGGCCGGCACCTACAAGACCACGACCAGCGACGTGACGACGTTCGGCGTGATGGCGACCTTCGTCAGCCACGAGAGCGTGCCCGAGGACGTGGTCTACGAGGTCACGCGCGCGGTGATGGAGAACCTGGACGACTTCAGGTCCCTGCATCCCGCGTTCGCCAACCTCGATCCCGCGAACATGATGAAGAACGGTCTCAGCGCGCCGCTCCATCCGGGCGCCGCGAAGTACTACACGGAACAGGGCTGGATGTAGCCCTGCACCGTGGCGGCCGGCGCCCAGAGACGGGTGCCGGCCGTTAATCTTCGCACTGTCCCGGCGGCACGAGGGGACCCACGCGCCGGACAGAGGCGCTGGTGACGGATAGCCAGCCGAATACGGCCGCGGCCCAGGCCGAAGCCGAAAAGACCCTGGAAAAGGTCGAGTACCAGGGTCGCCGGCAGGGTCCGCGCCTGGCCCTGCTCATCAGCCTGCTCTGCTTCCTGTGGTCGATCTACCAGCTCTGGATCGCCTCTCCCCTCCCCTTCATGTTCGATTTCGCCATCATCGGCGACGTGCCCGCGCGCGGCATCCATCTCTCGTTCGCGCTGCTGCTCTGCTACCTGATCTATCCGGCGTCGCGCCGTCTCGGCGAACGCGGCCTGCCGCCCTGGGACGTCGCCTGCGCGCTCGCCGGCTGCGTCGCCGCCCTCTACTTGTTCTTCGGCTGGGGCGGCCTGGTCTCCCGCCACGGGCTGCTCTACGTCTGGAACGGCATTCCCGTCGAAGCCATCCTCGGCGGCGTCGGCATCCTGCTGCTGCTCGACGCGACGCGGCGCGCGATCGGCATCCCGCTGGTGATCGTCTGCGGGGTCTTCCTGATCTACTCGATCTTCGGCCAGTCGATGCCGGACATCATCTCGCACAAGGGGCTCAGCCTGAACCGCCTGATCGGCTACCAGTGGCTGACGGGCGAGGCGGTCTTCGGCATCCCCATCAGCGTCTCGGTCAGCTTCGTCTTCCTGTTCGTGCTGTTCGGCGCGCTGCTCGACAAGGCGGGAGCGGGCCAGTACTTCCTCGCGCTCTCCTTCGCCATGGTGGGGCGCTTCAGCGGGGGGCCGGCCAAGGCGGCGATCCTGGCGTCGGGCATGACGGGCATGATCTCCGGCTCGTCCATCGCCAACGTCGTCACCACGGGCACCTTCACCATCCCCGTGATGCGGCGCATCGGCATGCCTGCGGTGAAGGCCGGCGCCATCGAGGTCGCGGCGTCGACCAACGGCCAGCTCATGCCGCCGATCATGGGGGCCGCCGCCTTCATCATCGCGGAATTCATCGGCATCTCGTATTTCGAGGTGGTCGCGGCGGCGGCGATTCCCGCCGTGCTCAGCTATCTCGCGCTGCTCTACATCTCCCACCTGGAAGCCAAGAAGCTCGGCCTCAAGGGCCTGCCGCGCGTCGAGATCCCACCGCTGCGCAAGACCTTCCTCAGCGGCGCGCACCACCTGATCCCAATCATCGTCCTGGTCTACCTGCTGATGGTCGAGCGCTGGAGCGCGCACAGCGCGGTCTTCTATTCGATCGTCTCGGTGATGGTGATCATCGTCGCCCGCCGCATCGTCGCCTCCGCCCGGGGCGGCGAGCAGCCGATGCGCGAAGCGGTGAGCGACGGTGTTACCGAGATCTACGTCGGCATGGTGGCCGGCGCGCGCAACATGGTGGGCATCGCGGTCGCCGTCGCAGCCGCCGGCATCATCGTCGGCGCCGTCTCGTCCACCGGCCTCAACAACGCCATGGTGGGCGTGGTCGAGGCGATCGCCGGCGGCAACGTATACATCCTGCTCGGGCTCACCGCGATCCTCTGCATCATCCTCGGCATGGGCCTGCCGACCACCGCGAACTACCTCGTGGTCGCCTCGCTGCTCGCCGGCGTGCTGGTGGAGCTCGGCAACGCGGCCGGCCTCGTCCTGCCGCTGATCGCCGTCCACCTCTACGTCTTCTATTACGGCCTGCTGGCGGATTCGACGCCACCCGTCTGCCTTGCCGCCTTCGCGGCCTCGGCCATATCGCGAGCGGACCCGCTGAAGACCGGCGTGCAGTCCTTCATGTACGACATCCGCACGGCCATCCTTCCGCTGGTCTTCCTGTTCAACACGGAGCTGCTGCTGATCGGTGTCGAGAGCATCTGGCACGGCGCACTTGTCGCCATCATGTCGCTGCTCGCGATCCTCGCCTTCAGCTCGCTCACGCAAGGGTGGATGTTCGTCAAGGTGCGCTGGTACGAGGCGATACTGCTCGCCGCGGCCTGCTTCATGCTGTTCCGCCCCGGCTTCTTCATGGACGAGATCGCGCCGCCCTTCCAGCCGGTCGCCTTCCAGGCCTTTGCCTCCGGCCAGTTCACGCCCGAGCCCGGCCGCAAGGTCCGCCTGCACGTGACGCGGGAGACCGACTACGGCGAGCGCTTCAAGCTGTTCGTCCTGGAGACCCCGGACGAGCTGGCGGCGACCCCGGCGGAAACCTTCGGCGTCGGGCTCGAGCGCGAGGAAGACGGCCGCTACGCCGTGGTCGACCTCGCCTGGAACGGACTGGGGGAGCAGGCGGGCATCGACTGGGGCGACTACGTCACAGACGTCGACGTGGAGCAGACCGACCTGCCGCCCAAGGAGCTGATCTATCCCGCCGGCCTCGCGCTGCTTGGCCTTGTCTTCCTCTCGCAACTCGTGCGCGGCCGGCGCGCGGCCCGCGCGTCTCCGTAGAGCGTTTCCGTGTAAAGCGGAAACGCTCAGAGCGTGCGGCAGAGGCGGAACGCGTCGAGCACCGCGGCGTAGATGTTGCGGCTGGAGACCGCGTCGCCGATGCGGAAGAGCCGGAAGCCCCCGTCCTCGCCCTCCGGCTGCGGCTCCCCCGCAAGCAGAGCCTTCTGATCGAGGGCGCCGCGGTTGGACGACCGGCCCGCGAGGCCGTGAAACAGCGCGTCTGCCGGGCGCGTCCCGTGCTCGACCACGATGCGGCCGGTCTCGTGCTCCTCCGCCTCGTCGGTCAGCTCGTTGCGGAAGGTCACGCGCAGCCGGTTGCCCTCGCGCGCAACCCGTTCCAGCCGCCGGTCGAGCCTCGGCTCGAGGCCGATCTCGTAGGTGCGCCGCCGCCAGACGACCTGCTCGGCATAGGACATCTCCATCGCGAGGTGGCCGTCGAGGCCGAAGAACGCGACCTCCCCGCCCGCCTGCCTGATCGCCTCCGCCGCCGTGAGCGCGGCGTGTCGGCCCGTCCCGTCGTAGACGATCGAATCCTCGCCCGCGCTCGCCGTGCCGGTGAGCACGTCGCGGACGCTGGTGCAGTGCTCGGCGCCGTCGATCCAGTCGAGATCGGGCACGCCGCCGGTCGCGACGATGACGACATCGGCCTCCGGCGCGCCGTCCCCATCGGCCTCGACGGGCGCGTCGAGCCGAACCTCGACACCGAGCCGCTCCAGCTCGCGGGCACGCCACTCGACGATCCCGGCAAGCTCGCTCCGCCAGCTCGCCTGCGCGGCCAGCAGCACCTGCCCGCCGATCCTCGTGGACGCCTCGCAGAGCCGCACGTCGTGGCCGCGCTCGGCAGAGACCCGCGCGGCCTCAAGCCCCGCCGGCCCGCCGCCTGCGACCAGCACCCGGCACCTCTTCCCGGCCCGCTCGATCGCGTGCGGCAACGCAGCCTCGTGGCCGGTGGAAGGATTGTGAATGCAGGTCGGGCGCAGCGGGCTCATGCAATGGGTGGCGCCGACGCAGGGCCGCGCCCGCTCCGCCTCGCCGCGCGCGAGCTTCGCCACCAGTTCGGGGTCCGCGATGTGCGCGCGGGTCATCGCCACCATGTCGAGCAAGCCCTCGCGGATCGCGCGCCGCGCCGTCTCCAGCGAGGTGATGCGCGTCGCGTGAAAGACCGGCAACCCCACCGCCTGCTTGAAGGCCCCGGCGCGAGCGAGGAACGGCGCTTCGGCCGAGGCCATGCCCGGCATGCAGTCCACGGCGAGCTTCAGCTCGGTGTCGATGCGGCCGTAGATCGCGTTGAAAAAGTCGATGGTGCCCGACGCCTCGAAGATGGCGGCCATCTTCAGGCCGTCCTCGAAGGCGATGCGGTCGGGGCCGGCCTCGTCGATGACGAAGCGCATGCCGATGACGAAATCGTCGCCGACGCGCTTGCGGATCGCCTCGTGCACCATCAGCCCGAAGCGGCAGCGGTTCTCCACCGAGCCGCCGAACCTGTCGCTGCGGCGATTGGTCGCGGGCGAGAGGAACTGGCCGATGAGGTGCGCGCCGGCGAAGGTCTCGATGCCGTCGATCCCGCCGTCCTTGCAGCGCGCCGCCGCCTCGGCGAAATCGGCCACGACCCGCGCGATGTCGCTCTCGTCCATCTCCCGGGCGAAGGCGCGGTGCAGGGTCTCGCGCACCGCCGACGGGCCGATGGGAGCGAGCGCCGCGCCTGCGTAAGCCTCGGCCCGCCCGCCGACATGGCTCACCTGGCACATGAGGGCGGCGCCGTGGGCGTGGATGCGCCGCGCGAACCGCTGGAAGTGCTCGACGACCCGCTCGTCGTAGAGGTTGATCTGCGGCAGCTGCCACGCGGACTCGGGCGAGACGTTGGACGAGCCGCCGAACATGGTGAGCGCGAGCCCGCCCTTCGCCTTGGCCTCGTGATAGCGCTGGTAGCGCTCGCTCGGCATGCCGCCGTCGGCCAGGCCGCACGCATGGCTCGTGCTCATGATGCGGTTCCTGAGCACGAGATGCTTCAGCCGGAAGGGCTGGAGCAGCGGATCGTTCCCGGCTGGGCGGGATGGCGCTTCGCTTCGGGGCACGCGTCCGGTCTCCGGCTGTGGGGTTTTGTGGCGCGGGTGGAATCATTCCAGCCGGCGTCCAGGATAGTCGGGCGGCGGGCGAAACGCAGCCGGTGCATCTCGCCCGGATCTCCGGCGCGATCGCAGCCCTGCACGGCGTCCCCGCCGTGACGACAGGCCCGCGGGTCGCCGGATAGCCGGGTGCCGAAACGGTGGTTCCGGGGGTATGCGCGGGGACGCGTCAGTACCGCACGGCGCGACCCTCGCACGCCGGCCACGCCGGGATGTACAGCGCGGCGGGGCGAAATCGGCTGCCAACGCGGGTTAGAATTTGCGAGCGCCGGGGCAGGCGCCTAAGCTGAGCGCAGCGGCGGGCGTCGACCGAAGCGGCGCGGCGAAGGGATTCCTGCGGCATGAGCCCCCAGGACCGCAAGGGCGCATGCCAGAGGCGGAGGCTGAAACGATGGCAGAGACGCTCTTCACGAATGTCAGGATTTTCGACGGCAACGCCAAGCGCCCCTACGTGGGCGAGGTGAAGCTGCAAGGCAACCTCATCAAGAGGGTCGCCAAGGGCAAGGGCAAGATCAGGGCCAATGGCGCGAACGTGGTGGACGGTGCCGGCGCAACGCTGATGCCGGGGATGGTCGAGCCCCACTCTCACGTCTGCTACACCGACTGCACCAGCCTGCCGGAGATCGGGCGGCTGCAGCCCGAGGAGCATATGGTGCTCGCGCTCGAGAACGCGAAGAAGATGCTCGACCAGGGCTTCACGAGCCTCTTCTCGGCAGCGGGCGTCGGTTACAACAAGCTACGCATCGAGCCGGTGCTGCGCGACGTCATCAACGCCGGGCGCTATCCGGGCCCGCGCATCAAGGCCGCCTCGCCCGAGATCGTCTCCTCAGGGGGGCTCGGCGACGAGCGTATGTGGCACATGCACCAGGAATCGGTGGGCTACATCGCCGACGGGCCGGACGAGGTCCGCAAGGCCTGCCGCATGTGCGTGCGGGAAGGCGTGGACAACATCAAGATCAACATCTCGGGCGACGAGTTCGCCCACCCCGGGCAGTCCGAGAGGATCACCTACTTCGATGCCGAGGTCGCCGCTGCGGCCGAGGTCGCCCGCGAGGCCGGCGTCAACATTCTCACCCACGCGAGGGCCGACAAGGCAGTGCGGCTCGCGCTCAAGCACGGCATCAACATCATCTATCACGCGGACTACGCGACCAATAAGACCATCGACATGCTGGAGGCCAAGAAGAAGGACATATTCATGGCGCCGGCGTTTGGCGTGGTCTACACGACCGCGTACGAAGCCTCGGAGTGGGGCATCACCCGCGAGGTCGCCGAGAGCTACAACCTCTTCTACAAGATGGAGAACACGGTCCGCACCTATCAGGAGGTGCGCAAGCGCGGCATCCGCGCCATGCCGGGCGGCGACTACGGCTTCGCCTGGAACCCCATCGGCACGAACGCCCGCGACCTGGAGCATTTCGTCAACGCGTTCGGCTACTCTCCGGCCGAGGCGCTGATCGGCGCCACCAAGTGGGGCGGCGAGCTGATGGGGCTCAACGTGGGCCAGGTCAAGGAGGGGTATCTGGCCGACCTGCTGCTGGTCGACGGCGACCCGACGAAGGACGTCTCGATCATGCAGGACGCGGACAACCTGCTGATGATCATGAAGGACGGCGCCTACCACCGCGCGCCGAACGAGATCGCGCTGGCCCAGCGCCGGCGCGGGGCGACGCCCGCCGCTGCCGAGTAGGCTGACCGGGATTTGCATCAGGGGCAGGCGCCCTCCCCTTCCGTGGCGGGAGGGCGCCGCCCCGGCATTCCGCAGCCCGTGAACGACAGACGAGACCCGTTCGTTGAAGCTGAGCGGCGAGCAGCTTGAGACCTTCCGCCGAGACGGCCTTCTGATCCTGCCCGGCCTCTTTTCCGCTGGCGAGGTGGCGGCGATTCGCGCTGCGCTGGCGCCGCTCTTCGGCGAGGAGTGCGAGGCCAACATTGGCGAGAAGACGGGCGCGGTGGCCCGAACCGTGATGGGCCTCCACCAGCGGAGCGAACTCTTCGACCGTCTGGTGCGCCACCCGCGCCTGGTCGAGCCGGCCCGCCAGATTGCGGGCGACGATCTCTACATCCAGCAGGTCAAGGTCAACGTGAAGGCCGCATTCGAGGGCGATGTCTGGCAGTGGCACTACGACTTCGCCACCCACCATCGGGACGACGGCGTGCCGGCGCCGCAGGCGCTCAACCTGCACATCCTGCTGGACGAGGTGAGCCACTACAACGGGCCGCTCTATTTCATCCCCGGCTCCCACCGGCATGAGCCGCTGCCCACGTTCCACGACGTGACGAGCACGAGCTATCCGCTCTGGGTGGTCGATCGCGAGACGGTCGACGGCCTCATCGCAGACGGCGGCATCACGCCCGCGATCGGCCCGCCCGGCACCGCGCTCATTTTCGGCGACCTGATGGTCCACGGCTCGCCGGGCAACATGTCGCCCTGGGACCGCGCCATCTTCTCCCTCATCCTCAACCCGGTCGCCAACGCCCAGACCGCGTTCGCCCGGCCCGAGTACAAGCACCACACGGACTTCACGCCGGTCGCGCCGCTCGCCGACGATTGTTTGCTCACTCCAGACGCAAGGGTCGTATAATCAGTTAATGAGAGAGTCACCGGCGCTGGAGCCGGGCTATTTTCTGGACAACCTGAGAGCGACCGATCCCGAGGTCTACGAGGCGCTTGCGGGCGAATTGGAACGCCAGCAGGACGGGATCGAGCTCATTGCGTCGGAGAACCTGGTCAGCCAGGCGAGCCTGGAGGCGCTGGGCTCCATCATCGTCAACAAGACCGTGGAGGGCCGGCCCGGCGGGCGCTACTACGGCGGCGCCGAGTTCGCAGACCGGATCGAGACCCTCGCCATCGAGCGGGCCAAGGCGCTGTTCGGCTGCGGCTTCGCCAACGTGCAGCCCCATTCCGGCAGCCAGGCCAACCAGGCGGTCTTCCTCGCGGTGCTCAAGCCGGGCGATACGGTGCTCAGCATGGCGCTGGATGCCGGCGGCCACCTGAGCCACGGGGCGGCGCCGAACCTCACCGGCAAGTGGTTCAATCCGGTCCGCTACGGCATCGGTGCCGACGGCTTCATCGACATGGACGAGGTCGAGCGTCTCGCGCACGAGCACCGGCCCAAGCTCATTATCTGCGGCGGCTCGGCCTACCCGCGCGCAATCGACTTCACCGCATTCCGGGCGATCGCCGATTCGGTGAACGCCCTGCTGCTCGCCGACATCGCCCACTTCGCGGGGCTCGTCGCCGGCGGCGTGCACCCGAGCCCCCTTCCCCACGCCCACGTCACGACGGCAACCACCTACAAGAACCTGCGCGGCGCACGGGGCGGCATCATCCTCACCGACGATCCGGCGCTCGCGCGGAAGCTCGACAGCGCCGTCTTCCCCGGCGTGCAGGGCAGCGTGATCCTCAACGCGGTGGCGGCGAAGGCGGTCTGCCTGGGCGAGGCGCTGAAGCCCTCGTTCAAGGTCTATGCGGCCCAAGTGCTGACCAACGCGAGAGTGCTCGCCGGTGCATTGATGGCGCGCGACGTGACCATCGTCTCCGGCGGCACCGACACGCCGTTGCTGGTGGCCGACCTGCGCCCCCTGGGGCTTACCGGCGCGGCGGCCTCCGACAGCCTGGAGGCCGCCGGCCTCACCTGCAACAAGAACGCGGTCCCCGGCGACGCTGAGCCGCCCGCGGTCACCTCCGGACTGCGCTTCGGCTCGGCGGCGGGGACCACACGGGGCTTCGGCGAAGCCGAGTTCCGCCGTATCGGGGGCTGGATCGCCGACGTGCTGCACGCCATGGCGGCGTCCGGCGCACGCGACGAAGCGCTGGAGGCGATCGTCTGCGCCGAGGTGCGGGCGCTCTGCCAGAGCTTCCCCATTTATGCCGGCCTGAACGACACGTAGTCCGTGTCCGCGGCGCCCAATCCGGGCTAGCCCGCAATTCTCACCAGGGTCCTGGTCTGCGCGGCGCTATCCGGCCTACAGAGCAGGAGAGCCGCGAAGCGCGATGCGGGGACATCGGTCAAGAGGCTCGACGCACTCTGTAGGCCGGAGAGCGTCGCCCTTCGGGTCGCGCCCAGGCGCCCGCCCGCGACGTCGCGGGCCTCAACCGTATTCCCTGATACGCTTTTCGGCCCGCTCCTTGCAGATCGAACGCCTGGCCGCATCGTGCGCTCCGCGCGCGTGCCGCGCGACGCAGGCCGTGACCTTGGTGAGAATTGCGGGCTAGAGTGCGCCGCCATTTTCATCGACGCGGGAGCCGGCCGTGGACCTACCCCTCGAGCCGAGACTGAGCATCGGCTACCAGCACGTGCTGGCGCCGACGGGATACGACGACACGGAGGGGGCGGCCGCCGGCCGCGACCTGCCCGCGACGGTTCGGCTGCTCGACTCGCTGGGCTTCGATTCGATCTGGTCCGGCGATCATGTGGCCTTCGCGGGGCCGATCCTCGATCCGCTGATGCAGCTCGCGCAGGCGGCAGCACTGAGCGACCGGCTCAAGATCGGCACGGCGGTTTATCTTCTGCCGCTCCGCCATCCCGCGCCGGTGGCGAAGCAGGTCGCGACGCTCGACACGATTTCCAACGGCCGCGTCATCTTCGGCGTCGGCGTCGGCGGCGAGTTCCCGCTCGAGTTCGAGCTTTGCGGCGTACCGGTGGAGGAACGCGGCGCCCGGCTCAGCGAGGGGATCCGCGTGCTCCGCAAGCTATGGTCGGGCGAGGCCGCAGCCAATGAGGGCCGCTTCTATCCATTCCCCGAGGTCGCGATCGATCCGCCGCCGGCACGGCCCGGCGGGCCGCCGATCTGGTGCGGCGGCCGCGCCGACCCCGCGCTCCGCCGCGCGGGCCGGATCGCCGACGGCTGGATGTCCTACGTCGTGGACCCCAAGCGCTACCGCCGTTCGCTCGAGACCATCGCCGCCGCCGCAACGGCAGCCGAGCGAGAGCTCGATCGCTTCGGCACGTCGCATCTGCTGTTCGTGAGGCTCGACAAGGACCGCGAGAGCGCCCTCGCCTTCGCCGCCAAGTTCCTGAGCGTTCGCTACGCGATGGATTTCTCGCATGCCGCGGAGCGTTACTGCGCGCTCGGCGAGCCGGCAGCGGTGGCGGAGGCGATCCGGGCTTTCCACACCGCCGGCATGCGCCATCTCGTGATCAATGTGCTCGCGCCGGAGAGCGAGAAGGCGGCGCATCTGCAACGCTTCGCGGACCAGGTCATGCCGCTGCTCGCAGACCTGCGCTGAGTCCGGCGTTCAGGCTTTGCCATGGCTGCTCCCTTCCTCCTCCACGTAAACGCGCGCCACGCCCCCGCAGCGGGGAGCGGCGACGTCGGCCCGGTGATCATGCCGGAGCGCCGGGCCGCGGCCCGCGCCGCCATCACGGGATTCGAGGGCTACCGGCCCACCCCGCTGCATCGGCTGACGGGTCTCGCCCGAGTCCTCGGCGTCGGCGACCTGTGGTTGAAGGACGAGAGCGGGCGCTTCGGCCTCGGCAGCTTCAAGGCGCTCGGCGGCGCCTATGCCGTGGTGCACCTGCTGCGCGAGCGATTGGGAGACGACGTCTCCATCGCGGACGTTGCCGCGGGCCGCGCCGCCTCCCACGTCAGCGACATGACCGTCTGTTGCGCGACCGATGGCAACCACGGGCTCGCCGTGGCGTGGGGCGCGCGGCGCGCCGGCGCCAGGTGCACGGTGTTCCTGCCGGGTCCGGTGAGCGAGGGCCGCGAGCGCGCCATCAGGGCCCAAGGCGCCGACATCGTGCGCATCGCGGGCAGCTACGACGAAGCGGTGGAAGCCTGCGCCGATGAGGCCGCACGCAAGGGCTGGCTTCTGGTCTCCGACACGTCGCATGCCGGCGGCGACGAAGCGCCGAGCCGGGTCATGCACGGCTACGCCATGCTGGTGGACGAGATCAGGGCGGCGCTGGCGGGTCCGGCCCCGACCCATGTCTTCGTGCAAGCCGGCGTCGGCGGGCTTGCGGCCGCGGTGATCGGCGCCTTCCGTCAGGACCTCGGCAGCGACAGCCCGAAGGGCGTCGTGGTCGAGCCCACGAACGCCGACTGCCTCTATCAGAGCGCGGTTGCCGGCAGGCCCGCTCCCGCCTCCGGCGATCTCGACACGGTGATGGCTTGCCTCGCGGCCGCGGAGGTCTCGCCGCTGGCCTGGCAGGTGCTGGAACGGGGCGCCTTCGCCTTCATGGCGCTCGACGACTCCGGCGCCGTCGATGCCATGCGCCGCGCCGCTTCGCCGGCCGACGACGATCCGGCGCTGGTGCTGGGTGAGTCGGGCGCCGCTGCCCTCGGCGGGCTGACCGCCGTGGCGGGCGACGCGAGTGCGCGCGGCGCGCTCGGGCTGAGCGAGGCGTCGCGGGTACTCGTGATCGGCAGCGAGGGCGCCACCGATCCCGACATCTACCGCCGGCTGGTCGGCCGAGACCCCGCCGCCGTCACCGCCGGCTGAGCGCGCCAGCAACACCGGGGCCGTGCCGACCGTGACCCAGGGCCTCGATATCGAAACCAGGCGCAGGCGGCTACGCTACCGCTCGGCGCGCACCGGCACGAAGGAGACCGACCTCCTGGTCGGCGATGTCATCGCCCGCCTCGGCCACGCGCTCCCCCCGGAGGAAGTGACGCAGGCAGAACGGTTGCTGAGCGCGAACGACGTCGACATCACGAACTGGATCAGCGGGCGGACGCCGGTGCCTGCGGAACACGACACACCGTTCATGGCGCGCCTCAGGCGCGAGGCCCTGAGCCGGCGCCCACAGCGCCGCGACTCCCGCCCTTGAGCATCCTCGTCCCCGATCGCTGCGCGCGCGCGCTCACCGCACCAGGGCAAGTCACCACCGTCGGCGGCGTGCCCGAGGGTTTTGCGGCGGCGGTGCTGCTCAGGCTGGCGGAGACGCACGCGGCGCCAACCCTCTACGTCGCCCGCGACGACGCGAGGCTCGCACGGCTCTCCGCGATGCTCGCCTTCTTCGATCCCGGCTGCGTCCAGGTCACCATCCCGGCGTGGGACTGCCTGCCCTACGACCGGGTCTCTCCCCGGGCCGACATCGCGAGTCGGCGGCTCGCCGGCCTCGTCCGGCTGCTGGGCGACGGCGCGGCGCGACCCAAGGTGGTGCTCACCACCGTCAATGCCGCGCTGCAGCGGGTGCCGCCGCGCACCATGCTTGCCGACGCGACGCTCCCACTCGCGGCCGGCGCGTCGCTCGATACCGAGACCCTGCTCGGCTACCTGGAACGCAACGGGTTCGTGCGCGCCGGCACGGTGATGGACGCGGGCGACTATGCCGTGCGCGGCGGCATCGTGGACATCTTCCCGCCCAATGCCGAGCGCCCGGTGCGGCTCGACTTTTTCGGCGACACCATCGAGAGCATGCGCTGGTTCGACCCCGTGTCGCAGCGGCGCGCGGAGCCTGCTGATGCGCTGTATCTTGCGCCGGTCAGCGAGGTGCTCCTCAACCCGCAGTCGATCGCCCGCTTCCGCTCGGCCTATCGCAGGCAGTTCGGAGCCGTGACCGGGGAGGACCCGCTCTACGAGGCGGTCTCCGCGGGGCGGCGCTATTCCGGTATCGAGCACTGGCTGCCGCTGTTCCACGACGGGCTCGAGACGTTGTTCGACTACGTGGCGGACGGCCCGGTGCTGCTCGACCATCGCGCGATGGAAGCGCGCGACGACCGCTTCGAGACCATCGCCGACTTCTACGATGCGCGCGCGAACCCGAGAGCCTCCTCGGTAGCGGACGCGCCCTATCACCCGGTCCCGCCGGAGGCGCTCTTTCTCGATGCCGACGAATGGGCGCGGCTGCTCGCCGGCCGCCCGGTCTCGCAGTGCTCGCCGTTCGTCGAGACGGAAGGGGGCGCGGACGCGGGCGCCCGCGACGGCCGCGACTTCGTGACCGAGCGAGCGCAGCGGGACGGGGCGCTGTTCGAGACTGTGAGCGATCACATCGACCGACTGCAGGAGAGCAATCGCGGGGTCCTGATCGCGAGCGCAGGCGCCGGCAGCCGCGACCGGATGGTCCGCCTGCTGCGCGAGCACGGCGTGCACGGGATCGAACCCGTCGCCGACTGGCGGGGAGCGAAGGCGCTCCCTCCCGGAATCGTCGCAGCCGCCGTGCTGCCGCTGGAGCGGGGTTTCGTCTCGGCGAGTCTCGCCGTGATCGCCGAGCAGGACATCCTGGGCGCGCGCGCGAGCCGGCCCGAGCGGCGCCGGCGGAAGCCCGCCGAGAACTTCCTCGTCGATGCGGCGGCGCTCGCCGACGGCGACCTGGTGGTGCACGTCGACCACGGCATCGGCCGCTACGACGGGTTGGTCACGCTCGAGGTCGACCACGCGCCCCACGACTGCCTGCGCATTCTCTACGACGGCGACGACCGGCTGTTCCTGCCCGTCGAGAATATCGAGCTCTTGTCGCGCTACGGATCGGCCGACCAGCCGGTCGCGCTGGACCGGCTCGGCGGCGCCGGCTGGCAGGCGCGCAAGGCGCGGCTCAAGCAGCGCATCCGCGAGATGGCGAACCAGCTCATCGGGCTCGCCGCCGAGCGCGCAACGCGGCCCGCGCCGAAGCTGGCTGCGCCAGGCGCACTCTACGACGCCTTCTGCGCGGGCTTCCCCTACGTCGAGACCGAAGATCAGGCTCGCGCCATCGACGAGGCGATCGGCGACCTCGACGCCGGCCGGGCGATGGATCGGCTGGTCTGCGGCGATGTCGGCTTCGGCAAGACGGAAGTGGCGCTGCGCGCGGCGTTCCACGCGATTCAGGCCGGCAAGCAGGTCGCGGTGCTGACGCCCACCACGCTGCTCAGCCGGCAGCACATGCAGACCTTCGGCGAGCGCTTCGCCCGGCTGCCCGTGCGGATCGCCCAGCTCTCGCGCCTGGTGCCGGCCAAGGAGCAGGCCGCGGTCAAACGCGGCATCGCGGGTGGCGAGATCGACATCGTCATCGGCACCCACGCGCTGCTCGGCAAGCAGATCGCCTTCAACGATCTCGGCCTCGTCGTCGTGGACGAGGAGCAGCACTTCGGCGTCGCGCACAAGGAGCGCCTGAAGCAGCTCAAGGCCGAGGCCCACGTACTGACGCTGACGGCCACGCCGATCCCGCGCACGCTGCAGATGGCGCTGAGCGGCGTGCGCGACATGAGCGTCATCGCGACCCCGCCGGTGGATCGCCTGGCGGTGCGCACCTTCATCCTGCCCTACGACCCGGTGGTCGTGCGCGAGGCGCTGATGCGCGAACACCTGCGGGGCGGGCAGACGTTCTACGTGTGTCCGCGCATCGCCGACCTCGACGAGGTGGCCGAGCGCGTGCGCCAGCTGGTGCCCGAGGTGAAGGTCGCCGTCGCCCACGGCCGGCTCGCGGCCCGCGCCCTCGATTCCACCATGAGCGACTTCTACGACGCCAAGTTCGACGTCCTCGTCTCCACCGCGATCATCGAATCGGGTCTCGACCTGCAGCGGGTCAACACCATGATCGTGCATCGCGCCGACCGCTTCGGGCTGGCCCAGCTCTATCAGCTGCGCGGACGGATCGGGCGGGCGAAGCTGCGCGGCTACGCCTATCTCACGCTCCCGCCCGGCCATCGCCTCACAGACACCGCGCACAAGCGCCTCCAGGTCATTCACCGGCTCGACGGCCTCGGCGCCGGCTTCAGCCTGGCGAGCCACGACCTCGACATCAGGGGGGCCGGCAACCTGCTCGGGCCGGAGCAGTCAGGCCATGTCCGCGAGGTGGGCATCGAGCTCTACCAGCACATGCTGGAGGAGGCCGTGGCGACCGCGCGCGCCGCCGCCGGGGGCGAGGCGGCGCCGGAAGAGCGCTGGTCGCCCACCATCAGCCTCGGCACGTCGGTGCTGATCCCGGAGGGCTACGTGCGCGACCTCGACGTGCGGCTCACCCTCTACCGTCGGGTTGCGACCCTGGAAGATCAGGCCGGGATCGACGCCTTCGTCGACGAGCTGACCGACCGATTCGGCCCGCCCCCGGAGTCCGTTCACCACCTGCTGGAGATCATGGCGATCAAGCAGCTTTGCCGCCAAAGCGGCATCGAGCGTGTGGAGGCCGGGCCCAAGGGCGCGGTGCTGAGCTTCCGGGAAGACGGTTTCGGCGAGCCGGCGGCGCTGGTCCGCTACGTGTCTGCGCCGGAGAACGAGGTGCGGCTGCGCCCCGACAACCGCCTCATCGTCACCCGCCGCTGGCCCGATACCGAGGCTCGTCTCGAGGGCGTCCAGCGCATCCTGCGGGACCTCTGCGCGCTCGCCGGAAGCTCCGCTCCATGTTAACGTCGCACCATGACAGAGCGACTCGAAGAGGCGATTGCGAAGGTCCGCAAGCTCCCGCGCGATCGTCAAGATGAGGCGGCAGAGCTGCTCCTGAGTGTGGTTCAGGACAACCCCGACGCGCTCCGGCTCACTCCGGAGCAAGTTGCGGAGGTTGAGCGTCGCCTCGAACAGCCATCACGATACGCCGGCAACGACGATGTTCGCGCCTTTTTTCAGCACAAGGCCACTACATGAGGCTCCGATGGCGGCTTTCTGCCGTCAGAGACCTTGCCGGCATCGGAGACTTCATCAGCGAAAACGATCCCAAAGCCGCGCGGGCAGTGGTGGATCGCGTGTTACGCTCCGTGGATCGGTTGGAGGCCTTTCCCAAGTCCGGACGACCAGGCCGGGTCCCGGGCACCCACGAGTTGGTCGTGCCCGGACTTCCCTATATCGTCGTGTACGCCTGCGACGACGCCGCCGGCGTCACCATCATCGGCGTCTTTCACGGCGCCCGGCATCGAGAATGACTATGCCTCGGTCAGCGCGTTGACCTTGGCCGCCATGATGAAATCGTTCTCGTGCAGGCCCTTGATCTTGTGGGTGTAGAAGAGGACCGTGCAGTAACCCCAGCCGAAGTTGATGTCCGGGTGATGGCCCTCCTCCTCTGCGAGGTCGCCCACCTTGTTCACCAGCGCGATGGACGCGGCGAAGTCGCCGAGCGAGAAGGTGCGGCGGATCTTGGTGGCGTCGTCGATCAGCTCCCATCCGGGCGTCTGGCCCAGAAGCGCTTGTGCTTCGGCTTCTTCGAGCGGCGGAATGCCGCCCCGGCAGGGCACGCAGGTCTTGCTGGTCAGGCTCATGTCATCCTCCGGCGGCGCGGGTCCCTCGGTCGCCGCGTCGGCCTTTGCGGTTGCGATGGGGAGAGAGGGCTGGAAAGATAATCGCTATAGGACGCGAAGTCTCCGGCTGACGAAGGGAATTGTACATGGCGCCGATGGACGCGGCCGTCGACGTCTCGCCCGAGCCGTATATCCCGGCCGCCACCCGGGGGGCGGAACCCAGGCGCGTCACCATCCTGGGCTCCACCGGCTCGATCGGCTGCAGCACCATCGATCTGATCGCCCGGCACCCGGGGGCGTTCGAGGTCGAGGCGCTGACCGCCCAGCGGAGCGTCGAACGCCTCGCCGAGCAGGCGCGCCAGGTCGGCGCGAAGCAGGTCGTCATCGGCGATCCCTCCCTATACGGCGCCCTCAAGGAGGCGCTCGCCAACACCGACACTGTTACCGCCGCTGGCCCCGAGGCTCTGGTCGAGGCCGCCGCCGCGCCCGCCGAATTCGTCATGGCCGGGATCGTCGGCGCTGCCGGGCTCCGGCCCACGCTCGCCGCAGCCGGGCAGGGCGCGATCATCGGTCTTGCCAACAAGGAGTGCCTGGTTTGTGCCGGCTCGCTCATGCTGGCCGAGGTCGAGCGCGGCGGGGCGACACTGCTCCCGGTCGATTCGGAGCACAACGCCATCTACCAGGTGTTCGACTTCGAGCGTTCGGACGGCGTCGAGAAGATCGTGCTGACCGCCTCGGGCGGGCCGTTCCGCGAGGCGTCGATGGAGACGATGGCCGACGCCACGCCCGAACAGGCCGTCGCCCACCCCAACTGGGACATGGGCGCCAAGATTTCGGTGGATTCGGCAACCATGATGAACAAGGGCCTCGAGATGATCGAGGCTTTTCATCTGTTCCCAGTCGACGCGGAGCAGATCGAGGTGCTGGTGCATCCGCAGTCGGTGATCCACAGCATGGTCGCCTATGTGGATGGCTCCGTGTTGGCGCAGCTCGGCACGCCCGACATGCGCACGCCCATCGCCTATTCCCTCGCCTGGCCGGCCCGCATAGCGGCGCCTTCGCCGAAGCTCGATCTCGCGGAACTCGGCCGTCTCACCTTCGAGCCGCCGGACCCGGTGCGCTTCCCGGCGCTCAGGCTCGCGCGGGACGCACTGATGCAAGGGGGCAGCGCGCCGATCGTGCTCAACGCCGCCAACGAGGTGGCGGTCAGCGGCTTCCTGGATCGCCGCATCGGCTTCCTGGAGATCGCGCAGACGGTGGAGCGCTGCCTGGAGCAGACCAACCATCGCGCCGTCACCACGCTCGACGACGTGTACGAAATCGACCGCGCCGCAAGGGACTTGGCGGAGCGGCTGCTCGCCGACGCCGACTGAGGGCGCAGGGCGCGCGGGGCATGGCGACGACGGCAACTGCGGCAGTGGAGACACCGGGCGATTCGACGCCGGCTGCGCGCGAAGAGAACATCAGCGCGCTGATCCGCGCGAACAGCGAGAACTTTCCGGTCGGTTCCTTCCTGATCCCGCCCGATTGCCGGCCTCACGTGCATGCCTTCTACCTGTTCGCGCGCAAGGCCGACGACATCGCCGATTCGCCCACCATCCCGGCGGCCGAGAAGGTGGCCCGACTCCAGGCCGCGAGCGATGCCCTCGGCAAGGACGAAGCGGCGCTCCCCGACTGGGCGGTGCCCTACCACCGCAGCCTGATCGAGACCGGTTGCGCGGCGCAGAACGGGCGCGACCTGCTCTCCGCCTTCATCCAGGACGCGACCAAGCTGCGCTACGCCGACTGGGACGACCTGATGGACTACTGCCAGCGCTCGGCGGCTTCGGTCGGCCGGGTGATGATGGACATCCACGGCGAGAGCGAACGCGCCGACATCGAGGGCTCGGACGCGCTCTGCAATGCCCTCCAGGTGCTCAACCACCTGCAGGACTGCGGCGAGGACTACCTCGCGCTGGACCGCGTCTACGTGCCGGAGCCCTGGCTGCAGGAGGCCGGCGGCGGTGTGGAGATGCTCGCCGAGAAGCGAGCGTCGCCGGCGGTACGCCGTGCGATAGACCGGTGCCTGGAGCAAACGGCAGTCCTCCTCCGCCGGGCCGAGGCGATGCCGGGCTCGGTCCGCCGCCGACGCTTCCGCTGGGAGTGCGCGGTGATCGTCAGGCTGGCCTGGGCGCTCCATCGCAGGCTCAGCGATGGCGACCCCCTCGCCGGGCGGATCAGGGTATCGACGCCGAGCCGCGTGGGCCTCGCGCTGAGAGGCATCGCTGGCGCATGGTGAGCACGGCAGTCAGCCTGCCGATCCCGGAGGCGCCCGACCCGAAGCGCTACGTCGCGGAGGTGACGCGGGCGTCGGGGAGTTCGTTCTTCCTGCCGATGATGCTGCTGCCCCGCGAGAAGCGCGAGGCGATGCTGGCACTCTACGCCTTCTGCCGCGAAACCGACGATGTCGCCGACGAGATCGAAGATCCGGAGGAGTCGCGCGCGCTGATCGACGCCTGGCGCGGCGAGGTGCGGGCGCTCTACCAGGGCACGCCGCGCCATCCGGTGACGCGGGCCCTCGCTGCCCCGGTCGAGCGTTTCGGCCTCGCCGAGCGGCACTTCATGGAAATCCTGGAGGGGTTCGAGATGGACGGCGGCGGCGCCATGCTGCGGCCGACGCTGGCCGAGCTCGAACGCTACTGCCATTGCGTCGCCGGCTGCGTGGGCCTGCTCTCGGTCGAGATCTTCGGGTATCGCGCACGCACCATCCCCACCTTCGCGGGCCACCTGGGCCAGGCGTTTCAACTCACCAACATCCTCCGCGACGTGGCGGAGGACGCGAAGCGCGGCCGCATCTACCTGCCGCAGGAGCTGCTGGAAAAGCAGGGGCTTGCGGACATCAGGCCCGAAGCGATCGGGCAGACTCCAGGCGTGGAGAAGGTCTGCGGCGCCCTCGGCGGGATGGCGCGCCGGCACTTCGGCGCGGCGAGCGAGGCGCTACCACGCTCGGAACGGCGCTCCATGCGCCCCGCCATCCTCATGCGGAGCGTCTACGAAGCCTATCTTGACCGCATCGAACGGGCGGGTTTCCCCGTTGCCGGCCGGCGGATCAGGTTCACAGCCACACAGAAGTTGCGCCTCGTCACGGGCGGGCTGCTGCGGACGATCTAGCGCCCCCTTCCCGGCTCGTACATTTCCCTGAACGGCGGGCGCGCTCCGGGCCTTCGGCCCGGGAGGGCCGGCGCTCAGTGCTTGCCGGCGGCGACGGCACCACCCTATAACCGCCGCGCCGAGTGAAACGGGATGGCGGCACGCAACGGCATGATCATTATCACGGGCGGCGCGGGCTTCATCGGCTCGAACCTCGTCGCCGCCCTGGAAGAGCGTGGCGAAGGCCCGCTGGTGGTCTGTGACAGGCCGGGCGCGGGTGGCGATGGCCGAACCATCGCCAAGCGCTGTCTCGAGGCCGTCGTCGAGCCGGCTGCCCTCTCCGCCTGGCTCGCCGATCATGCGGACGCGGTGCGCGCGGTCTTTCACCTGGGCGCCACGTCGTCCACGACGGAAACCGACTCGAGCCTGCTGGCCCGGAACAACTACCGCTTCAGCATGAACCTTTGGCGCTGGTGCGCGGTCGAAGACGTGCCGTTGATCTACGCCTCCTCGGCCGCCACCTACGGAGACGGCTCATGCGGCTTCGACGATGACGCCTCGATCCCCGCGCTCGCCCGTCTGAAACCCCTCAACGGTTACGGCCGCAGCAAGCACCTCGTCGACCGCCGCATCGCCCATGCGCTGGCGGCGGGCGCGCCAAGGCCGCCGCAATGGGCGGGCCTCAAGTTCTTCAACGTCTATGGCCCCAACGAGTATCACAAGGGCGGCCAGCGCAGCGTCGTCGCGACCGTCTATCCCGATGCCGCCGCCGGCCAGCCCGTGCGGCTCTTCAAGTCCTACAACCCCAGATATGCGGACGGCGGCCAGTGCCGCGACTTCGTCTGGGTCGGCGATTGCGTCGCCGTCATGCTCTGGCTCCTGGACAATCGGCAAGTGAGCGGCCTCTTCAACGTCGGCACCGGCACGGCGCGGCCGTTCTCCGATCTGGCGCGTGCGCTCTTCGCCGCGCTCGGGCAATCTCCGCTGATCGAGTACGTGGAGATGCCCGAGTCGATGCGTGCGCATTACCAATATTTCACGGAAGCGCGGATGGAGCGGCTGCGGCGCGCGGGCTACGCTCTGCCCTTCACGACGATCGAACAGGGCGTGGACACGTACGTGCGCGACTATCTGACCAGGGACGACCCCTATCGATGACCTTCGCCCTCGCCTTCCCCGCCATCGACCCGGTGGCCGTCGAGATCGGCCCCCTCGCGATCCGCTGGTACGCGCTCTCCTACGTGGTCGGACTCGTGCTGGGATGGCAGTACGTGCGCTATCTCGCGGAGAGGTGCATCGACGGGCTGACGAAGCGCCACGCGGACGACCTCCTGGTGTTCGGCACCCTCGGCGTCGTCTTGGGCGGCAGGATCGGCTACGTGCTGTTCTATCAACCGGGGTACTACCTCTCCAATCCTGAAGAGATTTTCGTGGTCTGGCAGGGCGGGATGTCCTTTCACGGCGGCGCCCTCGGCGTGCTCGTCGTCGTTGTCCTCTACACCCGTATTGCGAAAATCAACCTGCTCTCCGTCGCCGATGCGGTCTGCGCGCAGGTGCCGATCGGCCTCTTCCTGGGCCGTATCGCGAACTTCATCAACGGCGAGCTGTACGGCCGGGCAAGCGACGCGCCCTGGGCTATGGTGTTCCCCGGCGGCGGCGCGGAACCGCGCCACCCGAGCCAGCTTTACGAAGCCGTGCTGGAAGGTCTCCTCCTGTTCTCGATCCTCGCGGTCGCCGTGCACATGCGGCGGCTGACCCGGCGGCCGGGCACCGTCGCCGGGATCTTCTTAGTGGGCTACGGCGTGGCCCGGATTATCGGCGAGCTGTTCCGCGAGCCCGACGCCTTCCTCGGCTTCATCGTGTCCGGCATCACCATGGGGCAGTTGCTCTCTCTCCCGATGATCGTGGTCGGGCTCTTTCTCATCCTCCGCATCCCGCCGGTGCCGCGGCTGGACAGTCGAGCGGAATGATGACGGCGCTCGCGGTGGAGATCCGGGAGCACATTCGGCGGGACGGGCCGCTCAGCGTCGCCGCCTACATGGAGCTCTGCCTCAATCACCCGACGCTCGGCTACTACCGCCGGGGCCGGCCCATCGGCGCTGCGGGCGACTTCATCACCGCGCCCGAAGTGAGCCAGATGTTCGGCGAGCTGGTCGGCCTCTGGTGCGCGGCGGTCTGGCAGACCATGGGACGGCCTCGGCCCGTGCGCCTCGTCGAGCTTGGCCCGGGCCGGGGCACGCTGCTCGCCGACGCGCTGCGCGCGGCAGAGACCGTGCCGGCCCTCCGCGATGCCATCGATCTGCACCTGGTCGAGGCGAGCGAGACCCTGCGCGCCGAGCAGGCCGCTCTGCTCGGCGACGCCCGGCCGACCTGGCACGAGCGTTTCGAGAGCGTGCCGGCAGGCCCCGTGCTGGTCGTCGCCAACGAGTTCTTCGACGCCCTGCCGATCCGGCAGTTCGAGCGCGTGGGCGATACGTGGCGGGAGCGCATGGTCACAGTCGCGCCGGCCTCCGAGGCTCTCAGCTTCGCCGTCAATGGCACGGCATGCCCTGACGCAGCCGCGCTCAGGGCCGCACCGGCCGGTGCCATCGTCGAGCAGGCGCCGGCACGGGACGCGCTTGCCGCGGCCCTCGGGGCGCGAATCGCGGCCGACGGCGGTGCGGCGCTCCTCATCGACTACGGCCACGCGCGCGCGGGTGTCGGCGACACGCTTCAGGCCGTGAAACGCCACCGCCGCCACGGCGTGCTGGACGATCCCGGCAGCGCGGATCTGACCGCCCATGTGGATTTCTCCGCACTGGCGGCGGCGGCGCGGCGCGTAGGCGCCGAGCCGTTCGGCCCCGTCCCGCAAGGAGCGTTCTTGCAGGCGTTGGGGATCGACGCGCGGGCGGCCCGGCTGCGGCAGAGCGCCAGCGCCGAGCAGGCGGCGGCGATCGACGCAGCGCTCCGGCGCCTGACGAGCGCCGACGAGATGGGCACGTTGTTCAAGGCGCTGGCGTTCGCGCACCCGGCGTTGGGCGTGCCGTCGGGCTTCGAGCACCTGGCGCATACGGCGGCGCCATGATCGAGCCCCTCTGCCACCCCCTCCTGGAAGATCAGAGCGGGCGAATCCGCCACGGCTTCCTCGGCCGCACCGGCGGCGTGAGCAACGGGCTCTACCATTCTCTCAATTGCGGCTACGGCTCGGACGACGATCCCGAAGCCGTCCGAGAAAACCGTGCGCGCGCGATGAAGGCCTGCGGGCTGCTGCCCGCGGCGCTCTGCACCGCCTACCAGGTCCACAGCGCCGACGCGATCGTCGTGACCGAGCCCTGGTCGCGGGACGAGGCGCCGCGGGTCGACGCCATGGCCACGGCGACGCCGGGTCTCGCGCTCGCGATCCTCACGGCGGACTGTGTGCCGGTCCTGCTGGCGGATCGGCAAGCAGGCGTGATCGGCGCGGCCCATGCCGGCTGGCGCGGCGCGCTCAACGGGGTCCTGGAGGCCGCAGTCTCGGCCATGCTCGGCCTGGGCGCGCGGTCGAACGACATCCGCGCGGTGATCGGCCCGGCCATCGGCAAGGCGTCCTACGAGGTGGGCCCGGAGTTTCCCGCCCCCTTCCTCGCCCGCAACCCGCAGGACGACGACCTCTTTGCGCCGGCAGAACGGGAAGGACACTTCCTCTTCGACATCGCGGGCTACGTCGCGCGTCGCCTGAGCGGCCTCGGTCTCGCGGCGGTGGACATGATCGGCGGCGACACCTGCGCCGACGCCGCCCGCTTCTTCAGCTATCGCCGGAGCATCCACCGCGCCGAGCCCGACTACGGCCGCAACATCTCCATCGTGGCGCTCGCCTGAGATGCCCTACGTGATCATCTTCGGCGCTCTGCTGTTCGTGGGCCTGGTGGCGAGCTGCGTTCTGACGGCATCGGGTCCATGACCGATAGGGCCGGCACGGCAGCAGCACGGCAGCGCATGGCGTTGTCGCGTGTGCTGGCCCTGGTTCTATGCGTAGCCCTTGCGGCCTGCGGCGACCTGCCCCGACCCTTCCAGCCGGCCGAGAAGAGCACGCAAGCCTGGTCGGCGCCGGGAGACATCGCCTGGGGGAGCATCCTGGTGCTGCCCATCGCAGGTTTGCCGCAACCCCAATCGGCCGAGCTGGCGGACGAGGTCGTCGCCGCGCTTCAGGTGCGCGACGTGCCTGCGAGCACGTACGCGGGCGGACGCGGCAGCATCGTCCTGGCCGGCCAGGTCTCGGTCGTCACACGCAAGTTGAAGTGGGCGCTGGTCACGCCCGACGGCGAGACCGCCCTTCGCTTCGAGGAACCGCTGCTCGATGCGGCGCGAATCGAACAAACCGCGCCCGATCTGGCCGCCATCGCCACCCGGGCCGCCCGGCGGATCACTGCGGCACTGGAGCCGCCGATTGCCGAGGACGAACGCGCGCAGCATGCGCTGCCCGTGGTGCTCGAAGCGGTGCACGGCGCGCCTGGCGACGGCGGTATCGCGCTGGCCCGCGCCATGCGGCATTCCCTCGCCCGCATCGGAGTCGCCGTCGCCGACGACAGGAAGGACGACTCGCATCTGATCCTGGGCCGGGTCTCGGTGGCACGAGACGACGCGGCAACGGACGACGCGGCGCTGACCATCGCCTGGGACGTGCTGCAGCCGGACGGCACGAGGCTCGGCACCGTCACCCAGAGCAACCGCGTCTCGGCGGAGCGGTTGACCGGTGCCTGGGGTGCGCTGGCCAGGATCGTGGCGCAGGCCGGCGCGCCCGGGATCGCGCAGCTGCTCGAACACGCGCCCGCGCAGCGATTGGCACTGGCTTCCCGGCGCGAGGCGCCCGCGGAGCCGTCGCCAGCAACCCCGCAAGCTGAGGTTCCGCCAGCGCCGCCCGCCGAGGCTTCGCCCCCGCCAAGCGAATCGCCAGCCGACGCTCCGGCCCTCCCGGCAATCGCAACGCCGGTCGATCCGCCGATTGCGCTCACGGTTGAAGCAAGGTCCACAGCGCCCGCCGCCAGTATCGTGGCGCGCGCCACACGGCTCGAAGCGCCCGTCGAAACGCCGCCCACGCCGCTCTTCAGGCCGCTTCCCACGCCACCGAGCAAGCCCCGGCCCGAAGCGCCGATCGCGGTCTCCATCGTGGTCTCCGCCGCGCTTCAGTAACGCCGTTTACAGGGCAGGGTCAGGTTGATACAGTCCGCGCGCCTTCGGGGTCGACAGTGCGGCCCGGCAGGCGTCATCCCGTCCGAAATCCAGGGAACCGTCATCGATGAAGCTCGTTGCCGGGAACAGCAACCGGCCGCTGGCTGAGGCGATTGCGTCGGCGCTCGGAACCCAGCTGACGCGCACCTCGATCCGCCGATTCGCCGACTCTGAGATCTTCGTGGAGATCCTGGACAACGTGCGCGGCGAGGATGTCTTCCTCATCCAGTCGACGTCGACGCCGACCAACGACAACCTGATGGAGTTGCTGGTCTGCCTCGACGCCCTGAAGCGTGCTTCGGCCCAGCGCGTGACGGCGGTGATGCCTTACTTCGGCTACGCGCGGCAGGACCGGAAGTCGGCGCCGCGCACGCCGATCTCGGCCAAGCTCGTCGCCAACCTGATCCAGGCGAGCGGCGCCAACCGGATTCTCACCCTCGACCTGCACGCCGGCCAGATCCAGGGCTTCTTCGACATCCCGGTGGACAATCTCTACGCGGTTCCGGTGATGTCGGATGACATCAGGCAGAACCACAACAACGAGCCTCTGATGTTCGTCTCGCCCGATGTGGGCGGCGTGCTGCGCGCACGCGCCATGGCCAAGCGCTTCGGCGCCGACCTCTCCATCGTCGACAAGAGGCGCGAGCAGGCAGGCCAGTCGGAAGTCATGAACATCATCGGCGACGTCGAGGGCCGGCGTTGCATCATCGTCGACGACATCGTCGATTCGGCGGGCACGCTCTGCAACGCGGCGGCCGCCCTGAGGGAAGCGGGCGCGACCGCCGTCCACGCCTATGTCTCGCATCCGGTTCTCTCGGGCGACGCGGCGGCGCGGGTCTCGACATCGAAGCTCGAGTCGCTGGTGGTGACGGACAGCATTCAGACAACCGACGCGGTCGAGAACGCGGAGAATATCCGCGTGCTCTCGATTGCACCGTTGATGGCGGAATCGATCCTCCGCATCAGCTCGGAGACCTCCGTGTCGAGCCTCTTCGACTGACGTGCGGGATACGGATACTGGGGAAGCACGACCATGAGTGACCAGGTAACCATCGAGGCGCTGCCGCGCGAGCCGCGCGGCAAGGGGGGCGCACGGGCGCTCAGGCGCGAAGGCCTGATGCCGGCCATCGTGTATGGCGGCGGCGGCGAGCCGCTCTCCGTCTCGCTCAACTACAACGTGCTGGAGCGCGAGCTCGGCCGGCGGGGTTTCTTCGCCCGCCTCTACGACCTCAAGGTCAACGGCGACGTCATCCGCGTCCTGCCCCGCGACGTTCAGGTCGACCCGGTCACCGATGCGCCGCTCCACATCGACTTCATCCGCTACGTCAAGGGGGCTGCGCTCGCCGTCTCGGTCGAAGTCCGCTTCGAGGGCCAGGAGGAATCCGAGGGCCTGAAGCGCGGCGGCGTGCTCAACATCGTCCGCCACGAGGTCGAGCTTCTGTGCCCGCTTGAGGCGATCCCCGAGTTCCTCGTGGCGGACGTAGCCGGAAGCGAGATCGGCGACAGCATCCACATCAGCCAGATCGAGCTGCCCGAAGGCGTCACGCCCACCATCACCGACCGCGACTTCACCGTCGCCACCATCGCCGCACCCACCATCATCGTCGAGCCGGTCGATGAGGAGGAAGGCGAAGAGGGCGACGAGGAGGACCTCGGCGAAGAGGGTGCGGAGGAAGGCGAAGACGCCGCGGCGGACGACGGCGAGGGGGCCTGACACGGGCATCTTCCGCCGGCGCAGAGCCGAGGCGGCGGGCGCCCCTGCCCGCCTGCTGGTGGGCCTCGGCAATCCCGGAACCGACGCGGCACGGCACCGGCACAATGTCGGGTTCATGGCGCTCGACGCGCTGGCGACGGCGCAGGGCTTCGGCGCGTTCAAGCGGCGCACGCGCTTTCACGGCGAGATCGCCGAGGGCCGCATTGCCGACGACTCGGTGCTCGCGCTCAAGCCGCAGACCTACATGAACGAATCGGGCCGTGCCGTCGGCGCAGCCATGCGCTTCCACAAGCTCGCGCCGGAAGCCGTCATCGTCCTGCACGACGAGGTCGATCTCGCCGCCGGCAAGGTGCGCGCCAAGATGGGCGGCGGCGTTGCCGGCCACAACGGGCTGCGGAGCATCCGCTCCCACATCGGCGCCGATTTCTGGCGGGTGCGGATCGGCATCGGCCACCCCGGCGATCGCGACCGGATGACGGGCCATGTGCTCTCCGGCTTCAACGCGTCGGACCGGGCGTGGCTGGTGCCTGCTCTCGACGCCATCGTGGACGCGTTCCCCCTGGTCATGGCCGGCGACGCCAGCGCCTTCATGAGCCGTGTCGCCCTCCTCGCGCCGCCGCCGGGAGCGAAGCAGCCGCAAGCAGGCGGCGAGCAGACGCAAGAGCGCTAGCATGGGCTTCAGGTGCGGCATCGTGGGCCTGCCCAACGTGGGCAAGTCCACGCTCTTCAACGCGCTGGTGGCGAGCGGCGCGGCCGAGGTCGGCAACTACCCGTTCTGCACCGTGGAGCCCAACGTGGGGCGCGCGCCGGTACCGGACCAGGCGCTCGTCGCCGTGGCCCGGCACGCGGGCTCGCGCAAGATCGTGCCGAGCGTGCTGGAGGTGGTCGACATCGCCGGCCTCGTGGAAGGCGCCAGCAAGGGCGAGGGGCTCGGCAACCGCTTCCTCGGCCACGTGCGCGAGGTCGACGCCCTGCTCCACCTGGTCCGCTGCTTCGAAGACGACCAGGTCGCGCACGGCTCGGGCGCGGTCGACCCCCTGCGCGACATCGAGCTGATCGAGACCGAGCTCATGCTGGCCGATCTCGAAGGCCTGGAGCGTCAACACGAATCCGCAGTCAAGCGCGCTCGCGGCGGGGACGGCGAAGCGAAGGACCGTCTCGCCGCCATCGAGCCCGCGCTCGCTCTTCTGGAGAGCGGTCGACCGGCGCGCGCGCCCGACTTGCCCGACGAGACGGCGAGGCGCGAATTTTCGGCCCTCAACCTGCTCAGCGCGAAGCCGGTGCTCTACGTCGCAAACGTCGATGAGGCGAACGCGGCGACGGGCAACGACATGAGCCGGACGGTCGCCGCCCATGCCGCCTCGACCGGCGCCGAAGTGGTCGTGATCTCGGCCGCGATCGAGGCGGAGATCGCGCTGCTGGAGGACCCGGCCGAAAAAGCCGAATTCCTCGAATCGCTCGGGCTCGACGCACCCGGCCTCGACCGTGTGATCCATGCCGGCCATCGCCTGCTCGGGCTGATCCGCTTCCTCACGGCTGCCGAGAACGAAGCGCGCGCCTGGCCCATCCCCGCAGGCAGCACGGCGGTCGAGGCAGCCGGGCGCATCCACACCGATTTCGCGCGCGGCTTCATCTGTGCCGAGACCATTTCTGCGGACGAGTTCGTGGCACTCGGCGGCGAGCAGGCCGCCCGCAGCGCAGGCCGCGTGCGCCAGGAGGGGCGCTCCTACACCGTGTGCGACGGCGACGTCATACTGTTTCGCTTCAATGTGTAGCGAAGCGACGCGCGGCCGCGAGTGGCGCTGTTATGCCCCGTCTGCTATGTGAGGTCGCGGCGCACGGACAGGCGCCGAACCACTGAGGATCAGGGAGGCACCCACGATGGGCGCAGTTGTCCGGCTGACCGCGGACGATGGTCACGTTCTCAACGCATATCGCGCTGCGCCCGATGGCGAGCCCCGCGCGGGCCTCGTGCTCGTGCAGGAGATTTTCGGGGTCAACGACCACATCAGAAGCGTGTGCGACGACTACGCGGCCCAGGGCTACCTCGTGCTGGCGCCATGCCTCTTCGACCGCAAGGAGCCGGGGATCGAGCTGGGCTACTCCGCCGAGACGGTGGACGAAGGCCGCGGGCTCAAGGCCGACATCGGCTGGGACGGCCCGCTCATGGACATCAAGGCCGGTGTCGATGCGCTCGAAGGCGCGCCGAAGACGGGCGTGGTGGGCTATTGCTGGGGCGGCTCGCTCGCCTGGCTTTCCGCCTGCCGCCTGGAGCTCGACGCGGCCGTCGGCTACTACGGCGGACAGATCATCGAGTTCGTGGGAGAGACGCCCACGTGCCCGACGATGCTCCACTTCGGCACCGAGGACGCAGGCATCCCGATGGCCGACGTGGACGAGATCAAGACCACCCATCCGGACGTCACCGTCCACGTCTATCAGGGCGCGGGCCACGGCTTCAATTGCGACCGCCGGGCGGACTACCACCCCGACGCCGCCGCGCTGGCCCGCGACCGTTCCCTCGCCCACCTCGCACGCCATCTGGGCTAGCGCGCGGCCGTGGCCGACCCGACCGCCCCGGTCCGTCTCGGCGTCATCGGCGGCAGCGGCCTCTACGAGATCGAGGGGCTGAGCGAGACCGAGCGGATCGACGTGCGCTCGCCCTTTGGCGAGCCATCCGATTCGCTGCTGCTTGGCCGCCTTGCCGGCACCGAGATGGCGTTCCTGCCGCGCCACGGCCGCGGCCACCACCTGCCGCCCGGCGCGGTCGACTACCTTGCCAACATCGACGCGCTCAAGCGCGCAGGCGTGACGGACATCGTCTCGCTGAGCGCGGTGGGTAGCCTGCGGGAAGACATCGCGCCCGGCGACTTTGTCCTCGTCGATCAGTTCATCGACCGCACCTTCGCCCGCGAGAAGAGTTTTTTCGGCGCCGGGCTCGCCGCCCATGTCTCCATGGCCGAGCCCGTGTGCCCGCGCCTCGGCGACCGTCTGCTGGCGGCCGGCGACAGCCTCGGCTTACGCATCGTCCGAGGCGGCACCTACCTCGCGATGGAAGGGCCGCAGTTCTCGACGATCGCCGAATCGGAGCTTTACCGCCAGTGGGGGTGCTCCGTCATCGGCATGACCAACATGCCGGAAGCCAAGCTCGCCCGCGAGGCGGAGATCTGCTACGCGACCGTCGCCATGGTCACCGACTACGACTGCTGGCACCCGGACCACGCCGCCGTCACGGTCGAAGCCATCGTGCGCACGCTGCAGGAGAACGCGGCTGCCGCGCGTCGCCTCGTGGCGGCGCTTGCGGAGGCCCTCGCGGCCCGGCGCGGCCCCTGCCCCGCCGGCTGCGACCGCGCGCTGGAGAACGCGCTCATCACGGCGCCCGAGGCCCGCGATCCGGCAATGGTGAAGCGTCTCGACGCCGTCGCCGGCCGCGTCCTGCGTTAGCGCGAGCGCTCGACCTCGACGCCGACCCCGTCCGCATCCGGGTAGAGGTCGAGCTTCTCGATCCGCACCCGCACGCCGCTCGCGCGTCGGTTGGCGAGGCAGAGCTCGACGATGCGGTCGGCCAGCGTCTCCACCAGGTTGATGTGGCCGCCGGCGATGATGGCGCGGATACCGTCGACGATGGTCTCGTAGGAAACGACGTTCGCGATGCTGTCGTCGATGGGACGCTCGTCGTCCGTGACCTCCACCCGCACGTTGATCCGCACCCGCTGGGTGGCGTGGCGCTCGTGCTCGTGAACCCCGATGGAGCACGGCAGCACCAGGTCGCGGATCAGCAGGCAGCGCCGCGCGACCGCAGGCGAACCCGGAGCCGAGGGCGTGTCCGTGCTCATTCCAGGATCGCTTCCCCCTGCGGCATCGCCCAGCCGAGGTGCTGGCCGCTGTCGAGCGCGATCATCTGCCCGGTGAGCGCGCGGGCGCCAAGGATGAAGCGTATGCCGTCGGCGATGTCGGCAGGCGCTATGGGGCGCTTCAGCGGTGTCGCCTCGAACTGCGCAGCGAAGTGCGCAGGGCTCTGGCGGGCGCTCGGGAGCGTCGGGCCGGGGCCGATGCCATTGACCCGGATGCGCGGCGCGAGCGCGAGCGCGGCGGTCTGCGTGAGCGTCCAGAGCCCCGCCTTGCTGAGCGTGTAGGACATGAAGTGCGGCGTCAGGTTCCAGACGCGCTGGTCGAGCATGTTGACGATGCAGCCCTCGGCATCGGCCGGCAGCGCCGCCGCGAACCGCTGCGTCAGCACGAAGGGTGCGCGCAGATTGGCCTCCATGTGGAGGTCCCAGCTCGCGCGGTCGGCAGTCTGCAGGTCGTCGTTCTCGAAGGGCGAGGCGTTGTTGACGAGGCAGCCCAAGGGCCCGAGAGCCTCCGTCGCGCGCGCCACCAGGGTCTCGACCTCGGCTTCCTCGGCGAGATCGGCCCTGAGCGCCACGGCGCGCCCGCCCGCGCTCTCGATGCCCGCGACGACGTCGCCCGCGGCATCGCCCGACTCGCGATGGTGCACCGCGACCGCCCAGCCGTCCTGCGCAAGCGCCTCGGCGATGGTGCGGCCGATACGGACCGCACCGCCGGTGACCAGCGCCGCCCGCGGCATGGCGTCCGCCGACCCTGCCGAGCCGGAATCCTGTGCCGATGCAACCATGTTGGCCAACCTAACCGCTTGCCTCCTGCCGCCTCGCTTCCTGCTCGTAGAAGCGGAAGACCATGTCGGTCAGCGTGACGAAGCCCACCGCTTCGTTGCCGTCGACCACCACGCCCCGCGACAGGCCGAAGCGGCCGAGCAGGCGGATCGCGTACTTGATCTCCATGTCCGCGCTCACCGTGAGCACCGGCTTCGACATGATCTCGTAGACGTTCACCCGGTCCGGCGAGCGGTTGTGCGCGATCACCTTGTTGGCGATGTCGGAGACTACCACCATGCCGTACTCGTCGCCGGGCCGGCGGCGCTCGACGACCAGCGAGTACACGTTGTTCTCGCGCATCAGCACCAGGGCCTCGTGAACCGTGGCCATGCCGTGGATGGGCGCCGGCATGGGTGACATCACGGCGCGCACCGTGTTGAACCGCTCCCCCTGCGGCGCTGCCGTGGCCGTGCTCGCCTTGCTGCTCATATCTGGTCCTCGATCTCGTGCTTGATCTCGGCAATCTGATGGGAAAGGCCGACCGCGTCCTCGATTGCAATCTGGAACGCGATCCCCGTCCCCGATTTCTCCTCGAAGGCCCCGGCCGTCGCAATCCCCTCGAGCACGGTCCGGCTCCTGTGCTCTTCGACGAGGAACAACAGGATGTCCCGCTGGCCGGTCAGCCTCAAGCCGAGAAAGGTCTGCTGCGGCTCGAGCCCCTCGCCGCGGCACCCGGTGACGATTGTAGCACCGGTTGCGCCGCTGCGGCGGCCGGCGGCGAGAACGGACTCAGTCTCGCCGGAGTCCACGAGCGCCATGATCAGCTTGAAGCGCATTGTTCAGGTTCCTTTCCGGAGTTCTCGACGCCTGCGCAGGGCAGCCAGCGCCGACGAGAGCTGGGCGAACCCCAGCACCGCGATGACGGCGAAGATGCATGCAAACGCGATGAGGCCGAAGCCGTCGAGCATCGGGCTGCGCCCCGGCACGTTGGCGGCAAGGCCGAGGCCAAGGGCCGCGACCAGCGGCACGGTCACGGTCGACGACGTGACGCCGCCGGAATCGTAGGCGAGCGCGATGATGCTGCGCGAGGCGAAGATCGTCAGCACGATGACGATCACGTAGGCAGCCATGAACAGGTAGTGCAGCGGCAGCCCGGTGACGATGCGGACGGTCCCGAGCCCCACGCCGACCGCGACGCCCGTGGCGACCGCGATCCGCAGGCCCCAAGGCTTGATCGTGCCGCCGGAGACGGACCCGGCCTTGTGCGCGACCGCCAGGAGCGAGGGCTCGGCGATGGTCGTGCCGAAGCCGATGGCTGCGGCAAACACGTAGATCCAGCCGTAGTCGAGCCAGTGCGCCGTCGCGCCCTCGGCGAGGCCGAGGAAGGCCGGGTCGGTCAGCTGGGCCGCCATCGTCTTGCCGAGAGGAAACAGCGCCTCCTCCAGCCCGATGAGGAACAGAACCAGGCCGATCACGACGTAGACGAAGCCGATGACCACCCGGCCGGGATTCGCCAGTCGCCGGCGCAGGACGACGACCTGGAAGAACAGCACGAGGCCGATCAGCGGTGCCACGTCGAGCACCGTGTCGAGGCCGGCTTCGGCTACAAGGGCGATCAGCTCCATTGCGCCGCCCCTCAGAACACCATGCCGAAGACAAGCACGAAGATGATCGGCGTGAGGCTCGCGTAGGCGATGAGGCCGAAGCCGTCGATCAGCGGATTGCGTCCGCGGATGGATGACGCCAGGCCGACGCCGAGCGCCGTCACCATGGGCACGGTGATGGTCGACGTGGTGACGCCGCCGGAGTCATAGGCGATGCCGACGATCTCGTCCGGCGCCAGGAAGGTGAGGCCCACCGCGATGATGTAGCCGCCGATGATCCAGTAGTGCAGCGGCCACCCCTTGAGGATGCGGAGCACGCCGAGCGTGATGCCGACGCCCACCGAGACCGCGACCGTGTAGCGCAGGCCGAGCGCGTACGCCTCCATCGCGTCGACGTCGGCGGCGATGACGCCCGCATCGGCGGCGACGCGGGAGGCTTCGTTCGTCACGGCGATCAGCGCGGGCTCGGCGACCGTTGTCCCGAACCCGAGCGCAAAGGCGAAGACGAGAAGCCAGCCGAGGCTGCCCTTCAGCGCGAAACCCTGTGCCAGACCCTCGCCGAGCGGGAAGAGGCCCATCTCCAGCCCCTTGATGAAGAGCGCGAGCCCCAGCATCACGAGCACGAGCCCGCCGATGATGCCGGTGAGATCGGGAAACGGCTGGCGCAGGATCGCGACCTGGAAGACCGCGACCACCGCGATGATCGGCGCCAGATCGCGGAGCGTTCCGAGCACGAGGCCGGTGAAGGAGAGGATGCCTGCCGCCGCCCGATTCCTCTTCAGGCGCGCGAACATGCGCTGCGCTGAACGACCTGCCCTGGTCACGGTATCGGCGGGCGCATTCATTGCGACTCGGGCTCCGGCTCCTTTGACATATAAGCACACGGTTTCGGCGCGCAAAGGAACCGGGTCCTCGCGCGGCGGCGGCTGTGGCAGGGCACGGCCGCCGCCGACGGAATCGAGATTGCAGCGTATTGCTGCTACGGTTGAACGCCGGTGATCGTCGCGCCACCGGCGACGGGAGGCGGACGCGCGACGGAACAGCGGGGGAGACGATGGGGATCGACATCAATTGCGACATGGGCGAGGCCTACAGCATCTACACCTGCGGCGACGACGACGCGATCATGCCGTACATCACGTCCGCCAACGTCGCCTGCGGCTTCCATGCCTCGGACCCCGGGGTCATGCACGAGACCGTCGTGCTGGCCAAGAAGCACGGCGTGAAGGTCGGCGCCCACCCCTCCTTCCCCGATCGGGACGGCTTCGGCCGGCGCTACATGAAGATGGACCGCAAGGAGCTGCGCGACGCCATCATCTATCAGTGCGGCGCCCTCAAGGGCTTCCTTGAGATGGAGGGGATGGCGCTCAACCACCTGAAGCCGCACGGCGCGCTCTACGGCGCCGCCTGGATCGACGAGGACGTGGCGACCGCATGCGCCGAGGCGGCGCAGGTCTTCGGCGTGCCCATGTACGGCACGACCGGCACCATGCACGAGACCGTCTGGCCGAAGTACGCCGATGTCGTGTGGGAGATCTTCGCCGACCTCGACTACGACGACGAGGGCCGCTGCATCATCACCCGCGAGCACAAGTCGGTGGCGCCGGAGCAGGCGGTCGAGCAGATCATGCGCGTGGTCAAGGACGGCGTGATCCGCTCGGTCAACGGCAAGGACGTGCCGACCAGGGCGGAGACCATCTGCGTTCACTCGGACACGCCGAGCGCAGTCGCCGTCGCCAAGGCCGTCCGCGCGGCGGTCGATCCCTACATCGATCGGAACGGAGGATGAGCACGGTGGCAACGCAGGCGGGCGCTGGGGCGAGCGCCGAAATCCTCGCCTCGAACTCCGGCATCATCCAGGCCTACCGGGCCAAGACGCCGGCCTCCGCCGCGCTCGCGGCCGAGGCCAGGGACCTCCTGCCGTCCGGCATCGTCCACGATGCGCGCCACCTGGAGCCTTACGGCATCTACGTCACGCGGGCCGAGGGCTCGCGCAAGTGGGACCGGGACGGCAACGAGTACGTGGATTACGCCGGCGGCCACGGCGCCCTGCTGCTCGGCCACGGCCGGCCCGAGGTCCTGGCCGCCATCCAGGAGGCCCTGCCGGACGGCACGCACCCCGGCGCCAACCACGAGCGCGAAGTCCGCTGGGCGCAGATCGTGCGCGAGCTGGTGCCCTGCGCGGAGCGTGTGCGCTTCACCTCCTCCGGCACCGAGGCGACGCACATGGCGCTGCGCCTCGCCCGCTCGCACACCGGCAAGAGCAAGATCGTGCGCTTCAAGGGCCACTTCCACGGCTGGCACGACCACATGACCTCCGGCTACACCTCGCACTTCGACGGCGCGCCGACGGCGGGCGTACTGCCGGACCTCGCCGCCCAGGTGATCCTGCTGCCGCCCGGCGACGAGGAGGCCGCGCGCGCCGCCTTCGAGGCCGACGACGACATCGCGGCGGTGATCCTGGAGCCGACTGGCGGCTCCTTCGGGCTCGTGCCCCACGCCTTCGAGTTTCTCGGCTTCCTGCGGGAGCTGACGGCGAAGCACGGCGTGATCCTGATCTTCGACGAGGTAATCACCGGCTTCCGCGTCTCCCCCGGCGGCGCGCAGGGGCACTTCGGCGTGACGCCCGACATGAGCACCCACGCCAAGATCGTCGCCGGCGGGCTGCCGGGCGGCGCAGTGGCCGGGCGCAGGGACATTCTCGACGACCTGGACTTCTTCGCGACCAGGGAGAGCGGCCGCGAGAAGATCTTCCACCCCGGCACCTTCAACGCGAACCCCGTCTCCGCCGCCGCGGGCACGGCCGCGCTCACCATCGTGCGGGATTCGGATGCCTGCGAGCGGGCGAGCGCCTCCGGCGCAGCGCTTCGGGCCGGCCTCAACGCGGTGCTGGAGGATGAAGGCGTGCCCTGGTCGGTCTACGGCACCTTCTCCTCCTTCCACCTCTTCATGAACCCGCGCGGGCGCGCGATCACGCCGTCCACCTTTGATCCGCTCACCATCGACTACGCGGAGCTCAAGGATCGCCCGCCGGAACTCGTGAACAAGATCCGCCTCGGCCTGCTGGTGAACGGCGTGGACATCCAGGGCTGGCCCGGCGGCATGACGTCTGCCGCCAACATGGCTGACGACCTCGCGGTCACCGCCGACGCCCTGCGCGAGACCATCCGCATGCTGCGCCGCGAGGGGGAGCTCTAGCCGGCACGAGCGAGACCGCGGGCATCGGCTGGGGAACGCGGCGCATGAATACGCTCGAACGCTTCGCCGAGGCGAAGCTCGCCGCGCTCTCGGAGCGGCAGCTCCGCCGCACCGTGCACGAGACCGCGCCGATCGGTCCCGTCCGGGTTAGGCGGAACGGGCGCCCGCTGATCTCCTTCTGCAGCAACGATTACCTCAACCTGTCGCAGCACCCGGCGGTCAAGCGGGCGGCGGTCGAGGCCACCGAGCGCTGGGGCGCCGGCGCAGGCGCGTCGCGGCTGGTCACCGGCAACCATCCCCTCTTCGCGGAGCTTGAAGGCCGCCTCGCCCGCCTCAAGGGCACGGACGACGCCTGCGTCTTCGGCTCGGGCTACCTCGCCAATCTCGGCATCGTTCCGAGCCTCGCCGGCAAGGGCGACCTGATCGTGGCCGACGAGCTGAGCCACGCCTGCCTGCGCGCGGGCGCGGCCCTCTCGCGCTCGCGGGTGGAGATCTTCCGCCACAACGACCTCGACCACGTGGAAGAGCTGCTGACGACCCACCGCGCCGGCTACGAGCGCGCGCTGCTGCTGACCGACGGCGTGTTCAGCATGGACGGCGACCTCGCGCCGGTCGCGGCCCTCGCCGAGATCGCGGAAGCCCACGATACGTGGCTGATGACCGACGACGCCCACGGCATCGGCGTGGTGGGCGGCGGGCGCGGGTCGAGTTTCCTGGGCGGGGGCAAGACCGAGGTGCCGCTGCAGATGGGCACGCTGTCGAAGGCGGTCGGCAGCTACGGCGGCTATCTCTGCGCGGCGCAGCCGGTGATCGACCTGATCCGCACCCGGTCGCGCCCCTTCATCTACTCGACCGGCCTGCCGCCCGGCGCCGTCGCCGCCAGCATCGCGGCCCTCGACCTGATCGCGAACGATCCCGGCCTGGTCGCGGCCCCGCTCCGCAAGGCGGCGCTCTTCTGCGCCCGGCTCAACCTGCCGGCACCGGAAAGCTGCATCGTGCCGATCCTCCTCGGCGCGCCGGAGCGTGCGCTCGCGGCCTCCCGGCTGCTGGAGGACGAGGGCTTCCTCGTCACCGCGATCCGCCCGCCGACGGTGCCGCAAGGCACGGCGCGGCTCCGCCTCACCTTCAGCGCCGGGCACGACGATGCCGACATCGAGTGGCTGGCGGACATCGTGCGCGAGCGCATCCTCGACCGGCACGCGCGGTGAGCACGCTCTTCGTCACCGCGACGGGCACCGAGATCGGCAAGACCCTCGTCACCGCGGCGCTCTGCCATGAGCTTCGCGCTGCCGCGCGGCCGGTGCGCGCGCTCAAGCCCGTGCTGAGCGGCTACGATCCGGCGACGCTTGCGGACAGCGACCCCGGCGTCCTGCTGGCGAGCCTCGGCGAGGCAGTAACCGCCGACGCGGTCGCCGCCATCACGCCCTGGCGCTTCGCCGCGCCCCTCTCGCCCGACATGGCCGCGGCCCGCGAGGGGCGCCGCCTCGACCTCGCCGAGATCGTCGCCTGGTGCCGCGCCGCCGAGGGCGATCCGCTGCTGATCGAGGGCATCGGCGGCGCCATGGTGCCGCTCGACGACGAGCACACCGTGCTCGACTGGATCGCGGCGCTCGGCGCGCCCGCGCTGGTGGTGGCGGGCAGCTACCTCGGCACCATCAGTCACACGCTCACCACGCTCGCGGCCATCCGCGGGCGCGGCGTCCCCATCGCCGGCCTCGTCATCAGCGAATCCCCGGAAAGCCCGGTGCCGCCCGCCGAGACCGCCGGGACCATCGCGCGCCACGCCGGGGCGCTGCCCATCGCGATCGTGCCCCGCCTTCCCGCCGGACCCGCGCCCTGGCGCGCGGCGCCGCCGCTGGCCCGCGCACTGGGCCTCCTGGACGACTGAGGGGCCGACCAGGTCGGCAATAGAGCCTTCACTGGAACGGCAACTCGTCCGTCTCCAGGTATTCGCGGTGCAGCGCGCGTCGATTGCGAACGCAGCAACCGCCCCATGACTTTCGCACATACATATTGATAGATGCCGCATATGGTATGTCGGCATATTTGTTATGATTGACTGTCATTGCGGCGCATGTGACGCTCGCATGGTAGATTGAAGGCACTTGGCCAACGACACGCCTTCGCACACGAGGCGGGCAGTCAGGCGCTCTGATTTGCAACCGACTGGGGGAACGCAAGAGAGCAAGTGAGGCAGGCACGGCGGCGCATGCCGTGGTCCGCATCGAAAGCCAACCCTTATGGAACGCAGCCACGCGGTGCTCCCGCGCCGACGGCGCCGGAGCGATATCGGAGGCGATGCCTTCCGGGCATCCGGCCCGGTCAGTGGGCACAAAGGCCGGCGCAGGATCCCCTACGGTCTCGGTCTCCTGTTCCTCGCGTTGATCGCGGGCCTCGCAGCAGCGCTCTTCCTGACGGTCGGGAACCCGCATGCCGCTGTCTGGCTGGTGGGCGCCGCGTTCTGATTCTTCGCCATAACCACCCGCCACCGCCCTCATAGAAACCGGTTGGCCGCCGGGAAGCCGCGCGGGGCCGCACGGCCGGCCTGCCCGCGCTTGCCGCGCCACTGGTCGAGCGCCGTCTCGGTGCGCACGCCGGCGCCCGAGCGCCAGCGCAGCCCCTCCGCGCCGTCGAAGACCTGCACGTCCGAAAGCGCGGCATCCTTGTAGCGCTGCAGGATCACGCCCCGCCCCCGCGCCATGCTCGGCACGTCGGCGGCGGGGAAGAGCAGCAGGCGCCGGTTGGAGCCGACGACCGCGACCCAGTCGCCGGCCGCCTCGACGCAGATCGCCGCTTCCGCTCCCTGCGCCACGTTCAGCACCTGCCGCCCGGTGCGGGTCTGGGCGACGGCGTCATCCTCGGCGACGAAGAAGCCGCGCCCGTCGCTCGCCGCCACCAGCAGCCGTCGGCCCGGCCGGTGGACGAAGAGCGCCACCGGCTCGTGATCGTTACCGAGGTCCACCATGAGGCGCACGGGCTCGCCGAGGCCGCGCCCGCCGGGCAGGCGCTCCGCCGGCAGCGTGTAGAAGCGCCCGTTCGTGGCGAAGAGCAGCAGCTTGTCTGTGGTCTCGGCGTGGAAGCGGAAGCGCTCGCGGTCGCCCTCCTTGTAGCGCACCGCCGCGTCCGCCTCGGCATGGCCCTTGACCGCGCGTATCCACCCCTTGGCCGAGCAGATCACCGTGATCGGCTCGCGCTCCACCAGCGCCTCGGCCGGCACCGCCTGCGGCGCGGGCGCGCGGCCGATGGCAGTCCGGCGCGCACCGAGCGCGGTCTCCTGCCCGAAGCGCGTCCTGATCTCCGCGATCTCGGCGAGCAGCACGGTCTTCTGCCGGCGCGTGCTCTTCTCGAGCTTGTCGAGCCGGGCGCGCTCCGCCTCCAGCGCCTCGTGCTCGCGGCGGATCGCCTCTTCCTCGAGCCGGCGGAGCGCGCGGAGGCGCATGTTGAGGATCGCGTCCGCCTGCACCTCGTTGATCCCGAAAGCAGCCACCAGCGCGGACTTCGGCTCGTCCTCCTCACGCACGATGCGGATCACCTCGTCGAGGTTGAGGTAGGCGACGAGATAGCCGCCCAGCACGTCGAGCCGGTGGGCGATCGCCGCCAGGCGATGCGCCGTCCGCCGCAGCAGCACCACGCGCCGATGGTCGAGGAACGCCTGCAGCACCTGCTTCAGCGTCATCACGCGGGGGATGCCGGCCGCATCCAGCACGTTCATGTTGAGTCCGATGCGGGTCTCCAGCTCGGTCTGGCGGAACAGCATCTCCATCAGCAGCGCCGCCTCGACCGTGCGGCTCTTCGGCTCCAGCACGAGGCGCACGTCCTCGGCGGATTCGTCCCGCACGTCGGCCAGCAGCGCGAGCTTGCGCGCCTGCAGCAGCTCGGCGATGCGCTCGACGAGGCGCGCCTTCTGCACCTGGTAGGGGATCTCGGTGACCACGATCTGGTACTGGCCGCGCCCGAGTTCCTCCTTCTTCCAGCGGGCGCGCACGCGGAAGCCGCCACGCCCCGTGGCATAGGCGTCCGCGATCTGCGCGCGGTCCTCCACCAGCACGCCGCCGGTGGGGAAGTCCGGCCCCGGCACCAGCTCCACCAGCGCGTCGTCCGAGAGCCTGGAATCCTTCAGCAGCGCCGTCAGCGCATCGCAAAGCTCGCCCGCGTTGTGGGGCGGGATGCTGGTGGCGAGGCCCACGGCGATCCCCGCCGCCCCGTTGGCGAGCAGGTTGGGGAAGGCCGCCGGCAGCACCACCGGCTCGGCGTCGCCGCCGTCGTAGGTCTCGCGGAAGTTGACGGCGTCCTCGTCCAGGCCGTCGAGCAGCGCCTGCGCCACCTCGGTGAGCCGCGCCTCGGTGTAGCGCATCGCAGCGGCGTTATCGCCGTCGACGTTGCCGAAGTTGCCCTGCCCCTCCACCAGGGCGTAGCGCGCGGCGAAGGTCTGGGCGAGCCGCACGAGGGCGTCGTACACCGCGGTATCGCCGTGGGGGTGGTACTTGCCGATCACGTCGCCCACCACCCGCGCGCACTTCTTGAAGCCCGCGTCGGGGTCGAGCTTGAGCGCCCGCATGGCATAGAGCAGCCGGCGCTGGACCGGCTTCAGCCCGTCGCGCACGTCGGGCAGCGAGCGCGCGGTGATGGTGGAGAGCGCGTAGGCCAAATAGCGCTCGCTCAGCGCATCGCTGAGCGGCACGGGCTGGATCGCGCCCTCCGTCGCGATGTCGTCTGCGATTCGCGCCATGGCCGCCGCTATAGCACAGCCGCCGAGTCGTCCAGAGCGCGTCCGACTCTGACGGACGCGCGATAGGCCGCGACCGCGGCCCGCCGCGAATGCGGCGCGCCCGCGCAGGCGCCGGTCGGTCGCGCCGGCAGGCGCGCGGAAGCGAAGACCGGCCGGCTGCCGTGAGCGACAAAGAGTCAGAGCATTTCCGTGCAAAACCGAAACGCTCTAAGAGTCTTGCTCCGCCTGCAGGCGGTCGATGAAGCGCTCCCGCGCCGGCGGCATGCGCCCGCCCTGCCCGCCGAACACGTGCCTCTCCAGGAACCAGCCGGTGAGCCGCATGCCGGCGACGATGTCGGCGGCGGAAGCCGGATCGCCCTGCGGGCCTGCGAGGAAGGGCGGCAGCGGCAACAGCTTCTCCGCGTAAGCCGCGCCTGCCTCGCGCGAGACCGCCCGCCCGCTGCGGGGCGAGACGTAGACGAGGTCGTCGAGCGCGCCGGTCGCCGCGCAGGCCGCGAGGTCGAGGCCGAAGCCGAGCTCGCCGAGCAGCGCCAGCTCCCAGCGGACCACCGTCTCGGCCCACTGCCCGCCCGCTTCGAGGGCGTCGAGCAGATGCCGCAAGGCCCCGAAGACCTGCGGATAGGGATGGCGCTCCGGCAGCGTCGCCTCGGTGAGCGCGCAGACGGCCGCGAGCGCCGCGAGGCGGGGCGCATCGTCCAGCAGCATGCTCGATTGCGCGCGCAACAGCTCGCAGGTGTAGCGGCCTAGATGCTCCGGCAGCCGCGCCTGCCAGCGGGCGGCCAGCGTGTTGCCCGGCTGATAGAGCCCCCGCCCCCGTCGGCCGCGCGCGCCCTGCACCAGCCCGGCATGGCGGCCGTGCTGCCCGGTCAGCAGCGAGACGACGGCGGCGCTCTCCCCGTGGCGGCGGGCGGAGAGGACGATGCCCGTGTCGCTCCATTCCATGCCGTCACACCCGGCGATCACTCGAGAAGCCGGACATCTCGGAATTCCGAAGAGTTTTTTTTGCACGAAATTCCGAGATATTCCGAGACAAGGCGAGACAAGGCGAGACAAGGTGAGACAAAGTGAGATGGCCGGCGACCGCCCCGAATCGCCCGGCACGCGCGACGAGAGAGAGCGGACGCAGAGCGCCCGGACGCAAAGCGCTCGACCGCGCAGTGCCCATTCGGCCCCTCCTCGGTGCCCGCCGTGCCCATTGCATTCTCGCGCTCCATGGCGCGACCTTCGCGCGCTTGGCCGGCCCCGTGCACCGCACCATGGTGCGGGCTACTCGTTTCTCGCTCACGGCAGTCGGCCTTTGGCCGATGCCTGCGCGGGCGCGCCGCATACGCGGCGGGCCGCTGTCGCGGCCTGTCGCGCGTCCGTCAAAGTCGGACGCGCTCAAGCCGATCGGCAAAGGCGAGCACCGCCCGCGCGAGGGCCTGCTTCTCCGCCCGCGCCGTCATCACCGTGCGCGCGACCTCGACCGCGATGCCCGTTGCCGCGATCCCCTCTGCCTCGGCCCGGTCGGCCTCGTCGAGCACGAGCCCGTCGATCAGCCCGGCGTAGTGGCGGGCGATTGCCGCAGAGCTGGGCGCGACGCCGCGCTCCGTCATCATCTTGGCCGTGGGTCCCTTCACCGCCTGCCCGCCGACGATGGGGGAGACCGCGATCACCGGCGCCCCGCAGGCCGCGAGCGCGCCCTGCACGCCCGGCACGGCGAGGATCGGGTCGATGCTGATGTAGGGGTTCGACGGGCAGACGATGACCGCGCCAAGACGGGGCGCCTCCAATGCGTCGATGAACGCCGCGCACGGCCGCGCCGTCGCCGCCCCTTCGTACCGGAAGCCCAGCACCGCCGGCTCGCAGCGGTCGCGCACGAAATAGTGCTGGAAGGCGAGCGGGCCGTCCGCCGTCTCCACCACCGTCGGCACAGGATCGTCGCTCATGGGCACGATGCGCGCGGCGATACCGAGCCGCGCGCACAGGTCCGCCGTGACCGCGCTCAGGCTCTCGCCCGCCCTGAGCCGCCGCGTTCGCTCGACATGGATGGCGAGGTCCTTGTCGCCGAGGAAGAACCAGGTCTCGCCGCCGAGCGCGCCGAGCGCCTCCATGAAGGCGCCGCTCTCCCCTGCCCGGCCCCAGCCGGTCTCCTCGTTCGCGAGCCCCGCCAGCGTGTAGGTCAGCGTGTCGAGATCGGGGCAGACCTTGAGACCCAGGTGCTCGAAGTCGTCGCCGGTGTTGGCGACGACGGTAAGTCTCGCGGGGTCCTCCAGCACGTCGCTGAGCCCGAGCGCGAGCTTGGCGCCCCCGACCCCACCCGAGAGCGCGACGCAGCACGGGTTAGCGGAAGAGGTCATCGGCCTCGCCGCGGATGAGCGCCGCGCCGTCGTTGCCCGGCCCGGCGGGGCTGAGCCCCCGCACCACCACCACCGGCATGCCCTCGTCGGCCTCGCCCTGCAACAGCGAGGCGGCGGCGGCGAGCTCGTCCGCGAGCCCCACCTGCGTCACCTCCAGGGGGCGGCCGAAGAGGTCGTCGCGGCCCCGCAGGTCGAGCAGCGAGGGCAGCCCGGCGGCACCCAAAGCGAGGCCCACGGTGCCGATCCGCCAGGCGCGGCCCACGCTGTCGTTGACGATGACTGCGCAATCCGCGCCGAGCCGCTGCCGCAGCCCTGCACGCAAACGCCGTGCGCTGCCGTCGGGATCAAGGGGCAGCAGCAGCACCCGCTCGTCCGTGCCCGACGGCTCG
>LXNI01000064.1_pt1 | contig 116750 bp, 106 predicted proteins | sample 809091 | NCBI WGS metagenome assembly LXNI01 (sample SAMN04870527, study PRJNA318959) | sponge metagenome | biome: 01000161; feature: marine sponge reef; material: water | host: Sarcotragus foetidus | place: Greece: Milos, Mediterranean Sea | collected 2013-05-29 | depth 5-7 m
AGAGTTGGACAAAGAAGCGGCTGACACAAGAGGAAGCGGCCGAGTTGTTGGGTGTTTGTGCGCGTACTTTCCGGCGCCATATTGATCGCTATGAAGACGATGGCCTGGATGGATTGATGGATCACCGCATGGAGCGGGTATCACAGCTACGGGCCCCGGTTTCGCCTGGCGATGAAAATTGCTTACGCTGAGGGAAATGAGAACACTCACGCTCTCCAAAGTACGCGAAGCCGTGCCGTTGTTCTACCAGCGGGCAGGTAGCTTTCGTGATGTGTGGAATACTCTAAGGATTTCGACCTGATCCAGTCTGGGTCTGACTCGATAAGGAATGATGTAACGTGTATCCGGTACAACCAATTCTCGAGTACCGTGAATTCGACCCGGCCTGCCGAGGGCGGGATTATCCGCAAGTTTGTCCACCTGATTGAATATACGTTGAACCACTATCTCCGCAGTCCTGGGCTCATCCTTGGCGATATAGGCTGCTTCATCCTCAAGGTTCTGTAATGCCTTGTTCAACCATTTAACTCGCATTCACTCCCCATTTTTTTCTCGTTTTCGCAACGGACTTTTCTGGCGCGAAATCGCCGTTGTCAGCTTCTCTGATGGCGTCTTCAATTTCCTGAATCTGCCACTCATTTAGCTCAATGAAATCACGCAAGGCTTCAACAGCCAGATAGGACTTGGAACGTTGCGTTGCTTGCGCCAACTGATCAAGCCGTTGCTTCAGCTCCGGTTCAAGTCTAATAGTCATGGTGGTCGACATGACAACTCCAAGGTGTGTTTACTTGTACACAGCTTAACACAAGGTTCCGGGGTCGGAGTAAAGTACCGGAGTAAAACGTCCCGCTTTTGTCGCAATGTTGCGTTTTACTCCGGCACTTTACTCCGACCCCACTAATCAGCATGGTTATTCAAAGTCACTGAACTGCTGCAAAATTCCATCGAGTTCATCCAGGCTGCCGTAGCTGATAATCAGTTTGCCTTTACCCCTGGAAGTATGTTGAATCCGCACGGGTTGACCTAGTTTGTTTGACAGCCTCTCCTGCAGAATCCGGGTATCCGCGTCAGCTTCCCGCTTTGGGGAATCCGAAGATTTCGCCTGGCCCAGTTTGCGGACTTTCTCTTCTGTCTGTCTTACACTCAATTGTCTGGTGACGATTTCTCGAGCCAGAACTGCCTGTTGTTGCTCCGTCAGCGCCAGCAGCGCTCTGCCATGGCCCATCTCAATACTGCCATTGGCAAGCAGATCAGTAACTTCTCTGCACAGATTGTTGAGCCTGATGCTGTTGGTCACCGCGGTTCGGCTTTTTCCCAGGGCATCAGCGATCTCCAGGTGGGTTAAGTTGAATTCCATAAAAAGGCGCTGCAGTGCCTGTGCTTCTTCCATGGGATTCAGATCTTCCCTTTGTACGTTTTCGATGAGGGACAGTGCAATGGCAGATATATTGTCGGCCGTCCTGACGACCGCCGGTATTTTTTCGAGCCCGGCCTGCTGTGCCGCTCGCCAGCGCCGCTCACCAGCAATGATTTCATACTGATCTTTACCAATGGCTCGAAGTACGATGGGCTGCATGACGCCCTGGGCCTTGATGGACTTCGTCAGTTCCTCAAGCGCGGTGTCATCAAAATTTTTACGAGGCTGGTGTTCTCCCGATCTTATCCACTCCAGGGGTATTTCATCCAATGAAGACTTATCCGCCACGGCTGCTTCTTCTACTCTCAGCAGCGCCTCCAGTCCTTTGCCCAGTCCTCTTTTTCTGGTCGCCATCGCTCAGTCCTCCATACGTCGTACCGCTTCCCCTGCCAGCGCCAGATACGCTTGGGTACCAGGGGACTGTTTATCATAATACAGAACAGGCGTTCCGTAACTCGGCGCTTCCGCCAGTCGGACATTGCGGGGAATGATTGTCCGGTACACAAGATCATCAAAATGATCAAAGAGCTGCCTTGAAACATCGCGTGTCAGGTTGTTCCGGCCGTCATACATTGTCCGCAGGATACCCTCCACCTGCAGTCCTGGATTGAGCTTGCGGGTTATCCTGTCAATGGTGTTGAGCAACGCCGTCAAGCCTTCAAGAGCGTAGTATTCGCACTGCACAGGGATGATGACACTATCCGCCGCTGCCAGACTGTTGATGGTCAGTAAACTCAAGGACGGGGGTGAATCGATCACGATATAGTCAAATCGGTCCTTCAGACCCTTCAGGGCGTTGTGTAGACGGAACTCCCATTGGTCGAGTTCAAGAAGTTCAATTTCAGCGCCCGTCAGCTCGATATTCGCCGGCAACAGTTGATATCCGGCATCCCGGGCAAAGATCATTGCAGATTCAACAGGCATATCGTCAATCAGCACATCGTAAATCGAATGGGTCAGCGCTTCCTTGTCAATGCCGCTGCCGGTGGTTGCATTCCCCTGGGGATCAATATCAACCAGCAGAACCCTGCGCTTCATGGCGGCAAGGGATGCTGCAAGGTTAATACATGTGGTCGTTTTACCAACGCCGCCTTTCTGGTTTGCAACAGTAATAATACGGATCATGGTGCACGATCCTGTTGTCTGATTAATCTGATCACCCACCGTTGGGCAGACAACAACGGAACATCAAGTTTTACGCGATTTTTTACACATAACGGAGATGAGGGCGGCAATCGTTCGTCCCTTCCCTTCATGGCCAGTATATTTCCATCCTGCCGGATGATATGTGCGCAGGAATCAGCAATATCTTTCAGAGGAGCAAAAGCACGACATACAGCCTGTTCGAATTGACAATCCTTATAGTCCTCCACCCTGCTTTGCACAACCGTTACATTTTCGAGGGCCAATTCGATACATGCCTGGGTCATAAATCGCGTTTTCTTTCCGTTGCTGTCCAGCAGGGTAAACCGTTTTTCGGGGAAGTGCACGGCCAGGGGAATCCCGGGCAAACCAGCGCCACTGGCAACATCAATAACCGCGTCGCCATCAATCATGGGTGCGATGGAAAGAGAATCCATGAGGTGGTGACTTACCATCTTTTCCAGGTCATGGATAGCTGTCAGGTTAAAAGTCCGGTTCCACCGGGAAAGACAGAGGAGATAGGCCTCGTATGTTTCAACCTGCACGTCGGACGAATCAAAGGAAAACAGACTCAGCCCCTGTCGGATAAGCCCCTTGAGGTCCATCAGGCAGACTTCAATTCATAACCAGCCTTCATTTTCTTCAGGTGAACCAGCAACAGAGAGATCGCAGCCGGCGTAACGCCGGAAATTCTGGATGCCTGCCCGATGGTTTCGGGGCGTACTTCACCGAGTTTCTGGCGTACCTCGATCGACAACCCGGCGATACATTTAAAATCAAGGTCCACCGGAATCCCCAGATCATGCTGAATTCGGATACGATCTATTTCCTGTTGTTGCCGGGTGATATATCCCGCGTATTTGCAATCGATTTCCACCTGTTCCTGTATAGTTTCCTGAGCTTTATTCTGTACCTGTCCCTGTCCGCTTACGTCAGATGTATTCATACCCAGCAACTCCAGCAAGGGCTGAATCCGGACAGTGGGGCGCTTCAACAGATCCAGTAACCGGTATTCCCGTGTCAGTGCCTGACCAAGGTAATCCTCAATCAGCTCATCGCCTGGTTTGACCCAATGTTCAGACAATTCACCGGACAGTTTCTCTATGCCGGACTGTTTTTCACAGAAGCTCCGCCATCGGGTATCGTCCACCAACCCGAAGAGACGCCCCTTCTCAGTCAAACGTCTGTCTGCATTGTCCTGACGCAGGATAAGCCGATACTCCGCACGACTGGTGAACATTCGATAGGGTTCCCTGGTTCCCAGTGTAATCAGATCATCGATCAGCACACCCATATAGGCTTCACTTCTCTCCGGGCACCAGGGTGCTTTCTCCTGAATCTGCCGGGCGGCATTGATCCCGGCGATCAGCCCCTGTGCTCCGGCTTCTTCATAACCGGTAGTACCGTTAATCTGTCCCGCAAAATACAAACCACGAATATGTTTTGTCTCCAGGGACGACCTGAGATCACGGGGTTCAAAGAAGTCATACTCGATCGCATAGCCGGGCCGCGTAATATGCGCCTTTTCAAATCCCCTGATGCTATGCACCATATCCAGTTGTACATCAAAAGGAAGGCTGGTCGAAATACCATTGGGATATATCTCATTGGTGCCAAGACCTTCCGGTTCTATAAAAATCTGGTGTGACTGCCGGTCGGCGAATCGAACGACCTTATCTTCAATGGAGGGACAGTACCGCGGTCCTGTACCATTGATTTTTCCCGTATACATGGGGGACCGGTCCAGGCTGTCCAGAATAACCGCGTGCGTTTTCTGATTGGTGTGAGTGATGTGGCAGGCGACCTGCTCAGGATGTTCAGAACCATCAGACAGATATGACATCACCGGCCTTGGTGTGTCTCCCGGCTGTACTTCCAGATCAGTATAATCAACTGTATTACCATCTATTCTGGGAGGCGTACCGGTTTTCAACCGTCCCGTTGTAAACGGCATTTCCCGTAATCTTTCTGCCAGAGGATTGGACGGTGCATCTCCGGCTCTGCCTCCCTGTTGTTTTTCCATCCCGATATGGATGACACCACCCAGGAAAGTCCCCACGGTTAAAACAACGACTGGGGCATGAAATGAAAGACCCAGCCCGGTAACCACTCCCTGAACTGATTCGCCGGTCACGATCAGGTCTTCAACAGATTGCTGGAATATATTCAGATTGTCCTGCTGTTCAAGCATTGACCTGATTGCAGCTTTATACAGCATCCTGTCCGCCTGTGCTCTTGTTGCACGGACGGCCGGACCTTTTCTTGAATTCAATGTACGGAAGTGGATACCTGCCCGGTCTGCCGCCTTTGCCATGGCGCCACCCAAAGCATCAATTTCCTTGACCAGATGGCTCTTGCCAATGCCGCCGATGGCAGGATTACACGACATCTGCCCCAGAGTTTCGATATTCTGGGTCAGTAGCAGGGTCCGGCAACCCATTCTTGCTGCGGCCAGGGCAGCCTCGGTACCCGCGTGACCGCCGCCAACGACGATGACCTCAAACTGAGTGTTGTTGTCCATTTGCCGGTATCCGGGAGGTCAGAACAGGAGAGGCAAGTATACGGATATACAGGATAAAGTCCAAATACCACCGCTGTTGTCTTACTTGCCGACACAGTCTTACTTGCCGACACAGAAACTGGAGAATATTTTCCCCAGTAGGTCGTCGCTGGTAAATTCACCGGTTATTTCGCCAAGCGAACGCTGGCAGTAACGCAATTCCTCAGCCAGCAATTCGCCGGCCCCGTTGTCCCTGAAGCCCGAGAGGCCACTGTCCAGACTCAAAATGGTCTGTTGCAGCGCATGTAAATGTCTTGTCCGGGCCATAAAGGTCCCTTCACTACCGGGATCATAACCAATTCCTGATTTCAGGCGTTGTTTCAGAAGGTTAATACCTTCACCGGTTTTGGCAGATACCGTGACATGCTCTATTGCCAGATTATCTTCCAACGGATCACAGAGATCAGACTTGCTGAGGACAACGAGTTTCTTGATTTCATCTGGTAACGACGCCATCAGCTCACTCACATGTGATGCAAGATCATTTCGATGGGCAAATAAATCAACGACAACCAGAATATAGTCAGCATCTGTAATTTCATTCACCGCACGTCGTACACCTTCCTTTTCCAGGATATCTTCGCTGTCTCGCAGCCCCGCGGTATCGACCAGCCGCACCGGAATGCCATCCATGTGTACGTGTTCATCAATCACATCACGGGTAGTACCCGCTATATCGGTGACTATTGAAGTCTCCTTACCTGTCAGCCTGTTCATCAGACTGGACTTGCCTGCGTTCGGTCTGCCTGCAAAAACCAGGTTGACACCCTCTCTCAAAAGCGCACCCTGGCCTGCCTGACGCAGCAGATCCGACAATTTGCCCTGCAGACATTCCAGATCCTCTATGATGCGGGAATCCTTTAGAAAATCTATTTCCTCTTCAGGAAAGTCCATGGCTGCTTCTATGTAGACTCTGGATGCAATCAAAGAATCGGTAATGTCATTGACTCTCTTTGCAAACTCACCACTTAGAGAACGCATGGCGCTTCTGGCTGCCTGAGTGCTGGCACTTTCGATCAAATCCGCGACGGCTTCTGCCTGTGACAAGTCAATTTTGTTGTTCAGAAATGCCCTTTCCGAGAATTCTCCGGGACGGGCCAGACGTGCACCGAGTTCTATTACTCTGGTCAGGAGCAGATTCATCACCACCGGGCCCCCATGACCTTGAAGTTCGAGAACATCCTCACCGGTAAATGAATTCGGCGCCGGAAAGTACAGGGCAAGGCCATGGTCGATAGCAACCTGGTCCGCGTCTGTAAATTTCGTGAATTTTGCGATGCGTGGTATTGGCAGAGAACCGATTATGCCTTCGCTTATCGTTTTGACATGCGTTCCTGACACCCGGATAACACCAATGCCACCTTTGCCTGACGGCGTTGCCTGGGCAGCAATCGTATCCCGGGCAGACATATCATCCTCCAGCTTCAATCTTCCGGGTCACATACCATTGTTGCAAAATCGACAGGATATTGCTCGCCAGCCAGTAGAGCACCAACCCGGCAGGGAACCAGAGGAAGAAAAAAGTGAACACAATAGGCATCATTTTAAAAATTTTAGCCTGCATGGGGTCTGGTGGTTCCGGCTGCATCAAGGTGACGAAGTACATGGAAATACCCATCAGAATAGGCAGCACAAAGTATGGATCCATTGCTGACAGATCCTTGATCCACAAGGCAAATGGCGCCTGACGGATCTCTACACTCTCCAGTAACACCCAATAAAGAGCAATGAAAACAGGCATTTGCAGCAGTATTGGGAAGCATCCACCCAGCGGGTTGGCACCCTCTTTTTTATACAGGTTCATCATTTCCTGTGAAAATTTCTGCCGGTCGTCACCGTATTTTTCCTTCAGTCGTACCATCTGCGGTTGCACTTTGCGCATCTTTGCGTTTGACCTCAAACCAGCAGCAGACAATGGATACAACAGCAACCGGACAATGCATGTCAGCAGAATGATGGCGATACCCCAGTTAACGACGTATCCCTGAATGAAAGTCAGCAGATAAAACAGCGGCTGAGCCAGCCACCAGAGAAATCCGTAGTCTATGGTCAGATCCAGTCCCCTGGTTATCTCCTGCAGACGATACTGATCTTTCGGTCCGGTATAAAATTGTACAGCTCTGGAATCTATTCCCCCCCTGGGTACTGTCCATAAGGGTGTTGTAAATCCGAACAGGTAGATATCCTGACCAGGCAGCTTTCGTGCCTGATAGGTATTCTCTCCATCGCCTTCCGGTATAAAAGCGCTGACAAAATAATGCTGCACCATGGCCATGTAGCCATTGGTAACTCTACCTTTGTATAACTCTTCCTCAAGATCATCGAATTCCAGCTTCTGATAGGGAGTGTCCGGTGTCCAGGTTGCTCCGCCAATATAGGGCTTCATACCCATCAGATTGGAATCCATGTTAAATGGATCCTGTCCATCCCTTTTAATCTGGGCAAATATTGCCGCGGACCAATCTTTGTCGGTTTGATTCTCTACCGTGTAATTTATACGTATCAGATAATCAGACCTGGTAAAATGAAATTCCTTGTGCAGAACCAATCCGTCTCCAGCATCCGGCAGGGTTAATACCACTGTCAGCTGATCCTTGTCATCCAGGCTGTAATAGTGGGACCCGGTTGAATAAAGAGGTCGTCCTGATGTGTTATCCGTACCATCAGGACCTATCAATCCACTTTGTGCACTGTATGAATTACGTGGGTCTACAAGGACGAAAGGACTGTCGGGTGTCTCCAGGCTGTTGGGGAATTCAGGAAGAGAGACGTAGGTAATATCTCCCCCCAGTGTGTCGATAGTCAAGGAAAAAACATCCGTTTCTACCTGTACCAATCGTCCGGTATCCGGGGCAACCTGCTGTATGGGTTGTGTCGGACTTACCGGATCAAGATCCGGGACCACATCCAGTTCCGGAACAGTATTTGTTTCCTGGTCCGCGGCCATTGAAGGAGCCGCATCCATTCCTGCTGCAGGTAATGGCAGCTCCGTTGTCGGCACATCCGTATTCGTTTCTGACGTGATCACCACATCCGTCTCTACTGGTGTCCGGTTGTAATCTTCATTCCACGCAAGAATCAAAAGATAGGCAGTCACCGCCAGTCCCAGGAGAATGAAAATCCTTTGGTAATCCATCAGATGGCCTGTTGTTCTTCTGGTGGTGACTGTGCCTGTGGTACTTCGTCAACACCGCCAGGATGCAGTGGATGGCATTTGCAGATTCGTATAATGGAAAGCACCCCACCACGGATCACGCCGTGGGTTTTGATCGCCTCCATGGCATAATACGAGCAACTTGGATAGAACCTGCATCGCGGTCCAAGAAACCCACTTAACATCGCCTGATACATCCATATAAAGCAAAGGGCGGTTTTTTTCATGAACGTTGCCCAGGTGACTGAACCTGCGTTTTGCCTCTGTCTCTTGCAGGTTTTGAAATGATTTTACTGGTCGCTAATTTCAGGAACATTTTGTCCAGTGTGAATCGCAGTTCCTGCCGGTTCATTCGTGAGACTCCCGGTCTTGCCAATACAACGATATCAAGTGGATTGGAATTTAACGCCATGTGTCTAAAAGATTCTCTTATCAGACGTTTGATGGCATTCCGACTTACTGCAGCAGGTAATATTCTCTTTGTAACGATCATACCCAATCTGTCGTGATTTAGATTGTTTATTCGACCCAGCATCAGAAATTCCGGCCCGCTTTCCCGATGCGTTGCCTGCTCAAAGACTATGTTGAATTCTTTGCTGTTGTGCAGACGCACATCCGGTGGATACCCTGTGCCAGGTTGTAAGTTCAAGCAGAAAGTACTTTGCGGCCTTTTGCTCGCCGCCGGTTTAATATGGACCGACCCGCTTTCGTTGCCATTCTGGCCCGGAACCCATGGGTTCTCTTACGTTTAAGAACACTTGGTTGATATGTACGTTTCATCTTCAGGGCTCTGTGTTGAGAGCGCGGGATTTTAAAGAAGACATGCTGCCAATTCAACCCATGGTTTTATTTTCTGTCTACAGAAAGAACAACAGTCTTGATTCCATTACCTTTGTATTTCTATTAATAGATTCTTTATAAAAATTTATTATTATTTTTATTACGATGATTACTTCTGTTGATAACAGGAATATTGTCAACCACATCAACATCCTTGTGTCGAAACAAGACAGTGTTGATCAGGTTAATGTCCTTTGAACACCCTGTGGATAGCCGGGGACAAATCAGTCAGTGGAGTATACACTTCAGGTTTATCGGCTTTGTTCTTGATTTATCCACAGATTATTCAATGGTTGTCCACCGGTTATTGACAATTGGGTTTGGCAAATTATTGATATTCATAACAATTTCTTTAATTTTTTGTAAAAAAAACTTCACATTCAGATTCGTTTGGCGTTAATATTCTTAACGTAAATTCATTTCTGTTTTAATAATTTTATGAGTCTCGATATAGTTACTTTTATAAAGAGTTTCCCGCCCGAAAGCGAAAAAAATATACCAGCCAGGGGGTTCCGTGGTGAAAAGTGTGTGGCAAAGATGTCTGGCGAGTCTGGAAAATGAGCTTTCGACCAAACAATTGGAAACCTGTATAAGACCATTACAGGTTAGATCCGGCGATTCAAAGGTTCAGTTATTTGCGCCTAATAAATACATCATGGAATTGGTCAGTGCTCAATTTATGCAGCGGATTACTGAGCTCGTCAATCTTGATGGCGAATATGCAGTGAGTATTGATGTCGGTAGTTCACGAAAACCAGTTGACTACGATGATACGTTTGAAGATCAGGGATTCTATCCTTTACTCGATTTGAATAAGGATCAAACCTTCAATACTTTTGTCGAGGGACGGTCCAATCAAATTGCCCGGGCTGCTGCTCTTCAGGTTTCAGAAAATGTAGGCAGAACGCCTTATAATCCATTATTGCTGTATGGTGGGGTAGGTCTGGGCAAGACGCACCTGATGCATGCAGTAGGTAACTCCATACTGGCTCGACATCCACACCTGAAAGTTTCATATATGTATTCCCAGAGATTTATGGAAGATATGGTCCGGGCCATAGAACACGGAACGATGTCAGATTTCACACAGTACTATCGGTCAGTGGATGTACTGCTGATGGACGATATTCAGTTTTTGACCAAGGGAGTCAAGACACAGGAAGAATTTTTTCATGTCTTCAACAGGTTACAGGAAGATGGCAGGCAGATTGTGTTGACATGCGATCGTTATCCCAGGGAAATTGAAGGCTTGGAGGAGCGGCTGGAGAGCAGGTTTGTCTGGGGATTGTCAGCGCAGTTGGAGCCGCCGGACCTGGAAACGCGGGTTGCCATCCTGATGAAGAAGGCAGACTTCGAAAAAGTTGATCTTCCCCAGGAAGCAGCGCTATTTATTGCGCAGTGTATACGCTCAAATGTGCGTGAACTGGAAGGTGCGTTAAAACGGGTGACCATGGATGCCTGGTACACAGAGCAGAAAATCACATTGGAACAGGTCAGAGAATCGCTCAGGGACGTTGTAGCGGTCCATGATCGCAAGGTCAGTATTGAAAATATCCAGAAAACTGTTGCTGAGTACTACAGAATCAGCATTAAGGATCTGCTTTCCAAGAAAAGGTCGGTTTCCGTTGCCAGACCCCGGCAAATTGCCATGACTTTGGCAAAGGAACTCACAAACAGAAGTTTGCCGGAGGTTGGTGATGCCTTTAACGGTAAAGACCATACAACGGTATTGTACGCAAATCGGCGGATAGTTGAATTGCGTGCAACCAACCAAACGATAGAAGAAGACTATAATAATCTGTTACGCATATTGACCTCTTGAACTGATCACCTGAGTTCGCCATGATATGACGCTGTTATATTCAGGATAGAGAATGAAGTTTTCCATAAATCGAGAAGTGTTACTGCATCCTCTCCAACTTGTGTCAAGTGTCGTTGAACGCCGTCAGGTCCAGCCGGTATTATCTAATTTACTGATGGTGGCGAACGATGGTGAACTGTCGTTAACAGCTACGGACCAGGAGGTTGAACTGACGGTTCGCATATCAGATGTGAATATCATTGACCCGGGTGAAACAACAGTTCCTGCCAGGAAATTGGTGGATATCTGCCGCAGCATGTCTGACAGCGCCACGTTGACAATATCCCAGGAGTCAAAAAAATTGTCAGTAAGCAGTGGCCGCTTCCGTTCTCATCTCGTGACGCTTCCGGCAATTGATTTTCCAAATGTTGAGACGTCTGAAGTCGGTGTTCAACTGAAAATTGACAGCATGCAATTGTTAAAATTACTGGACAAGACCAGTTTTGCCATGGCACAGCAGGATGTCCGGATTTTCTTCAATGGAGTACTGCTTGAACTGGATGGATCGAGTATCAGAATGGTTGCCACCAATGGACAGAGACTGGCAACAACTCAGGGAGATCTTGAAACGAGCCATGAAGCTACAAAGATCATCATCCCCAGAAAAGGCGTAAACGAACTTGTTCGATTACTGAATGATTCGAGATTGTTGGGTGGCTCCGGAAAAGAAGACGCTGTTTTATGGTTTACAGATAATCATTTACGGGTGGTAATCGGTCAGACAGAATTGATTACCAAGTTAATCGATGGTACATATCCAGACTACACAATTGCCATACCCAGGGAAAATGACAAGACATGTCTGGTAAACCGTATAGAGGTTCGTGATGCTCTGCAACGCACCGCAATTCTGTCTAACGAGACGTTCCGGGATGTTCGTCTGTCTCTGGATGAATTGAAACTTTTTGTACATACCAATAACCCATTACAGGAAGAGGCGGAGGAAGAGGTTTCTATTGATTTTGAAGGTGAAGATCTGGTTATTAACTTCAATGTTGACTATCTGCTCAACGTCCTTGCAAAAATCGAAGGTGAGCAGGTCAAAATGGAATTCTCAGATGAAAAAAGTCCATGTATGCTGACAGATCCTGAAGACAGTGATTCCATATTTGTTGTTAGCTCAATGAAATATTGACCCTTGGCGTAAGTAAATGTTTACATACTTTTCGTAAACATGTACTGACTTATCCCGGCCCGTAAATTTCCGATGCGAAATTACCGGCGTGATAATTCAGGGAATTTAAAAGATTAATGATTTGGACAATTGGAAAACGGCATAGGTAATCCAGTTGTCTTGCGTAAAAACTAACTGGTAGTAGATGTATGAATTTTTCAGTGAAAAGAGAATCACTGCTGGGACCCCTGCAGCAGGTTGTTGGTGTCGTTGACAGGAGGCCTACATTACCAATCCTCTCCAACATTTTACTGCAGGTGGAAAACGATGAATTGTCACTTACCGGTACAGACCTTGAGGTTGAGATGGTAGGCAAGGTTGCCGTATCGGATACGGTTCCTGGGGCGATTACTGTGCAGGCCCGTAAATTGATGGATATTTGCCGCCAGCTGTCGGAAAATGCCCAGGTTCTTTGTGAAGTGGAATTGCAACGTCTGAAAATCAAGTCAGGCAAATTCAATTCAACGTTAGCGACACTTGATGCCAGAGATTTCCCTACAATTAACAGGACAGACGATGATTTGACTGTCTCTATCAATGGTAAAAAACTGAAACACCTGCTGGACTGTACCGGATTTGCCATGGCCCAACAGGATGTCAGGGTATTCTTCAACGGCATGTTGCTGGAGATAGGGGGAGGACAGATTAAAGCTATTGCCACGGACCGGCACCGTCTGGCATTGAACAGTATTGCTGCGTCTGATATCGAGAATGACAAGCGCCAGGTAATTCTTCCCAGAAAGGGCGTAATGGAATTACAGAGCCTGTTACAAGGGAATGATGAAGAAGTATCAGTTTCCATTGGCAGTAATCATCTCAGTGCGACCAGCGGGCAGTTCAATCTGACTTCTAAACTGGTCGATGGGCAATACCCGGATTATGAGAGAGTCATCCCAAGGGATGGAGACAAGACAATATTGGCGGAGAAGGAGACTCTGAAGCAGGCGTTAGGTCGTACTGCAATCCTGTCCAACGAACAGTTCAGGGCTATCCGAGTGTCTCTCAGTGAAGGAACAATTCAGTTGTCAGCCAATAATTCCGAACAGGAGGAAGCAGAGGAAACCGTGCTGGTGGAATATCAGGGAGATAAAGTGGATATAGGCTTTGATGTTCGCTATCTGCAGGATGTCCTGAGTGTAATGGATGGGGAGAAGGTACGTATTACGGTAAAGGATGCCAACAGCAGTGCCTTGCTGGAAGAACCGGAAAACGACAATGCTGTTTACGTGGTTATGCCTATGAAACTATGAGCCTGAGAAGGCTTGCAGTACAATACATTCGCAACATCGAGTCAGCATCCATATGTCTTGCGCCCGGGATCAACCTGATTTCGGGAAACAATGGCAGTGGTAAAACCAGTCTTCTTGAGAGTATTTATTTTCTCGGCTCAGCCAGGTCCTTTCGCAGTGCCGGTGTTGAACCTCTTATCAATCGGGACGCCGGTTACTGCATGGTGAGAGGGGAATTGGTGAATGGACAGGAACTTATCGTCCAGCGACAAAGGCGGGGCGCCCAGGTACTTCGGGTTTCCGGGCAGCCGGTTATGCGAACCAGCGAGTTGGCACAGTATCTGCCGGTTTTGTTGTTGAGCCCTGATACAGTCAACTTGTTGTTGGGCGGTCCTGCGCTGCGACGACGGTTTCTAAACTGGGGTGTGTTTCACGTGGAACAATCTCCAGGAGAAGAACAGATGTTTTCTTCGTTGTGGGCGAATGCTGTGCGAAGTTTACGCCAGCGTAATGAAACGTTAAGAAAACCGCGACCCGATTTAACAGAGCTTGACGTGTGGAGTAGGGAGTTTGCAAAGTTCAGCGAAGCCATTGACGAACGACGAAGCCACTATATGGCGCCGTTTATTGAGTGTTATCTCAATAATTGCCAAAAATTCATGGAGCGCAATGACATATCAGTGGAGTACCAGCGTGGCTGGGAAGGTGAACTGGCAGAAATATTGGCTAAAGATGTGGATCAGGATATAAAAAGAGGCTACACACACAAGGGTTTTCAGCGCGCAGATGTTAAAATACGGATCAAAGGTGATGATGTTGCCAGGGTTTGTTCCCGGGGAGAACTCAAAATTCTGGCATGGACCCTTGTGATCAGCCAGGGAGACCTGCTGGATACTGACCTTGTATACCTCGTCGACGAATTGATGGCCGAATTGGACACACAACACAGAAAGAAAATTTGTCATCACCTGGAAGGCTGTAACAGGCAGGTTATTGCTACTGGTATCGATGCAGAAGAACTTGCAACTTGCTGGGACGTAGTTGACCCAAAGATATTTCATGTGGATCAAGGCATTGTTGAGGAAAGGAGTTGACCCAAAGATGTTTCACGTGGAACAGGGCATTGTTGAGGAAAAATTTTAACCCACATGTGTTTCACGTGGAACAGTGCATGGTTGAAGAAAGGTGTAGACCAATATGTGTTTCACGTGGAACGGGTATGGTTGTGGAAAGTAATAGACAAAAAATTGTTTCACGTGGAACAGTGCATGTTTGAGGAAAGTTGTAAACCAAAGATGTCTCACGTGGAACAGGGCAAGGTTTAGGAGAAATGAATGAGCGATGATAATTCTTATGATTCCAGCAGTATCAAGGTCCTGAAAGGACTGGATGCTGTTAGAAAAAGGCCGGGAATGTATATTGGCGATACGGATGATGGAACCGGTCTGCATCATATGGTTCAGGAACTTGTCGATAATGCGATCGATGAGGCGCTGGAAGGTTATTGCTCAAAAGTCGAAGTAATCATACACCCGGATGAATCAGTGACTGTAATGGATGACGGGCGTGGTATACCAACGGGTATCCATGAGGAAGGCAAGTCAGCTGCTGAAGTGATCATGACCGTTCTGCACGCCGGGGGTAAATTCGATGACAGCAATTACAAAGTATCTGGAGGGTTGCATGGGGTTGGTGTTTCCGTAGTAAACGCGCTGTCATCAGAACTCAATCTGACCATATGGGAAGGGGGACATGTCTGGGAGCAGACATATCATGACGGTATTCCGGATGAACCATTGAAAATTGTTGGAGATACCAGTCAAACAGGCAGCAAAATTCACTTCAAGCCTTCAACAGAAACCTTCAACAACATTGAATTTCACTACGACATACTCGCTAAACGACTGAGAGAACTGTCATTTCTTAATTCCGGAATCTCTATTCGTCTCACTGATGAGCGCACCGGGAAATCTGAAGAATTCAAATATGACGGTGGTTTGAGGACATTCGTTGAGTTTCTCAACCAGAATAGATCACCACTGAATACAATATTCCATTTTATCAAAGAACGGGAAGACGGCATTACAGTGGAAGTCGCCCTGCAGTGGAATGATTCCTATCAGGAAGCGGTATTTGCCTACACCAACAACATTCCGCAAAGCGATGGTGGTACGCATATGCAGGGGTTTCGTGCTGCTTTGACCAGAACCCTTAATACTTATATAGAGAGGGAGGGGATTGGAAAAAAAGCACAGGTCAACACAACAGGTGATGACGCGAGAGAAGGATTGGCAGCCGTTTTGTCTGTCAAGGTCCCTGATCCCAAGTTCTCCTCACAAACCAAGGATAAGCTCGTATCTTCCGAGGTCAGGCCGGCAGTTGAACAGGAGATGGGAGGTGCATTCTCGGATTATTTACTCGAAAATCCGCAGCAGGCTAAAGCGATTGTACAGAAAATCATAGATGCAGCACGGGCCAGGGAAGCGGCTCGCAAAGCAAGAGAGATAAACCGGCGCAAAGGTCCTCTGGATGTCGCCGGGTTACCGGGAAAGCTCGCTGATTGTCAGGAACGCGACCCGGCTTTGTCAGAAATATACCTGGTGGAGGGAGATTCCGCAGGAGGGTCAGCAAAGCAGGGCAGGGACCGGCAGTTTCAGGCGATCCTGCCGCTGAAAGGAAAAATTCTGAATGTAGAGAAAGCCCGTTTCGACAAGATGCTGTCTTCCGTGGAAGTTGGTTCGCTGATTACCGCACTGGGCTGTGGCATAGGTCGGGACGAGTTTGATCCGGACAAACTTCGATATCATCGGATTATCATCATGACCGATGCTGATGTGGATGGAGCGCATATTCGGACTCTGTTATTGACATTTTTCTTTCGCCATATGCCAGAACTGATTGAACGGGGTCATATTCTCATTGCCCAGCCTCCTTTGTATAAAATGGAGCGTGGCAAGAAAGAGCGTTACATCAAGGATGATGATCACATGACCCGTTACATACTTGAAACAGCTCTGGACGAAGCGAGCCTTTACAGGGAAAAAGAAGACAGTGAACCACTACAGGGAGAAGAATTGCGCGAGGTCGCAGAGACGTTTTATCAGATTCAGAACCGTATAAAGCGATTGGAGCGGGTATACCCGCTGCCGGTACTGCAGGAATTAATCTATCTGCCCCGGCTTTTGGTGTCCATTCTGGACAATGAAGATGAAGTCCAGGCCTGGGTTAATTTGCTGGCAGAGAGAATCAGTGATTCTTCACAAACCCGATATATATTCGATCTTTACCAGGATAAAGAGCGACACTTGTACTATCCCAGGATTTCTGTAACCAACCATGGGATCCTGCGGACATATGTATTATCGAGAGACTTTTTTCTTTCCCGTGATTATCGGGACTTCACTGACTTTGCTGAAAAAACCAGGTCTCTGGTATCAGACACCAGCAGGGTCTGTCGCGGTGAAAAGGAAACTGCAGTCTCTGATTTAAATGATGCGCTTGACTGGTTGCAGCAGGAAGCATTAAGGGGACATATACGTCATCGTTATAAAGGTCTTGGAGAAATGAATCCAGACCAGTTGTGGGAGACAACCATGGATCCGGAAGCACGGACCATGTTGCGGGTCTCCATTGAAGATGCGATCGCCGCAGATCAGGTTTTTAACAGGTTGATGGGTGATCAGGTTGAACCCAGAAAAGAATTTATCAGGGAAAATGCACTCTCTGTTGCCAATCTTGATGTATAAGTTATTGATTTATAAGCTTAATTTATACTCTGCGTAGGTAAGAAGGTCTTTGAATGCAGGGATGTCAGGGTGCCGGATATGTGTACTCTGTCCATTTCCGGTAAGGACCAGAACCGGTTCACAGTTTACCGCTTGAGCAGTCTGAATGTCTCTGGGGGAATCACCCACAAATGGTTGTCCGGTTATGGCAACACCGGACATTCTTTCAATTCTGTGTAGAAGACCAGGTCTGGGTTTGCGGCACTGGCAATTCTTGTTTGGGTGATGTGGACAATAGACAATACCTGCCAGGGCGCCACCGGCATCCTGGATCATTGAAAGCATTTTCTGGTGTATCTCTCCCAGCAGATCTTCATTGATTATTCCCCTCCCGACACCGGACTGATTGGTGGCGACATAGACCTGATAGCCATGTTGCGTAAACAGGGCGATAGCTTCCATACTGCCGTTAATAGGTATCCACTCATCGGGTGATTTGATGAAGTCAGGGGAGTCGTGATTGATAACACCATCCCGATCAAGAATAACAATCATGAGTGTCAGTTCTGCAGCAGAGAAAAGTCGGCGACCAGCAGGAACAGTTGACGCATTCTTCTCATCACTGCCAACCGGTTCTGTCTGATGTCTGCATTTTCGGACATGATCAGTACATCATCAAAATAACGATCGATATGGTTCTGTTGGTCTGCCAGGATCAACAATCTATCCTGGTAGTCAATAGTGTTGGAAAATGCCTTTTCAGCCAGAACGATAGCCTGAAAGAGTTCGCCCTCGGCTTCATGTTCGAATAACCGGGTATCGATTTCAACCTGTGGTGATCCCGAATTCTGTTTGAGAATATTGGCAACGCGTTTGTGTGCAGCAACAAGATCAGATGCCCTGTCATGATGCCTGAACGCCTGTAATTTTCGAATTCGCCTGTCTGCCTCGCTCAGATTCGTTATGCCAGCCGAACTCCGGAGAACCGCGGATATGACATCATTATCGATTCCCTGCTCCTGGTACCAATGGGTCAGTCTTTCGATAATATATTGGTACACTTCCTGGATATCGAATCGGGATGGGTACTGGTCAGATGCCTTTTCGAGGCAATCCTGCAGATCCAGTTCGAGAGAATTCTCAATGATGATTCTGATGATACCCAGCGCCTGTCGACGCAGGGAAAAGGGGTCCCTGGAGCCTGTTGGCGATTGCCCAATACCAAAGATACCGGTCAGAGTGTCCAGTTTGTCTGCAATTGCGACACTGCTGGATAACTTGCCGACAGGAAGATCAGCGCCGGCGGCAGTCGGATAATAGTGTGTCCGGATTGCTTCACAGACTTCCGTTGGTTCATTATCCAACTTGGCGTAATGGGCGCCCATGACGCCCTGGAGATCAGGGAATTCACCAACAAGATCGGTTACGAGATCAGCCTTGCACAATAAACCCGCTCTTGTAGCGCAGTCGACGTCAGTTTCAAGCAATGAAGCGATTTGTCCAGCCAGATGACTGACCCGGACCGCCTTTTTATAATATGTACCCAGTCTGGTCTGGAAAACAACCTGTTCAAGCTGTTCAACTTTCCGGGCAAGCGATGACCGTGTGTCGTTGTGAAAGAAAAATGCCGCGTCAGCCAGCCTTGGACTGATGACTCTCTCATTACCTTGAATAACGGCGGATTCATCTTTACTGACAATGTTTGCCACCGTGACAAAACGCGCCAACAGGTTACCCTGCTGGTTTCGCATGTGAAAATACCGCTGGTGTTCCCTCATTGCTGAAATTAATACATCGTCAGGTATTTTCAGATATTTTTCGTCAAAGGATCCGGTAAGAACTACAGGCCATTCGACCAGTGAAGTGACTTCGTCCAGCAGGTCCTGATCCGGATCGATACGGGCGTTAAATCTTTCAGCAATCTGTTTGAGATCTTCATTGATCAGCGCCCTGCGTTCCTCAAAATCCACGATAACGCCGGCCTCACGGCAAAGCTGTACATACTGATCAGGGGAAGCCAGTTGAATTGCATCGGGATGCATGAATCTGTGACCAAAACTATACCGGTTGGTTTGCTGCCCGAGAATATTGGCGTCCAGTATGTCCGTGCCGTAGAGAGCCACTACCCAGTGCACTGGCCGGGCGAATTCTGTCCTGAGAGCCCCCCAGCGCATCCGCCGGGCGATGGGAATGCGGCCAACAGCCTTGTTGATGATGCCTTCAATTTCCTGGGCGATTGAATTTCCTGGCCGGGTTTCCCGATAGACAACCCATTCCCCCTTGTCTGTCACCAGCTGTTCGAGAGTATCAGGATTCTCTACCTGACAGGATCTTGCAAATCCGAGTAAAGCTTTAGTGGGTTTACCGTTATCAGAATACGCTGCCTTTAACGATGGACCCCGTTTCTCGATCTTTTGGTCCGGTTGCCATTGGGCAAGATCTTTAATAAAGACGGCCAGACGACGCGGGGTACCGAAGGCTTTAGTTTCTCCATGGACAAAACCTCGTTGCTGCAGTTCCTGGCAGAGATTATCCTGCAGAGATGTCATAAGCTGGAACAGTGATGTTGGTGGCAGTTCTTCAGTTCCGATTTCCAGCAGGAAGTCTTCAGCTCTCATCAGGCAATGCCTCCATGACAAAGGCTCGTGTCTCCTCACTTGCCAGCGGGAAGCCAAGTTTCTTTCTGGCATTGAAGTAGGCGATGGCAACCGACCGTGCCAGTGCACGTACCCGCAGGATATAGCGTTGTCTCTCTGTCACCGACAGGGCGTGTCGGGAATCGAGAAGATTGAATACATGAGATGCCTTGAGTACGTAATCATAAGCCGGTAGAGGCAGCCCTGCGTCCAGCAGCCGACTGGTTTCGCCTTCGAATGAGTCAAACTGGCTGAATAACGCCTCGACATTGGCTTCGTTGAAATTAAACGAAGACATTTCGACTTCAAACTGGTGAAAAACATCGGCATAAGTCACAGTCTGCTGCTCCACTGTCGCCCAGGTCAGATCCCGGAAATCTTCAACACCCTGTAGATAAAGAGCCAATCGTTCCACGCCGTAGGTGATCTCTCCCATGACCGGGTAGCATTCGAGCCCTCCTGCCTGTTGAAAATAGGTAAATTGTGTAATTTCCATACCATCCATCCAGACTTCCCAGCCGAGACCCCAGGCGCCAAGGGTTGGCGATTCCCAGTTGTCTTCAACAAAGCGGATATCGTGTACAAGGGGGTCAATTCCCAGTGAGCGAAGTGAATCCAGATAGAGATCCTGAAAATTATCCGGGGAGGGTTTCATGACAACCTGAAACTGATAGAAGTACTGATAACGATTTGGATTTTCACCGAAGCGGCCATCAGCAGGTCTTCGGCACGGCTGCATATAAGCGGCCTGCCATGACTCTGGACCAATAGCGCGCAAGAATGTTGCGGGATGGAAAGTCCCGGCGCCCATTTCCATGTCGTAGGGTTGCATCAGGACACATCCTTGTTCAGACCAGTATTCCTGAAGCGCAAGGATCAGATCCTGAAATGTGACAATTGATGGCATTGAGGTCTTTACCCGAGGATAAAAAGTGCGTAAGTATACCTTAATGTTATATATACACACATTTCCGGGGGTTTAAAGATTTGACCGCAAATCAGATCAGACCGCGATGTGACTGGTGTCGCGACGATAAATTATATACGCGATACCATGACGAGGAGTGGGGTAAACCTTTATTCGACAATCAACGGTTATTTGAGTTTCTTGTGCTGGAAACTGCTCAGGCAGGACTGAGCTGGATTACCATTCTCCGGCGGCGGGAGAACTATCGCGTCGCATTCGACGCATTCGACGTAGACATGATCGCGAGCTATGGCGAAAAGAAACGGCAATCGCTGCTTGCGGACAGCGGCATTATTCGCAACAGGTTGAAAATTGACAGCGCCATAAACAATGCCGGAAAAATTGTGGATATGCGGAATTCCGGAACGTCATTATCTGAATATTTCTGGCGTTTTGTGGACGGTCAGCCTGTTCAGAATCACTTCAGCAGATTAAGTGACATACCGGCATCCACAGACGTGTCGAAGAAAATGAGCCGGGATATGAAACAGCGGGGATTCAGTTTTACAGGACCAACAATATGTTATGCGTTTATGCAGGCCACCGGCATGGTAAACGATCACCTGACTTCCTGTTTCCGATACGATGAATGTGCACAATGGAAATCATGATGGGACGGATTTTCCTCTGCCTGCTGACCTTGATGTCACTACTCCCCCGCAAGGTCAGTCAGGGCGTGGGTAAACTGGTTGGCAGGTGCCATTATCATCTGGATACACACGTAACAAAGGTCAGCCGCGTCAATATTGGATTGTGCAACCCTTCACTGTCCCAGTCGGAACAGGAAAACCTTGTTTACCGCAACCTGATGCATTCAGGCCAGTTACTGATGGAAATACCCGCTGTCTGGTCCGGGTCCGGTAAAAGGTTGGCAAGCTGGATTGAGAGTGTTCAGAATGAGTCCATTCTGATCGAAGCCAAACAATCTGGCCGTGGTGTTATCGTGCTGCTGCCCCATTTCGGGAATTGGGAATTGTTCAATGTGTATTTCACCCGGCACGGTTCAATGACGGCATTATATCAACCGCCAAAACAAACCTATCTGCGCCCGGTCATGCAGGAAGTCCGTCAGCACTATGGAAATGAGCTGGTTGCTACTAATGTGAAGGGAATTGCCCGGCTGTACCGTTGTCTGGAGCAGGGTAAAGTTGTGACAATTCTGCCGGACCAGGTTCCGGCCACCGGAATTTATGCACCTTTTTTCAATGTCGAAACTTTCACCGATCCGCTGATCCCCAGATTGATCAGGAAAACAGGGGCGTTGGTAGTTGCCGTGCTGATACGTCGATTGCACAACGGCAGGTTCTCGGTTGAGTGGTTCAAGGTGGATAATGAAGTGTATGACAGCGATATTTCTAAGGCAGTCCGGGCTATCAATCAAACCGTTGAAGATTGTATTGCAGTTGCTCCCGATCAGTATCAGTGGGGGTATAAGCGCTTCAAGAAACGACCCGCCGGGTTAAAACAAATCTATCGATTCAACAAACCGGAAAGGTTTCACCAGTAAACTGCTTTCAACCAGGAATCAACAACCTGGGGGAAATGGGATCAGGTTCATTTACGCCAGAACATGAATGTAAAGAGGACCAGTAGTGTAAAAATTTCCAATCTACCCAGGATCATCGCCAGACTCAGGACGAGTTTAGCCGGGTCGCTGATGTCAGCGTAATGCCGGGTTACCTCCCCCAGACCAGGACCCAGATTATTGATGCAGGCTCCCACTGCAGAGAAGGCGGAGAGAAAGTCCATGCCGAAGGCGATCATGGACAAGTGCATGAAAAGAAAGAGGATAATGTAAATGGCAAAGAATCCCCAAACGGATTCAAGTACATTGTTGGAAACCGGTCGTCGATTCAACTTGATAGGGAAAATGGCGTTGGGATGAATAAGCCGGCGAATTTCTCTGAGTCCCTGTTTGAGGATCAACATCGCTCGCATGACTTTAATGCCCCCACCGGTAGATCCGGCACATGCACCGGTAAATGCACCAAAGAAAATCAGGTAAGGCAGCATACCAGGCCATTGGCTGAAGTCAGCAGTGGTATACCCCGTAGTGGTGAATATTGAGACTACGGAAAAAGCCGCCATTCTGAGGGATGCCAGGCCGCCTGCACTATTGTTTAAAGCCAGAATCAGGGTGGTGACTACAGTGGCGGTGAACAGCATCAACAGATAAAACCTGACTTCGTCATCAGCAAAGTAATGACTAACAGAACGATTCTTGAAAGCAATAAAGTGCAGGCTGAAATTCATTCCCGATATGATCATGAACAGGATGGCAACTGATTCAATTGCCGGTGAATTGAAGAATCCTATGCTTTGGTCATGGGTCGAGAAACCGCCAATAGCCACAGTGGAAAAACTGTGGCATATGGCATCGAACAGACTCATGCCGGCAGCCCAATAAGCCAGCGCACAGGCCGCGGTCAGACCGACATAGATGGACCACAGTGCCAGGGCAGTCTGGTGAATTCTTGGTGTCAGCTTGTTGTCTTTCACCGGTCCAGGAGTTTCCGCTCGATACAACTGCATACCACCGATACCCAGCATCGGTAGAATCGCAACCGCAAGGACGATAATCCCCATGCCGCCAAGCCACTGTAACTGCTGTCTGTAGTAAAGCAGGGATGCGGGAAGATCTTCTATCCTTGTAATTACCGTTGCACCGGTTGTGGTGAGTCCGGAAAATGATTCAAAGATTGCATCAGACAGAGACAGTCCAATACCACCCGGGTCGACAAAAGGGATGGCGCCAAAGGAACCCAATGCCAGATAGAACATAACGGTGACCAGAAAACCGTCCTTTATGCGCATCTCGGAACGATTGTGTCGGAACAGAAGCCAGAGCATGAGACCAATGCCAAATGTGCAGGCAAAGGCCGTCAGGAAAACCTGCGATACACCATCATCCAGTAATATCGATAACAGGAGAGGTGGCAACATGGTGACGCTGAACATCATCAGCAGGTTGCCTACAATTCGAAATGCAATCTGAAGATGCATAAAAATCAGAGTAAACTTAAAGGCGCCTGGAACAAACGTTCCACGTCTTTCACCCGGGATTTGTCCACCAGAAACAGAATAACGTGATCATCCGGTTTCACGATAATGTTATCGTGTGCAATGACCACATCATCTCCACGCACGATTGCTCCGATGGTCGCTTCAGGTGGCAGTTTGATTTCACCAAGAGACCGTCCGATAACCTTGGAAGTGGATTCATCCCCGTGAGCAATGGCTTCAATGGCTTCTGCCGCGCCTCTTCGCAGCGAATGGACCTTGACAACGTCACCGCGTCTTATGTGTGCCAGGATGGTGCCAAGGGTAGCCTGCTGTGGTGAAATGACGATATCGATTTCGCCTTCCTGAAGCAGGTCCATGTAGGCTGGATTATTGATCAGCGTGATTACTTTCTTGGCGCCAAGATTCTTTGCCAGGAGAGACGACATGATATTAGCCTCATCATCATTCGTGACGGCACAGAACACATCGGTTTCTTCGATATTTTCCTCAACCAGCAGTTCACGGTCAGAAGCATCGCCGACGAGAATGATGGCTCTGTTGAGAGTTTCAGAGAGATCGTATCCTTTCTGGCGGCTCTGTTCGATAATGCGTACGCCATACCGGTCTTCTACAGACTCGGCCAGACCACGGCCAACATGGCCACCACCGGCAATGACAATTCGCTTGTAGGCGCTTTCTGAACTGCGCAGTTCTCTCATGACGTTGGGAATGTCGCGGGTGGCGGCAATAAAAAAGACCTCATCGTCCACTTCTATCACCGTACTGCCTTTCGGGATAATGGACTGGTTCCCCCGGAATATCGCCGCTACCCTGGTATCCAGCCTGGGCATGAGTTGCCGGATGTTGCGCAGTTCCTGATCAACCAGTGACCCGCCATAGTGGACTTTTATGCCGACAAGTTGCACCTGGCCGTCAGCAAAATCCATGACCTGCAGTGCGCCAGGGTTGTCGATCAATCGACGAATATCATCCCTGATGATAGCTTCCGGATTGACCGGGACATCCACTGGCATGGCGTCGTCGCGAAATATACCGCCGCCTTCAATGTAGGCGCTGGTGCGGATCCTGGCGATTTTCGTAGGAGTATTGAAAACGGTATAGGCAACCTGACAGGCTACCATGTTGACTTCGTCGCTGCTGGTGACGGCAATGAGCATATCGGCGTCTTCCGCCCCTGCTGAACGCAGCACATCGGGATGTGATGCCATCCCTCTGACCGTCCTGATATCGTATCTGTCCTGCAGGTTCTGAAGGCGGTCTGCATCCGTGTCTACGACGGTGATGTCGCTGTTTTCTTTTGTCAGGTTGTAGGCAAGGTTCCCGCCTACTTCACCACCACCCAGAATAATAATCTTCATGGAACAACCTTTCTGAGGCGAGCCATATAAAAACCGTCGTGCCCCTTCAGTTGGGGGAACAGTTGTCGACCTGATTTAAGTGCGTTGCCCCGGACTGTATCGACGGGTAACACAATGACATCCTTCCGGGATTGGACAAATTGATACACCAGCTGTTCATTCTCCTGAGGGAGAACCGAGCAAGTCGAATAAATGAGCAGTCCTCCAGTCTCCAGATGTTTCCAGGCATGATTGAGCAATTCGGTCTGGATATCGGAAAGCTTATCAATATCAGCGCTGTTCCGCAGCAATTTAATGTCCGGATGGCGTCTGATAATGCCTGTAGCCGAACAGGGTACATCCAGCAGAATCTTGTTGAAGTGGCCATTCTCATAATCAAGGAAGTTTCCGGAAACGGTGTCACAGTTCAGACCGAGCCGCCTCAGATTGTCATCCAGGTACCTGATTCTTTCCGGGTCGACATCTACTGCCTGTAATCTGATCTCAGGCTCGATTTCCAGGAGGTGGCAGGTCTTGCCACCGGGAGCCGCACATGCGTCCAGCACTTTGTCACCCGGTTCCAGGGATAACAGGGGAGCAACCAGTTGAGATGCCTCGTCCTGGACACTGGCAAAACCATCGGAAAAACCCGGCAGCCTGTCTACGGATACTGCCGTGTGCAGTTGCAAAGCCGAGGGGGCGCCGGCAATGGGCGTTGACTTGAGGCCTGATGACATCAACTGTTGTTGGTAACGGGTAATGTCAGTTTTTTGCAAGTTGATGCGTAACGTCATTGGCGCGGGATCATTGTTTGCCAACATAATATTTTCAGCATCTTCAGGCCAGGCACATCGGAGGGACTTTTGCAGCCACTCGGGATGATTCCACCGGGTTTCTGTGGACTCGTCAGCCCGCTTTTCAAGATCGTTGCGCCGGCGGATGAAATTTCTCAATACACCATTGATGAAACCGCTTGCCCAGGCTTTGTTCAGGTGTCTGGTCGTCTGCACTGTCGCATTGACACTGGTGTGAGCGGGACGCTTCAGGGAGCAGATGCTATAGATTCCGCACAGTAAAAGAATTTCCAGGTCTGCCTGTTTTGAAGGCAGTTTTCTGGTAACAAGACTGTCTCTGTAAAAGGTGAGTCTGTAGTAATCCCGCAGTACGCCATAGCAAATCTGTTTACACAGGGGGGTAGGGCCGCGTTTCACCGTATCAAGTGATGCAGCGTGGCGTTGGTCACGAAATATCAGGGGTTTGCCATGTTGCAACACACCGGTCAGCAGGTTGACTGCGGTTTCGTACTCGTTGGGTTCAGTCATGGCTGGATTTCATCATGATGAGTTGAACCGTTTCCCCGGTTTGAATATGTCGCGGCGGGCATTAAGGATATCCTGACCAGAGAGAATACTGCCTTTACCGATGGGTAACTGAATACGGGTCAGCAGGAAGTGGCCGTCCAGGCAAGCCACTGTGATACCACTGGCGTTGACATCAACGATTGTGCCGGGTTCATCTCCTGTGATCGGGTCCGAGATTTCCGCCTGCCAGACTTTGATACGGAGACCATCCAAGTAGGTATAGGCAATCGGATCCGGGTTAAATGCTCTGACCAACCGGTCCAGTTGCACCTGAGGCGATTCCCAATTGATCAATGCTTCTGCAATGGAGATTTTTTTGGCGTAAGTGATACCTGTTTTTGACTGTGGTAGCGGTGTTGCCGTACCTTCCGCCAATTGTTGAATAGTATTCAGAAGGCATTCGGTTCCGGCCAACTGAAGTTTCCCGAACAGTGATTCCGTGGTTTCCAAAGGACTGACAGGCACTTTGACCTGAGCAAGAATATCCCCGGTATCAAGACCCTCGTCCATCTGCATGATACAAACCCCGGTTTGTAAATCACCTGACAGAATAGCTCTTTGCACTGGAGCCGCCCCGCGCCAGCGAGGTAACAGGGAGGTGTGGACATTGATACAACCGAACGTTGGCCAGTTCAACACTTCAGAGGTCAGTATCTGACCATAAGCGGCGACCACCATTACATCCGCTGTAAAATCCCCCAGTGCCGAGACCGACAATCTTTCTGGTTGAACTACCCGCAAGTTGTTATTAAGGGCGACCTGTTTTACCGGGCAGGGTTTGAGTCCTCTACCCCTTTTACCCGGTTTATCCGGTTGAGTGACCACTCCGACTATCTGATGCTCACTGGCTATCAGAGAATTCAGGCAGGCGGACGCGAAATCAGGTGTTCCGGCAAACAATATATCCACGGGATTACCGTCAGTCTCTCTGCTTCTGTTGCTTCAGGAGTTTTTTACGGATGATCTGCCTCTTGGTAAGGGATAGATAATCGACAAACAGCTTGCCCTTAAGGTGGTCTATTTCGTGTTGTATGCAAACAGCCAGTAAACCGTTGGCGTCCATGGAAAATGTTTCGCCATCGCTGTTTACCGCATCCAGCCGGATGTTTTCTGCACGGGTGACGGGTTCATAGTATCCAGGTACCGACAGACATCCTTCGTTGGTCTCCAATTCACCCTCCCACTCCGTGATAACCGGATTAATCAGAATCAGGGGATCATTCCTGTCTTCGGACACATCCAGCACCAGTAATTGACGATGTACATTGACCTGGGTAGCTGCCAGACCAATACCGGGCGCGGCATACATTGCGTCCAGCATCCGGTGTGCCAGCGTGACGAGGTTACCGTTTACTGTGGTTACCGGTTTTGCCCTGATACGGAGTCGATGGTCGGGGTATTCAAGAATTGTTAATGGCATCATAGCATTTGACATTATATCACCTGTCAGAGCAGAAATTGTCCATGCGAATTCGGGAGATTTGCCATTACCGGTGATCACTGAAATGGATAGCTTATTTCTGTCCGGAAACAATTATTGTTCCTGTTTTGACTGTGGGAAACATTATTCCAAAAGCAGTGAGACTGAAATGTCTTCAATCGAAAGGAGCAGCGGACAGAAACCAGCTTATTGGAAAACCGGAAAATCCATGCCTGACCCGGACTTGCTCGCTCTGTTCCGTCTGCTCGCAAACAGACCCCGTCTTTTAGAATTGTTACTTCAACGGTATGGTTCGGCGGGAGCAGTGATCGACAATGTCACTGAAGATGAACTACAGCCACTGTCCCTTGAGAGAACTGATTTTGATCGTTGCCGGACCGTTTATGCCGCAAAAGTTGACAGGGATATCAAATGGCTGCAACAACCGCACCATCATCTGATCACTCTGACAGATGGAAACTACCCGGTCCTGTTACGGGAAATCCACGACCCTCCGGTTCTTTTGTTTGCCAGGGGTAATTTGCAGGCACTGACGTCACCAGGGATTGCCATGGTAGGGAGTCGTAATCCAACCCGGTCGGGTATGAACACTGCCAGAATGCTGGCGGCCGATCTTGCCAATGCAGGTTTCGTTGTCATCAGCGGGATGGCGCTGGGCATTGATGCGGCAGGACACCGCGGCGCCCTGAATGCCGACGCTGCAACGATTGCTGTTTTTGGTACTGGTTGTGACCTTATCTATCCATCCCGTCACCGCAGACTTGCAGATGAGATTGTCGAAAGAGGTCTTCTTCTCTCGGAATTCCCCCTGGGTACACGATCCCGGGCCTGGCACTTCCCTCGACGTAATCGCGTAGTCAGTGGATTATCGCTGGGCACGATCGTAGTGGAGGCGGCGTTGCCAAGTGGGTCCCTGATATCAGCAAACTATGCAATGGAACAGGGCCGGGAGGTCTTTGCGGTACCCGGTTCCATCAACATTCGTCAGAGCCGTGGGTGTCATCAATTGATTCGCGATGGCGCGACACTGGTAGAAAACGCAAACGATATCCTGTCCCAGTTTTCATTTATGACCTGTAAAACCATCAACAGGCCCGAGCCGATATTAACAGAACTGCAGTCCAGCCTGCTGGAGCATCTTGATGCACAATCCCGGTCGACAGACGAGATTTCGATGGCGCTTGATTTGCCGGTAGAAAAGGTGGTTTCAACCCTGATCGAACTGGAAATACTGAAGCTGGTGTGTCAGGAGAAAGGTGGTTATCTCAGGTCAGTAACAACAGGGTAGAGACTGGGGTCAGAGTAAAGTGCCGGAGTAAAATTCATTTTACTCCGGCACTTTACTCTGACCCCAGTATATGCTCTGACCCCGGTATATGCTTGAAACGGTCCGGGGTCTGGGTTATTTTGACTTCTTTTTCAAGATAATGGTGAAGCGATGGTATTTGTTGCAATTCTGATGGGTTCTGACTCCGATCTGCCGGTAATGGAATCGTCAATAAGTGTTTTAAAAGACCTGGATATTAATTATGAAGTCAGAATTACCTCTGCTCACCGGACACCGGAAGATACTCGGGATTATGTTCATGATGCCACGAGCCGGGGTTGTGCAGTGTTTATCGCTGCGGCTGGCATGGCAGCGCATCTCGCGGGAGCGGTAGCGGCCCAGACAGTGAAACCGGTCATTGGTGTCCCCATCGACGCCGGTCCGCTTCAGGGAATGGATGCACTTTTATCGACAGTGCAGATGCCTGGGGGCATCCCGGTAGCAACTGTAGCCATTGGCAAAGCGGGTGCAAAGAATGCTGCATATCTCGCAGCTCAGATACTGGCGCAATCAGACCCATTGCTGGGCGATAAGTTGATTGCCGACAGACAGGAAATGGCTAAAGCCGTCAGGCAGAAAAATACTGATCTGAATGTCTGACAATAATAAATTGTCACCGTGGCGGGTGAGCCATATTGCGAAGAGAATGAGACACGGCGCGGTGATTGCTTATCCTGTCGAGGGTGTCTGGGGTCTTGGATGTCTGCCCGAAAAGGAAGACGCGGTAAGTCGTATCCTCACCATGAAACAACGCTCCAGAAGCATGGGACTGATCCTGATAGCTGCCGGGATTTCGCAGTTCGAATCTTTCCTTTATGGGTTGGCCACGCCGTTACGCAAGGAGCTTGAACAGGTCTGGCCGGCAGCGGTTACCTTTCTGGTACCGGATAACGGGGTAGCGCCATTGTGGATCAAAGGTCAGCACGACCGTGTTGCATTGCGCGTTTCACCACATACGGTAGTGCGCCAATTATGTAATGCGCTGGGGGGTCCCATCGTTTCGACATCAGCAAATCCGGGAGGCAGGTCTCCGGCATTGACACCTCTCAGAGTCCGACAGTACTTCTCGAAGGATGTAGATCTCGTGGTTCCCGGGAAGCTGGGCGCCTCTATCGGCGCATCCGAGATCCGGGACCTGGTTTCTGGTGAAATTATACGTCCCGGGCAGCAGGAGGCTGTCCGAGAACTGCGACCGTAGCGAGGGCGAGACTGATTGAGTCATATTTTTTGGTTATTTGAGGCAAATATTGGACATATTAAACGAAAATAAGCGGAAAATATGGCCACGCAGTAGGTCAGTCTGTTCTCGGACAGCCTCCTAGTATGTACCGGCTTGCGGTTTTCGGAAATCCTGTCGCGCACAGTCGTTCACCACAAATACATGCGATGTTTGCGTCTCAGTGCGGGATTTCCCTCGATTATCAACGTGTTCTGGTGCCCCCGGGCAGGTTCTTGAAGTCTGCTTCTGAATTTCTGGATCAGGGTGGTTTGGGTTTCAATATCACCATGCCTTTTAAATATGACGCCTTTCAGTTTGCGCAACGCCACTCGACATCAGCCAGGTTGGCCGAAGCGGTAAACACCATCAGTGTTACAGATGATGGAACAATTGTCGGTGACAATACGGACGGCCCTGGTCTGGTCAGGGACATCCGGTTGAATCTTGGATGGACACTGGAAAATCAGCGTGTCCTGATAGTAGGCGCGGGAGGCGCCATCAGGGGTGTAATTCGTGACCTGATGGTATGTAATCCTGCGCAGGTACATATTTACAACCGTACCCGGAGAAAGGCACAAGACATTGCGGACAAAGTAAATGACGACCGCTTGAAATCGGTGATAAAAGGGGACCTGGTGGCAGGATATGACCTGATTATTAATGGAACATCTGCCGGATTACAGGGGAATTCCCTCGCGCTGCCTGCATCGATTATTACTGGCAGAACCCACTGTTACGACTTGAGTTATGCGAAAGGGTTAACTTCTTTTTTAAACTGGTGCAGTGAGAATGGCTGCACGGCGCTATCCGATGGCCTGGGCATGCTGGTAGAGCAGGCAGCAAAGTCGTTTAATATCTGGTTTGGTGAGTCAGTTGCAACCGGGTCCGTTATTGCTGCACTCAGAGATGGGGCTCAAGATACAGGTCAATGATCAACAGTGATTGATGAATATCACCTGTCAGGAGGGCAATCAGAATTTATCGATTTGCCCGAAGGGTCCAGGTTCACTTAAAATAGAGAAAAGTACAGACTGTGGTATCCGTGAAATCTATTGGCGTCAGCCTGTCTGAACAGTACCTTGCGGTCCGTAAACAGTCCGTCGATATCTGTCAGCCACTTGAGATAGAAGACTATCAGGTCCAACCGATGACCGATGCAAGTCCACCCAAGTGGCATCTTGCACATGTCACCTGGTTCTTCGAGACATTTATTCTCAAATCATTTGTGCCAGGATACAGACCCTTCGAACGGTCATATGAGGTATTGTTCAATTCCTATTACATTGGCGTTGGTAATCAGTTCCCACGGTCTCGACGTGGTACGTTGTCAAGGCCGACGGTATCGGAAGTGCTTCACTACCGCGAACATGTTGATGCAGGCATGCTGGCATTGCTCGACAGAGATGCAAGTGACGAGGTCGTATTCAAAATCACATTAGGTCTGCATCACGAACAGCAGCATCAGGAATTACTGTTTACGGACCTGAAATACAATTTTGGCAACAATCCCCTTGCTCCTTCCTACAATGGGTGTCAGTCCCTGCCCGGTGGACATTCGGAACCATTGGCTTTTTCCGGGTATCAGGGTGGTGTTTACCAGATAGGGGTTGATGCGGGGAATGAGTTTGCTTTTGATAACGAATCGCCAAGACATGATGTCCTGGTACGTGATTTCGCGTTGGCTGATCGCCTGGTGACTAATGGTGAGTTCCTGGAATTCATGATGGACGATGGCTATTCCAGACCGGAACTCTGGCTGTCTGATGCATGGACACTGCGACAGACACTGGGTGAGGATGCATGGACCCATCCACTTTACTGGCGTTTACAAGGTGATGGATACGAGGAATATACTTTATCCGGTTTACAGACCATGAATCCGGAACAGCCAGTCTGCCATGTCAGTGCCTATGAAGCAGATGCTTATGCCCGTTGGAAGGGAATGCGTTTGCCAACGGAAATGGAATGGGAAGTGGCAGTGCAAAAACAGGAGAAAACCGGAAACTTTGCCGAGGATGGATACTGCCATCCAATTCCTGCCACCGGCCCCGGTATGAATGAATTGTACGGTAATTTGTGGGAGTGGACACAAAGCAGTTATGGACCTTACCCGGGGTTCAAACCATTTCCCGGGCAATTGGGTGAATACAATGGTAAATTCATGGCCAATCAACTGGTGTTGCGCGGTGGTTCCTGTGTAACTCCGCAGTCTCACATCCGCCCGAGTTACCGCAACTTTTTTTACGCCGGAGACAGGTGGCAGTTTTCCGGCATTCGGCTTGCGCATGACCAGGATTAATACTTTGCCGTCACTTTTTTTCCATGATCTGCCGATGCCGGCGGATGAGTCCCTGACGCATGTGCTGAATGGCTTGCGTGAGCCTCTCAAGACAATTTCCCCCAAGTATTTTTACGATGAACGTGGGTCAGAATTGTTCATGGAAATCACCCGGCAGCCGGAATATTACCTGACCAGGACGGAGGTGAAGTTGCTGCAAAATTATGCTTCCGACATCAGCAGGGCGGTTGGTGAAAACTGTCTGCTCATCGAATATGGCAGTGGCAGCAGCAAAAAAGTACGAATTCTACTGGACAGCTTAAAACCTCGTGCGTATGCCCCCCTGGATATATCCAGGGATTTTCTGGCATCGGCAGCAGCAACACTTGCAGCAGAGTTTCCCTGGCTTGAGGTCCACGCAACCTGTCTGGATTACACCAGGGAGTTTGAATTACCGTTTTCCATGGATGCCAGACGGATTGTTTTCTTCCCGGGTTCCAGCATTGGTAACTTCAATCGTCTGGATGCCAGGGCATTTCTGGGCAGAGTACGTAAATTGGTTGGTCCGGATGGTGGTCTGTTGATTGGCGTGGACCTCAAGAAAGACAAGGATATCCTCAACGCTGCCTATAACGATGCCAATGGTGTTACGGAACAATTCAACCTGAATTTACTGTCCCACATCAACAATCGATTTTCCGCTGATTTCAACATCAATGAATTTTCACACGCAGCAGAGTATGAACCGGATAACGGCTGTGTTGCCATGTATCTGGTCAGCCAGGCTGACCAGGAAGTGAATGTTTCCGGGACCTGTATTCCCTTTTCCAGGGGTGAGAGAATTCATACGGAAAATTCCCATAAATACGGCAAAGAAGAATTCCTGGAGATGGCAGAAGATGCAGGATTTTCTGAACATTACTGTTGGGCTGATGAATCAAACTGGTTCGGTATTTTCTTTTTATACAGTGGAGCAGGTCATTCAACGAAGAATTAAGATGACCCGGGCTGTGGTTCTTACCGGGCTGATGTCTGTTCTGAGTTTCAGTACGTCGCTGTTTGCCGTTGAAACCGACCAGTTCAGTAATCGGTTCATGCCGGTCCAGGATTCTGCTGAAATCCTGGACCGGCGAGTCAATGATGTCATTGCCACAATCGCGGCAGACTGGCGGGGTAAGCCGGACCAGAAGCGCTTTGTAAAGAAGATTTACAAAAAATTGGGTGGCTTTCACTGGGTGGACAAGCTTGAAAGGTGGGTCATGGAGTCGGACCAGGTAGATCGCCAGGAGGTTCGTCGGCGGGATTCGATTTACGCTGGCCATCCTATCTGGAGTACACGTATTACCAGCTTTACTGGTGTGGGACCCAGCATCAGGGTTGATGATACTTTATTCGGCTCTGACAAGATCGGACACTTCTTTTCGCAGGGACGCAAGTATTATCACCGCTGGCTGCGCACAGGCAATGAGGCCAGGGCAGCACGCTGGTCAGCATTGACCGAGAAGGTTCTTTTTGGCCAGTTTTTTACCGGAAGTTACTCCAATGCAGACCTGGTGGCCAATTACGAGGGACACCGGTTTTATCGCAGTCTGTTTGAAGACAATATTATTCCGGGGAAACCCGCCATACTCGTCTGGCAGGAGGGGCAATGGCAGGTGCAACGGCCATTCACATGGACAGACCATATCAATGATCTGTGGGATGAGGCACTACACCCCAATCATTTTGGCAGATTACTCCGCCCACACATGATTAAGCGTTTGAAAACATTTTGCGACGAATACCGGTCCGAACCTGCTGCATACACGATTCAGAATGAGACAGCCTTGTTTTTACGTTATCAGCATCTGAGGTTGCGCGATACCAGGGATATACGATTATCCGCAATTTGCCATGAAGACGACCACACAGCTGACAATGTCTCTGAAGTGTCCGGTGTCGCCGGATAAGAATACCTGACCGGCAATCAAGTCAGAGCCTTCCTTCCTGATTGTTCTTCTTCGTAATACCTGAGGAGCTGCAGGAATTCTCCCGGATTTTTCAGGTACGTACCCGGTTCTCCACTCAGTAACCTAGTCAATGTAAATCTGGCGGCGGCAAACTTTTGAAAATGCGGTAGATATTCGAGTTCTGAGGCAGACAGAGGCCGATGTTCATGATAACCGTTAATCAGCGCGTCGCGTTTTGCGCCGTCCAAACCCCCATTACCATCCTGACACCAGTCATTGATGCAAACGGCAATGTCCTGCACCAGAAAATCATGGCAGGCGTGATAAAAATCCAGTATTCCCGTCAGTTCATCACCGTTGAACAGGACATTATCGCGAAACAGATCGCCGTGGATGATGCCTTTGGGCAGTTCGAGGTCCTGCGCCAATTCATATTCGTCTGTTATTTTCCGCAGCAGCAGCTTATCTGCATCTGCAATGTCAATTTCTCTCAGGGATTCTTCCATCCACTGGGAAGTAAAAGGATTTTCGCGATTCAGGTCCTGTGTTGCCAGGGTAACATGCATGTTTGCCAGTGTTTTGCCAACCAGATAACAGTGAACAGAGCCAACCTCAGTCAGGTGTCTGCCAGGCAGCCTGGGGAACAGTAATGCCGGCTTGCCGCAGAATATGGTCGATGTCATGCCATCCATTGTCTGCCTGGGAGCTGCAACCGGTAAACCATAATAAAACAGGTGCCGCATCACACCATTGAAAAATGGCAGGTCATCAAAAGAGTAATCCTCAATGATGGTCAGTATGTAGACGCTGCGTTCTTCGTTCAGGTTTACGGTAACAAAGTAGTTTGAGTTTTCTATGCCCTCCGCGATAGGTTCACAGGATTCAAGGTCACCAATCTGGAACATGCGTAGATATCGCTCCAGTGAAGATATTTCGAATGTTGTAAATGCTGCCATTAATGAATGTTACTCGACTGGAACGACCCACGACTAAAAACGTTTATCAATTTCGGAAAATATAAAGGCAAAGACCTGCCGGGAATGATTGAATTAAACGTTCTGTTCACAGTAAGGTTCATATAGTCCATTCACATGTGTGCTTGCAATGAAAGACAACTATCAGCTGGTGCTAATAGACGGTTCATCGTACCTGTTTAGAGCTTTCCATGCACTACCTCCGCTCGTCACTTCAACGGGTCAGCCGACAGGTGCGATAAAAGGTGTCATCAGCATGGTCCGCAAGTTGATGGCTGACTTTCCGGAAACTCAGGTTGTCTGTGTATTTGATGCCAAAGGAAAGACCTTCCGTAATGATATCTACAGTGAATACAAGGCTAATCGGCCACCAATGCCGGATGATCTGCGAAGTCAGATAGAACCCATCCACGAGATTATCCGGTTAATGGGTATTCCCTTGCTGGTGAAAGAAGGTGTCGAGGCGGATGACGTTATCGGCACTCTGGCGGTGAAGGCGGCCAGTGCCGATATGGATGTTCTGATCTCAACAGGCGATAAGGACATGGCGCAGTTGGTAAATAATCACATCACGTTGATTAACACGATGAACGATACGGTAATGGACGTTTCGGGGGTAAAAGAAAAATTCGGGGTAAGCCCGGAACAGATAATCGATTATCTGGCCCTGGTGGGGGATACTTCGGATAACATCCCCGGTGTACCCAAATGCGGGCCCAAAACAGCGGTCAAATGGCTGGCAAATTATGGGACTCTGCAGGGAGTGATGGAAAATGCCGGGGAGATCAAGGGCAAGGTGGGTGAAAATCTGCGGGCGGTACTGCCGCAACTTCCCATGTCCTATACCTTGGCTACGATCAAACAGGATGTCTCGCTGGAACAATCTGTTGAGGACCTGGTACAGGCACAACCTGATCAAAACGGATTACTGAAAGTATTCCAGTCACTGGAATTCAAATCCTGGGTTGATGAACTGAACGGCGAAGCAGCAGAAACTACCTCTGAAGCGACATACGAAACAGTCTACACCGAAGCAGAACTGGAAGCCCTGGTAGATCGAATTGGGAAAACAGACTCGATTGCCATTCATATCGAAACCGCGGATAACGATTTCATCAATGGAATTCCGGTGGGATTGTCAATTTGCTGTGAGCCAGGGGTTGCTGCCTATATTCCAATGGGTCACGACTATGAAGGGGCGCCGCCGCAATTGGCCGTTGATACAGTGCTGGAAAGGTTTAAAGCTCTGCTGGAAGACCCTGAACGGGCGATCATTGGACACGATCTGAAATATGCAAAGAGTGTCCTTGCAAGGTTCAGCATTGATCTGCACATCCAATACGACACGATGCTCGAATCCTATGTGTTGAACTCGGTTGGTTCCCGACACAACCTGGCTGACCTGGCCAGAAAACACGCCGGCTTGAATATCAGAGAGTATGAGGATGTAGCGGGTAAAGGCGCCAAAAAGGTTTCATTCAATCAACTGGACATCGTCAGTGCAGCCGGTTTTGCCACAGAAGTTGTTGATGCGGCACTTCAGGTACACCAGAGTCTCTGGCGGAAGCTTTCAGCGGAACCTTCACTGATCAGTGTTTATAAGGATATTGAGTTACCCCTGGTTCCCATCCTGTCCCGGGTAGAAAGAAACGGTGTGCTTCTCGATTCCGGTTTGCTGAAAATCCAGAGTTCTGAATTGGAAAAACGGATGCAGGAACTGGAGCAGCAGGCTTATGAACTTGCCAATGAGAAATTCAACCTGGGCTCTCCCCGTCAGTTACAGGAAATCTTTTTCAATAAACTGGGCTTCAGGGTAATAAAGAAGACACCCAAGGGGCAACCGTCTACTGCGGAACCCGTGCTTCAGGAACTGGCGCTTGATTATGATTTACCAAAGGTCATCCTGGAGCATCGCAGCCTGTCCAAGCTGAAATCAACCTATACGGATCAACTGCCAAAGCAGGTACAGACCTCTACAGGCCGGGTACATACATCATATCGACAGGCAGTAGCGGCAACCGGCAGGTTGTCCAGTATGGATCCGAACCTGCAGAATATCCCGATACGTACTGAAGAAGGTCGCCGAATCCGCAAGGCTTTTATTGCACCTGAAGGATACATGCTGATTGCGGCCGACTATTCGCAGATTGAACTTCGTATCATGGCGCATCTGTCCGGAGACCCGGGTTTGATTGATGCTTTCATCAATAAACTGGATATTCATCGTGCTACGGCGGCGGAGGTGTTCGGTGCTCCACTGGAAGACGTCAGGGAATATCAGCGGCGAAGCGCCAAGGCAATTAATTTTGGCTTGATTTACGGCATGTCCTCTTTCGGACTGGCCCAGCAATTAAACGTCAGCCGGGCCGCTGCCCAGGAATATATCGACCTGTATTTTAATCGTTATCCTGGAGTTCGGGATTATATGGACAGGACTCGTGCACTGGCGGCAGAACAGGGATTTGTGGAAACCATCTTCGGCCGACGTCTTTATCTACCGGAAATCAACGCCAGTAATTTCCAGCGACGTCAGGCAGCAGAGCGGACAGCTATCAACGCACCAATGCAGGGTAGCGCAGCGGATATTATCAAACGGGCGATGATAGCCGTTGAGGGCTGGCTGGATGAGAGTGGACTGGATGCCAGGATGATTATGCAGGTACATGATGAACTGGTGCTGGAGGTGCGTGATGGTTTGCAGGATCAGGTTACCCGGGGATTGGTGGGACATATGTCTTCCGCCGTGGAGCTGAAGATCCCGCTTGAAGTTGAAGCCGGCATAGGTTCTGACTGGGATGCAGCACATTAAGCCTTGATCTGACAAATATACTCAAATGTGGCTATCTGGAATGAGGTTCTGTAAAAAAATTTATTTTTATGGAACTTTGTGAAAAGAGACAAGTCTCAGATGGTAAGAATTTTAAAGTTTGATAGCAACTTCGGTGATTTCCCCCCCAAAGAACCGAAGCTTCGGGCTCTGACCACATCCTCCCCAATCTCGTGGTCAGAGCCTTTTTTATTCTCCTTCCAGCAAAGTATTGAGAATCCCGTGTACGGTATCGATGCCAATAGATCTGGTTGCAGAAAAGACCTGCGCGGAGACAGAATCGGGTAATTCCTGTCTGACTTTCGATAGCGTGGCTTGTTGTGCGCCTTTACTGAGCTTATCTGCTTTCGTCAACAGGATGTGTAACGGGACACCACTGGTTTGATTCCACTCTATCATCATCAGGTCGAATTCCTTGAGCGGATGCCGTATGTCAGATAACAAAATCAGGCCGGTTAAGGATTGTCGTTGTCTGAGATATGTATCCAGGTGTTTGTGCCACTGTATCTTGACTGCATCAGGCACCTTTGCGAAACCATAGCCAGGCAGGTCTACCAGCCGTGAACTATCTGTTAATTGGAAAAAATTGATCAGTTGGGTTCTGCCAGGTGTCCTGCTGACTCTTGCGAGTTTTTTCTGCCCTGTAATGATATTGATAGCACTGGACTTTCCGGCATTCGAACGCCCGCAAAATGCTACTTCCGTTCCAACGTCCGGGGGACAGTTGGAGAATGTGTCCGCACTTTTAATAAAACGTGCCTGATGAAATGCAATCACGAAATTCTGTAAGCAACCCGGTTAATTGATATATAATGCTGCGTCATTTTATCACTTCAGGGTGTAGACCGGGTATGAGGTTGTTTCAAAGTCTGTTGTTGGGAGCGCTGTTTTTCGTTGCGGCTGGTGAATCATTTGCAGAAGGTGATGCCGAACGCGGGAAAGCGCTGTCTACAACCTGTATGGCATGTCATGGACCGGACGGGAATAGTATCGTCGGGACTTTTCCTAATATAGCCGGGCAGAATGCAAAGTACTTCGTCAAGCAGATGCAGGACATGCAGACGAAGAAGAGGGATGCTCCGTTGATGATGGCCATGCAATACAACTTTGATCAACAGCAACTGGAAGATATTGCTGCATGGTACAGTTCGCAAACTGCGAAAGTGGGTGCTGCAGACCCGGAATTGGTGGAACTGGGTGAGGTTATTTATCGGTCTGGTGTGAAACGGAAGCAAATTGCCGCCTGTACCGCATGTCATTCTCCCACCGGTCAGGGCAATGGTCCTGCGGCTTTTCCGGCGCTCAGCGGTCAATGGCCGGAGTACACGGAAGCGCAGTTAAAGGCTTTTCGGTCCGGTGAACGAACCAATGATGGAGATGATCAGATGATGAGGCTCTCAGCAATGGATTTATCAGACCGGGAAATTGCTGCTGTTGCTTCCTATATTTACGGTCTGCATTGACAGTACTATTTTCCTGTCCATCTGGTCTCGTTAATCAGGTGTGACGAATCGGAGAACCAAGAAAATGAAGAAAGCGCCAATCCTGGGATTGTTCCTCCTGTTGATTCCCGGTGTGCTGTTTAGCGCACCTGCCTTATATGAAGAAGGTACGCATTATGTCGAGTTACAGATCCCCATCAGGACCAGGACCCCGGACAAGGTCGAGGTAACGGAGTTCTTCTCTTACGGTTGTCCCGCCTGTTTTCTGTTTGATTCAAAGATCAATGAATGGGCGTCTGGTCAGGATGATGATGTGGTTTTCAATCGAACACCGGCAACCTGGAACCGGGACTATCTTGTTTATGCCCAGACTTACTACACGGCAGAAGTGATGGGTATTCTTGATCAGGCACACACAGCACTGTTCAGGGCGATACACCTGCAGGAAAAGCAACTAAACGATCCTCAGGAAATGGCCAGGTTTTTTTCCGAATTTGGTGTGGAACCCGTAGATTTTGCCAGGGTCTACAATTCCTTCGGTATCAGGGCAAGTGTGCAGCAGGCAGAAGCGAGAGGCCGGGGTTATCGATCTGCCTCCGTGCCGTCAATCATAGTCAATGGTAAGTATCGAATAGAAGGCGATATGGCGGGTAGTAATGACGAGATGCTTAAAGTTGCGGATTTTCTTGTCGCCCGGGAGAGATCTTTGATGTCGGAAGAGTCCGATATGGCGGATGAGGCGGCATCTGTGCCCTGATCGAGAACACGTAGCGTAGAGCGTAATCAATAAGGTGCGGCAGGATAGTTACCGTAAGATTTAGTTTTGACGCCTAACAGTGTTTGTAACGCCTCTGGCAGTGTTTTGACTTCATTTTCTGGAATACCACTGCAGTAACCGTGTGTCGGTTTTAACCAGTCGCAGCAATACAGCATGTTGAGCGTGCGGCGATGACGGTCCGTCTTGTTCTGGCCATGTCCATGCCAGGTATTGCCATTGAAAATCAAGATGGAACCCGGGTCCATCGTGACGGGAATTGTTTCATGATCGAGTTCCACCGGTTTGTCCCATAAATGACTGTAGGGAACAATCGTTGTTGCACCGACCTCCGGGGAGAACGCATCAATCGCCAGTAACGAGTTGGCCACCAGAGGCTGACCCGGAATAAACACCGGGTAAAGACTGCCGTCCCTGTGCAGGGCTCGGATATCTTCCTGTGGTACCGCATCCTTGATGCCGGTACCCGAGATATTAATACTCCACCGGGAACCGTCCGGTACCAGAATACTGGTCATTACCGCCAATAATCCCGGGTCCGTAACCAGATCATCGATATCCCGGCTTACTCGCAGGACATTTTTGATGTTAAGACCCGTAATTTTTTCACCATTGATACCGGGTGCAACTATGGGCTGTAACAGTTTTTCGCTAAGCTCGCTAAGTTGTGCCACCCTGTTCTGGTCAACAAAATCCGGAATAATGGTATATCCCACTTCCCTGACTTCTCTAATTGCAGCATCGATAACGTCATCGCTGATATTGATTGCTTCGCTCATGCCAGCTCACCATAATTCCCTGATCTTAATCTTACTACAACTCTCTCCTGATAACCGCTATTCGGGGGACAGTTTGCTTAATTCAGGGTAGCATTATCGGGAGTTAGTTTGCTTAATGGAGGCTGTTCGCAGATGGCTTTGGGGCATTCGTTTGCTTCAGCGTCTGCGCGTCCCTCCCGGATACCCTCGGCCTCCCCCGCATGCCTGTAGTCATGCTCCTCCGGCTCGGCGCTCCGACATTAGGCTTACGCAAACGAACACCCCAAAGCCATCTGCTGTGTGTCGGATATTGTGTTTATTTGTTGGCTTGTTTTGTTAACGAGGCTGTTCGCAGATGGCTTTGGGGCATTCATTTGCTTCAGCGTCTGCGCGTCCCTCCCGGATACCCGAGCTTCCCCCGCATGCCTGTAGTCATGCTCCTCCAACTCGGCGCTCCGACATTAGGCTTACGCAAACGAACACCCCAAAGCCATCTGCTGTGGGTCGGACAAATTGTATGTTCTTAAACCTGGTACCATGCGCCAAATCACTGCAAGGACTATATTAGTAAGCACTTACTTCTCTTTCAGCCTTTGCTGGGTAGGGGTTGTTTATAGTTAGCCTGGTTGTTATTTCTGATTTCCAGTGGCTGATAACAGATTCATATTACTCAATATTGGCGGTGGTCTGTTCTTTCAGAGCAGGGGTTGTTGACGGGAGGATATCAGTGCGAGAATAGTCAAAATAAAACCGGCAAGTCTGTGGAAGCCTGTGCATGAGCAGAAATAGTAGAAGTTTGCTGATCTTTCCCTTCTTCTGGCTGGGATCAGTTCTTTGCCTGGCGCTCAGTCATGCACAAGAGCCAGAGGCGCCGCTAGTGCTGCAGGTGCCAACCGGTGAGGGGCAGATGTTCGTGATGTCTGTCGGAGAAAGGTCAATGGGCGAGACGCTTATTGAAGATGTGCGCCTCAGCGTTGGCGTAGAGGATGGACTTCAGATATTTAAAGCCTACCACCGTGGCCGGACGTACACTGCCCATGCCGCTCTTGACGGACCCACTCGGCACCTTGCGTTTGATCCCAAACAGGGCCGGTTCCGTGAAATATTGTCCAGCGTGCGGATTGAACTTGATGACTACGGTCAATTCGAGGAAGTTGTACAAGCCGTTGGCGGTACCGGTGGCAAGGTTTACGCACAGCTTGGTTTCGCCCATGTATGGTTGCCGGATTCGGTAAATCCAGCAGAGGTCATCAGTTCTCTCGATTCTATGCCAGGTGTCAAAAGCGCACACCTGCAATTGAGGGGGCCGATCTATGTTCCCATGTAGAGCCTTCAGCGGGCCAAAATCAGCCCTGCCGCTGTCGAGGAGCACACAGGCCGGCATACCTGGATTTTCTTCGTCATGTTTATGAGAGTCATCACATTCGCATTTATTGCCGGACTGCCTGCATTGCTGCTGTCCGCCTGTGGTGGTGGCGGTGGCGACTCTGGTCCCCCTCCTCCACCGCCGGAACCACCGGCTTCTGTTACCATAGAAGCAGGTTCACAAAGCGTGTCCGAATGGGATGATCGGACGCCTGTCGACATCACACTCAACCTGGACAGGACTGTAGCCGGATCTCTGAGGGTCAGACTTGGCGCCTCCGGCACGGCGACACCGGGTGGCGATTTTGATCTGGCAGATACGGAGATTGTCATTCCCGGTGGAAGCACCAGTGGCAAAACCACAATCACGCCAATCAGGGACTTTGAAGAAGAAGGTGACGAAAGCGTCACGATCAGCATTGATTCGGTGACTGGTAATGGGAACACAGGAGCAACCTCGTCGGTTAGCCTCGACCTGGTTGATCAGGGTGCTCTCTTCGCTGATGCCAAAGAAAATTTATACGCGGAACTCTTCGCCATACTCATCAACTATGGTATCACTGATGATTCTATTTCGTTTTTAACCGGCGCATTGAACCGGGGCGCTGTATCGTCATCCGGGACAAGGCTATCCCTCAGGATCTCTACTCACAGCGACTTCAGCGATCCTGAATTGATAAGTTCGGCCGAAGTTCCACCACTCGAACCATACGGCGACTCCATTTATTATGTACATACCATCACAAGGGATCAACTTTCGGGACCTGGTAACTACTACGCCCTTCTGATTGTTGATGAAGTTGAGGAAGAAATACCCGAGAGCCGCTTCGGAAACTTTGATTTCAGCGGATTCACCATTGGCGATGACCGACTGGTTCGTACTACCTGTAAAGATTTTGGAAGAAATTCCTCCCCCGGTGAGGAGGACCCACTATTGGCCGAACAGTGGCACCTTGAAAATACCGGTCAATCCGCCTATGCGAATACCGGTGGTGAAGCGGGAGAAGACCTTGGTATGAGCACTGCCCTTGCCCAGGGGCCAACCGGTATCGGCGTGCAGGTGGCCGTTGTGGATACGGGCCTTGAAACATGTCATCCGGACCTGTCGGACAATGTTGAAGCTGGCGCCTCCTATAACCTCAATACACGCATTAACATTCGCACCGGCGCCATGTTTTGGGCAAATTCAGTTGAATCGGACCCGTTTAATCCAGCCACATTGGGCGACCACGGCACCAGCGTCGCAGGCATCATTGCAGCATCTGCGAACAATGGTATTGGTGGACGAGGTGTGGCCCCATCGGCACGACTTCGAGGGTACAACTATTTAAACGCTCAACTTACATCATCAGCACATTTTGACTCTCTGGGTGCGAGTGACCAAAATCCGGATTCAACTGATGCTCATATCTTCAATATGAGCTATGGAACGTTAGGCAGAGAATCCAATGTTGGGCTGGACTTGAGAGCAGTATTGAGTAACGGTGTAACCAATCTACGCTCGGGTCGCGGCGCGGTCTATGTCAAGTCCGCAGGTAACGCGTTCAATGCCTGCAGTTCGCTGGAGCGTTACGACGCCGGTACAGATTACGACGTTAACCGTGAAATCGGATGTGTCTCCAGCAATGGGGACCCAACCAATAATCTCCCCTATGTGCTTGCCATTGGTGGCTTCAGTGCCAACGGCAAGCGATCGAGCTACTCATCAACCGGAGCGAATCTTTGGGTCAGTGCACCTGCAGGTCAATACGGTCGCGAGAATCCGGCCATCATTACCACCGATCAGATGGAAAGTGATCGCGGATATGATGCACTTTCAGGCGCTGGCTTACCCGTTGACGCCACCGAAAACCCGCATGGAGACTACGTAAGCACGTTCAACGGCACATCGTCGGCGGCGCCCAATACCTCTGGCGCCATCGCCCTGCTGCTTGAAACCGCGCCAGAGCTTACCTGGCGTGATGTCAAATATATTCTTGCCAAAACGGCACGTCAGATTGACCCGGACATCCCCCCGGTACGGATTGCGTTCGGCGGTGAGGCTGTCGTCCTTAGGCATGGGTGGATCACCAATGCCGCGGGATATCACTTTCACAACTGGTATGGTTTTGGCGCTGTTGCCGTGGATGAGGCTCTGGCTCTGGCAGGCACCCATACACCGGATAGCCTTGGTGCTTTCACCGAGACCGAATCATTCCAGCAAACTGAGTCTGCCAGCATTCCAGATAATAGTGGCCTGGGCGTGACACAGACGCTCAATATCGACGAGTTGAGTGACAGCGCCACTATCGAATCGGTACGACTCCACATCTCGGTAACGCATCCATTCACCAATGACCTCGGTGTCTATCTTATTTCACCTTCCGGCACGGAGAGCATCCTGAATCCGGTATTCAACGAAATACTGGTTGGAAACGAGGACCTCGACTGGAACCTGCTCAGTAATGCCTTCTATGGCGAATCACCACAGGGTGAGTGGAAACTGAAAGTGATTGATGCGGCGCCCGGTGATTCCGGGACCCTCGATTCCTGGTCGCTTAAGTTTTATCTCGGCGAGCATCCAGCAAGTTAGTCCATAACAACCAGCAAGTCAGTGGAAGTCTGTGTAAGAGCAGCAGACAAAGAAAATCGTCATACGGGCTCTTTACTGTTTGAATCAGTCTATGTATTTGGTAGAATTCGATATGGCGACCCTGCAGACATTCAGTGTTTATCCCAAGATACTCCGAAGTCTCCTGCCGGGTACTTCTTGCCATAATCCATATTCATCCAAATCACGATCGGCATCTGCCCGATGGAGAATGTAATGGCGAAAATCTTTAAAGACCCATCACGAACTTTCAGTGAATACCTGTTGATTCCGAGGTTGACCCGTAAAGGGCAGCGACCGGAGAGAGTGGATCTGTCAACTCCCTTATCCGCGATAGAACAGAACCAGCTTCCACGTTTTAAAGTCAATATTCCAGTCGTTTCTGCATGTATGCAGTCCGTGAGCGGTACACGCTTGTCGATAGCACTGGCCAGACAGGGAGGCCTTGGTTTCATCTATTGTTCCCAACCCATAGAAGAGCAGGTGGATATGGTACGGCAGGTAAAGGCGCATAAGGCGGGTTTTGTCACCAGCGATTCCAATATTACGGAAGAGACAACCTTGCGAGAGGTGATTTCCCTGATGGAACGAACCGGACATTCCACCGTTCCGGTGACCAGTGACGGCAGTGCACACGGTAAATTGAAGGGGTTGATCACAGACCAGGACTTCTGGGAATTTGAAGATAACCTGGATAACAAGGTCAAGCAACACATGACACCTGTAAAGGATGTCATTTATGGTGAGGACGGGATTTCTCTACGGGAAGCCAATAATTCACTGCACCGCCATAAAAAGGACTGCCTGCCCATACTGGATCGTTCCGGCAATCTGGTTGCACTGGTTTTCAAAAAAGACTATGTGGATCATCGACGGCATCCACTGGAATTGCTGGATGAATCCAAGCGACTGTGTGTTGGTGCGGCAGTCAACACATATGATTTTGTTGATCGGGTACCAGCGTTGATCTCCGCGGGCGCCGATGTATTGTGTTTTGATTCTTCCGACGGTTTCAACGAATACCAGATGGAAGGGTTGCAATGGATCAGGAACCATTTTGGTAATGAGATTGTATTGGGTGGGGGAAATGTGATCTCCGCGGAGGGATTTGATTATCTTGTGAAAAATGAACTGGTGGATTTTGTCAAAGTCGGCATTGGAGGAGGGTCCATCTGCATTACGCGTGAACAGAAAGGCATCGGACGTGGCCAGGCTTCGGCGTTGCTTGATATTGTTGAGCGCCGGGATGCCTGGTTTAATGAGACCGGGCGGTACATTCCGATTTGCTCAGATGGTGGACTGGCTATTGATACCCAGATTATCATCGCCCTGGCCATGGGAGCGGATTTTGTCATGATGGGCCGGTACTTTGCCATGACAGATGAAAGCCCAACGCCAAAAACCACAATCAATGGTCAGATGTATAAGCCCTATTGGGGGGAAGGCACCAGGCGTGCCCGGAACTGGCAACGGTACAACGAAGGTGTGGAATCCCGGAAAATGATGTTTGAAGAGGGCGTTGATGCATACGTCCCTCTGGTCGGACCGTTGTCCGAAGTTCTTGAATCAACCCTGGACAAGCTACGCAGCACGATGGTGAATGTCGGTTCTGACTCGCTCTCGGAGTTCCGGGAGCAGGCAATCCTGACCATGGTTTCTGAACAATCGGTGATGGAGGCAGGGACTTCCAACGTGTTTCAGTTCTCACCCAATCGGATTCTGGAACCTCCTGAATGGGGTAATCCGGGTTAGAAATTGTCCGGTTGTGGGTTACAATTGCGCCTCCTTGCAGGTTGAGTGATTTTTTAAGTGTTACAGTCGGGATGTACATTCATGAGAATTTTAGTAGCGGCTTTATTATTGACCGGGATTCCTATGGGCGCTTACGCAGATGGGGAAGAGGGGATAGCAGACCGCATCAGAAAAGCAGGCAACGTTTGTATCAGGGGTATTGAGTGTGTTCAGACTGCCACACCCCTTGAGTCTGTCGGGGAAGACACAGGTGATCAGACTGCTACTGCTGCCGTAGAACCTGTCCCGGAAAGTATTCCGGATCAGACTGCTGCTGTAGAGCCCGCCTCACAAGGCATGGACCTTGTGAAAGAGAATTACGCAAAAACCTGCGGCATCTGCCATGATGCCGGTGTTGCCAATGCACCTAAATTCGGCGATGCGGAACAATGGGCATCCAGAATCATCAAGGGTAAGGACAGACTGTACATGAGTTCCATCATCGGAATGCCGCCAGCCATGCCAGCCAGGGGCATGTGTTTCAGTTGTTCCGACGACGATTTGAAAGCACTGGTGGACTATATGGTGGAAGCGGCCACTGTAACGCCCTAAATCATGCCGGCAGTCTGATAACGATCCAGTTTCCTGAATCCCAGTGCCTCCGTCAGATGCATCGTGGAAATGGATACCTGTCCGTCTATGTCCGCAATGGTACGGGCAACCTTGAGAATCTTGTAATACCCTCGAGCGGACAGGCCCAGGGTCATCATGGCGGAGTCAAGCAGTTTCTGGTCATGATCCTCAAGAGTACAGTGCTCATCTATATCCCTGTTGGAGAGTTCGGAATTGAGCTTGCGGCTTCTCGCCATCATTATTGCGTGTGCGGTGTTCACTTGTTTTAAAGCCTTATCGTGTTCTTCGTCTTTGGGTGCAAATCGCGGGTCGGACAGAGTTCCCGATGGCAGGGAGGGCACATCGATGTGTATATCAATACGGTCCAGTAAAGGACCGGACACCTTTGAACGATACCGCAATATTTTGTCATTCGTGCATTCGCAGCGATTTGTGTTATCTCCATAATAACCACAGGGGCATGGATTCATGGCTGCGACGAGTTGGAAATTAGCAGGAAAACTGACTTGATGATTAGCCCGGCTGATAATGATTTTTCCTGATTCCAGGGGTTCTCTCAGGACTTCCAATACATGCCGGGGGAATTCCGGTAGTTCATCCAGAAACAGAACACCATTATGAGCCAGGGAAATTTCACCAGGTTTAGGGGGATTGCCGCCACCCACAAGCGCTACGGCAGATATTGTATGGTGTGGTGTTCTGAATGGCCGGCAGCCGAAGGCTTCATTATCGAAAGAATATTTGGATACAGATTGAATCGAAGCTGTCGCCAGGGATTGATCGATGGACATGGGAGGAACCAGGGAAGGCAGCCGGCTCGCCAGCATGGTTTTTCCGCTTCCTGGCGGACCGACAAAAATAATATTATGCCCGCCTGCGGCAGCGATAGTGAGTGCCCGCTTTGCCAAAAGTTGACCCCGAATATCGGACAGTTCCATGCGGCTGGTTTGTCCTTTCAGACCTGTTGATGGCTGTAACGGCGGGAGCATGGTTTTTTCTTTAAGATGTCTGACGATTTCACTGAGACTGTCTGCTCTGTAGACATTATCGGGTTCTACCAGAGCAGCTTCCTGACTGTTGATGTTTGGGACGACAAGATTTTGTTCCGAGGCAAGATTCTGTATGGTGGCCGGCAGGATACCGTTGACGAAGCGGATATCGCCATTGAGCGCCAGTTCGCCAAGGAATACATAGCGGCTGATACTGTCCACGGGTACGATTTCCATAGCTGCCAGAATGCTGATGGCGATGGCAACATCGTATCGTCCACCGCTCTTGGGCAGGTCTGCGGGGCTCAGATTGATGGTCACTCGTTTGTTGGGCATGGAAAAACCGGTGTTGATGATCGCTGATTTAACCCTGTCCTTGCTTTCCTTCACAGCAGTTTCCGGTAATCCCACGATAACGACCTGGGGTAGCCCGGTCGATATATCCGCTTCGACGGTTATCAATGGTGCCTGTATGCCAATGGCCGCACGGGAGTAGGTTATTGCAACTGTCATGGTCATGGTGCGTTGAAAACTGCATGGCACTCTGACATATCAGCTAATCACTTGATGTAGGCTTATATCGCCTGCTATTGTCAGTGATCTCCCTGATTTAAATGCACCTGTATAGTGCATTCGTGATAGAGGAAAGTGCAGAGACGGAGCGTCGAGAATGTGTAATAATGGTCTGCATAACTTAACTCATTGATTTTTGAATTATTTTATAACTTGGCACGGTCGATGCTCTGAGTTTGTGGCCTGACGTAAACGATAGTTGTTTGTACATCAGAGGAAAAACTATATCTGAGTTTCAATGAAATAGACGGAAGTAGACATAAGAACCCAACGTTTGGATTTGCTTACTCAAATATTGTGGTGGAAATATCTTTGGCCTCAAATTGGTTTTTAGGGTACCAAAGAGATTGTATTTTCGATACATTGGGGTAATGGGACAATCCTGGAGAAGGAGACATAAATGAAATTAGTCACGGCAATTATCAAGCCATTCAAACTTGATGATGTAAGGGAAGCGCTCTCGGACATTTCTGTCCAGGGGATGACAGTAACGGAAGTGAAAGGTTTTGGCCGCCAGAAGGGGCATACTGAACTTTACCGGGGTGCGGAGTATGTGGTTGATTTCCTGCCAAAAGTAAAGATTGAGGTGGCCATAGGCGACGAAAACCTGGATGGCGTTATTGAGGCAATATCCAATATTGCCAATACCGGCAAGGTAGGAGACGGCAAGATTTTTGTAACGCCTCTCGACGATGTTGTGCGTATCCGGACTGGGGAAACCGGCAACGAAGCGGTTTAACAGGTTTCCTGAAATCATGAAGGGTACGCAGGTGCCCTTCAATTCCTATTGATCGCTATCCTGCGAGATTCGCCCCAACTTCAAATTAGCCTGGGAATCTGTAAAGTTCTGTAAAGGGTTACTGTTGTTTAATTCTTCATCTTCTTTGTCGAACTGATCAGATGGAATATCAAAGCACCCGAGGTAAAGTATCTGGATTGACTTTCAAAGAGGCTGTCATGATGGGTCTTGCCCTGGATGGCGGTCTTCTGGTTCCTCAATCCATACCTGATGTGTCAAATCAGTTGTCAAACTGGAGAGGCCTGGACTATCAGGACCTGGCATTTGCCATCATGCGGCTTTACATGAATGACATTGCTGACGATGTCCTGAAATCGTTAATCAACAAGAGTTACGCAACCTTCGATGATCCGCTTGTAACACCGGTCAATCCCGTCGGAGACATTCATGTTCTGGAACTCTTCCATGGTCCGACGCTGGCGTTTAAAGATGTGGCACTGCAGTTTCTGGGTAATTTGTTCGAAGTCATCCTTGAGGATGAAGACAGCCACTTGAATATTCTGGGTGCTACCAGTGGAGATACGGGGAGTGCCGCGATTGCCGGTGTCAGGGGCAAGGACCGTATCAAGATCTTTATTCTCTATCCGGAAGGTAAGACCAGTCCGCTACAGGAGCGGCAGATGACAACCGTTCTGGACGACAATATTCACAACATTGCCCTGCAGGGTAGTTTTGACGACTGTCAGACGCTGATGAAGTCCATATTTTCCGATCTCGAATTTAAACGGAAGAATCGACTGGGTGCGGTAAACTCGGTTAACTGGGCCAGGGTACTGGCTCAGATTGTCTACTATTTCCACGCCTGGTATCAGCTTGGGTGTCCGGAGAAGTTCAATGTTTCTGTACCCACTGGGAACTTTGGCAATATTTTTTCCGGGTTTGTTGCAAAACGAATGGGTTTGCCAATCCACCGGTTAATACTGGCTACCAACAGTAATGATATTCTCGCCCGGTTCTTCAATTCCGGTCGATACAGGCCGGGAGATGTACAGTTCAGCGAAAGCCCTGCCATGGACATTCAGGTCGCCAGCAATTTTGAACGCTATCTGTTTTACAAACTGGGCCAATCCGGTTCCAGGGTTACGGAATTCATGGATGACTTTGTGCGAAAAAGGTCGGTTAAGATCAACTACAACACCCGAAAACTGGATACAGACTTTATTTCAGCATCCGCAACCGATGAAGAGACCATAAAAACCATCAAAAAGTATCATGAACAATATGATTACCTGGTTGATCCACACACAGCGGTTGGTATTCATGTGGGTACGGCATTGCATACTGACAACATTCCTTTATTGTGTCTGTCTACGGCTTATCCGGCAAAATTCGAAAAAGCCATGAATCTGGCGCTGCCTGGTGTAGAAGTGACTCATCCTGTGTTGGCAGGGTTATTGGACCTGCCGGAGCGTAAAGAGATCATGCCGGTTGATGAGACGGCGGTCAGACAATATCTGGTTGAGCATACATGACAACTGTGGGTATGACCTGCAACATGCGCCTTACAGACCTGTCCTCGAATGACGGAATTTTACAGCGCGATAGTGATGAAGTTCCAGGACATCAAGCCGGATAATCAATGATCGTACCGACGGCGTCCGTGAGGTCACGAACGTGATTAATGGTTACGTCCGCTGTGGTCATTCCCGGTTCGCGATGTCCAATGTTAATCCAGATGGTGTGCAGGCCAAGATTGTTGGCAGCGTCAATATCCAACACCGGATTATCACCGACATAGATCATTTCATCGGGTGAAACCTGAGTATAGGACAGAGCATGTTCAAATAAGTCGGGTTCCGGTTTGGGGGCGCCAACCTGTTCCGCCGAGAACGAAAAGGAAAAATAAGGCCGAAGTCCAAGTCGATCTATATCCGCATTACCGTTGGTTAATGCACCGAGAATGTATCGATCAGATAGCTCTACAATCGCTTCCATGGCGCCTTCATGGAATTCAATATCATTTCTGGCTGCAAGGAAGACTTTCATGGCTTCATTGGAGAGGTGAGCGGCATCGGTCTTGCCAATGCCACTCAGTAGCATCGCTCTCTCTATGATGCACCGTCTTAATGCGGTGATTCGATGGAGGAGTTCCGGCATCTCTTGCAGTACCTCTTCCCTGAGAGCCCGCATTGTGGTCATGGTGTATTTCATTTCCGACAGGTTGGCAGTAAGCCATTCGTCAAGCCGGGTCTCTGCCTTCTCAATAACAGGCTTTACTGACCACAGGGTATCATCCAGATCAAAACCTATGACCTTGATCACTTCCGGTTACTGTCTGACGGTTGTGTTTGGGGCTCTTGTTTTCCGGATGCCTGTTTTCTGGGCACTTGTTTTCTGGGCACTTGTTTTTTGGGCTCTTGTTTTTTGGGCTCTTGTTTTTTGGACCTGGGATGTGCCTTGTCATAAACATCAGCCAAATGCTGGAAATCAAGGTGTGTGTAGATCTGCGTTGTACTGATATCGGCATGTCCCAACAGTTCCTGGACGGCTCTCAGGTCCCCGGAAGATTCCAGCAGGTGGCTGGCAAATGAATGGCGCAGCATGTGCGGGTGGACGTTCCCCGAGACTTGCTGATGACGTGTCCAGTGTCGAATACGGGTCTGGACATTCCGGGGGCTGATGCGAGTCCCGCGTTCACTGATGAACAGGGCCGAAGGATCAGGGTTGGATCTGCATTTATCGGGTATTTTCCTGCGAATGTCCAGCCACGCTGAAAGTGCATCTTCTGCCTTGGAGCCAACAGGCACTACACGTTCCTTGTCGCCCTTGCCCCTGACTTTGATGTTACCTTCTTCAATATGGAAGTCGTCAATGTCTGCACCTACCAGTTCGGCAAGTCGCAGGCCGGAGGAATAGAGCAATTCCAGTATTGCCTTGTCCCGGATGCCATGCCATTTTGAACTTTTCATATCCAGTAGTTGATTCACCTGGTCTGCATCCAGGGTTCCCGGAAGTTTTCGTGTCGATTTTGGTGCTGATAGCCCCTGTGCCGGATTGTGCTTAACCAGCCCCTCACGGTTCAGAAAATTGTAAAAAGTACGGACAGAGGAAAGACAGCGCTGTAGAGATCGGCCCGAAAGCCCAAGACGACGGCCGGATGCGAGATATTGTCGAAGATGATGTGGTGCAAGCCGCTCCCAGTTTTCAATATCCATCTGCTCACAGAAGCCTGTCAGTGATCTGATATCTCTGGCATACGCCTTTACAGTATTGGGTGAGAGATTCCTTTCATATTCCAGGTGTCGAAGGAAATCGTGCAGCCATGTTAGTTGATTCTCAGCCGCTTTGTGCATTTCAATAGTTACGATTTAAGGTGTTTAGGCAGTAACAGCGCCAGTATATCTGCAAGAAAGTCGATGAATACCGTGCCGTGTGATGGTTTAAAGTAATCCAGTTTGTTGCTGCCAATCGCCAGCAGGGCAATCAGTTTATCGGTGCGGATGGTGAGAACGGCTGCTGACCGTACCTTAATGCTGGCTTGTCGGAACAGATAATCCTGCTCTGCCGGTCTGAGGCTGCCCAGGGTTGGTTTCTTCGACCGCATCAGCGCTCCGATATGTTCCCGGGCACTGTCTTCGGTAACGACGAAGGTGCAATGGTTAATTTCTTCTGGTTTGGAATCAAATAAAATCAGGCTGTAAGCCGAACAGTCGAAATCCATGGTCAGACAATGTTCTATCTCATTGAAAAATGTGTCCCTGTCATTGCTTGCCAGCAAGCCCAATAGCAGCGTACGGCATTTTTCAAAAGTAGCATTGTTTCTTTCGGCGATTTCAAACAGCTCATTGAGTTGCAGACGGGATCTTAAGTTCTTTTCCCGCAGTACCCTGACCTGTCGTTCCACCAGAGAGATGGAACTGCTGTCATCCTGCCTGATAGCCATCTTCTGCAGTAATTGATCCCGGTTCTGGAAAAAGTCCGGATGTTGCTCCAGATACTCGGCGACGTGCTCCGGACTGAGCATGATGTTGTTTTCATTTTGCTCACTCATGCAGGAAACCTCCCTTCGAATACCCGACAGGTAGACCCCGTCATGAAAATGTCGGAATCCTTTCCGGCCCATCTGATCTGTAAATTGCCCCCAGGCAGATTGACCTTGACGTCTGCATCGAGAAGTCCCTGCAATCTGCCTGCAACCACTGACGCACAAGCCCCGGTACCGCAGGCTCTTGTTTCTCCAACACCACGTTCAAAAACTCTGAGGGCGATTTCATGGGTTGAAATGACTTGCATAAATCCGACATTGACACGCTCGGGAAATCGCTCGTGTGTTTCGATTAATGACCCCAGTTTATTCACCGGTGCAGTAGAAATGTTGTCGACCCTGATGACAGCATGGGGATTACCGACATTGACGGCAGTCATTCTGATGGATTCTTCCGTTCCATGCCGGTTGGCGGTACAGTCAATCCCTGTTGCATGGATGTGGTCTTCCACAAGAGGAATGGCAAGATCATAGGTGACGCAGGTGCTGTCTGCCAGAAATGGAATGTTTTCCGGTTCAAGTCTGGGACTGCCCATATTAACGGTGATATCGCCGTTTTTTTCAAAACTGCAATGGATGCAACCCGTGTTGGTTTCCAGTGTAAGTTGTTTTTTGGTCGTCAGACCACGGTCACGGACGAATCGTGCAAGACAACGTACACCGTTACCACATTGACCCACTTCCGAACCATCAGCGTTATAGATTCTATAGTGAAAATCAGCGTCTGGATTCAGAGGCGGTCCTACGGTAAGCAACTGATCAAACCCGATACCCTGTCGACGGTCCGCCAATTGGCGAATTTTGTTTTCACTTAATCTGAAGTTCTGAGATACCTGATCAAGAAGCACAAAGTCGTTACCGAGTGCGTGCATTTTGGTAAATCTTAATAGCATGTTGTTAGGTTACTTGAGCGCTTTACGATTGCAAGTCTGGTCCTCATCCTGGTCCAACCCGGGCAGGATTGATTCCAGCGCCAACTGATCCTCCATGGTTTCCCGACGGCGAACACAATAATGACGTTCGCCGGAAACCAGAACTTCGGCGGCCCTGTTTCTGGAATTGTAATTGGAACTCATGACAAAACCATAAGCCCCTGCCGTATGAATCGCGATAAGGTCACCGGCTTGAATTGCAAGATCCCTGTCTTTTGCCAGGAAATCACCGGTTTCGCACACAGGGCCGACAATGGACCAGGTTTTTTTACCGGCACGATGTTTAACTTCACTGACTTTCTGCCAGGACTGGTATAACGCAGGTCTGATCAGATCGTTCATAGCCGCGTCTACAATGGCAAAATTGCGGTCTTCGTTACTTTTCAGCAACAGGACTTCGGACAGTAATATACCGGCGTTGGCAATAATGAATCGTCCTGGCTCAAACATGAGCTTTTGTGGGTGGTTGCCCAGCTTCTGCAGGATCGCATTGGCATAGGCATCTGTGGAGATAGGGATTTCATCCCTGTACCGGACTCCCAGACCACCTCCCAGATCTATATGCCCGATCTCGATACCCATGCGCGTCAGTTCATCCACCAGTTCCAACACCTTGTCCAGGGTATCGATGACGGGAGCAATTTCTGTAATCTGGGAGCCGATGTGACAGTCAATCCCGACAACTTGAAGGTTAGCTGACTGATGCGCTTTCTCATAGAGTTTCAATGCAGCTTCCGGGGTTACGCCAAATTTGTTTTCCCGGAGACCCGTTGCGATGTAAGGATGGGATCCTGCGTCAATATCCGGATTGACCCTGATGGAGACAGGGGCAATACGATTGGTTTGTATAGCAATGGTTTCCAACAGACCCAGTTCAGTGTCAGATTCGATATTGAAACAGGCAATGCCTGCCATAAGGGCATCGAGTAATTCCTGCTTCGTTTTTCCAACACCCGAAAATACGACCTTTGCAGGGTCACCACCTGCTCTCAGTACGCGTTGTAACTCACCACCAGAGACAATATCAAAACCGGCGCCGGCGTTTGCCAACAGATTCAGAATGGCAATGTTGGAATTTGCCTTGACTGAATAACACACCTGGTGTGGATGATGCTCGAATGCCAGGTCGAATTCGTGGTATGCACTTTCAATGGCGGAACGAGAGTAGACGTATACAGGTGTCCCGTATTGGCTGGCGATCCGGGACAGTGGAACGTCTTCCGCGTGCAGTTCTCCATTGCGGAAGGAGAAGCTAGAGGAGTTCTTTTTCACGATCGGCAGCCGCGTAATTTTCAGTTACATTGGTCTCTTCTTCGTCCGGCAAAAACAACGGTCCCTTCTGGCCACAGGCAGTCATGAGCAGAATCAACATGAGTGCCGGCAGATACTTCATCGTCGTAATGTCTGGAGGAAAGTCGTACAGTATACTGCGTGGTGAAAACAATCAAATAGAGCAGGAGAGGATACTGTGCAGGATGCTGAGTACCACGCACTTGTGGACGCGCTTTTCTACGAACTGGAAGACAAAATTGACAATCTGGACCAGGATGTGGAAATCGATTCCGAGGAGGGAGTTCTCAACATTGTATTCCCCAACGGAACGACCGTTGTGATCAGTCGCCAGATTGGTAATCACGAGGTCTGGATAGCGGCTAAATCAGGTGGCTATCACCTGTCCAGGGAAGAAAACAACTGGCGTTGCAAGGCGACGGGAGAAACCCTGATGACATTAGTGAATCGCGTCATCGGTGAACAGCTGTATACTTGAATCCATCGTTATACTGGGATAGAGTGGCATTATTAGGTTTCCTGCCGTGGCAGCCTAAGCGTAATGGCCTTCCACCGCACGAGCCACGTGGAGTAATATACTCCTTCACCTGATTTTGGAATATGTTATAGGATGAGACTGACTGAAGAAGTCATACTACTCTTGCTGAACGATGAGAGCGGCTACCTTGAACAGGTTGCAGGTTGGAATCTTTCCTGTGTTCTTGCCGGCGCCGTCCTCGCAGATCTTGCCCTTGAGCTTAGAATCGACACCGATCTCGAGTCGCTGTCGCTGAATGATGCAACGCCTCTGGGAGACGAAATTCTCGACCCGGTACTGGCAGACATTGCTGAAGATCCCGAAGCACGCAGTATTCAATACTGGGTCGAGAAGATAGGAAACAATTCGGACGAAATCCTGGATCAGGTTTTTGAACGGTTGGTGAAAAACGGGATCCTGGAGCATGCGATCGGCGGATTCTGGTCTCTCACACGTAACGTGTCACGGGCTGGATTCGATGTGTCCAGCGGTCAAACCCAGGCAATCGTACGCCAGCGAATCATCGATACGATTCTGGGAGACGGCTTACCCGACCCCCGCGACGCCATACTCATCGGTCTTGCCGATGCCTGCGACGCCTTCAGGTTCCTTCTTCTACCGGATGATTATGAGACATCACAAGACCGTATCAAGCTGCTGGGCAGGCTGGACCTCATCGGTCAGTCAGTAGCCGCTGCAGTGGCGGTGACATCGGTCCGTCGCACCATTGCGATTGCGACCAGACCGATTCCCAATGTCAGCCTGTTGAAACTGCTGCGCAAAAAATCGCTCAGGGAAGGAAATACATCAAAACTGCTGGCCGATCTTTACCGCGATTATGGTCCTGTCTTCGCAATCAAGAAGCCTTTTACCAGATCGAAAGTTATCTTCCTCACCGGAAATGAAGCCAACATCTGGGTCCACCGGCACGGCAGGTTGCATCTGCGATCGAAGGAATTCATCAAGGAACTGGAGACCGTATTTGGCGCATCGAGAAGCCTGCCTGGCATGGATGGCGCTGAACATTACCGCATGCGCAAGGCCCTGAAAACCCCCTTCAGCCCAACCCGCTTGAATGAACGTCTCGGAGAGATGTACCGGGAGATTCGGAAAGTCCTGAATACATGGAACGAAGGCGAGGTGATTCAGGCCAGGGAGGCATGCATCAATGTCATTCAAGGTCAAAACTCTCAATATGCATTGAGCATTAACATCTCGGAACACATGGATGACATCCTCAAGTACAAGAACCGGGCGTTGATTACCCATGTGCAAGGTTCCCTGCCGAGGTTCATGCTTCGAACACCGCGAATGTCCGCTATCCGACGGCGTATAGAAGATGTCTATTCCATGATACAGAGGTTGCACACACCAGCACTGCGCGAAAACAAACCCCGCGACCTGGCCGACGACCTGCTCAGCCTGCACGCCAGTGATCCTCAATATTTTCCTGAAACCGATGTCAAATTTGCCCTGTTAACATCGCTTGTTGCAGCCCTCTATATGGGGAGCGCCCTCACGTTCTCACTCTATAATTTGTTCACTCACCCTGACATCCATCAGCGCGTACGCAGGGAAGCAGAGGCGCTGTTTGGTGATGGCGACCCGCAACCGGAGGACCTTACAAAGGAGGCGATGGATACCACGCATCGGCTGATTCTCGAATCCCTTCGGCTCTATCCCATCGTACCCATGCAGTTGAGAAATGTCATGAACGGCTGCATCGTAGAAGGCTATGAGTTACCCGTCGGGCAGCGTATTGTGGTCGGGTCCACTGCAGTCCATTACCTGGAAGAAAATTATCCGGACCCGCTCAAGTTCGATATCGACAGGTATCTTCCCGGTCGCGAGGAGAATATGAAACACGGCGCTTTTGCTGCCTATGGGTTGGGTACACATACCTGCCTTGGATCGAGAGTGGTGGAATATGAATTAGCGATAAACGTTTTGATGATCGCGTACTATTTCGAGATTGAAGTGCTATCAGCAGACAAGCCGCTCAAAATCAATCCATTCCCGACCACCGGCCCTCGCAAGTCGCTCAAGTTCCGCATCAAGTCCAAGCGACCATTGGAGTTGGAGCAACAGGCAACGCCCGCATAGACTAACCGGCCAAGGGTGACAGGTACACGATTGTCAGGCAGGTGCTGAACAAGCCCTTGTACATTCAATGCTTCATTATGTCTTACGGTCTATGGCAATCAGCAAGGGCGGAAGGAGCAGGAAATCGCAGACCAGCGCGAAACCTATCGTGAGCGCTACCAGGAGGCCAAGCATCCAACTGATCGCAAATCCCGATGTGGCGAATACCAGGAAGCCCAGCACCAGGATCATGGTTGTGGTGAACAGCGCACGACCTACCGAACTAAAAGCGGAACGCACCGCCTCGGACGAGGAAAAGCCCTCGCGACGCGCCTTGAGATATTTGCTCATGAAGTGAATCGTGTCGTCGACAACGGTGCCGAAGGCAATTGCGGTCACGAGAGATCCGGCGGGACCCACCTCGCTGTATAGATAGCCCCAGACGCCGAAAGCCATGGCCGCGGGGATGAGGTTGGGTACGAGGCTGACAAGACCGAGGCGCAGGCTTTTGAAAATCCAGATCAGAATCAGCGAAATGAGGATCATGCCGGTGACCGTACCCCACAACATGCTAACGGTGTTCTGTATCGCCAGATGAGCGAAGATGAGACTGTACCCCGATGCCTCGGTTGCGAGGTCGGGTGCGTTCGCCTGGAGCCACTCCTGCCCGCGCACTTCGAGCCTGCGTAGATCCTCGGACTTCAGTCTGTCAAGCGTGACGGTCATCCGCGTCGAGGATTTACCGATGTCCATGCGATTGTTGAGGTCCATACCGAAGGGAACCGAAAGCTCGTATAGCAGCAGGTACTGCGCGGCAAGCTCGGAGTCTTCGGGTAATTGGTAGAATGCCGGGTCGTCGCCGTGCATGTTCTTGTTGAGGCGCTTCATGATGGCTGAGAATGTCTGGACATGCGCCACTTCCGGTTGTGCACGGTACCATTCGGCGAAAGCGTCGATCTTGCGCAGATATTCGGGATCGGTAATGCCGGCTTCGCGACCTGCGCTCAGGCTGTATTCCAGGGTTTCTACACCGGTCAGGTTCTCAATGACGAAGTCCGTATCGCGCCGGAACTCATAACGCTCATCCAAATGCTGTGTCCAGTTGTCAGTCAGTTCGACACGGGGTATACCGGACACCAGGGCGACGACAACGATAAGCATGGACCATAGCAGGAGTGTGCGGCGTTCAACGACGAAGGCGCCGAGGCGATCAAAGAAAGCGGAATGCCCGGTGGATACAGTGCGCGCGCGCAACGGCAGGACCGACAACAACGCCGGCAGAAGCGTCATGGAATACACAAAGGCGGCCAGCATGCCAAACGCCACCAGGTTGCCGAGAATCCTAAAAGGCGGAGAGTCCGAGGCGTTCATGCTGAGGAACCCGATCATCGTCGTGACCGTCGTAAGAAACATCGGCCAGGCATTGTCGCGCAGCGATTCGATGATTGCCGCGTCCCTGTCCAGACCACGGCCCATAGCGGACGTGATGGTCGCGACGATATGGACCGAGTGCGCGATAGCGAGTGTCATGATGATGAGGGGAACTCCGGAGTTGGCGGCATTGAGCACCAAACCGGTCCAGCCGATGACGCCCATGGTCGAAATGACGACGAAAATGATCACGAAAACGAGGGACAGTGTACCGAACAGGGAGCGCAGAAGGATTGCGGAGACGGTCACGATGACGAGGAGTGCAAAGGGCACGAGAATCTCCATATCGTCCTGGGCCGCTTTCGACAGTACCCGGTTCACAAATATATTGCCGGTCAAGTGATAGTCGATATCCGGATGATTGATCCGAGCCTGGTCCAGGATGTTGTGGATATTGTTAAAAATCTCTATTTCCACGGCGTCCGAATGTTCAGGCAAGACGAAACTGATGACCAGCCCGGCAACGCGCCCGTCGTGGGAGACGAGACGGCCCGCGATACTGGTCTCATTTAACGCAATCTTCCTGATCCTCGCGAGATCGTCATCGCTGAGGGATCCCGGGTCGTCCACGAGGCGTTCGACTATCAGGTCGTCCTCGAACGCCTCGCTGTGATTATAGTTGGTAAGGGAGTCGACCCGGCTGGACATGGGCAACTGCCATGAGGCCTCGGTCAACTCCTCGATGGCTATGAGCGACTCGCGGGTGAATACGGATCCCTCCCTGGGCGCGACTGCGATCACCGCCGCATTGGTCGCTGTATAGGTATCCTCCAGGGCGTCGAATGCAACGAGTTGAGGATTGTCCTCGTCTAACATGTCGCGCCAGTCGTTGGAGATGGAAATGAAGCGAAGACCGGCTGCCAGAACCAACATGACTGCCACGGACAACGCGAGGACCAGCCATCGGTATCGCAATGTAAAAGCAATGTATTGGTCCAGAGAGAAAGATATCATGGCTTCGCTGTCCAGTGGCTTGCAACCGTTTTAACCCGCCGGTTCCAATAGCGGTTGTTGGATACCGATCATCGCAATGCGGCTGTTGCAGTGGAAGGCCATGACGCTCAGGCTGCCACGGCAGGTAGCCTTGTGGAGCCAACTTTAGCCCAGCGGAACTATGGATTCAAGTGTCTGTGCCGTTGGTGGCGTGCTCACTTGTAATATCTGCAGTGGTAACAACGAGCCCGGCCTGCTTATCCCTGTGGAGAACTATGGCTCATTCAGGTTCCAGTCGTAGTCGTCATCAAATTCTGTGAACTTTTGGAGCTGTTCAGCAAGATCGGGTTCTGCATACTTCCTGAGATGTTCAAGTACAGCCTCGTCCGTGCCACCAAAGTCGTCTTTCCACCAGTCGAAGATGCTCGAAACTGTTAGTCTGTCCCCTTCAATTGATACGCCTCTGGGATGATTCACATAATCGCTGGAGCCTTCCTCCAGCAGCCGTTCCAGGTTATCGGACCGATACACCTCGGGTGAGAGATTCGGGCACCCGATGCTCGCACAATTAATCGCATAGTGAATCCTTGGGTCCCGCCAGATGGGTCTGAGAATGCCGTGCTCAATGTTATTCAGAGTGAGCTTCTGGTCCTGGACGGTGATAAGTTCTTTGTCCCAGGGACCAAAGTTGAACAGACCACTCTTGATTTCCCTGATTGACTCAACCGGATATCGTCCGGTGACGACATCGACCGTCAGTGCATTGTAGAGATTGATCCAGTACGCCAACTGTTCCTGCCTCGCATATTGACGAGGGTCGAGGGAAGTCAAAGATACCAGGTATTCTCTCAAGGATTGTTGATCATCCTCACTATCCTTTAAAGCGGCATAGTTGAATCGGTGAATACCGGAAGCATGTTCGGCGTCCAGATAAACATTCAGCAATGCCTGCCAGGTACTGTGATCAATCGAGCTTGTATTAGATTCATCGCTGGTATTCCAGAAAGGTATCAATTCGGGACGTTGGGCGGCACCGGCTTCGAACGTCCAAAAAAGCACGAGGAAGAGTGTTGTGCACAGACCTGGAAATTTCATTGGTGGTTACTCCTGATTAAGAATTCTCAGCGGGGAAGAAATAAGGAACAATCTGCTCTAGAAATTGTACGTCAAATTCAGCGCAATGAAGCTGTCTCGCCGGGTCTGATATATGATGTCCTTTTTGTCGACGTCCATGAAGACAATCGTTTCCAGGTTCAGGGACCACTGATCAGATATGCGCCGTTTTAAAACCATGCTCAGGGTTCGCGTAGAATAGTCCATATCTGCCAGAATGCCGGCAATGAGATCCGTGCTCTGCGTATCGTTCAATGCAAGGCGAACGGCGAGGAACAGGTCGTTCTGGAACTCAGTGGATGAATGCTCGCGCTTGCCACGCTGGTCGTAATTCCATTCACAGAGCAGTCCAAGGTCGGCCACCGAGCCCCAAATGGAGTTGAAGGTATATTCACCGCCAAGGACGAAAGCGGTGTAATCATCTTTCTCGCCCATAAGATTACTGGCGCCTTTGCGGCGAAGAGCTTCCAGCTTGAACAGCCATGACTCTATGGTAAGTTGGGCGTCCATACTGTACTGGCGAATCTGTTGGTAGTGTTGAACCAGTGACAATGCGCCATCAGCATCCAGATTCGGCATGAAAACAGGATCCCGGTTGGTGCCGTCGAACATGCTTAAGCCGACGTCGAAAGGCCCGAAACTGTTGCTGTAGCGTGCGGCGAGATCCACGTGCCACTTCCCGGCGGCGCTTTCGTATTCAATGTGTTCATCGTCTATGAGGATAGAGGAACGCAGGCGGCCATGGACGCCCGGAAAAGTGCGCGCACGATGATACGTCAGGGCAAAAAATTCCATGATACCCCGTTCCGTGGACCAGGTGAGGTGTGCCATGGGTTGGCCCAGTTTGCTTTCTCTGTTTGGATTTTCGACGAGGTCGGTCTGGTTGATGATGTCGACGAGGTGTTGCGATTCGGTGACTCCCCAGAACACGCGGTCGATACCCAGGCGCAATTCCCATTCCCCATCACCGATTTCACCAAAAACAAGGTAGTAGGCTTTGCGTAGGTCGGCGTGGGTGCGCTGTGAGTCTGCACTGTCGTACCTGAAAAACGGTTCGATTGTGAGACTCCAGTTGCCATAGTCTGAGAGATAGAATTTAGGTGCCGCAGCAATGCCGGTCGCGTATGCACGCTGATCTGAATGGGCGCCTTTTTGGGGATACCATAGGTTTTCGATGTCCAGGCTGCCGTAAATATCGAGTTCGTAGTTGTCGGTCCCGTAGCACTTCCCGGTGAGCAGGATCGTGGCCAATATCAAGAATGCGACCTGCGGCATCAGCGCATCCGTTTCAGCCCGGTCTGGGTGAAGTCCCTTTCTTTGAGTTCGGTGCGGAACTCAAAATTCTCCCATGTCAACACGGTGCTCTTGCCCGTCAGGTGGTTGACCATTGTCATTTCACAAGACTGCCAGAAGCGATCCAGAAACAGATTGTAATCCCCAAGCGTGAGCGTCTTCAGGTGTGAATTCTTCCTGTCGTAGTACTCGACCTTCCAGACGCGAAGTTCGTCCTTGTCCTGCCATACGAGTTGGCGTTGATAGCCCGATCTCTTGTCCGTTGGGTAGCGCTCGACGACCGTGCATGTCATCTCAGCGCAAGGCTCATCCCGCAGGTAACGGTAGGTGAATTTCTCCACTTCCTGAGTGCCCATGTCTTCATAAGCGAATTCGCTGCCCATGAACGAGCCGGACTGGTTCGATGAACTGATGCGCTTGACCCGATCCAGGGCGGGCAAATAGAGCCATTGATCGTCGTCGCCCTCCTTTTGAGCGTGGACGAGTAGCGCAGTGCCCTGGACGTCGCGAGGGCGATCGAAGACGAACAGGCTCTTGTTGCCGCCTCCGTCTGTTTCGAGAACCATCACACGGAGCTGGCGCAGGCTCTCCTGTCCTTTCTGGTTACGCAACACCATGCTCTGTTCGGCCGTGAAATTTTCAAAACCTCTCCCTCTCTCACGGGTCTCGCGTGCGATCTGTAACCCCTTTTCTTCTGGCGTTGCCTCCTCTGCGTATAGTGGTGCAGACGGATACGCCAGAATACAGGCGCAGACTGCGAGAAGCGGTAGAGTAGTGCGAGCGATATGAACGTTCATCATTCTATATTCCGTTTGATATTCATCTGCAAAAAACTCTCACGAAGAACTGCCTGATGTGTAACGTATGGCGTTTTTCGATGGTTCGACTTTACCAGTTTCCGGAATAAAATTCTTCAAAAATTGAACCTGCCCATTCAACGATGTATCTTACCTGCAAATTAATGGGGTCAGGATTTAATGGGGTCAGAGAAATCCACCCCATTAAATCAGGGAGAGATGTAGCGTGCGAAAACTCGTCATCAGTATGCTTGCCCTGTTCCGGCTCGTTTCCCTGTTCATCTGGAAATTACGCGGCAAGACTGAAGATGATGTATCTGCACAGCGGGTTGTCAGCGGTCAATCCTGGAACGAATTCTGTGACACCTTGAAAGCCGCGGGAGCTGCCTTACAGTTTCCGGCAACTCCGCGCGATGCCTTCAATCAGGCTGAAGGGTACCGGTACCTTAGCCGGATAACCCGTGCCGGACTAATGGCTTTCATCGAGCATGCCGACCCGAATGCGCCGGTGTTGCATCGGGTGGTCAATGAAACCACCAAACTGGGCGCCGACAATCCCGATAATTTCTATCAGACCGCCGCTTTGAACGGCAACTACGAATATCGCATCACAGGCCACCGCAATACCATTGCCTATCTGAGTTTTGGTACGCAATCCGGCAATTATGGCCAGGGTGGTGGACTGCCTCCCACCGGGCATATTGAGGCCAGGCAGTTGGACATCGGCGAAGACGGATATTTCGAGTTGATTTTAAGCAGCGAGCACCAAAGTGGAAACTGGCTGCCGATGACCCCTGAGACGGGCACTCTGGTAGTGCGCCAGACCTTCCTGGACCGCAATGCGGAGACTCCGGCGGAACTGCATATTGAACGCATCAACTGCACTGAAGATGAGCGGCGTCCTTCCCTGTTGACACCAATGCAACTGGACCGGGGACTGCAAACCGTGGGGACACTGGTAGCCGGAGCGCCGCTGCTGTTTGCCAAATGGGCACGCGACTTTCAGCAACACAGTAACCAGTTGCCGCAGTTTGACCCTGATGTGTCATTGGCCGCCGGGGGAGACCCCAATATTGCTTACTATCACAGCCATTGGGCGATTGCGGAAGATGAAGTATTGTTGATTGAAGTAACGCCTCCACAGTGTGAATACTGGAACTTCCAGTTAAGCAATTATTGGATGGAATCCCTGGATTATCGCTATCACCGCATACATACCAATAAGCATCTGGCACAATATCAGGCAGGTGGATCAGTGCGTCTGATAGTTGCGCATCGGGACCCGCACCTGCCTAACTGGATAGAAACGGCGGGTCACTGTAGCGGCACCATGTGTTTTCGTTGGGTAAAGGCAGTTGAACACCCGCAACCGACAACCCGGCTGGTGAAATGGGACGAACTGCAAAATTTGGACTGAGTATAAAAAGCTCGTGAGCAAGATGGAATTTGTGTCTTCCACGAACTATATGCAGCCATACCGGCCGTTTCCGGTCAAGCTGTTGAACCTGCTTGGTCGGAACAGGGCGTCGAGCAGCTTGCAGACTGATGCGCTTATAGCACAGGCGAAACAGAAGACAGGACTGGATGATCTCGGAGATGACAGCTTTCGCCCGGCGCTTGATACGCTGATCGATGCCATCAATAAAGAAGCTGAATTGACCCTGGTGGGAAGGATGATCCAGAAGTCAAAGCTGTTAAGTGCCCTGATTCAACGGTTGCGGGTGGCAGCGTTGCTCAAGCGACATCCCGAGATACACTCTGTTGACCCTGGACGGATCATTATGATTACGGGATTGCAACGCACCGGCACAACTTTATTACATCGATTGTTGCATTCTCACCCGCGGGTCCGCGGTATTTCCGGAGCAGAATCGCTGGAGCCCGTGCCGATAAATGCCATGCACAACACCAGGAAGACAAACTTCCGAATACGCGCAAAGGCAGCCGAACGCCTCATTGCCTGGCTGTCACCGGATTTCATGGCCGCGCATCCGATTGCGCATGAGGCGCCGGAAGAAGACGTCATGTTGCTGGATTTGAATTTCATGAGCCAGTTGCCGGAGGCTATTCTACATGTACCGTCTTATTCACAATGGCTGGAACAGCAGGACCATACCCGTACCTATGAGTATCTCCGTACTATGCTGAAGATTCTATGCTGGCAATGGCCGACACCCAATCGCGTACTGAAGACTCCTCATCATCTGGAATATCTGGAAGTATTTTCCAGAATCTTTCCCGATGCCACTATTGTGCAAACTCATCGTGACCCGCTTAAGACATTACCTTCCTTTTGCAGCCTGGTTGCACACAGCCGCGCCATATTCAGTGACCATGTTGATCCGGTGGAAATTGGCCGGCATTGGGGCAGGAAAAACCGCCGGATGGTTGACTCGTCCCTGCAATGCCGGGCGAATCTTGAAGAAGTAAAATTTGTGGATGTTTCCTACTACGACCTGATGGAGAATCCTGTCTCCCAACTGCGTCGCATATACCAACGGGCAGAAATTGAGTTTACAGATGAAGCAGAACGCGAAGCTGGTCTGTTTCTGCGGCAGAATCAGCAACACCGCTTTGGTCGACATGCCTACCAACTCGATGATTTTGGTTTAAGCGAACAATGGATTGAAGATAACTTCTCGGATTACCGGCAGCAATTCGGCATCCCATACGAGTAGCCCGGCAGCGAAACGATCACGAATCTAAGGCACAAGGAGACAGAGTAAGCATGAAACGTGGACAGAAACAGACCGGAGACGGTACCTTCGTCAATGCTTTTACTGTCGCTGTACGTGATCTCCGGTCAACCGGCGGGGTTGAATTGCCCCCGGTTGATGATGACTTGCGCATCGATGGCAAAACCTGCCTGGTTACCGGTGCAAACAGCGGCCTTGGCAAAGCGGCAGCAGTCGAACTGGCCCGCCGTGGCGGACACGTGATAATGGCATGCCGACCGGGGCATTCTGGCGCCTGTCATGAAATCAAACAGATGTCCGGTTCTGACAAGGTGGAAATTCTGGAAGTTGACCTGGCTGACCTGCGTTCTGTGCATCGCTTGTGCGATGAATTGTGCGATAGAGAAGTTTGCCTGGATATCGCGCTCATGAATGCCGGTCTGATGCCGAGACGTGCGCGCAAGACGCCGCAAGGCTTTGAAATGATGTTTGCAGTGCACTTTCTGTCATCGCGAGTGATGATTGATCGCTGGTTACAGGATGGCGTGATTCGTCCCGCCGGTAAATCAGGCAACATACCGCGTATCGTATTTATTTCCTCGGAGTCGCATCGCTCGTCCAACGCTATTGATTTCGAAAATTTCGGTGCATTTACCGACTACGGCATCAAAACCAGCTTGAAATTCTACGGTATCAGCAAGTTGGTGCTGTGTACTTTTGCCACAGAACTGTCAAGGCGTTTGAATCCCGGCAACGATGTAGCGGTCGCAGTCCACGCCATGTGCCCAGGTGGTGTGGCAACAAATATCGCCAGAGATGCACCCGCATGGTTGCGGCCAATCATCAACCCGTTGTTACGGCGCATGTTCCAGTCCCCGGAAGATGCAATCAATCCGGTAATCTATCTGTGCTGTGCGGAAGAAAGCGGCAGTTCAACCGGTTTGTATTTACACATGATGCATATCAAGTCCGTCTCGGCTGCTGCTGCAGACCCGGATAACGGCGCCAGACTGTGGGAAGCCAGTGAGCCGCTCGTTGTGTCATCCAGAGAGTGAAATGATGCAAAACACATTCACCAAGGTCGTTGCCCATTTGAGCCGCCTCCCGTTACCGAAACCAAAAGCGAAGAAAGTTGATCTTACCGGCCGCACCGTGATCGTCACGGGTGCCTCGCCCGGTTCTCTGGGCTATGAAACCGCCCGTATTCTTGCCACCTGGGGTGCTCGGGTTGTTGCCACCAGTCCGCACAAAGTAGCCTTTATGAAAGTGTCGCTGCAAACGGACCTGCGCCGTACCGGCGCCGACCCGAATAACATTTCCGTGCATGCACTTGATCTATGTGATCCACACAGTGTCGACGGTTTTGTGACGTGGTACCGGGAGACTCATGGCAACAGTTTACAGGTACTGGTGAACAATGCCGGCATTCACAAGAACATCTTCACGCCTTCCACCCAGCCTCCATTGACCCGTGACGGCTTTGATATTCACTGGCGTACCAATTATCTGGGCACATTTCATTTGACTCATGCGTTGCTTCCGCTGTTGCAACAAGGCGGCCTGGAGAGTGGTGATGCACGGGTAGTCAACGTCGCTTCTCACTTGCATGACCGTGGAAAAAACAAATATTTATTCGAGCCTGCCCCGCGTTACAATTCCTGGGAAGCTTACGCCATGTCAAAGCTTGCGCTGATTCACCATTCGTTTGAACTGCAGAGACGTTTCTCCGGAACGTCGAAAATACGGTCGGTGGCGCTGCATCCGGGGTCGGTCAATACCAATCTGACCCAATGGGCAGAACCGCGTGGCAATTTTGGGAAAGTGGTGTGGCGGTTCAGTTCCGCAATGTCTTCCCTGGTGTTGCTGAGCAGGCCGGCCGGCGCACAGACCGTTGTGCATTGCGCCAGTGCATCCTCATTACAGGGCGGGTGTTATTACTACCGCTGTGATATTGCGGAAGTGTCCAACGATTCGATGGACGAAACAGTGTCCCGGCGATTATGGGAAGAGACCCACGCGTGGGTTGGATCATTGTGTGTAACGGGGAAACAGGCATGAGCATATTCAATATATGCACGGATAGAATTACAATTCAGGCGTCGGCTGAGACGGTTTGGAATGTGCTGACGGATGTGGACCGGTATGGGGAGTGGAATACATTCACATCCCGGGCCAGCACTGACTTTCAAATTGGCTCGCCTGCCCATCTGCTGGTCAGAATGGGACCGGGTAAATTCAGCATCACTGAAACAGTTTTCAAATTCGACAAACCGCGTCTGCTTGGCTGGAGCAAGGTTTTCGTTACACGTTGGCTATTGTTTGCCATGCGTGAGCAGATTCTGGAACCCGTTGGTGAGACGTGCTGTACATACCATAATGTGGATCGTCTGAGTGGCTTGCTGGCGCCGTTGGTGTGGTTGTGCTTCGGTGGCTACATGCGTCGCGGTTTCACCGATGTTGGTGTTGGATTAAAGTCCTTTGTGGAATCTGGAAATGCGGAATCCGGTTAATTTCCCCGAGAAATACGGGCCCTGGGCGGTTGTTGCCGGTGGTTCGGAAGGATTGGGGGCAGCATTTGCCAAACAGCTTGCCGCGCGCGGCATGAATCTTTTGCTGTTGGCACGGCGGGAAGAACTTCTACAGGAGACTGCAGGACGACTGGCTTCAGAGTACCCGGTGAAAATTCACACACTGGTGCTGGACCTGGCGGATACTGAGTTGGACGATATCATTCGCGAAGCAACACGGGAACTGGAAGTTGGCGTGTTGATCTACAATGCCGCCTATATCCCCATTGGCGCTTTCATGGACTCAGACCTCGACCTTCACCAGCAGGTGATTGATGTCAATGTGCGTGGTCCACTGATCCTGCTGCACGCCCTGCTCGGACCCATGCGCGAACGCCGGCGCGGTGCGGTTGTCCTCATGTCGTCTATGGGAGGCATGCAAGGCTTGCCTGGACTGTCAGTCTATTCAGCCACCAAGGCTTTTAATACCATGTTTGCCGAAGGTCTGTGGTACGAGTTGCGGCAACAGGGCATCGATGTATTGGCATGTTGTGCCGGCGCCACTCGAACCCCGGCGTATTTCCGGTCTTTCGGCAAGTCCGTGCCAGGAATGCTGGAGTCCGATGTAGTAGCACGCAAGACGCTGAGTGTTCTGGGTAAAGGTCCGCGAGTGGTTCCTGGATTTATCAATCGTATCGGTGCATTTATCAATGGCCGTTTACTTTCGCGCAAAGCAGCCATTCGACTGGTAGCGCGAGCCACCTGGAGGAATGATGACTGAGCTGCTGATCGGTTTTTTCTCCGGATGGCTGATTTTCGCCGGGATTCTTGTTTTGCATCTGGTGGTCCCGGCACGCAAGGTGAAAGGCTATGTTCACAAGGATGACAGCAGTGAGTTGCTGACCTATCGCCTGAACGGACTGCCGGTGCTTGCCCTGAGTGTAGTCATCTGGTTCGTGCTCGGACACAGCGGTATCATGCCGTGGGATTGGTTATGGCAACATCGCTGGCCCGGCGCCCTTGGTGGGTGCGTGCTTGGGGCGCTTGTTTCCGCCGTCATGTTGTTCAGGTCACCCGGAGAGGGGAAGATATGGCTGGCAGACTACTATCTAGGCCGTATGAGGAATCCGCAATTTTTCAATGGTCGCACCGACGCCAAGATGTACCTTTACCTGGCCGGAGCAGCGCTTTTGTTATTGAACCTGCTGTCATTCGGTGCTCATCATCACCTGCGCTATCCTGATGATCCATCATTCGGTGTCTTTCTCTACGTGTTGCTGTTTACCTGGTTCATCTGCGACTACATGATCTTCGAACGTATTCACCTGTACACCTACGATTTATTCGCAGAGCGTCTCGGATTCAAGCTGATCTGGGGATGCCTCGCCTGGTATCCGTATTTCTACTGCGTCGGTTTGTGGGGCGTATCGGACCTTCCCAACCCGGATGCTTCGGCATGGCTGTATCTGTTGGCGACAGTCATTTTCTTCAGTGGTTGGCTGCTGGCGCGTGGTTCAAATTTGCAGAAGTTCTACTTCAAACAGAACCCGCAACAAAAATTCCTTGGTGTGTTCGAACCCAGGACGATTTCTGACGGCGAACGACATGTGTTGTGCAGTGGTTTCTGGGGTGTCTCGCGCCATGTCAATTATCTCGGCGAAATCCTCATGAGCTGTGGACTTACACTTGCCCTGGGCTGGCCATTCACCCTTGTTCCCTGGCTCTATCCGTTGTATTACATTGTTTTTCTGTTGCCACGAGAGCGCGACGATGACCGCCGCTGCGCTGAAAAGTATGGTCCGTTATGGGACCAGTATCGCAAACAAGTACCGTGGCGCATTGTGCCACGAGTTTATTGATGGGTATGATGGTTGATGCCAATGAATGACAGCCGAAACGAGCACAATGATCTGACCACGCTTTCTCCATTCCCGGAAGGGTGGTATTTCATCGCTTCAAGAAAGGAGATAGAGAAGAAGAAACTGGTTCAAAGAACCTGGATGGGCAAACAAATTGTCGTCTGGTGCGACGAAGAGGACCACATCTGTGTGGCTGAGTCTATTTGTCCGCATTTGGGATCCGAACTGGGACCAGAAGCCGGAGGCTGCGTGCGCAACGGTTGCCTCGTTTGTCCTTTTCACGGGTTCGAGTACGATGTCACCGGTCAATGTGTTGCAACGCCCTACGCACCCCCGCCCGGGTCCGCCAGACTCAAGGTATTCGAGACACGCGAAATTGTTGGAATAGTCTTTGCCTGGTGGGGAATGGGGGGACGGCCACCACAATGGGACCTTCCGGAATTACCAGCGGACGGAACTGACTGGAGCGGATTGGAATTCCGGAGCATCCAGTTCCAGGGACATCCCCAGGAAACGTCCGAGAACTCTGTTGACCTTGGACATCTGCGCTATGTGCATGGCTATAGCAATGTAAACCAGATTGGGTCAGTGTCGGTAGATGGCGCCTACCTGAAGAGTTGCGTTGACTTCACGCGAAACCAGACCATCGCCGGGAAAAAGGTCTACTCATACGATGTTTCCACTGTCATCCATGTGTACGGGTTAGGCTGTTCATTCGTCGAAATTCACGAGCACTCTATCGACATGGATACGCGTCTGTGGGTACTCACAACACCCATTGACGGCAAAAGTGTTGAACTGGTGCTGGTCAGCCAGGTGCGGAAAGTACTGAAGCCGAAGCGGCCGATCATGGGCATGCGCTTCCTGCCGCTTAATCTGCGCACCAGGATCATGAACAAATTCATTATTGCATCCCAGAAGCGGGACGTTTTACAGGATGTTGTAATCTGGAACCGAAAACAACATCTGCCTCATCCCCGTCTATGCAGCTCAGACGGGGAAATCAGACTCTATCGACGTTATTGCGAGCAATTCTATAATTTGTAAATTTACCCCCCAATTTACCCCAATTTCCTGCGGGCTTCGGCAATTGCCTTTCGTACCTGCTCCGGGGCAGTACCGCCGGGATGGTTACGGGCGTTAACGGAACCTTCGAGTGACAGGACTTCAAATACATCATCTGTGATCAGGCTGGACTGTTGTTGCAATTCCTGGATGGACAGGTCAGTCAGTTCCATTCCCAGCTCGATGGCCCGGGAAACGAGGTTGCCGACTACTTCGTGTGCATCACGGAAGGGCAGCCCTTTCTGTACCAGGTAATCCGCCAGATCGGTCGCTGTTGAATGCCCCTTCACTGCCGCTGCCCGCATATTGTCTCTTTTTGGCTTCATCTCAGGAATCATTTCTGCAAAAGCGATAAGGCTCATCGTTACCGTCTGCACGGTGTCGAATAAAGGTTCCTTGTCTTCCTGATTGTCTCTGTTGTAAGCCAGGGGTTGTCCCTTCATCAGTGTGAGTAACGCCGTGAGAGCGCCAAAAACACGCCCGGTTTTCCCTCGTACCAATTCCGCAACATCCGGATTCTTTTTTTGCGGCATGATGGATGAACCGGTACAGAAGCGGTCCGGCAGTTCAATGTAATCAAATTGTGCCGAGGACCAGAGTATAATTTCTTCTGCCCAGCGAGACAGATGCATCATGATCAGGCTGGCCGCTGCCGTGAATTCGATGGCGAAGTCACGGTCACTGACAGCATCCAGCGAATTCATGGCTACCGTCTCAAAGCCAAGTAGATCAGCAGTCATTTTACGATCAATTGGATAACTGGTCCCGGCAAGGGCGGCTGCACCCAGCGGCATTGAATTGACCCGACTGCGACAGTCAACCATCCGGGCGTGATCGCGTTCGATCATTTCAAACCAGGCCAGGAGATGATGACCGAATGTTACGGGTTGCGCCGTCTGTAAATGTGTCATACCAGGCAGAATCGTATCGACTTCACGCTCCGCAAGATTCAGCAGACCCGTCTGCAGTCTGCGAAGCAGGAGGCATATTTCATCAATTCTATCCCTGAGATAAAGGCGTAAATCAGTAGCAACCTGATCGTTTCTCGAGCGGCCGGTATGCAGTTTTTTGCCGGTATTTCCAATCATGTCGGTCAGCGCTTTTTCAATGTTCATATGAACATCCTCAAGTGCGATTGACCATTTAAACCTGTCGGCGGCAATGGAATCCTGTATCTGTGAAAGACCTGTCGTGATTTGCGCCAGCTCATCTGCAGTCAGAACACCAATGTGCTGTAACATCGTGGCGTGTGCAATTGATCCCTGAATATCGTACCTGGCCAGTTGTTTGTCGAAATCTACGGACGCGGTAAACGCCTCTACAAAAGCGTCTGTAGCTTCGTTAAATCGGCCGTCCCAGAGTTTTGTGTTCTTGTCTTTCATGATTCATCCGCCTGCAAGTGAATCAGGGATAACTATCAGCCACCATGTGATTACATAGTGAAACCTGAATAATTACAACAGGGAAAATCGAAAGACTGTAGAGAATCCTGGGGATGTGATGATACGGATTGTGCTAATCTCGGAATCTGAATACAGCTACGGTGTCGGGATCACCCGAAGATGTAAATGACTGATACTCTGCGAATTGCGACCCGTCGAAGTACACTGGCAATGTGGCAGGCTGGCTTCGTCAGAAATGCTCTGCTGTCTGCCCATCCCGGTCTTCGGATAGAGATATCAGGTTTTACAACGGAAGGCGACAGAAACAAGCACTCTCCCCTTCGTCAGATAGGAGGCAAGGGTCTCTTTGTGAAAGAGCTGGAAGAGGCATTGCTTACCGGGGAAGCCGATATTGCTGTGCATTCCATGAAAGATGTTCCTGGTGAATTGCCCGCGGGTTTAATTATTGGCGCCATCTGTGAGCGGGAAGATCCCCGCGACGCACTGATTTCAAACGACGGATGTGGGCTTCTGGATTTGCCTGACAGGTCAATCATTGGCACGTCCAGTTTGCGACGCAGGTTTCAGCTAGCAGAACACTTGCCGGCTTTGGATTACCGTGATCTCAGAGGTAATGTCGATACCCGACTGCAGAAGTTGGATGCCGGCGAGTATGACGGGATCATCCTGGCGGCAGCAGGTTTACGCCGTCTGGGCCTTGCGCAGCGGATTACTGAACTGATCGATGTAAGGCAATGCCTGCCGGCGGCTGGGCAGGGTGCATTGGGCATTGAATGCAGGGATGGCGATTCAAAAACAATGTCTTTAATTAATGTGCTGAATCATTCTGAATCGGTCCAGTGTGTCAATTGTGAACGGGCTGTGACCGTTACTCTGGAAGCGACATGTAATCTGCCAATAGCGGCTTTTGCAGAAATCAATGGTGATCAGATCTCGTTGCAGACCTTTGTGAGTGACAACACGGGAAATCGCATTATAAGGCAATCCGGAACTGGACCGAGAAAAGATTCCATGGCGATGGCGCGTATCATCGCCGGGAACCTGCTTGCAGACGGTGCTGCGGATATCATCAAGAAAGCCGGCCAGTTATGAATATCCAGCCTGGTATACTGCTTACCAGACCCGAGGGTTACAATGGTCCTCTGACTGATAAACTGAGGCAGGCAGGGTACCGGGTGCTGGAGAGACCTTTTCTGACCATTCACCCCCTTGAAGAAAATGAGAAAATACGTCGCTGTGTGATGAATCTGGACCGCTATGACGTTGTCGTTTTTGTGAGTCGGACTGCTGTCACTTATGGGATGCCTCATCTCTTGCGGAGCTGGCCCCAGTGGCCCAGTCAATTGTTATGGTACGCCGCGGGGGCTCAGACAGCCAGAGAACTGCGTGCTTTTGATATCAATGCCGCCTACCCGGAAACGGCTGGCAGTGATGGATTAATCAAGTTCCGGAATTGGCAGGATGTGGAAAGAGTGCTGATTGTCCGGGGAAAGGGTGGTTTGGAAATACTGCGGCAGTCACTTGAGGCTGGAGGTGTTAATGTAGATTACTTGGAAGTCTATGCCCGGGGTACACAACATTGGCCGGACCTGAAACAGGATATTAAACAGGGAGATATCATCGTCATTACTTCAGGGGAGGCTATTGAACCGTTATGCCGGTCCCTGGACCCGGGTGAGCTTGCTGAAGTGACAATTGTGGCGCCATCGGAGAGAGTCAGAAAACTTGCAACATGCAGAGGATTGCAGAACACTGTTGTCACACCAAGCCTGAACGATGCTGGTTTAATGGAAACGATAAACGGGATAATCTCCCGCGGGTAAATGTGAATATCTTCTAAAAAGGCTGATATGGCAGATAAAGAAGTCAAAGAAAGTGACATCCAGCAGAATGAAGTGTTCGCCCGGTTAGAGTCGGAGAAAGACGACACAGCGAAAAAGCCGCCTCCGCCACCACCTTCGCCACCACCACCCCGCACCAGATCGAGATCTTCCGGCCTGTTTACACTCCTGCTCGCATTGATTGCCACAGGGCTGGGGGGATACGCTGTTTATACACAGTTTCAGCAGCAGAGAACGGGCGTGGACGAGACCCTCAGACTTTCTGGCAATCTTGATCAGTTACGCCTGCAGGTAGAGCAGGGAATCAGTCAGGCCGCTGCTGTTGAACAGCAGCTGGATGTTATCCGGGAAGCACAGAACAGTCGGATACAGGATATTGAATCGGCCCTTTCCAGTGCTCAGGAACAAATCAATGCCAGTCGGACAACCACTGGTCGCGACTGGCTGCTGGCAGAAGTCGAATATCTGTTACGTATGGCGAACCAGAGAATTCTCATGGACCGTGATCCTGCCGGGGCTGTGAGCCTGCTGCATTCTTCGGATAGAATTCTTGCCAATGCAGAAGATTTGACTGCACATGGGTTACGTGCCGCCATAGCACTTGATATCGCTGGTTTGCAGGCCGCGGGAGAGCTTGATGTCGAGGGAATTTATCTTCGCATCGGCGCCCAGATCAATCTGGTTGATGATCTTGTTCGACCAGTTCCACAATATTCACCAGAGATGACAGATGCTGTCTCTACAGATGAAACCGGCGTCGAAGATGGCGGCCTGGCGGGAATGGCATCTCAATTTGGCCAGACATTGTTCAAACTCGTAGACTTCCGCCGGAATATTCCAGAGGTCATGCCGATATTACCACCGGAGGAAGAATACTACTTGCGACAGAATTTGATTCTCAAATTGCAGATGGCACAACTGGCGCTGCTGAGAGAAAAACAACAGGTATTTCAAAGTAATATTGCAGAGGCAGTCGACTGGCTGGATCGATATTTTAAAGACAGCGACGGGTTAACGATTGCCATGCGTCAATCACTGGAGGAATTACGTTCGGTTGAAGTGTTGCGGATATTACCGGACGTTTCGCGATCACTGCGCGAAGTGCGTCAATTACTGTCTGACTTCCACAGACAGGAAGCTGCGGGCAAGACTGACATCCAGGGTGAAAATACCCGGGACAACCGGACTGAACAATGAAACGTTCTCTGGTACTTCTGCTTCTGGTCATCGTTTTTGCAGGATGGATGGGAACCTTGATTGCAAGGGACCCGGGTTATGTCCTGATTGCTTACGGTGAGTACAGCCTTCAGACGAGCCTTTGGATTTTACCGTTGCTGTTAATCATATTTATCATTGCTGTCAGTTTAATTGTGCGTGCGGTGAAATGGTTCCTGACAGGGTCGAGCAGCTTCAAACACTGGCGCGAAGAAAGAAAATCCAGGCGGTCGCATGATCTGACCACAAAGGGAATGTCTTTACTGGCTGTCGGAGACTACTCAAGAGCCGAAAAGTATCTGATCAGCGGTGCTCAAAACCATGAAAACCCGGGTGCAAATTACCTGGCCGCGGCCCGCGCGGCAGACGCACAGGCGAATGGTGAACAACGGGAGTCTCTACTCCGACTGGCCGTGGAAGCAGATCGCACGCTTGCCGATGCGGCCTCCATCAGCACGGCAGAGATGGCTTTGCAACGGGGTGACTGGCAACGATGTCTGTCCGCCCTGGAGGACGTAAAAGACAATGATCTTGTTTTGAATTTAAAACGGAAAGCACTGCTGGAACTTCAGGATTGGAAGTCTCTGGCAGATCTGATGCCTGCGCTCAGGCGTACTGGCGCCGACCTCTCGGGTTTTGAAAAACAGGTAGCGATGACACGGTTGACGGCATTGGAAATAACTGATGCTGAACGAGTCCGTATCTTCAGGAAACTGCCTGAGGAAATAAAACAGGATGCTCAGGTAGTCATTGCCTGTGTGCAGTCGATTCAGGATGAGTCTGTTGCCGAGGAGCTGTTGCGCAGGAGCATCAGGCGTCAATGGCAGCCGTCACTCGTGCTTGCGTACGGTGTGCTGGGGTCGGTCACGCTGGACCGGCGAATCAGACAGGCTGAATCCTGGGCAAGAAAACATGTTGATGCTGATTTGTACCTGACGCTGGCAAGGATGTATCGATTGAAAGAAGATTTCGAAAAAGCCATGGAGTACTGCCGGAAGAGCATTGATCTTGCACCTGATTCAGGTGCGCACGAATTAATGGGTTCCATGCTTGCGGATCATGGTGATTATGCCGGCAGTACCGAACACCTGAAACGCGCCCTGATGCGTCCGTCCTGATCAGTCCTTATTCCTGGCGTGGTGAATAGGTAAAAACATCTGAAAACATGTTCTGTTCTGGCATTCCACGATCGACAAAGGCGTCAAGGTTCGCATAAACCATGCCGGGGCCCCCGCTGATATACACCATCAGATCTGTCAGATCGTCAAAATCCTCCAGCACGGCTTCGCCAACAAGTCCAGTACGACCGGACCAGTCCGGAGAAGTCTCCGGTTCACTGACAACTGGAATATAGTGGAGATTAGGGAAAGACTGTTTCCAACTCCTGCACAGGTCATCAAGATAAAGGTCTTTGGCGGCAAGTACCCCCCAATACAGAAAAACCGGCATTTTGTGACCCAGATGAACCAGGTACTCAAATATGCTCTTCATCTGGGTAATACCCGTACTTGCTGCCAGCAGGACAAGAGTCTGGTCCGGTGTCGATTCGATAAAACAGTCGCCCAGGGGTATTTCCACCTCAATGCTGTCCGCCGTATCCAGAAACTGTTCTATGACATTGGAGTCCTCAGAATCCGGTGTTGGCTTGACATGAAGTTCGATGGTACCGGTGATATGAGGTGAATTGGCAATGGAAAAAGGAAAATTCTTTTGTGGGAGAACCATTTCCAGATATTGCCCCGCCTTGAAACCGGTAAATTCACTCTCCGGAACTGACAGCAGCAGACGCCGGATATCCGGTTTGTAGAGTTCGACTGATAAAATTGGGCAGTTGATTCGCATCAATGACTACTGCGATCTGGATTACGGGTTCAGAAAAATTTTTCTGTTTCCAGGTTGATCAGCTTCTTTTCATTGAATCAAAGAATTCTTCGTTGGTTTTTGTTTTTCTCATCTTGTCCAACAGGAATTCGATAGCGATAAGGTCATCCATTTCGTGCAGAATCTTTCTCAGGATCCAGACCTTCTGGAGTTGCCCGTCGGTCATCAGCAGGTCTTCTCTCCGGGTTCCTGAACGTCGGATATTGATGGCAGGATAAACACGCTTTTCTGCAATCTCTCTTTCCAGATGCAGTTCCATGTTACCCGTTCCCTTGAATTCTTCGTAAATCACCTCGTCCATCCTTGAACCGGTGTCGATAAGACAGGTAGCGATGATTGTCAGGCTACCACCTTCCTCAATGTTTCTGGCGCGACCAAAAAATCGTTTTGGCTTTTCCAGCGCGTGTGCATCAACACCCCCAGTCAGTACTTTTCCTGATGCAGGAATAACGGTGTTGAAGGCACGGGCAAGTCGCGTAATCGAATCCAGCAGTATGACGACATCGGTTTTTGACTCGACCAGGCGCATGGCCTTTTCGATAACCATTTCACTGACCTGTACGTGTCGTGAAGGTGGTTCATCAAATGTACTGGCGACGACTTCCCCACGTACTGAACGTTGCATCTCGGTCACTTCTTCCGGGCGTTCGTCTATCAGAAGGACAATGAGATGGCATTCCGGATTGTTACGCATGATGGACTGTGCGATGTTCTGCAGTATGAGTGTCTTGCCTGCTTTGGGTGGAGAAACTATCAGCCCCCTCTGACCTTTACCAACTGGCGCGGTCAGATCAATTATGCGCGATGTCAGATCTTCAGTACTGCCATTGCCGGCTTCGAGTGCCAAAGGGATGTCCGGGAACAGCGGTGTCAGGTTTTCAAACAGTATCTTGTTTTTTGATTCTGCAGGATCGGTAAAGTTGATTTGATCAACTCTGATTAATGCGAAGTAGCGTTCTCCATTATCTTTTGGGGGTCGAATTTTACCGGAGACGGTGTCGCCGGTTCTGAGATTAAAACGTCGAATCTGGCTTGGTGAAACGTAAATGTCATCAGGACCTGCCAGGTAAGATGAATCTGACGACCTTAAAAAGCCGAATCCATCCTGCAGTATCTCCAGTGTGCCATCGCCATATATTGATTCGCCGCTCTTTGCGTGTTTTCGTAAAACGCTGGCGATGATCTCCTGCTTCCGGGAGCGTGCCAGGTTGTCCATGCCCATCTCCTGAGCAATTTCGAGCAAGTCAGGAATAGGTTTGGTTTTAAGGTCAGTCAAGTTCATAAGTCGGATTTCTGTTTGAGGAAAATTTTTTTGAGTGCGCGTAATGCGCGGATTCTCTATTACCAAGAATTCAGAGAGTGTAAAGCTGGAAGGATGATTTCGAGGGGCACCTTCCCCTTAACCTGTGTTTGTTTGCTGCAGTATTTTCAGCGTCAGAAGGTGTTTCGAATCATCAACAAATCATTGAATATGTACAAAATGCGGTTTTTTACGGTACTTGTCAACCTTTTAATGATTTCTTGTCAAGATTCTGTTGCGATGTGGATGGTCTTATAGATAGCTGTCCAGGAAAGCGGTGAACCGGGATTTGGATATGGTTCCGACACTGGTAGCCTCCACTTCACCATTTTTAAACAGCATAAATGTGGGGATGCCGCGTATGCCATACTTCGGTGGTGTACCTTCATTGTTATCAATATCGAGTTTGCAGACTTTTATCTTGCCATCGTACTCGGATGCCAGTTCTTCCAGTACCGGCGCCATAGCCTTGCAGGGGCCGCACCATTCTGCCCAATAATCAACCAGCACCGGTAAATCAGAGTTTAGAACCTCGTTTTCAAATGTATCATCCGAGACGTTTGTGATGTCCGTCATCGTTATTTCTCCGTATCAGTGCTAAAAACGGTTATCCTAATCTTCTGCATGGGAATTAACAATACTAATTGGGGATAGTTTACTTAATTGAGGGTGTTCGCAGATGGCTTTGGGGCATTCATTTGCTTCAGCGTCTGCGCGTCCCTCCGGGCTTCCCTCGCCTCCCCCGCATGCCTGTAGTCATGCTCCTCCAACTCGGCGCTCCGACATTAGGCTTACGCAAACGAACACCCCAAAGCCATCTGCTGTTTGTCGGTCTTTGTGTGTTCTTATTTGATTAATGCCGCGGCCTTTTGGGCGTAATAAGTCAGAATTGCATCCGCGCCGGCTCGTTTCATGACAACCAGTGATTCATGAATGACCTTTTCGTCGAGCCAGCCGTTTTCTATTGCGGCCATGTGCATCGCATATTCTCCGCTGACCTGGTAGACCATGGTGGGCACCCCAAAGGTATCCTTTACCCGCCGGACGATATCAAGATATGGCATGCCGGGTTTTACCATCACCATGTCGGCGCCTTCCTCCAGATCAAGTGCTACTTCCTGCAGTGCTTCATCACTGTTCGCAAAATCCATCTGGTAGGTATGCTTGTCTCCCTTGCCCAGATTGGCCGAGGATCCGACTGCATCCCGGAATGGTCCGTAATAGGAAGATGCATATTTAGCTGAATATGCCAGAATCTTTGTGTTGACGTCTCCATCATCCTCCAGCGCTTCACGTATCCGTCCAATTCGTCCGTCCATCATGTCCGATGGTGCAATCACATCCACGCCGGCTTCTGCCTGTGACCTTGCCTGTTTGACCAGGGTATCGAGTGTAACGTCGTTCAATACGTATCCAGAATCATCTATGATGCCGTCCTGGCCATGGACAGTGAACGGGTCGAGGGCGACATCCGTCATTACGCCCAGTTCGGGGAAACGGTCTTTCAGTGCCCGGACCGCTGTTTGTACCAGTCCATCGGGATTCCAGGACTCTTCTCCCAACAGCGATTTTTTTTCTGTAGGTACAACCGGAAACAACGCTACCATGGGTATACCCAGCGTCATGGTGTACTCGCAATCCTGCAACAACTTGTCCACGGTCAGGCGTTCTATGCCTGGCATACTGGGTACCGGTTCTGTTCGGCCCTGGCCTTCAATCAGGAATACAGGATAGATAAGATCATCCGCAGTCAGGTTGGTCTCTCGCATCAACCGGCGGGAAAATGAATCTCTGCGCATTCGGCGCATTCGGGTTTTCGGGAAACTTCTGACCATATTGATATCTCGGATACCGATGTCACATTATTCCAGCGTATGGTCAGTTTGTCATTTATTCCGCGGACAGTTTACTCAATTAAAATTGTTCGCAGATGGCTTTGGGGCATTCATTTGCTTCAGCGTCTGCGCGTCCCTCCGGGATTTCCTCGCCTCCCCCGCATGCCTGTAGTCATGCTCCTCCAGCTCGGCGCTCCGACATTATGCTTACGCAAACGAACACCCCAAAACCATCTGCTGTGTGCCGAACATTATTTGTAATTGTAAGCCCGCTTCATTGACGGGGGTGTTCGCAGATGGCTTTGGGGCATTGGAAGTTTTCACCCGGTGATCAAAATGCGTTAGCATTGTCCTCGCGACTCGAGCATCAGATTCACGACTCCCTGCATTCCATTCTGTCGAATGGCCTTGTAATGTCAGCGATTCGGATTGAAGTGAGTTTTCAGCCAGGATTACAGCCAGGAAACAGTTATGAAATTTGGAATTTTTTATGAACACCAATTGCCGCGACCCTGGTCGGACAATATTGAATTGAAACTGTTCCAGGATGCTCTGGAGCAGGTGGAACTGGCGGACCGGATTGGTATTGACTACGCGTGGGAAGTGGAACACCACTTTCTGGAAGAATATTCCCATTCTTCATCGCCCGAGATTTTCCTGGCGGCGGCATCCCAACGGACTAAAAATATCCGGTTGGGTCACGGCATACGACAGGTAATTACCAACTACAATCATCCGGCGAGAACGGCCGAGTGTATTGCAACACTTGATCTGGTTTCGAATGGACGGGTTGATTTCGGCACGGGCGAGTCATCGGCTATCCTGGAACTGGGCGGCTTTGGTATTCCGGTCAGCTCCAAGCGTGAGCAGTATCTTGAGGCAACGGAACAGATCGCCAATATGCTGACGATGGATCCTTATCCAGGATTCAAAGGAAAGTACTTTGAGATGCCTTGCAGAAATATCGTACCCAAGCCTGTGCAGAAACCGCATCCTCCTATCTGGGTTGCCTGTTCCAACCGTGAAACCATCAAACTGGCGGCGCAGCTTGGTATCGGTGCGTTGACTTTCGCCTTTGTCGATCCTGAAGAGGCCAGACATTGGGTAGATGAATACTACAACATTATCAAGAGCGATGAATGTGTTCCCATAGGACATGCTGTTAACGCCAATATCTGCATGGTCACCAGCTTCTCACTGCATCATGACCGGGAAGTCGCAATAGAGCGGGGTCTGGAAGGGTTTGAATTCTTTGGTTTTGCACTGGGTTCCCTGTATGGGTTCGGCGAGCATAAACCCGGGAGGACCAACCTGTTCGAGCAGTTCAAGTCAATGCGGCAAAAACATCTTGTGGAAAATCCCATTGATATAACACTGGCACTGACGGCTGAAAAAGGGGGTATAGGCACTCCGCAGGACATGAAAACTCATCTCAAGAAGTTTGAGAAAGTCGGTGTGGACCAGGTGACCTTTATCCAGCAGGCAGGGATGAACAAACACGAACATATCTGCGAATCTCTCGAACTGTTCGCTTCGGAAGTCATGCCGGAATTCAAGGAGAGAGAAGCTGCCCGGGAAGCTGCAAAGGCAGAGGAACTTGCGCCTTATATTGAGGCGGCAATGAAACGTAAACAGTATATGCAGCCGCTGACGGATGTTGAGATCCCGATCTTTCCCGCGTTGGGCCGTTCTGTTGTTGAAGGCGAGGCCGACCCGAACAAACAGGCTAAAGGCCAGGGCAGTCAGTAACCGGGCAGTTGTTCAGCCTGCGTCAGGTCTTACCATCTGCAATATGCCAGGAACGATCAGACCGGCAAAGCCCAGTAGAGCCCATCCCGGAATACTGATGCCAATCAGGCTCCATGACACTTCGGCACAGGAACCATCTCCGGCAAAGACCATGGCGATTACTTCTGTCAGCGGGAATACGTCCAGCAGATAATCCAACCCTGGTCCGCAGGCGGGGATCTGACTTTCCGGCAGACTTTGCAGCCACAACTGCCGCATTGCAGTGCCGGCGCCCAGGCCGGAAAAAAGTACAACGATGCCACCGTAGATTCGAATGCCGGTAACGCCAGGGTTATGAACAGCCGCCACCAGCGCAGTGATCCCGACAGCAATGACCATGATGCGTTGCACAATACACAGTGGGCAGGGATCCAGATTCATTTGGTGTTCCATATACAGCGCCACAGCCATCATCGCCACACACGCAATGAACAGCAGCATGGAAATGGTTCTGGAACGTGGCAGGAAATTTAAAATCTGGTTGGTTTCCACCCGGATTTCCTTTAATGGAAAATAGGAAGCTGTCCGGGAACAGTATAGCGGAAAAAGAAGTTCAGCATTGGTGTTGTTCTCTCCAGTCGAACACGAATGATTCCAACAGTGGAAAGAATTCTTTGAAATCAGCCTTCAGATCGTCTTCAAATTCCTCAAACTGGCAATATGCATTTGCCAGCGGGTTTTCCCGCTTTAACCTGCCTGACAGATAGTTGAAAGAGTGTTCAATAAAGGCTGTTTTCCCATATTGTTCCAATGACCTGTGCACCTGCATTCTTTGGCAGCGTTCCAGCGTTGCAGCGGGCAGCAAATCAGAATACCTGAGTACCTGATGCAGTATATCCTGGCAAAACAGATCCAGTGGACGGTCATCATATTGCTGCCAGTCCACGGCCAGAAAATGGTCAAAAATGATGTCGGTGATAATGCCGCCATACCTTCGATATTTCCTGTCAAGACGTGTGTGGCTGTTGAGCACTACCGGATGTGCATCTGTAAACGCGTCAATGACACGATGTAATTGAATCCCGAGTTCTATTTCCGGTGAGTATTGACCATTGAGTCTGCCTTTGATGTCATCTGCCAGGAAGTTTCCTACCAGCAGTTGTGGTGTTGCAGAGGCGAGTTTGATATGAGCAAGATGATTCACACGGCAGGATTCTCCATAAGGTCTTGATAGTCCTTATGCATGTCTTCAATGTAATCCGGGAATGGTAATTCGGTCTCTGCTTCCCGGTGGGCCTGTTCAACACGCGATTTATCAGCCATCTCTTTGAAAGTTTCGAGTTCTTCATGGTTGAGGGGCTGACCCAGGAAATGCTTTTGATAACTGTGAGCAAGTTCCATGGCATAGTCCTGGAATGTTTTACCCTGTAGCGCATCAAGCATCCTGGAGGCGGGTGTTTCTCCGGTATTGACAAGTATTCTCAGCTGTTCGGTGACTGCATTGCCGTGTTCCCCGGATGCTGATTCCGCATCCAGCACCGCGGCAACCTGAGCAAGATCCTTCAGTACTGCTTCACCCCAGGTTTTCAGTGAGATCTTTTTTCCACGATCATCCAGATAGACATCCCCCCGGCCATGCTGGACAACCACCTGCATGTTGTCGTTCACAGCTTTGCACAGGTAATCATCGTGTACAGGACTCGGTGTCAGCAGGCAATATAATATCAGTGTATCCATGAAGTGGATTGTCCTGGCGTCAATTCCGAGAGGGGCATACGGGTTGATATCAAGAAGTCGGACTTCAATATATTCAACGCCGTCCTTCCTGAGTGCCTGTAACAGATTCAATCCCCCCGAAGTCACTCTTTTCGCCCGTATGGTGGTATAGAACTCCGCCTCGGACTGAAGAATACTGGTGTTGACCTGGATGATGCCCGGAACATCCTGTTGTAAATCCCGGTACGGAGTAAATTCAGTGCAGATTGATTCTGCCAGGGTCCTGATATAATCATCTGCAGTGTTGTAACAGATATTGATCAAACCCGACTGCGTGTCGCTTTGATAGCCCAGGCCCCCGTTACGCAATGAAGTCGCTTCCGGTAGAAACCAGGTTTGATCATTCAATCGCTGAAGATTGTGCTGGCGTCCGGTTATAAAGGAATCAGACAGCGCCGGGGAAGCACCAAAGAGATAGGTAGGCAACCAGGATAATCTTCTGAAGTTGCGCATCAGGTCAAAATAGCGACGGGTGCGAAAATCATCAATGTTCTCGCTGGAATCTTCATAGGTTGCAAGCACAGGCCAGAAGTTGTCCGGAAAAGAAAAATTGTAATGAATTGCACAAATCGTCTGCATGGTCCTGCCATATCGATATCCGAGTCCACTGCGGTAGGTGGTTTTCAGTTTTGCCAGATTTGAGGAGCCATACTGTGCCAGGGGAATTTCGTTGGATGGCGGGAGTGTACAGGGCATACTCGCTGGCCAGAGGATTTCCCCATCAAGACCTGAATAAATGAATCGATGAATATCATTGAGCTGGTTCAATGCGTCCGACACGGATTGTTGGACTGGCGTGATGAGTTCCAATTGTGATTCGGAAAAATCAGTCGTGATCATTGGATGACAGAGCTTGGAACCCAGAAACCCGGGATGCGGGGTTACAGCCAGTTGGCCGGACGAATCGACCCTCAGAGTTTCACGCTCAAGTCCACGATTAAATCGCAGGATGTCAGGTTGTTTGCCTGCGATTGATTTCAGGTTTTCCAGCATTGGTTAGCGGTTCCGGTCAAGAAACTGATGTAACTGGCGACGACTCTTCTTCCCTGGTTTATTTTCCGAGATGATGGTCGAGCCAGCTGCCCGGCGTTGTTCAGCGGCCAGTTCACGTTTCTCAATGCTGGCGGGTGTTTCCTCATATAGCAGTCTTGCTTCGGGTGCACCACGCCTGTGCTCTGAGATGCCTTTGACTATTATGTGTTTTTCATCCCATCTCTGCCGTACCCGCAGTTCGTCATTGATTGAAATTTCTTTTCCCGGTTTGCCGCGGGCGCCGTTGACACGGACTTTTCCACCATCAATTGCTTCCTTTGCCTTGGATCGTGTTTTGAAAAAGCGCGCGGCCCACAGCCATTTATCAAGCCGGGTACCGTTCATGTTGAGCATTCGATATTGTTCAGTGACCGGATCAAGGCCATAACTTCGGTGGAATTCTGTTGTCTGCCAGGCAGAATTACATCCATATCGATTATATCCAGACAAGAACCGGTCAATTAAAGCGTAAATAAGGTGGGTAAGTAAAACAAGCAAGTTGTTCCGGGTCCATGATTGGTGTTCAATGAGCAATTGCTCATTCGAGGATCGGCGATGCCGGATCTATTACCCGGGATAATGGAAATCAGCCGAAATGCGGGCAACGCAATTCTCGATGTTTATGCAGAAGACAGTTTCGGCATTGAAACCAAGGACGATGATTCCCCGCTCACGCGCGCTGATTTGGCCTCACACAGGATTATTGTCAACAGTCTGGCTCAGATGGCGCCCGAGATCCCTGTCTTGTCGGAAGAATCGGACCCCATCGATTTCTCAGTGAGGAAACACTGGCGGCAGTATTTTCTGGTGGACCCGCTGGATGGCACCAAGGAGTTCATTAATCGCAATGATGAATTCACTGTCAACATTGCGTTGATAGAGAATGGGATTCCGGTCATGGGAGTTGTTTTTGTACCGGTGCAGAATGTCCTGTATGCCGGAACCCAGCTGGGTAAGAGGTCGGCTTTTATTGAGAAACAGGGTCGACGCAGTCCCATTCGTGCCAGACAACTGGCAGGGAATTTGAAGGAAAACAGACCTGTGACTGTTGTTGCAAGCCGTCGACATGGTGTAACAGCCTTGTCTGAATTGATGAAACGTATGGAACAACACTTCCCCAGGATTGAGACTATCAACATGGGGAGTTCACTCAAGTTGTGCCTGATAGCGGAAGGTAAGGCGGACTTCTATCCACGCCTGGCGCCAACATCGGAATGGGATACGGCTGCGGCACAGGCTATCGTTGAGGCGGCAGGTGGTGTGGTAATGGACGCAGGATTACATTCGCTGCGGTACAACAGCAAAGAGGACATCCTTAATCCGGATTTTTTTGTCGTGGGGGACCCTGACTACCCATGGGAAAGTATTCTGAATACAGACAGTGGAACCTGATTAACGAGTGTGTTCGCAGATGGCTTTGGGGGATTGGTCTCAGCTAGCCAAGCTGTACGCGCATCCTTCCTGCCGAGGAGAATACAAACTGTTCATACAGCCTGGGCTAGCGAGGTTGATAAATATAGCCGCTGATGAAAGCAATTTAAAGACATCAATAATGGAGATATCTGTGATGTTTATGCCTTGACATTTAGGAATTGAATCTAAGATTTTGAATTAGAAAAGGAAAACTTCATCAAGGATTTTGATCGTATTCTAAAAAATTTTTTTGTTCATTCTTCGAGAGCCTTCAGCGGGCCAAAAACTCGCCCTGCCGCTGTCGAGCAGCAAACAGGCTGGCTTATCGGCACAAATTTTTATTTTAAAAAAAATAGTTGGACAATTCGAGAATTTGAACTGATAATGCCCAATCGTAGGATAGTTGCGTCCGTAAAACCCTTCAGTGGTAGCATTGGAACCTTCAATGACCGTAGATGACGTACAAAGATTTATCCAATTCATCTTTAACTTTCGGCATTTGGCCCTATATTTGCATTTATGATGTCTTGTACGTTATGCGGACAAGAACTAACGGAGCCCTTGGATTATGACGAATGATGACAACGAAGGAGACTTTTATTCTATTCTGGAAGATGAATCTCTGGATGAAACGTCTGAAGACCTGGAAACATTTGAGGTCCTTTCCAATATTGTCCTCCCAGGCAACGATGATGATGACTCGGAAATTGATGAATCCAAACTCAAAGCCCTGGTTGAAAAACTCAAGGATCAGGGATACCTGACGTACGATCAATTATCAGACATGTTGCCTGCAAACATCGATGAGTCCGATGACTTTGAGAACATCGTGCAAAAGTTCGAAGAGGTGGGTATTACCGTCTACGAAGTGGTCCCTGAAGACGCCGGGATAAAGGACGATGCTGAGAATCAGATTCCCATTGATCAGGCGATACCCATTGATCCTGTGGTGGGTAAGAACATGGACCCGGTGCGCATGTACATGCGGGAAATGGGTACTGTCCCCCTGCTTACCCGTAAGGGCGAGATTGAAATTGCCAGGCGAATCGAGGAAGGGATTCGTGAAACCATGGCAGTTCTGGCCCGCTATCCAGGCACCGTAGAGCACATACTTGATGCTTACGAACAGGTTTTGGACGAGGGCAAGGAAGACGTCACATCGATTATCAGCGGATTCCTCGACCCGGGAGACTTAATTCCCGACATGTCGCAACTGGCCAAAGCCAAGTCAACCGGCAACTACAAGGCAGAGAATGAGGAAGATAAGAAGAAAGCCAGGGAACCGGATCTGGCATTGGCTCACAAGCGATTCAAGGCCATACAGAAGGCTCAACAAAAAGTTGACAAGCAGATTGCCATGTACGGTCGCCGGGACCACAGAACCAGAAAGGCGCTGGACCAACTGGGTGATGCATTCGGTTTACTCAAACTGGTGCCGGCACAAATGGACGCTATTCTTGAGTTATTCCGATCGGATATAAAGCTGATCCGTGATCAGGAAAAACTGATCAGGGATCTCTGCATCAACAAGGCAAAGATGCCAAAGGAAGATTTCATCAGGAGTTTCACCTCAAATGAGACCAATGTTGAATGGATTGATCAGTTGCTTGAACAAGACGAAGAATATACCAGTCGTATAAAACGATATCGTGTATCAATGCGGCTTGGCATCAAGACAATCAAAAGGATAGCCGACAATTCCGGAATTGATATCGATGAGATCAAGGAAATCAACCGGCATTTATTTGTGGCCATCGAGAAAACCCGCAAGGCGAAGAAGGATATGATCGAAGCCAATCTCCGCCTCGTAATCTCCATTGCCAAAAAATACACCAATCGTGGATTGAACTTTCTGGATCTTATTCAGGAGGGAAACATTGGATTGATGAAGGCAGTTGACAAATTTGAATACCGGCGTGGCTTCAAGTTTTCCACCTATGCAACCTGGTGGATTCGTCAGGCGATTACACGATCCATTTCAGATTTGGCGAGGACTATCCGCATCCCGGTGCATATGATGGAGACCGTCAATAAACTGAATCGACTCACGCGGCAGTTGAACCAGGAACTGGGACGTGCGCCAACCATTGAGGAACTCAGCCTTAAAATGGATCTGCCGGAAGACAAGGTACTAAAAGCCCTGGATGTCGCCAAGCAGCCGATTTCCCTGGAAACACCTGTAGGCGATGACGATAATTCCACCATGTGGAATCTGGTAAGCGATACTTCAGAAGAATCGCCGGTGGACCACGTCACGGATGAAGGCCTGAAAAAAACAACTGTCAATGTACTTGAAGCTCTGACTGAACGTGAAGCAAAAGTACTGCGTATGCGATTTGGTATTGGCATGAATACTGACCACACCCTTGAGGAAGTAGGCAGACAGTTTTCTGTTACCCGTGAACGCATTCGACAGATTGAAGCAAAGGCCTTGCGTAAACTGCGTCATCCAGCACGCTCCAGGCAACTGAGAAGTTTTATTGATATGTAGGATCGGTTAGTCCGGTAATCCCAACACGCGTTTGGCAATTATATTCAACTGAACTTCATTCGAACCGCCGGCAATTGAGCTCGCTCTGGAAAAGAGCCACATTTGAGTGAGTTCCTGTTCCTCTTTCGAGAACGTATCGTCTTCCCATCCCAGGGCCTGGGTGCCCGCAGCTTGCAACTGGAGCTCCTGGAGAGATTTTCTGATTTCGGCAACATAATATTTGAAAATTGAAGTAGCGGCGCCGGGTGTACCACCTTCCGATTCTTCTACGGTTCTCTGTTGCGTCAGGGAGAGTGACCGGGCATTCATACGATTGGTGAGAATGGAGTCCCGGAGTTGTGGGTCTGACAGTTTGCCTTCAGTCTTTCCAAGATAACCGGCCGCGACTGCAGGCAGGCTTTTACTGGTCTGCATACGGGCATTACGATTTGCCGCGGCGGTAGCGAGCGTGTGAATACCCGATCTCTCATGCTGAAGCAACCTTTTGGCAACTGTCCATCCCCGGTTCTGCTGGTGAACCAGATCCACTTTGGGTACAACGACATTGTCGAAGAATGTTTCACAAAAATGGGATGCTCCGCTGATCAGTCGTATCGGTCTGACCGTTACGCCCTCTGAGTCCATGGAGAACAATAGAAAGCTGATTCCCTCGTGTTTCGGTGCTCGCGGATCGGTGCGTACCAGACAGAAAATCCAGTCTGCATAATGTGCGAGGGAGGTCCAGATCTTCTGGCCGTTGATGAGGAAGTTATCACCCTGATCTTCGGCCCTGGTCTGCAGGCTGGCAAGGTCCGAACCGGAGCCCGGTTCACTGTATCCCTGGCACCAGCGAATCTCGCCACTCGCGATCTTTGGCAGATGCCTTGCTTTCTGATCGTCGTTACCGAATTCCAGCAGTGTCGGTCCAATCATTGAAATGCCCATCCCGGCAAGAGGTTCCCGTGCGTTAATACGGGCCATTTCCTGCAGCAGCACGACATAGTGGTCCATATCCAGCCCGGCGCCACCATATTCCACGGGCCAATTGGGTACAGTCCAGCCTTTCTCAGCCATTAAATCGAGCCAAATGTAAGAATCAGGATTGGAACTGCGCATTTTGGACCCGCCGTTGACTTCCTCCCCCGGCGCCATGGGAGTACGCATACTGGCCGGACAGTTCTCTTCCAGCCAGGCTCTTGTTTCCATCCTGAATTCCTGAAGTTCAGCCATTATTTCAACTCCTGATCCTGGGGTCGGTGAGAATGGGGTCGTAAAGCTTGGGGTCGGAGTAAAGTGCCGGAGTAAAATTTATTGACCATAGGTGATTCTCTAAACGGTTGGTAGTCTGTATTTTTTATCAACTTGTTCTATAGCACTGAAAAAGCTTGGGGTCGGAGTAAAGTGCCGGAGTAAAATTTATTGACCATAGGTGATTCTCTAAACGGTTGGTAGTCTGTATTTTTTATCAACTTGTTCTATAGCACTGAAGATAGAAAACTTCACACTGGCACTCTACTCCGACCCCATTTGGTTTTCAAAATTATATTCTGGCACTTTGTCTCGACCCTGATTCTGGATTCTTTTACTCCGGCACTTTACTCCGACCCCAATTCTTTTACTCCGGCACTTTACTCCGACCCCATTGCTCGTGTTAGATTGCACAAACAGTAATGCGGACCGGGAGAAAGTATGAATTTCGAGTTTTCAGAGGATCAGAATTTGCTGCGAGAGCAGGCAAAAGGATTCCTCAGTGATAACTGTTCAACTAAGGTGGTACGAAAGATTCTCGATGGGGATGAATCTTTTGACCAGGATCTGTGGCGTCAGATCGTTGAAATGGGATGGACCGCCGCGGTGATTCCAGAAGAATTCGATGGTCTGGGTTTGAGTTATCTTGAGCTTTCTGTGATCGCGGAGGAACTTGGACGGGTGTATGCACCGGTTCCCTTCTCTTCTTCTGTCTATCTTGCCACAGAGTCGCTGCTGGCAGCCGGCAGTAAAGAGCAGAAAAACAATTGGTTGCCAAGGTTGGCAAGTGGTTCCGTCATCGGTTGTTTTGCCGCTGCTGAAGGCAGTGGACAGATCAGCCCATCGACAATCACTACGTCAGTCCAGGATGGTGTAATCTCCGGCGCCAAGATACCGGTTGCTGATGGTGACGTCGCGGACTTTGCCATTGTTATAGCCAGGGATGACATAGGGGTTTCCGCATACCTGGTGAGCCTCACCGGGAGTGGTGTTAACAGGCAGACTGTTGAGACTCTGGATCCGACAAGATCACACGCCAGAATAGACTTCTCGGAAGCCAGCGCGGAACTGCTGGGAGAAGCAGGACAGGGCTGGGCTCTTTTGGATAAAGTCTATAACCGGGCAGCAATTCTCTTTGCCTGGGAACAGCTGGGTTGTGCAGATGCGGCTTTGGAAATGGCCAGGGAGTATTCCATGGGAAGGTTTGCCTTTGGTCGACCGATTGCATCCTATCAGGCCATCAAGCACAAACTCGTGAATATCTACGTAAAAAATTCACTGGCGAGATCAAATTGTTATTACGGATCATGGGCTTTGTCGACCGATGCCCCGGAATTGCCGATTGCGGCAGCGGCGGCCAGGGTTGCCGCCATTCAGGCTGGCTACCTGGCTTCCAAGGAAAACATCCAGACCCACGGTGGAATGGGTTTCACCTGGGAGTTTGATTGCCAGTTACCCTATCGACGGTCCAAACTGTTGTCGATCAACATTGGCAGTGAAGCGGTCTGGCAGGAGAAACTGATTTCTGCCATCGAATCAGAACGCGCGGCTTAAGGAGCAGATCATGGATTTTAATGACACACCGGAAGAAGCAAAATTTCGGCAGGAAGCACAGCAATGGCTTGCAGCCAATATACCCGATAAAAGTGAACTTGCAGGTCTGGACACCATCGCAGCTGCAAAGCTCTGGCAAAAGCGCAAGTATGATGCGGGGTGGGCCTGCATCACCTGGCCGGAGGCTCATGGTGGACGAGGCGCCTCTCCGATCGAGAAAGTTATCTGGGAGCAGGAAGAAGGTAAATACAATATCACGGAAGATGTTTTCTCCATTGGTCACGGGATGTGTGCACCCACAATGATGGCCTGGGCTACTGAGGAACAGAATAGTAAATACCTGCCCAGGTTGGCGAGCGGAGAGGATATCTGGTGCCAGTTGTTCAGTGAACCCGCAGGTGGTTCCGATTTGGCAGCCCTGCGTACCAGAGCAGAAAAAGATGGAGATGAATGGGTGATTAACGGGCAAAAAATCTGGACCACCGGCGCCCATTATTCCGATTATGCGATCCTCGTTTTACGTACAGACCCGACAGTACCGAAGCACCAGGGATTGACTTATTTTTTCATTGATATGAAGTCACCCGGTATCGAAGTCAAACCCATCCGTCAAATTTCCGGTGGTGCAAATTTCAACGAAGTGTACTTAACCGATGTCAGAGTTTCTGACAGTCAGAGGCTTGGGGCAGTAGGTCAGGGTTGGCAGGTAGCGATTACCACCTTGATGAATGAACGTGCTTCCATAGGCAGCGGCGGGGGCGGCGTTAACTTTGATAGAGTGTTTGAACTGGCCAGGAAGGTTAACATCGGCGATAAACCCGCCCTGGAAGACAGTGGTGTTCGCCGTAAACTGGCAGACTGGTATGTCCAGGAGGCAGGACTGAAGTATAACGGTTATCGTTCCTTAAGCGCCCTGTCCAGAGGTGATACACCGGGGCCGGAAAGTTCCATTGGTAAACTGGTGGGGGCGCCGAAACTGCAGGACATGTCGTCTTTTGCTCTGGACCTGCTGGATTCGAGCGGCGCCATCCTGGACCATGAATTCTCTGAAGAGGCCGGGAAATATCAGAACGCTTATTTGAATTCTCCGGGACTCCGTATCGCGGGCGGTACGGATGAAATCATGGCTAACATCATTGCCGAGCGCGTATTGGGTATGCCCCAGGATGTCAGGGTTGATAAGGGTATTCCCTTTAACGAGATACCGACTTCGGGATAACCTCCGGGACCGGCGGGTTACAGAAATGGTGCCGAAGAGAGGACTTGAACCTCCACGGGGTTGCCCCCACTACCCCCTCAAGATAGCGTGTCTACCAATTCCACCACTTCGGCTAAAATCATTCTTCAGATGGTTCCGGTTCTACCGTTGGAATCTCCGATATCTGGTCAGTTGATAAAGTTGGCAACTGATCAGGGACCTGCTCGACAACTTCAGGGATTCCAAGGTTCCTGACTTGTTCTGACTTCTGCTTTGCAAAGTAGGCCAGTGCGAAGCTGGTGAGAAAAAACCCGATGGCAATTATCGTGGTAATTCTGGTCAGGAAACTGCCGGCGCCGCCGCTGCCAAAGACAGTCGATGAAGCACCGGCGCCAAATCCTGATCCCATATCCGCACCTTTGCCCTGTTGCAGCAGGATCAGACCAATGATGCCCAATGCAGCAAGCACATGTGCCAGGAGAACCAGTGTCTCTACTATGTTCATGTCCATCAATTTGCTCCTGCCGCCTTGCAAATGGCAATAAATTCTTTACTTTTCAGCGATGCCCCGCCTACCAGGACACCATTAATATCTTCCATGGCCATCAATTCATCCGCGTTGCTGCCGTTAACACTGCCACCGTATAGAATACGCATGTTATCCGCCAGCTCGCAGTCGACATCGGCAACGAATTGCCTGATCCCGGCATGAACACCGGCGGCCAGGTCCGGCGTCGCGGTTTTGCCTGTGCCAATGGCCCATAAAGGCTCGTAGGCAATAATCCCCCGGCTGAACTCATCGCTGGAAACATGATCCAGCACGGCTGAAATCTGCCGGTTTATAACCTCGTGAGTCTCTGAAGCCTGCCGTTGCGACAGAGTTTCACCAACACACAATATGGGTGTCAAACCCGCATCGATGACCGCCTTGAACTTTGTCGCCACAACGTCATCAGACTCATCAAACAGGGTTCTGCGTTCCGAGTGGCCAGTCAATACGTACCTGCAACCAAATTCCCGGACCATCGATACCGAAATTTCACCGGTAAATGCCCCCTGTATATGCCAGTCTACGTTTTGAGCGCCGAGCTTGATGTGACTGTTCTCAATCAGTGAACTGACCTGTTGCATAAAAACAAAGGGAGGACAAATCAGCACATCACACTGAAAATCCTCCTGAGCCACAATCGCGGTCACCAGTTCGGTGGCATCCTGACGGGTACCGTTCATCTTCCAGTTGCCTGCAACCATGGATCTCATTGTTTGGACACCTGAAACAAGGTGGCGAATAGTAGCGATTTTATCATGAAGTTGCAATCCACGGTTGCTGCCTACCCCACTGATTCTGCAATGACTGACGCCAGTTCGTTGGCTAACTCTCTGACCTGGGAAAAGTTCTCTCCTTCTACCATGACGCGAACGACCGGTTCGGTTCCGGAGGGTCTCAGCAAGACTCGCCCCCTGCCATCGAGTGCCTGTTTAGTCGATGCCACTGCCTCTCCAATCCTGGGGATCCCCTCCAGTGATGCTGTTTTTGGAACATCACCCTTACAATGGACATTCACCATGTGCTGGGGATATTTCTCCATTCCGTGCTTCAGGTCATGCAGGGATTTACCGGACTTGATCATGCCGGCCACAACCTGCAGCGAAGAAATAATGCCATCTCCGGTCGAGGTCAGATCGAGACAGAGGATATGGCCTGATGATTCGCCACCGAGTTGCCAGTGATTGCGAATGAGTTCTGTCAGGACATATCGATCACCTACCGCCGCACGGATGAATGGGATGGATTCTCTTTCCAAAGCCTGTTCAAGACCGAAATTACTCATCAAGGTCCCTACAACTCCGCCGGAAAGCCGGTCCTCTTGCTTGCGCGAAGACGCAATAATGAGAAGTAACTCATCCCCATCAACCACCTCTCCCCGGTCATCAACCATGATGACCCGGTCTCCATCCCCGTCCAGTGCAATACCCAGGTCCGCCTGGTTGTCGATGACGGTTTCAACCAGAAGATCCGTCGAAGTTGATCCGTTATTTTCGTTGATATTGAAACCATCGGGTTCCGTACCAATCTCGATTACCTCCGCCCCAAGTTCGCGATAGACATTGGGTGCAATGTGGTAGGTTGCACCGTTGGCACAGTCCAGTACCACTTTCAGGTCTTTGAGGTTGTAGCTGCCGGGGAAACAACTCTTGCAGAACTCTATATAGCGCCCTGCCGCATCCTCGATACGGGTGACCTTGCCAATCTGCATTGAATCAACCACGGTCATGGTCTGTTTCAGTTCATGTTCGATGGCAAGCTCGATCGCATCATCCAGTTTTTCACCGTTTTCGGAAAAAAACTTGATGCCATTGTCATAATACGGATTGTGCGAAGCGCTGATCACGATACCAGCCTGTGCCTTGAACGTCCGTGTCAGATAAGCGATGGCAGGTGTCGGCATGGGTCCTAACAAAGCCACATCGACTCCCGCGGCGGCCAGACCGGATTCCAGGGCGGATTCAAACATATAGCCGGATACACGGGTGTCCTTGCCAATGAGGAACAGCCCCCGTCCTGATGATGAAAAAACTCTCCCCGCCGCCCATCCCAGTTTCAGCACGAATTCCGGTGTGATCGGCAGGGTACCGACCCGGCCTCGTATTCCATCGGTTCCGAAATAGTGTTTTGACTCACTCTGGTTCATGGCAACTGCTCTCTCTTAATTGCGTGAAAGACCTTTAACGCCGCACTGGTTTGCGCTACATCGTGAACACGAACAATATTCGCTCCATGACTGACCGCAACAATGGCGCCTGCTACACTGCCAGACAACCTTGCGTCACTCAAACCCGTAATCATGCCGATGGTACTCTTTCTGGATAGTCCTACCAACAACGGCAGACCAAAAGACTGAAATTCTGCAAGCCGGTTTATCATCATCAGGTTGTGTTCCGGGGTTTTACCAAAGCCGAATCCCGGGTCCAGAATGAGCAGTTTACGATTTATCCCGGCAACCCGACATGCTTCTATTCGATCATTAAAGAATGATTTGATGTCTTCGATCAGATCGATATAGGAGGGTTGTTCCTGCATCGTCTGCGGTTGTCCCTGCATGTGCATGAGGCAAACATGCAGTCCGCTGGCCGCGGCAGCGGGCATTGCCCCTTTGTGGGTCAGCGCCCGTACATCATTGACTGCATCGCAATCCGCCTTCGCTGCCTGTTCCATGACGGAAGCGGTACTGGTGTCGACGGAGATACAGGCATCAGTTTCGGCCCGGATGGCTTCAATCACGGGGATGACCCGGTCCAACTCTTCCTGTTCCGGTACAGGGTTGGCGCCGGGTCGGGTGGATTCTCCACCCACATCAATGATGTCAGCTCCCTGTTGCAACAGTTGCAGCGCGTGCTCTTTAGCCGAACTCAGAGAGTTGTAACGGCCGCCATCGTAAAAGGAATCCGGGGTAACATTGAGTATCCCCATAATCAATGGACGCTTATCAGCCAGGAGACCCGTTATTCTTGACATGAAAAGACCGCAGGGCTTTAACCTGGAGCGGTCAATGGTCCGGCGCTGGATCGCCAACGGGTCCGGGAGGTCGTGGCTTTGCAGGTTTGGGTTTTGTGTCCGCCACCGGTGTTGTGTTGTCATCCCACCCATCGGGAGGTCTGGGTTTACGACCATTCATGATGTCATCAATCTGCTCCCGGTCTATGGTCTCATATTCCAGCAATGTTTCCATCATGATATCCAGCTTGTCCCGGTTCTCTTCAAGCAGCGTTTTAGCGGTGTTGTAACAATCATCAATGATCGATCGTACTTCAATATCTATCTTGTTCTGGGTATCTTCTGACAAATGAGACTGGTTCATACTGGCCGATTTACCCAGGAAGATTTCTTCGTCCTCGGTATCGTACATCAGAGGACCAAGTTTGGAGGACAGACCCCACTTGGTCACCATGGAACGCGCCATCTTGGTCGCCTGTTCAATATCGTTGGCGGCGCCTGTTGTAATGCCATCAGGTCCAAGCGTCATTTCTTCTGCAATCCTGCCGCCATACAGAGTACATATCTTGCTGTGAATAGCCTGTTTGCTGAGTGAATATCGGTCTTCTTCGGGCAGGAACATGGTTACGCCAAGTGCCCTTCCCCTGGGGATGATGGTGACCTTGTAACTGGGATCGTGATCCGGTACCAGGTAACCGACAATACAATGGCCAGCTTCATGGTATGCCGTATTTCTTTTTTCTTTCTCAGACATGACCATGCTCTTGCGCTCAGCACCCATCATGATTTTGTCTTTGGCCTGTTCAAATTCAGCCATACCGACGGTACGCCGGTCCTTTCTGGCAGCAATCAGAGCGGCTTCGTTGACCACATTTTCAAGATCCGCACCGGAAAAGCCAGGTGTACCACGGGCAATCACCTCGGGTTTAAAATCCGCCGCAAGCGGGACTTTACGCATATGGACTTTCAGAATCTGTTCGCGTCCACGGATATCAGGCAAGGAAACCACAACCTGACGGTCAAACCTGCCCGGGCGCAGCAGGGCCGGGTCAAGTACATCCGGCCTGTTGGTTGAGGCGATAATAATAATGCCCTCATTACCATCAAAACCGTCCATCTCCACCAGTAACTGGTTCAGGGTTTGCTCGCGCTCGTCATGACCACCGCCCAGACCAGCACCCCTGTGCCGGCCTACAGCATCAATCTCGTCTATAAAGATAATACAGGGCGTCTGTTTTTTTGCCTGATCGAACATATCCCGGACCCGGGATGCGCCAACGCCAACAAACATCTCTACAAAGTCTGAACCGGAAATCGAAAAGAAGGGTACCTTGGCTTCACCGGCGATGGCTTTTGCCAGGAGTGTTTTACCGGTACCGGGCTGCCCCACCATCAGCGTGCCTCGGGGTATACGACCACCGAGTTTCTGGAATTTGGCAGGGTCCTGCAGAAACTCCACCAGTTCCTGGACATCTTCCTTGGCCTCATCAACACCTGCAACATCTGCAAAGGTTGTTTTAATCTGGTCTTCACCCAGCAATTTTGCCTTGCTTTTGCCAAAGGTCAGTGGACCGCCCCGACCGCCGGAACCACCCTGCATCTGGCGCATGAAGAACATGAAGACGGCGATGATGACCAGGATCGGGAAACTGGCTATCAGTAGCTGGGTCCAGATACTCTGCTGTTCAGGTCGATTACCTTTGAAAGTCACATTATGTTCGAGGAGATCGTCTATGAGCGCCTTATCCCCAATTTGCGGCTGAATGGTTTCGAACTGCTGCCCGTCAAAACGCTCACCTCGTATCGTGAGCCCATCAATTTCTATCGCGTCTACCTGGTCCTGTTTCACCATGTCAATAAAATCGGAGTAACCGATTTCATCCGCGTCCCTGGAGACATTGAAATTCTGAAAAACGATAAACAAAACAGCGGCTATGATGACCCAAAGCGCCAGGTTTTTAACCATGTCGTTCAAGAACTGATCCCCTTTGCAGAGTATGACCTGCAGGTAAATTAAAATCGCAAGAGTTTACATTACTATACATTCGGTATTTCACCAAAATTTGTTGCCTCATGCCTTAAGACCACGGCCCAGTAAATAAATTTCCCGGGACCGGTCTCGCGATGCTGCGGGCTTTATATTATTGAAGCGGAGAAAGGACTGCTTAAATGCCCGACGAAGCGGGTCGATGCCTGCTCCCTGAAAACATTTCACCAGTAAAGCGCCTTGTGGACTCAATATTTCCTGAGCCATTGCAAGCGCCAGTTCCACCAGGTAAACAATCCTTGGCTGATCTATTTCCTTCATACCACTTAAATTTGGGGCCATATCAGAAATTACAAGGTCTGGCGCAGTTCCATCCAGCGTTTTCCGGATCTGTTCAACTGTTTCTTCTTCAGTAAAATCGCCCTGGAGGCATATCACGCCTGGAATGGGTTGCATCTTCAATAGATCAACAGCAATAACCATACCATTACCACCAGTGATTTCTTTTGCTACCTGGGACCACCCTCCCGGTGCGGCGCCAAGGTCCAACACTGTCTGTCCGGATCTTAAAACAGAATATTTCTGCTGTATTTCCAATAACTTGTAGCTTGCTCTGGATCGGTATCCCGATTTGCGGGCAGCCCTGACATACGCATCCCGTTCGTGTTCCGCCAGCCATCGTCTGGATTTTTTTGCCATTCCCTGTTCCATTTAAAACTTCAGGATAGAGTCGGCTGCCCCATTTTGAACTGAATACACTCTAATTTGTTCAGCGTTACAATATTATTAAATCAGATGTGCTCTATGTTGCAGATTTCCAGTTCAACCTCTCCTTTGGGCGTCTTGACCACTGCAACGTCTCCAACTTCCTTGCCGACCAGCGCCCTGGCGATAGGGGAATATATAGACACTTTGTTCACCTTGATGTCTGATTCCTCATCACCAACGACCTGATAGGTGAATTCAGAATCATCATCCAGATTAACCACTGTTACAGTGGCTCCGAAGATGACCTTTCCGCTGGGCGGAATTTCCTGGATATTGATAACCTGGGCTTCGGAAAGTTTATTTTCTATTTCATGAATCCGGGCTTCCACAAAGCCCTGCTCTTCCTTGGCGTACTGATATTCGGCATTTTCGCGCAGGTCCCCATGTTCCCGCGCTTCTGCAATGGCACGAACGATCCTCTGTCTTTCCACCGATTTCAATCGAGTCAGTTCACTTCGGAGAGCCGACGCGCCTTCCGCGGTCATCGGAATCTTGTTCATTTTCCTATGGGTCTGTTACCTGGAATATACAGTGTCAAATGGAAATGGGAATTTGTCCAGTGAAATTTCACAATCCGTGTGTTGCATGTCGGAAAATTGGACAACTGGTCCTGACTGCCAGTTAGCGGTTGAGAAAGCTATGTTGATGGACTACGCTTTCCAGTGAAAAGAAAATGCGAGGTGCAACATGGTGGATGACAACAAGCGGCCTGATGTGTGGATAGGCCATGTGAGAATGCCCACACCAAAAATGGAGGAGTCCCATGCCTTCATGCAGGAGATTGGAATGCGACCGATATTCAAAGGCGAAACCGTGGCGGTATTGGAACTGAGGGGTGGTACTCACATCGTACTGGCAAACGATGAGGATCATGAGCCCGCGGATGTATCTTTCGACCTCATGGTGGAAGACCTGGCGGAGACCCATGCTCAATACCGGGGACGCGGTTACCAGGTCACGGAGATAGAAAAAGGACGCATTCACGATTCCTTTTATCTGACTGAGCCTGGAGGTAACCGGATAGTGGTGAATTCAACTCATGTACCTGATCACAGCCTTGTCTGAGTCATGGATGCAGCATTTCCGGACAATTGCCAGTCAGTTTCCGGCTATCCGGTTTATTGGGTTGGGTGGTTTTTGAAACAGGAGTGAATAATGACCATCAAGGATATATTCAGCGAAGTCGAGTTAGCCAAACAGGATATTGAGAATCTCGGCGTCGATGATCTCAAAAGAGAACTACAGGACAATCCTGATCTCCTGCTGATTGATTTGAGAGAGATCCAGGAACGAGTGGACCTGGGCGCCATCCCCGGTTCCATCCACGCGCCCAGAGGTATGCTGGAATTCTGGGCAAGTCCCGCCAGCCCCTATTACCGCGATTACTTTCAGGAAGATCGCCGGACGATTCTGTTCTGCGCCGGAGGCGGACGTTCAGTCTTTGCAACGCTTGCGCTGCTGGATATGGGTTTCAAGGATGTTGCACACCTGGAAGCCGGATTTGGCGGTTGGCAGGAAGCCGGGGAGGAGATTGAGGATGTTGCCGCGACCAGTAGATGGATAAGACGAGAGTAAACGTTCAGCGGATTTCATTCAAGACATGATTCAGCATGCTCAATCCACAAAGCGTGTGCAGAATACCCACCTCGTCTGTGGCATTGAAGAACTGCTCATAAAAACTGGTTTCACATAGATCTTCATAATGCATGGCGTTGACGTTGCCATCCAGTGTACTCAGGAAATCTGTGGTATTGTCGACCGGTACCAGCCGGTCGTAAGTGGAATGATACAGGTGGAGTGTAACGTCCTCATCATTGAAGACTTCTTCCGGATTGACAATATTCTGAAAGCTGCTCATCTGCAGAATTGCTTTCAGTTTGTCATAGGTGGCATCGTTGTCCAGAAATCCCGTGATAAATTGAGTACTCAGTTTCTCGTCTTCTACAACGTCCTGAATGGTTATGCCACTGTCCGTGTATTCAATGATGCCCGGAAGAATTCGACCGGATATATAAGGTACATGAGCTTCCTGGTTCACCAGGGTGCAGTAACCGTCATTATTGCAGCGTCCGTCCAGAGCCTGCATGACGCCCAGGAAAGTGCGATACAAGTCTAACGGCGCACCACCGGAATAGACGTCGACGGTCTGCAGGGAATCTTTGTGATGGTGATGTATCTCCATCCAACTGGCAATGGCGCTGTGACCTCCCTGCGAGTAGCCGATAATGCTGATCGGTAAGGGTCTGCCATCTCCATGTATATCGACATAATCATTACTGTCCAGCACCCGGCGAACAAGATCGGCCGAATGCGAGCCGACTCTGTTGGCAATAAGATAGGTTTCCGGCAACTCGCCGGTTGTTCCCCGACCAAAGTTGTCCGGTGCAACGACGAGGAAGCCGTGGCCGGCGAACAGATTGGCAAGGATATACCAGGCATCTTTTTCATCGAGTTCTGATGGCGTGGAGCCGGTGGCGTGATTCAGCAGGATGATCCTGTCTCTCGGCGTAAAATCTTCTGCAGAACTGATGTCGGGAATTGCCAGCAGTCCACTCAGAATCCCGGCGGATCCATCCGGGTGCGTCGATGAATACTCCACTTTCTGCACTGTCACATCATGAACGACTTCGGGATTGGCAAGGTAACGCCATTCGCTATTGATCAGAGCAACGATTAATTCCAGCAATAGTAGCTTCACTTCATCCGGACTATCCAGTTGATCGGACAGCGCTTCCAGGATATAGCCTGCAAAGAGATTATCCACCATATCTTGTGGATTTTGATGTTCATCAATGACATTCAACGTTGGCGTATCACTGCCGACATCAAGTTCTAATGTGCCTTCGTACCGGGTACCGCTTTCTCTTGTTGCCTTGAGCGTAATGGTGTGACTGGCTGCCTCAATGCCCTGCGGGCAGGAGAATCTGTGACTGGCCAGTTGATTCCCCTCAATGTCCGCAAGATCCGATGCACTGCGCCGGGTACTGACAGCATTCAATCCACTGCAGTTCAATTCCACCGCGAAATCTGCGTCCGACCAGGTTGAATGAGACAACTCGAATACAGTTTGATACCCGGGGACACTGCCCTGCTCGTTCAGGGGGATTGAGTCGATGAATTCGATTTCCAGTACGGGTTCCGGGGGCGGCGGGGACGGTACTACTGGTTGTGGTTCAAATGTGCCGGCGCCACCGCCGCAGGCGGTTATTACTGTGGTGGTCAGGATGATGATGGGTATTATGCGTGGTTGTGGCATGGTGGGGGTATTGTAGTGCATTAGTAGTGACGACACACACCTCAGTCGAAGCGCAAACTCTCGATGAGCTCGGAAATGTGTTCCCTGCGCTCTTCCTGTTCATGCGCGATCAACCAGACGATTTTGCCGTCCTTGAACGCCGCAACCACTTGCGTGTTGAAATTAACCGTGGCAGGGGCGTAGGTCCACGCGATCTCGGAACGATAGGCCGGCGTACCATCGGCGAGTGTGATCGGGCGATTCTCCGTGACTTCGTAGTCCGAGCCGAATCCTGCCGCAAACCCCACGGAAATGATGAAGTCCATTACCTTGACCAACGACAGGCCATCGGCGATGTCGGCGACGGATGCTGCGAACTTGACGCCATCCGGTGTGTTACCGACGTATACCTCCCCGGACATTGTCGGGGGACCGACATCCGTACCCGGCGGAAACGCGATCGTGAATTGAGGCTCGCCGGTATAGGTGTAGGACGTGGGGTGTGGCACGACCTTGATCGCACGCCGAAGGGTGACGGCGGGATGCGTATTCGGCGTCGTCAACGCGTTCAGGACTTCAAACTCCATCGTCAGTTCCTCAGGCATCACCGCCGGTTTCACTGTCAAGTTGGTCTGGCTCTGCGGCGCGACTTCGATGAGATCGGCGTGTCTATGCAGGGATTGGGACGCTGTCGAGAGGTGCCGCAGTTGCAGCGTCGCGTCGGTGTTGTTGCGCAAAGTGACTTCTATGGTCGCGTCGTCCTCGTCGCGAATCGCGCTCTCGATTACGAGCCCCGCGTGCAGAAGAGCTTGTAGCGGTTCGTCTCGTCCGATCAGCAGGTTGTCGAACCAGACCACCGTGCGCCTGGCGAATAACGCCTCTTTGATCGCGTCAGCGGATCGCTCGGTAGCGAGCACCAGTGTGACCGGACGGTGGCCGTTGCCGGCGACGTCGTAGTCCCAGTCGATCAGGTTGTGGACATCCGATGTGCCGATGAAGGTCAAGTCGTGGTCGACGGCGATCTGATGCGCTTCTTCATTGTACGATGCACCGTTCACGATCTCGATGCCGTGCAGTTGTCCCTGTTCGATCAGCGCCTGATGCACTTCGGTCAGTTCGGTTCGCAGATGCGGAGTCCCCGGCGAACTCCACGGGTGGTTCCAGAACACGAAACCCCTTTGCGCGTTGGCCGCGGCGACGGCCTCCTGTGGGGTCCACTCAGAGGCGAATGCCGCCAACTCCGGCCCACTGCGCCCGCCAACGGGCCACAGCGCGTTGGCGTCGGTGATGAACACGGCATTCATGTGTCCATCCGGGGCTTTGCGGGTGATTTCCGAGCCGTTGACGACGATCAGGTCCGTGCCCACAGCCCCCTGTACAGCCTCATCAAACGCGACATTGCGGTCCGGGTGTGGAATGAACACCTGATGTGGCTGGTACTCCAGATGCTCGGTGATCGCCAACGCGTCGAGACCATCAAGCAACGCCTCGGCGACGCGCACGTTGGGCCACACGTGGCCATCGGAGAACACCGAGTGGGTGTGCAGGTCGACGACCAGGGTCAGGTACTTCCCGGTGTCGGGGAAATCGATGTGCCGCGCCTCGTCTGCGTCCGTGCGCACCTGGCCGTGGCCCAGGGCAATGGTCGATATCACACCGGCAAGAGCGGCGCCCATGAAACGCAAACATCGGGACCGATTACGCATGTCTATACCTCGTTGGCCAGAGAGCAGGCAGTATTAACCACGTTTTCCGAAGAGCGGTCAAGGTCTGTCAACTGTTTTATTTGTGGCGATAGTATCACTGCTGCGACCGTTAGCACCGTAGTTGGGATCGTTAATCAACCCACAGATTTTAGCATTGATATCAACGGCACTTCTCAAACTATTAGCCTCAGGGAGCAATCGACTGGATTCGGTGATAGTGGAACAAAGTTGTTCTATTCGAACAATCCGGCTGTCTGTAAAACTTGTGGGTTATCCTGTTGGTCTGGATGCTCCAGCTACGTACCAAAATGTGGTAGTAATAGGTAGTTCGGCCGTCACTGTGATGTTTCTCGCGGCAGTTCGGGCAATACACCAGAAGTCCTCCCAAAGTTAATTTGCTTAAGGAATGAATACTCCTACAAACGGGGGGTGAGTCAATTTAGGACGCCGATCAACAGGTATCGCATTATTCAGCTAACCATGGTTGATTTAGCCAACAGGTTTGCTCCTCTATTGTTCGTCGGGCCTGTGGTTGTAAGAGCATGGAACAATGTTCTCGACATTCATAGTAACCAGAGGAACTTATCTGGTGTGTGGTTCGAAAATCCCAACGCCATGTGTTTATTGGACTATCACCAAATTCATTAAGCTGTAAATGTTGCAACTCGCTGACTAACATCAAACCACTAGCAGCGGAAAGGAACGGTAATGATGAATCGGGTCGGTCTGGCTGTTCAGCTGTAGCAGTCGGCACCTCGCTACAAGAAAATCGTGGCTCCCTGATATCTGACATACGGCACCGAATACAGTCATCACGGCCTACAATGTGTCGATGAAGTTGACTGAGCCAAGACCGGCCGGTCGTGGCCTGAAATTGAATTGGGTCATTGCGATGAGAGACTAGTGTTCTTACATTTCGTTCGTTAGCAAGAACCAATACGGTATCAAATTGCTGCTTGTCTATGGGCGCTTTGTCGTACCATGTATGAATAGGAGTGACATTGGAAAGATACTGTTCTAAGCAAGCAACTTTAGTTCTTTGTTCTTGACACATCCAGCCTGCATCTTCTGGGAAAAAAAGTAAGCAGCGATTGGTGTTGTGCAATTCTATGGAATCACCATCTACAATAGTCCATGAACCAGTGTTTCCCCATTGCATTAACCAATAAACCACACTAGCTGCAACAGCTCCTCCACCGACCATGAGTCCCCGACCAACATCGATCTTTGGCAGATCACTAGGCCCCTGTTCGGCATTCTCGCCACTAGCGAAATTCCAAGCAGATAAAATTGCTGGGACAGTTTTGATGTGCAGCACAGTCTTGATTGCCACAGATGCTCCGAGTATCGCGGCAAGGCTAGCGCCACGGAGGTCCGCCGTTAGGTCGCTTCCCATTTTACACGGACTTTTATGCACCATGGCTATGGAACGATCATACCCAAGATACCATTGAAGTTCTGGAGGACAGTGAATGCCTACTCCAATAGAGACTTCCGCAGGTGTCAAGCCTGGACCCACGACACTAAATAAACCGTACGGATCAATTCTTGTCAGTAATGCCTGTAACTCATCGCCAAGACTGGAACCGTTGCACAGAGCTGGGGTCAGTAGGGCAGTATCGGGAATGGCAAGTGAAAAGCGAACTTGTTGATGCACACGTGCAAGTTGATTCGCCAATGTTACCAAAAGCAGTTGTCCTGAATGGGTTGAACAAGCATCGATGTCGGCGTGTATTGATATAGGAATTCGACTTGGAGAGTCGCCTCCCAGGTATTCAATAGTTCGGCTGTCCCGCTCTCGATAGAAGCGATCCTGCTCAGAATTGTTTTCATTTGTCATAAAGGTTAACCGTCTTGAAGCCGATTGATATGGATGTCGAATCACACAACACCCAACGATGGTTCTGAAATTGATGAATTGAGAAATCAGTAATCGACGTTAACGTGCGTCCATAGTGCGGTGCCACAAGTGACAACATGTTCTCAAACGGCATTACGACAAGTTTGTCATCGCCGTCCGAATGCCGTGTGTCGCGGCCTGGATGACTATGAACCTGAGCAAGCACACCTAAGCCCATTGCACGAGATAGACGAGCCACCTCACCAAATTCCTCCGCTGAAACAAATACACCGAACCGTTCATGGTATGCGATGGGTACAAGAACTTTTTCGAGACTTATAAAATGGGATTCTTCTCGGCCAGCCCAATAGCAAATTCCCTCATGACCACCATCGAGACGGCCAGCATCATCAAATGTTTGCAATGCAAATTGTGTCTCTTCAATTAGAACGTCCGCTATCTGATAGCGACCGCGTAGAGACCCGAGAAACAATGGACGTGTGCGTTGCACCGTTACGCCATCCGCTCAGTTGTATAACTGAAATCACGCAGAATAGCTTGTAACATGTCTCCGATGGTCACTGCACTTACATATCCCCTCCCTGCAGTTATCCATTGAGTAGGATCGCCCCAGTTATTATGTGGACCGCCATGAGTATGAAATGCTAGCCGATTAAAGGGCGCACAGATTACAGCCCTGTTATTGTTGACAAAAAACATTGAACTTCCGAATGGTGTTTTTTCCGCCTTAGGACTCAAACAAAGTCCACCCTTCTCAGACCAATTCTCGTCTCGCCAATCCCACACAGGCGGCATCGCCTTATATTGATTAAATTGGCCCTGTAGGTAGAATCTATCCATGGAAATTTCTTGTATTAGAACAATGCGCAGAATTTTTTTTGCCGGCATCAATGTGGTAACTTCAATGCCATGGCGTGCCGCCCACGCCATGGTCCCCATGAGTTCACTTTTTATTGCAGCGTTAACGACAATATCTGGTAGCACGTTAATTTAGACTCCACCGCCAGAGTCAGTTAACTCTAGCTGATCAAAATCTTTGACGCCGGCATCAAATAAACTTTTCTGCCGTTCTAGCACTTTCTTATCCTTGTTCTGAAAAGTCGGTGACCCTGCCTCGTACCCGAAAACTTTTGCTGCCTCGTCAGCGGCGCCACCTACAAGTAGTAATTTTGACCATGAAAACTTCTTTGGAATCGGTGTACGCGGTGAAAATACCTCTACAGTAAGTTCTCCGATCTTACCAAGCTCAGCCTTTTGCTGTTCTCGATCTACTTTTGTGAACTGATCATTTACTTGCTCATTCATGAAAATTCCTTAACTTTGAATACTAACGTTATCGTCTTATAGAATATACGATATCGTCAATTTAATGTCAAGGGAATTCATTAACTCACCAGACCATTGAGAAGTGATGGAGTACCCCTTATACAAGAGAGCCAGTACACCATCTTTGATTTGACTGCAGTACTGTATAGTTTACGAATTAGATTCAGCCACTTATTGCGAACACCGGCTACGTCCACTATATTGTAAGAAAAAGTTTTGCAACGATGCCCAAAAGGCCAGACCGACCATAGCGGAAACGTATTCTTGTTAACATTGGATCGTTATGCCAAAGCAATTCAATACTTCTAACCTTTTCCCGCAGAGGCTACGTGCTGCTCGTGAGTTGCGTAATCTGAATCAAGGACAACTGGCCCATCAATCGGGGCTTCAATCTTCGGCAATTTCTCATTTCGAGACGGGTACTCGCAAGCCGTCCTTCGATAATTTAAAGAGGCTTGCAGATGCACTCAATGTAACAACGGACTATTTACTCGGTCGAGTGGACGACCCTGTCGGTCTTTCAGGTGCAGACAGGATTCACCGTCACATAAAGCAACTCAGAGGCTCCGACCGGGAAACCGCGGAAGACATGATCGAGATGCTGGCAAAACGAGCCAAAGAACGTCTTAAGCAAATGGAATAAGAATGAAGGTAAGAAGCCGGGGTCTGATCGCTGTTCATGAAGCTGAACGGCTCATCAAAGAACTTGAGATCAATATCCTACCGATAGACCCGATAGCAATTGCCCACTCGCTAGGGATTCTGGTTCATCCAAAAGTGACTAATGGGGGGGGTTCTGGAATGCTTATTCGTCTAGGTAACGAGTTTGGTATTGCTTATGCCTCAGACATCGACAGTGAAGGATTCAAGCGATTCTGTATCGCGCACGAGATTGGTCATTACAGGCTGCCAGGGCACATTGATGCTGTGCTTGCACATGGTGACATCCATGAGTCACACGCCGGTTTTGTAACTGGTGATCACTATGAACGTGAAGCTGATGAATTTGCAGCCACGCTTTTAATGCCGAATACGCTGTTCACTCGTGAAATGCGATCACTCGGAGATGGTCTGCAAGCCATTGAAGCCCTCGCGGGTCGATGCATAACATCTTTGCCTGCAGCTGCTAATCGATACATTCAGAAAGCCAGCGTTCCAGTTGCTATGATCGTGAGCACGGGAATGTATATTGACTACTGTTTTATGTCCCCTTCTTTAAAAGACTTCAAGAATCTGGAATGGCCTCGGAAAGGCCAACTACTTCCGTCAAGATCAGAGACAGGAAGTTTCAATGCTGACGTGGCAAACATTGAGGCCTCCCATCGCTCTGATTCGGTAGTGGACTTGCGGGACTGGTTCGGTGGATACCGAAATATACCCGGAAATGAAGAGATAATTGGACTAGGACGTTATGGCAAGACCCTCACTATTTTGTCCTCTGAGATATTTGCCGATGATGAAGATGAACAGGATGACCTGGAAAAAAGTTGGCAACCACATTTTCACCGTTAGTTTTAGTCTTCATCTGAGTAGAGTCAGCCAATAACCTGCCAGCCTGCACAGTTGCTCTATGGGCGATTATTCGCCTAAACGCAACCTAAGTCATATATGCGCAAGAATAATTGCACATAATTATATTAAATCCCGCATATAAGTGCTTTAATTGCGCATATAATTTATGCGCAAGAATGAGTTAAATGACAAAGTCCATACCAGAACAGAAATTGAAAGACATTGAAGCGGTGGTATCCACCCATCTCAATGGTATTGCTATCCAGGACATCCATAGGGAACTGGATGAGGATATATCACGTCGTACCCTCCAATATCGCCTTAAGCACCTGGTGGACGAAGGCCGCCTCGTCAAAGCGGGTGAGAAGCGCGGGACCAGGTATCTACCATCCTCCACTGAGGGCGAAGGTAATATCCCCGAGGCGCCTGACGAAGAGATGGCAGGCACAATACCTATCTCAAAGCGGGCCATAGAAATTCAGAAATACGTCCGCAAGCCGGTTCGATCTCGAAACCCGGTGGGATATAAACGCGCGTTTCTTGACGAATACAGGCCCAACGATACTGCATACCTTTCCGGGAAAGAGCGTGCGCACCTGCGAGAGGTCGGCACCCCATTGTCAGGGGAGCAGCCAGCCGGGACATATGCGAAACAGATACTGAATCGACTGCTCATCGATCTGTCATGGAACTCCAGCCGTCTGGAGGGGAATACTTACTCCATGCTTGATACGAAACGACTGATCAACTTTGGTGAAGTGGCAGAAGGCTCGGAACTACTCGAAGCGCAGATGATCCTGAACCACAAGGATGCAATCGAGATTCTTGTGGACTCGGCAGAGGAGATCGGGTTCAACCGGCACACAATCCTGAACCTGCACGCTTTATTGGCAAACAACCTGCTGTCTGACCCGGAAGCAACCGGCCGCCTGCGTCAGATTGCGGTTGGAGAAGTGCCTCAACTCATCGAAGAATGCTTCGATCAAATTCTGGCAACTGCAGACGCGGTCACGGATCCTTTTGAACAGGCATTTTTCATGATGGTACAAATACCGTATTTGCAACCGTTCGATGATGTGAACAAACGCGTCTCGCGTCTCGCCGCAAACATACCTTTGATTAAAGCGAACCTGACACCACTCTCCTTCATCGATGTTCCAGTCAATTCTTACACGGAAGCGATACTCGGCATTTACGAGATGAACCAGATTGATCTTCTCAAGGACGTTTTCATCTGGGCTTACGAGCGTTCCGCATCGCGATACGCAGCGGTCCGGCAATCCCTTGGTGAACCCGACCCGTTCCGACTAAAGCATCGCACAGCTTTGCTCGAAATCGTGCAAGCCATCGTGCTTGAGCGACTGGACCGGAAAGCGGCGTTTGCCCGAATTGCCGTGTGGGCCGGAAAGAACGTCGAAGCTGATGAACAGGATCAGTTCAGGGAAGTCGTCGAGAATGAATTGATGGGACTCCATGAGGGTAACTTTGTGCGTTATATGATAAAACCTTCGCAGTTCAGAGCGTGGCAGGACGCCTGGAATAATCCTGGATAACAGTAAGCCAATTCGATGGAGGATGACTGATGATTGATTTGGTCCAAATTGCAACTATCTGGCGACAATTATCCTTGCCGGTTGTATTGACTCAAAATGAACATAAACAAAAAATCGTGCATGTATGCACTTTGGTATGTAACATAATGTCCGATTTTGGTCACCACTAAATATCATTTAGCCTATAAAATACATGACCTTAATTTTAAAAACCCCAGAGAAAATAAAGTACCAAAACCAACCTCTTCAGGAAGTGGCATCTGAAATAAGGTATTTTGGAGAACCAATTGTAGAGGCAAAAAGGCATGAATTTTTTGAGGAAATCAGAGATAAATATCCATTAGTATTTGTTCCTGGAGCAGTACCTGGTACAGCACCTCAACTACAACACTATAGATTTGAAAAAGAAGATAGTACTGCTGGCATTCAATTATCTATAAATAGCTTATCTTATTTTCAAAGGGATTATGAGGGTGCCCCAGCGTATATAAAGGAACTATTTAGAATTATTAAAATTTCAAATAGCTATTTCAATTTTAGGAAATTTAGTAGAGTTGGATGGCGCTATATAAACGCGATACCGTTTGCCAGGGAAAATTCTTTAATACCCCTATCAAGATTTTTTAACAGCCCTCCAGACTTTTTTACAATTGACTCTAATGAATTCAACGATGTTAGTTTTGTTGCTAGTACAAAATTTGAGGATTTTTCCATATTGGTAAGATTAGATTCTGGTGAAGGTAGTGAAACAAAAAACGAAATACTGAAATTTGATATAGATGTTTATCAGAACCTCAAGGAAATTGGTAATGTCTCAATTGATAATGTTTATGAATTAATAACCAGGTCGCATTTAATAGGTCGAAATTTTTTCGAAAGTGCTATTACAGATGTGTATCGAAATTATTTAAAAGGGGATATATATGAATAATCTCGCCGAGAATTATAAAGATGACTGGACGGTTTCCAGTAAATCGGATGATCAGGTTTTTTCCCAAAAGAATAAATTGATTGATACGGCAAAATTTACAAATGGAAACCTGAGTATCTTGGATCGAAACAGAATCCATATGGATTCGGAGATACATCCAGTTTGGGCAATAAGTATAAATGGTGAACTATGCAGTTTATCTAAACCACTTGCATTAAGAGTTTCCAACGGAGGATCACGATATTATGCTGAGAATGATATATTGGATATTTGTGGATATGGTGATTCACCACAAGACGCTGTTTCTGATGCATTAAGCGATATTACATACTTGTATTCTCTTTATGCTGAATTATCAGACAATGATGTGGTCGGTCATGGAGAATATTTAAAGGCAAAATTTAATGAACTATTAAGTACTTAGTTCATGGATAGGAGTTCAATAGATTCTGCGCTACGTAAAAAAGGTTTTAGCATTGATAATTCCCGAGATCACACATTTTACCATCATAAAAATTAATTGAAAAATAACTGGTATAAAAACAAAAATATCACGTGGGTCTAATTACAAAAGAATCGATGCAAGCTTGCAATCAAAGATAAAAAAACAGTTGAAATTAGACACGTCTCAAGAATTTAAAAATCTTATAGATTGTCCAATGACGAAAGACGATTACATCATAAAATTAAAAGGAAAAGGTTTGTTAGAAAGTACTGCATAATATTCGGTAAACCTGAATTTATAATTTATCATAGCCTCTCCCTTTCTTATTCTGATTTTATTCATAAACGTTACCTCGCACTCTCCTCAATGTTCGTATTCCAGTCCAAGCCTACAACTCCGGCAGCCAGCCTGCACCGCAATGAGTTTTTACTTTGGCAGGGAACCCGAAAAAATAGTCTCATCACAGACTGGGAGTCGTCTGATGCATATTCTGGTGCAACCTGATCACCGATTCTGGAACAAGGTAATCACCCATTCTGGATAAAGGTGATAAATTTTGGCGATTTCGCCAGAATTGATGATCACTCTTTTCCAGAATCCCTCACCAGATTTGAAGTGCAGAGGGATGAAGGCATCTTGTGAATGACCATGGTAACGATCACTCTAACAACCGGGGGTGGGTCAGTTTTGGACGCCGATTACCACGTAAAGTGGGCCAGTTTTGTACACTGGTCAACTCGGAATACTGTGGTTTCACCATTTGGCGCAGGTAAATAAGCGCTGTATTTCACAGTATAATCAGAAGTCCGAAAATGCCTTCGAGAAAAAATGTAGCGAGTGAGCTGCTCATCCAACGCCAGAATATTCGATGGAGTCAGTTCCTGGTATGGATCCGTGAAATATTGTCAACAATCGTCTGAGGAATTGAACCATCAAATACCTCTGTTCCATGGGTTTTGTTGCCTGTCCCCAGGAGACCGGCATAAGTAATGATATTTGTGCCATTAATACTTACGACAAATGTTCGGTTTTTACCGAGATTCCATTCAAATCCAATGTCACCCTCAGGTTGAGGCCCGACTTCTGGAGCAGGTAACCTCGACAAAGGCAGTACCTTAAGGAAACGAACTGCTTCGTGGTATGCCTCTTGATTGATAGGAAGAGCGCCGTATCCATCCCAGTCTTTTTCGGAATATTCCTGATATATTTTTTTGAGTTCAGACAATACTCTACCCTTATGATCCCACGTCTCTGCTTTACTTAATTTGATGATGTCGTCCTCAATAACCTTCTGGAGGTTGTTAGATGTCTCACTTTCATTCAATGACAAGTCTAATGAAGAAGTTATTTATGACGCTCCAAATGATGGCCTCGAACTGTGACCGGGTTCTGTTGATCAGTGTTTTTGAGATGGGTGGCCTCGTCTGCAGTCCCTTTGATCGGCGGGGCAGTGGTAGGAGTTCCGTTGCTGTGTGTAAACCGCCGTTCCAGTTTGCTGGAAGTGGAATCTCGAAAAATTGACATAGTGAACTTCCTTTGTCGTTCAACAGATCAATATGCACATCAAATCACTCTAAAAGCATAGGTGCAAGCCCATGCGATACCTGTGCCTGTTCAGCGATTTACTTGATTCCGATCCACTCGTCATGCCTCATCAGCAGCGCGTGCAGCACATGCGCACGACGACTTGGAAATGGGGTCAGGTCCAATTTCTATATTGATCGAACAGGAAAGACCGATTATCCGCTAGTTTCATTCAAGCCCCGTTATTTGGCAAGGCTGGTTTGCGCGCTACGAAACAGTAAAGGGGCGTAAAGATTCCGGTCTTGCCTCCGGCAACGTAGGCATCAGCCGTTCGGTCCATCAGTTGAACGACGGCGGTGGAACCCTTGGGAAAGAATCGAAAAGTTTCTGCCAACTTCAATCCGCCGATCATCGCCTTGCGACCGAGCGGCGTCCGGCGAAAAGCATTTCGAAGCGTTCCGCTCTGGCCCTCCATGGGCTGATACCAGGGAGTACCTGGGCTCTGTTTGTCCCCTTGATCCGCTGCCTCGATGACCTCGAACCCGACGGCCTCCAGCGCATGATTCACTTCCGCGAAGGTGGCGATGTCGTTCAATGCAATTCCGAGCATGAGTTCATCCTTCATGGCCAAGTGACTCTTGCTGCCGGGATCGAAGTTGTCCGTCATACACATCTCCTGGCCCCAGAACAAGGCTCCAGGCTTTAGAACGCGAAAAATTTCCGCAAATGCACCTTGCTTGTCCGGTGCATGGCAAGTGGATTCGATTGCATAGCCTGCATCGAAAGTGTCGGTATCAAAGACACTCATGTCCATGAAGTTGCACCTGACATAATCCGCCATGTGATCAAGACCGGCTTCAATGTTCTTTCTTCTGGCCTGTTCCAACTGGTGTTCATTGTTATTGAGGCAGACGACTCTCACGCCGGATTCACGGGCAACCCGGCGCATGGGACCGCCTACGCCGCAGCCCACGTCTACAACCTTCATTCCCTTTTGCAACTTGAGCTTCGCGATCATCTGCCGCTGATGGCGGACAATGGATTCCTCCAGGCTCTCGGCCGGCGTCAGTGGCGCAAAATGCAGGGATTCGTTCCATCCGAATTCCATGAACTCATGGCACAGATCGTAGTAGTCGTTCACGGTTTCCGTGTGGTCGTAGTCATTGGCGCCTTCCACCTTCTTGCGATCGACCCAGTTGCTGAGACGATTCACCCGACTCTTGACGTGCCAGTCCTGGTACGCGTTCTTCAATGAGGTAGATAGATTGCTTGGCATAGCTGCTTGCGCCTCAGGATTTTGCAATAACAGGGATTATATGCTCAAGGCGATGTGGGGTATAGGAATTATTAGTGCTCTGACCACAGCACAATTTTTCAACTGCCTCGTGACCGGGCCTGGACCTCAAATTCACATATTCTTCTATAAGGGGTTTCTCGACATAGAGGAATTTCTGGTATAATTTGGTAATAGTCGTTATATGGCTAATGCAGATGTTCAGTTTCTTGACAAACACCAAATGTCATGGAGCCGTTTAATGGACATGGATTTACTTGAGTACGCCACATTGCTGGGAAGAGAAACGGGTCTCTTCGATCCCGGCAAGATCAACTACGAATTGCTTTTTGGCGTGATCGGCGTTGCCATTTGCTCCGTGGTTTTCATTTCCCTATGGACATGGGCAGCCGGTTCCGAACGATACCAGAAATATCGGATACGCACGCCGGTCAGAGACCCGCTTGCAAAAATCAGCAAGTTCAAGCAAGTTTCCAGGACCGTGGTGTTCGACATCACCCTCTACAGCGTCTATCTGGTTCTAGCCCGGATATTGCACGAGTGTGCTAATTTGGCAGGGATCCGTGATATTTGCGCTGTAGCGGGGCGTGACAGTTTCGACCGAGCGGGAACCGGGTCATTTGATGCGGTATTCGGGTTGT